>Ga0099799_10443_pt1 | contig 10404 bp, 4 predicted proteins | sample Uncmet6_SortLC_1_FD_89033 | JGI IMG/M metagenome (GOLD analysis project Ga0099799, IMG submission 89033) | Marine eukaryotic communities from CALCOFI LINE 67, Pacific Ocean - CN11_C50_N6_SortLC_1 | ecosystem: Environmental > Aquatic > Marine > Oceanic | place: Pacific Ocean: Monterey Bay...
ATTTGACTCAGCTACTCTAGTACTAGCTAGTAGCTCTACTACTAAGCTAGTAGAGTAGGCAAACCGTTACCGGTTTCGAGCGAACCCGGCAAATCCTTGTTGGGGGCAGTTATTTCTCGCACTGGCTAGGAATGAATTTCAAATTCTGAAATCAAGGGGCCAGATCAACAATTCGGGGGATATATATCATTCTTAACGTTGGGCACCATGGCCATTCCCAGCAGTCTGGTAGGTTTCCTTGTCTTCGCTGTGGCACTTCGGTCCATTCAGGCACAAAGAGTCTTTGTCGCCGAAGAGACTGGAGCGCCTTTGGAGTCCTCGGACAACAATATCGGCGACGAGACCAATGTTCTCGTCCAAGAGATAGAAACGGAGGAGCTGACACTCCTGAGGCACCAAGCTATGTTGTCCCAAGTAATTGGTGGGAAAATTGCGGAAGATCCTTCGCAAAGGCGTCAACTCCAGCACTTCATGTGGCCGTGTCAAGGCAACATCGCTTTGGACATCTCCTGCGGCGATGCCGAGACGGGAGAGGGCTGCAATGAGGGCGAGAATCTGCCCGTATCCGAGGGGTGCTACATCAGGAAGGCCTACAACTTTACTCTCGCCAATGTCGGTACCGACGCAGCAATCATCAGGGGCTTCTCACGCATGAGGAATGGAGTCGTGCTGGATTTTCTGGACCTCCTTGACCGCGGAGATGGCTTCCTCCTCAGCCCAGGGTCTCGCGTCGTCCTTTCCAGGAATGATGCCTGGATTAATTTCTGTGACGATTACATCGTTCGTACCTCGGTAGAGGTCGTGGCTGTTTGGACTGATGGTTCAATTTGTGCTGAGCATGATACTGATGTATTCTCTGTGGGGAGGTCGCCCTGGGGAGACACATGATCCGACGTGGATAGAATGGCTTACACACATACATGCATTTATGTGATGAGGTATTATTTATGCAAATCCACTCTTAAGAAATCTACTATCTACACATTCATACTAGTGGGAGAGTAAATAAATTACTATGTACTAGAGTAGCTTGCATCATTTAAAAAGCTTGTAATCGAATGAATCGATACGGGACTCGGACTCCTTTCTCATTCCAATACTTTTGGATCGGTGGCCGCCGTATCCGCCCCTCTCAGTTCAAAATTCAGACGGCGTTCTGACTTGACTTCCTCCACATTCGCTGGTATTCGGCCGTGGCGGGACTGACGACTATCTAACACGTCTCATATATTTCGAAGGGGAAAAGCAGCCAATGACAGGCGCCGGCGGAACCTCGCCGTTCGCCGCCCTCCAGGAGGCAATGACGGACGCGCCGTCCGCGGTCTCCGGAGGCGGTGGCGGTGGCCCCGCCCCCTCATCCGGATCCGACTATAAGCTGAGCCGCGTGGAGACCAACCAGCGCGCCCTCATCGATAAGATCCTTGCCAGGTACGCCACCCAGAATGCCGTCTTCCGCGAGCTGCTGCAGAACTCCAACGACGCTGGGGCCAAGACCGCCGAGATCAGGTACACGACCGACGTGGCCGCGACCGCTGCCGCTGCCGCCGCGGCGGCGGCGGAGGGGGGAGCGGCAGTCCGCCTTTCCCGCTTGTCTTTGCAGCCACGGGTGACCAGGGTGCTGTACCGCAATGATGGTGAGCCCTTCCGGGAGCAGGACTGGGCCCGCCTCTCCAAGATCGCCGAAGGAAACCCTGACCCATCAAAGGTGGGCGCATTTGGGGTGGGAGCCTATACCATGTTCTCGGTGGCGGAGGAGCCGCTAGTGGTGAGCGCGGGAAAGGTCCTTATGTTCGTTTGGAAGGGGGACGCACTGTGGACGAGGGCGGGGCCGGTCCCCCCCGAGCTTGAGGAGGGACTGGAGGATCCCGAGAGGAAATGGACCACCTTCGTCCTAGACAGCAGGGACCTGTACCCCGTCCCCAAAATGGTGGAGCTGGGGAGGTTCCTGGCCTCGAGCCTGACCTTCACAAAGTCTCTCCACACTGTCCGTGTGTACGTGGACGACAGGCTCGAGATGACACTGAGCAAGGAGAGGATCCGGGAGCCGGAGGAGATCCAGGTCGGGTCGAAGGGAAAGGGCTGGACGAAGCTCCTTAAGGGTACCGGCAAGGGGGGGGAGACCTCCTCGTCCAGCGGAATCTTCACGCTCGGGGGCGGTGTAGGGAGGGGTTTTAGCACCTCCAGCGGCGGCGGGGGAGGTGGCGGCATCATGGAGTCGGTCTCTAGGCTGACTGTGACCGTGGCGGACTACTCCAGCTCCGTAGACGCGCGGTACATATCTGCGCCTGTTTTCGTCAGGATGCCCAAGGATATGGCACGCAAGATGGAGCGGGTGACCAAGAAGAGCGTTCCCTCCCAGCTCAGCGTGGAGGTCTTCCTCGGAGCCGGCGCCAGCAAGGCGACCGGCTCCGGTGGCGGGGGTCGAGGCGCGGAGGTCGCCTCGGCCATCACGGACGCCTTCGCGCCAGGCACAGGGACAGGGAAGATATTTATCGGGTTCCAGACATCGCAGACGACGGGCCTAGCGGCGCACGTCGCCGCTCCCTTCGTTCCGACGGTCGAGCGCGAGGCCATTGATCTCGTCGATCCGACCCTACGAAGGTACAACTCGGAGCTGCTCGAGATATCTGGAATGACGCTCCGCCTTGGACTGGAGCGGGGCATGCAGAGCATTAGTGAACGGTATGAAACCAACATGGACATTTACCTCGCGGAAGACAGAATGCTTATTACCAATGCCCGTTTGAAAAGAAAGGCCGCAGAGGGGCAGGAGATAAATACCGGAGAGGAAGGTCGAGACGCCGATGACCCGTCCGTTGCAGGCGATGACGCGACAGTCGGAAAATCATTGCTGGGATTTGCTAAGTACATGGCATTTGGTGTCAAATCGATGGCTGCCACAGCAGCCAAGACTGTCAATGAAATTGTAGCCAATGACGAAGAGACAGAACTCCTTCGTCCTCTTGACCCTCGTCCGATATCGCCTGAAGAGCAGGATGCCATCCTTCTGATGAAATCCTTCTGCGCCCGGCCGTCGACCCCCGATGCCGATATTGGAATATCGATCGCTGGTGGATTCACCAGGATCATGGGCGAAATTTCCCCACCGGTCCTCACAAGGACTGGCGTAGTTCGAGGTGATTACGCGCGCCTTCCTAGAGAAGGGATTGAGGCATACGTAGAGGAAAATGTTGTGAGAAGAGTCGTTCTAGAAAATGCACAGGAATATCATGAGGTGATCGCCCAGTGTAGGCCTCTTAATATTCGATATCTCGTTGATGTGCTACACGAAGGGATTGAGCTCGATTCTATAGATGATGTGGCCCGCTTCATAAAATGGTGGATCAAGTACAACCGCAGTCACCCAAGTTATCAATTTGGTCCTCTTGTCAAGCGTTTGGTTAGATTCTACGAGGACAATGTTTCAAAGAAACCTCGCCAGCTCGATCTTATTTACTATTACCTTGACGGCATTCTTTTGTCTGAGGAAGGTCTGCCTATGCCTGACTCAGTCATTAGCCGTTCCATTCAAGATGCGGTTGGCTCGAAGAATCTTTCAGATGTCGCTCTCCGCAGTTGGTTTGCTCCGCTGCCAGTCGATATTTGGGCAACGTACATTGGCGATCACTCTATAATGACAGAGGGCCTCGCATCCGACATGGATATTCGAGCCCTCGTCTTATCCACTCTCAGTAAAGAATTGAAAAAACAGCAGCGTTTTGGAGCTGTAGAAGGGTCTCAATTTGCGGCTCTTGTTCGTAATTTGCTCCACGACAAGAAGTGCATTCCAGTGGAACATGCTCATCCCGTCGATGGTGCTCTAACTGATTTCCCGTCCGAACTGTACCTGTCATCTGCGAACCTCACAGCTTTTGCTGGGCTTCATTCTTTTCGAAAAGTGTCTCCGAACATGAATGCGATTGGAGTTTCTGATGACTTTCTTCTTCTTCTTGGTGTAAGGAAGACAGTTTCGATTGAGTTTCTTTTTACTAATCTTGACAAGCTCAAATGGGACGACGATCCCAAGGCACTCATCGATTACCTGAGAAGCGCTACTCTTACCAAGCAAGACGTTGAGAAGCTCCGAACTATGCAGTATCTTCCTGCCAAGGACGACAAAGCAAGAACGTATGCTCCTTCCGAGCTTTATATTGGGAGTTCAGAATTAACAGACCTTGATCTTCCGTTTGTCCGTTTGCTCAAGTGGCCATCTGATGGCAGGCTTTCAGCAGATAGTGCCGATGGAAAGTTTCTCGTTCGCCTCGGGTGCCGACTTGATCCTGATTTGGTCGCGTTCCTGCAATACCTGTCGTCACAAGACGATATGGACGAATCAAAGCGGTTGCAATGCCTCAATTTTATCGCCAAGCGTCTATCACCAGGCGGTGCGTACGAAAGGAAATGGGTATCATCTGCCGGCTTAAAGAAGATGAATTTCTTGCCCTCTTCTCGAAAGGACCCTTTCGGTGATGGTGCATGTATGAAAGAGCTTCGGTCCCCAGCAGAGTGCTTCTCAGATCCCACCTCTCAGTGTATGGGCTTCGTCATTCTTGATCCTGACGTCGATCGCAAAAGTGGCCGGACATACGGCAGTCGATTCCAGCTGCCGTCAAAGCCTCCGCCTAATGCGTTGATAAAGAGACTACTTGAACTTTCCCGCTCTGCTCAGATGCTCTTGGAGTATGAATATGCGAGTAAAGATGCTTATTCAAGTGCGAGCGCTAGTATTGAGACGATGTATGGCCAAGTGCTGTCTTACCTCTCGTCCAGATCGAATGACTTTACATCTTCCCAAATGTCCGCATTGAAAGATCATGCCTTTATTCCGTGTAAAGCTCGAGACGGATCTTTATCGTTTTATCGGCCTCATGAAGTGTATTTTGTTCCGAGTGGAAAAGAGGAAGACGATGATGACGATGCGGTTTCCATGCTGTTCCATGTCGTTCCATTCAGCCCCTTTCTTGCCGCAGCTGGAGTGAGATCCGAAGCTTCCGTACAAGATATTTTGCAGATACTGGTTTCTCAGCCCAATGAAACACTCGAGAAGATCGGAGTGGAGAAGTATCTTGGTCTTCTTCGTCGAATTGCCTCAGACGCCCCGTTCAAAAATGCAAGCAAGGTCCTCCGTGCGAGCCCGTTTCTAATCGCGTATGAGAATGAAAGTAATGATGACTCCGAAGCAGCAGCAAGACCCACCCTCGCGAGAGCGCATGAAATACACCTTATTGACAACCAGATGTTTGGTCGAATGTTTCCTGTTCTCACCGCTCCCCACGAGACCGATCTGGAGGCATTCTACGCAAAAATTGGATCGCAATACATTTCAGATAGCGTTGAAAAGACCTACCGAATTACTGGCTCTCAATTGACAGATACACCTCTCACAAGGGAATTTGCTCGAAGGCTGAAAGAACGGAAGGGACTTCTGGTCTCACAAAAGAACACTTCACGGCCGCTTGTTGATAATGCCGCCAAACTTGTAGATGATCGCTCTATGCAGATTATTCAGGTGGAAAATATCCAGGCGATTTATAGTCTCGGACCTCACGACAAATTTCAGACAATAACTTGCTGCACGCACAGGACCGGGCGGTGGAGCACGACTCTTTGTATTACTGAGGCTTTAGATTGGTTTGACGTGGGCTCGGCTATTGGTGGCCTCATTCTTCAGCGCTGTGAGCTAGAAGACGCATTTCTCCTGTCGAACCTGCTAGAAGCCCCTCTCGATACGCTCCGACAGCGGGGCTTTGCTGTGGACAGGAAGGTTGAGGTGAAGAAGAGCAAGCCTCCCCCAAAAGAGCCTTCCCAGCCGCCAACAGGTGAAGGTTCAAAACCAAGTGCTACACATGACCCCATCTCCACCAGTGCATCTAATCAGGAGCATGTACAGGGCCCAACGATTGCAGACTTACCTGATAAACCCGCAACAAATGGGCAACATGCCTCCTCGGCTACAGATACGATATCGACGGCTGGATCGGAGGCCTCTTCAATTGATGAGTCATCGCCACCAAGCAATGACCAAGGGATGGATTCTCTGCAGAAAAAGAAAAGACGGGGTTTAAACAAAGGTCTGAACAAACTTTTGCGAGGCAATCGTGCTCTGCAGAACGCCGCTATGGCGGCAGCAGCAAATGCGGCAAACCACGCAAATCACGTTCCACCATCTCAAGTGTCGTCTCAACCAAATAATAATGACAAACCAGTGTCCAATGAGTCAGATAATTTATCAAACGACGTTCTCAGAGGCATGCTCTCAAACGCGATCGCAGCGAGTCGAGGAGCGAAAGCGACACCAGTCAATTCGACGGAACGGATAAAGACGGCTGTCCCCGAAGATTTGGATCGAGACCACGATGGTTGCGAAGTGATTCCGGCTCATCAGCTCAAGATGTTTGGCAAAACGCGAAACGGAATCAAGGTTTACTCATCTCTCAAGACTGGGGCAGAATCTGAGGAGATTCTCCGGAGTAGCGTGGCTGCCATAAACGCGTTCGCGTCTGTTCTCGAAACTCTGTGCGAGATTTTTTCTCTCAAAATCGATGGAATCGCCATTTTTAATGAGCATTATGGAAGGACCATCGCCTTCAACAGCAACAGTGCGCTTTACTTCAACTTCCGCTTCTTTTCCCACCTGCACTTCAACCCCAATGGACCTGTCAACAGTGAATGCTATTCGTATTGGTTTACCACAATGGCTCACGAATTAGCCCACAATTTGGTCTCGGACCATAACAAGGATCACGGATATTACACCGAGAGTTACATCACTCTCTTTTTACCAGCCCTGTCGGCCAAGCTGAGCAGCATAGGCGTCGTCTAGCTTTAGCTTCGCGTAGCGACATCGCCGCACGGTCTCATCAACAAACAACAAGTAGATTCTCTATTAGCTTAAGCTTGATCTAACCTGTTAAATAATAAAAATAAAATGGTGAATAAAGGCGCTCTTGCGGAGTCCAGCCACCAAGAATCTCTATTAGCTTAAGCTCGATCTAACCTGTTAAATAATAAAAATAAAATGGTGAATAAAGGCGCTCTTGCGGAGTCCAGCCACCAAGAATCTCTATTAGCTTAAGCTCGATCTAACCTGTTAAATAATAAAAATAAAATGGTGAATAAAGGCGCTCTTGCGGAGTCCAGCCGCCAAGAATCTAAGTAATTCTTTTTCAAAACCTTTCAGCAGAAGAAACCAATCAACCGCATGCCAGCAGCAGCTCATTCCATGGGCCAGCTCTTCAGAATATGTTCAATACGTGTTTTGGCCTCGATGACACAAGCCTTCCCCTTTTCTATTCCTGGTCGTTTCTGCTTCTGCTTCAGAAGCACCTTTCCGTTTTCTTGCTTCAGAAGCACCTTTCCGATGGCATTGGCGAGGCTTTGATGGCCAAGATCTTCGTCATCCTCCTCATCCTCACTGTTCTCTGACGCTGATGAGGACTCACTGTCTTCCTCTAAATAAGCAGAAGCTTCAAAGAGCATTTCCTGGGCCAAAGAAATTCGTTTTAACAAATTGTTCCTTTTGAAAAGGTCAGATACCTCATCAGCAAGATTGCCATTGTCTCCTTCCTGTGCCCGGACAGAAAGTTTAAAATTTTCGGCAATACTTCTGCCGGACATACCAAGCAAATGGCTCTTTTCGAGAACGGCGGCGAGGTCATCCTCGTCGTTGATTTGGAGTGAATTCCCTTCATCCACTCCTATGTTTGCAACACATTTATTTATATTCTCATCTCTCTTGTCAATATTGCGTCCGTCTTCTAGACGCACCTCGTCCTTGGCCTGCTCAATTATCTGCTTAATTTGCTCCTCTTGAGTTGTTGGCTTTTCGTGCTTGATAGTGTGGCGCTTAATATCATCAGATATCGGCATAACATAGCCACCAAGACCTTTCACGGACTTTTGAATGTCAGCCATTCGCTCATCTTCGGTTTTCAAATTTGATGGAATGGTTGAATTGATGTTCGCCAGGCGAGCCTCGAGATCATAGACGTCTGCTGTTTTCTTCTCGACATCAACGTTGCTTGCGACGGGAGCCACAGGGATATCGAAGAGGGATTCAGGCTCGTCAGCAGACAGGTCCATTTCATTAGACTCTCTCTCCTCTTGCTGTTCTTTTGGCTCGGGTGAAGAAACAAGATCTCCAAGACAGGCATACAAGGATTGAAATATGACCCTGCGTTTTGTGAGAATGTCCTCTGCTAGCTCAATGCCCTCACCCGGAACTTCCTCTTTTATCGCGCTCATTACGCATCCTCTTGCTCTGTTCTTATACCCCATCCCCTGATTTTTATACAGCGCAGCAATTTTCTCCATTTCGACCGCCTTCTTAATCCTCTTACGAAAGTCATCCTTAGTATCACTAGTGGTGCAAACCGCTCGCTGCTCGCTGGCTTTGGATCTAGTCGCGGAGGATAACTCGTCGAGAGCAAGAAATGCGCGACCAAAGGCCTCTGCTGCCTCCCAAAATTTCCCCTCTTCCTCAAGCCTATTGCCTTCCTCAATAAGGGCAAACGGATCTTCGGCCATGTCGTTAAAGGTCAATCGGGGCGGTGGACAATTTGCAAGTTTCAAATCCCAATTTCTGCGCCCTGTATCATGTACGGCGTATGTCATAGATAGAAACCGTGTATCTTTTTGGGCTACTAGCTACTAAGTAGTATTTGTGAGCAAGCACATACTAGCTAGTAGGACCTAATTTGGATAGTACTTGTACTAGCTAGTAGGCAAATTTTGAAGACTAGCTAGCTGCTACTCTAGCTAGTATGCATACATTGAAATCTACGAGCTAATGGAGGAACAAAAAGAAAAACTGTTTTCTCCCTCCCATTTCCAGGAATCTGGGGTTCCAAAGGAGAGCAGTGACTTTGAGAAGACCAGCACAAATTGAACCTGCAGGTACCGCTTAGGTATGTACCACATTCTTCTTGATTGCTTGCGCAACACCATTACCCACGAGCTCTCACTGAGCTGGGGTACAAATCTACAACGACACGAAAAAAAGAATCATCAAGCCAAATCAAAGCACCTCGGGAGGCAGACATTAGACCCGAGTGGGACCGCAATTGTTACTAGCTCCGTAAGGGATCTAATCATGGTTAATGATATTTACGACCCCTGCCATATTGACGCGGACTGGAGTGGCTGGGTGGCGCTAAGGACATCAAGATGGCACCCAACTAGCCCTGCAACCGCCATGAAGGTTTCTGTAACTACCAATGAAACAGGCTTTGGTCCAAACAGAGAAGCCGAGACAACAGAGTGGTCCAAGCCAAGCCGAAAACTTGTCACCCATTCACTTGGGAGTAAATCTTCTACCTTCTCTCTGATTGGTGGCCCCGTCTCTGCTGATGACCTTGATGATGCTTGTCGTTGGGAAAGCGAGGCGTCCGCAGCAGCCAACCCAGCAAAGGGGACGCAAATTTCTCAGCTTACCGATGCCGGCAGATCGATGCATATTCGAGGAAAGAAAAAGTCAGCGCCAAAATTTCAGAAAGAACAATTGCTAGATCCAAAAAGGACCAAGATACAGAATGATATAGAGCGAAATGATGGCCTTGATCTGTCGAATTTAGCTGGATATAGATCGCAGCGAGGAGGAGAACGGCGATCGTTCGTGGATGGCCTCGCCGCTGAGGTTGCAAGGTCGTTCTCGGCTCCCCAGGGAGTTACTTCCTTTTCCGCACCTTATGCCACCGACGGAATCCTCCCGACGGATCCTTATGTAAGCGCCAGTGGAGAGCGCAGAAAGGATTTGATCCTGGAGAACTACCGAACAATTATCCCTGGATACACGGGCGCCGTTCGATGAGCTATGCCAGCTAGTAGCGTCTTTGATTAGAGAGCAAAATCGTTTTAACTTAAAATTTATGCCTAACGTCACCAACAGGAAGATCCAACTCATAACCGTCATCAAATTCGATCCGGACGAGAAGCTTAGGGCCATCGCTCGTTTCTGGAGGAGGCAACACTTTGCCTTCGCCATGAACATTGTGTACAACTCGAGATCCGACATCGAAAAATAGAGTCGAATCATTTTTTGGCACCTCTCCTCGTCTCGATTCATCAAAGCTTCGACCGGAAGGAGGCTTCATTCGGGCAGGCCTTGCCACTCGTTTCTGTTTAGGTCTCCGACTCGTCGCCACATTTTCTTTGAGCGAACCTCGCGTTGAACGTCTTTGGCCTTCAGCGTTTCTAACTGAGACCGGCTTCCAATCATTCCACGACCCTCCCTGAGGCGAATTTCTGATGTCAGTAGAAGCAGTAGGCCCTCGGCGATCCTTGACGGATCTTCCTGAAGCCACTTGGCGTGCTACACGCGATGCATCATCTCTTACGAACTTTCCTTTTCTTTCTCTGCTCGAGAACTCGTTGCTGCCACTTACTCTTCTCGCTCCTTCTCGCGAC
>Ga0099799_10437_pt1 | contig 10332 bp, 13 predicted proteins | sample Uncmet6_SortLC_1_FD_89033 | JGI IMG/M metagenome (GOLD analysis project Ga0099799, IMG submission 89033) | Marine eukaryotic communities from CALCOFI LINE 67, Pacific Ocean - CN11_C50_N6_SortLC_1 | ecosystem: Environmental > Aquatic > Marine > Oceanic | place: Pacific Ocean: Monterey Bay...
CAGCTGGCACGGGGAAGACTTTTCTAGCTGCGGTTTTGGCGGTCCGCATGCTCACGGAGCGAAAGGTTGAACGTTTGATCCTGACAAGGCCAGCCGTTGAGGCAGGTGAGCGTCTTGGCTTCCTTCCTGGTGATCTACAGCAAAAAATAGATCCTTATCTCAGGCCTCTTTACGACTCCTTACATGCTCTCCTTGGGCAGGAGAAAACAACCTCTCTGCTCGAAAAAGGTGTGATTGAAGTTGCTCCATTGGCTTATATGCGAGGACGTACCTTGGCTGGTGCATTTGTCATTCTTGATGAGGCTCAGAACACCACTCCGGCGCAAATGCGCATGGTCTTGACCCGCTTGGGGGAGCGCTCACGCATGGTTGTGACCGGTGATGTCACCCAGCAAGATTTGCCCCATGGTCAGCTGAGCGGTCTAGTTGAGGCGGCGACTGTGATGGAGGGGGTGGAGGGTGTTGCCGTTTGTCATCTCACCGCAGCTGATGTTGTTCGTCATCCACTCGTGCAACGCGTTGTGGAGGCCTATGCCAGCTTTGATGAACAACTAGGCGCTAATGAAAGGAGCCTGAGTGGTGGTGACTTGTAAATCACCTATGGCACCAATAAGGAGTCATGCTGACTTGTTTCGCTCTGCTTGTTGCTTGCTTCAAGGCATTTGAGAGGTCTCGTCATTCGATAGGGGGATCCACACTTTGGTTGCAGGTCATTCCCTTTCAGCGCTGGCAAGATAAAGGGAGTCTTTTATAAAAGGCATGCCAGCCAGCAGTAATTTTCAAGAGGCCATCCGCGAGGCACAGTCAAGTGCCCTTGTTGGCCCCAACGTTGTCAATAAAGCCCTGCCTTACGTAGGCGGTGGCATGGTCCTCACCGCAGCGGGTGTTCTTGGTGGAATTTCAACCCTGTCCTCCATGGGCGGGCAAACTTTCCAGACGTTGTCACTCGTTGCGATCATCCCTTGGTTCATTCTGTTCTTTGTTGCTCAAAACGCTGCAAAAAAAGGCAATAACGCCACAGCACTGCCCCTCTTAGCCACCTTCAGTTTGTTGACGGGCTTCACCCTCACAGGGTTGGTGCTCCAAGCTGTTGCCGTCGCTGGAGCTGCTTCTATTGGCATTGCAGCGCTCGCGACAGGCCTGACTTTTGCGATCGCCTCAGTTGTAGGCAGACGGATGAGCGATAGCGTCGGTCAGGCTCTTTCTGGTGTTGTGGGGCTTGGCCTCATCGGCCTGATTATTGCCATGGTGGTGCAATTAATCGGCAGTTTCTTTGCTCCTGGAATCTTTGCAGTTGGCACTTTTGAATTGATGATTGCCGGTTTCGGCACAGTGTTGTTTGTGGGCATGGCATTTGTAGATTTCTACACAATGCCTCGTACCTATCGCGACGAGCAATATCTTGCTGGTGCCTTGGGAATGTATCTCACTTATATCAATCTGTTTATCTTTATCTTGCGTTTGATCATTGCAATACAAGGCGGTGGCCGTCGTGATTGATTAACCCTCAATCTCGTAGCTATTTTCACTTAGTTTTGCAAAAATCCCGGCCGTAGCCGAGATTTTTTATGGTTGTATGTTTCAACCTGTATGGAATTAAAGGGGAATGATGATTGATCTTCGTTTTGCTCTATTGAATGCTTGAGGTTGCAGGCTATTCATGGGAGAGAAGGGTGCAGAAAACAAGGAGAGCCAGCGTATTCAATTCATTTTGCGAATTGCAATTGCTGCCGCCTTGGGCGGCTTTTTGTTTGGTTTTGACACATCAGTGATCAATGGGGCTGTGTCCTCAATTCAGTCCACATTTAATGCTTCATCGATTCATCTTGGACTCACCGTGTCTTCAGCCCTTTTGGGGTCTGCTGCTGGAGCCTTGGGGGCTGGCTGGCTTGCCGATGGGATTGGACGTCGCAGAAGCATGTGGCTTGCAGCGATCTTGTTCATTTTGAGCGCCATCGGTTCTGGTTTGGCTCCTCGATTGATCGATCTAGTGTTCTGGAGAGTGGTTGGTGGAGTGGCGGTTGGTTTTGCCAGTGTGTTGGCGCCGGCTTATATCGCTGAAATCTCACCTGCTGAGATGCGTGGCCGAACGGGATCTTTGATGCAACTGGGGATTGTTTTTGGGATTTTATTTGCACTCCTGACTAATTATTTATTAGTGCTTGCGACCCAAGATCAAGAACCATTGTCAAATTTAGGGCCGATGGCAGCATGGAGGTGGATGTTGATATCGGAGCTGGCTCCTGCTGTGATTTACGGAGTAATGGTAATCGGAATACCGGAAAGTCCTCGCTATCTGGTACAGAAGGGTCGGATTGAGAAGGCCCGTATTGTCATCAGCAAAACTTTAGGTGAGCCAATTCAGCCAGTGATTGATCGGATCCAGGCTAGCCTTGGGAATCGTGATAACAGCACAATAGTTGATCTTTTTTCGAGGCGAACATTGTTTCTGCCTATCGTTTGGACTGGTCTATTACTGGCAATCTTCCAGCAATTCATAGGCATTAATGTCATCTTTTATTACTCGAATACCTTGTGGGAATCTGTAGGATTAAGTACTACTAATAGCTCGCTGATCACTGTTGGCAGTGCGATTACTAATGTGGTGACAACATTTTTGGCAATTGCCACGATTGATCGATTGGGGCGGCGACCATTGCTTTTGATTGGTTCAGTTGTGATGACCATCAGTTTGGGGCTGATGAGTTGGGCCTTTGCTGGTGCAGCCATTGTGAATGGTGCGCCTGTGCTTTCAGGAGCTTCCTTTTTTGTGACATTGATTGCAGCCAACGTTTTTATCTTTGCCTTTGGCTTTTCTTGGGGGCCTGTGATGTGGGTCCTCTTGGGTGAAATGTTCAACAATCGCATTCGTGCCCTTGCATTGGGTTTGACCGCCACAGTGAATTGGTTGGCCAATTTCATCATCTCAACCACGTTCCCTGTTTTCCTTGAATCGTCAGGTCCCTCCTTTGCTTTTGGCCTTTATGCAACGGCTGGAGCCATGTCATTTTTCTTTGTTCTGTTCATGGTTCGCGAAACCAAGGGCAGAGAACTTGAAGATATGCTCTGAACAACTGAACGATTGAGTAAAGATTAAGTATGTTCAGAATTTCCCCTAAGCTAGTTGGTTGTTTTTTCCTTTCGTTAACAATTGAAATGCCATAAACAGAACTCCCTAACCGTGAGTGTAGTGAGTTCAACTGCTCAAAGATAAAGATTGATTTTTCGTCTTTCTCTATCTTTTTATATAAGAACCAACTGTTTATCAATAGATGCTTGCTTCATCCGGCTCTGACGGCAAGACGTTGAATTATTCCGCTACTGCTTCTACTGCCATCTGGATCGCTGTCTTCTGTTTCGTGTCGTATCCCCAGCGATCCAGGAAGGCAACATCTTCACCTTGCTGATCTCTTGCTGCAGCAAGCAAGATCTCTAATCGTATTTTGACACCGTGGGGGTCGAGTTGACGTAGCAACTCGATGCAACGCTGATTGACTCGTTCTGAACCTGCAGCTTGTGATTCATCAGCCTGATTGCGGTGATGGACCACCATTGCTGCACTCATTGCCAGGTTTCGAACGGTGAGATCCACAACCCCGTCACCGCAGGACCGAAGTTTGACCACAAGGGCTTCAGGCAATCGATCCATGAGAGCGCTGTCGCCAGCCAAACTGATGACAAAAAAGCCCCGCGCTCCATCGCGACTTGCAACGAGCTCCCCTACACGATCGGCGATCACCTCATCACTAATTTCTTCGTGATCCCATTGCTTGAGCCATCCAGCAGCGATCTCCATTGCTTGTTGAAAACTGGGCGCCTGTACTGAATCAGGCGCTTTTGACTCAGTTTCTGACGGAACAGTCGAGTCCTGATCTGCCATGGGAATGGGCTTCGTTGTGCGTGCACGGTAGGAAGAGAAGGCTTGAGTGGGTCTTCGTGATCACTGGTTTAAGACAGCTTTTTTTGTACATAAGCCTCGATCAAAGTAAGAACAACCAGCTGGTGAACAGTGGAAGCTCAACAAGGTCATGATCTGCCTCTCAAGCTGCCGGCTGGGCATTGGCAGGCTTTGCTGAGTCATTGCCAGCAAAGCGCTGTGGTTCCCAAAGCGTTGGCAGATGACCTCGATCTCGACCATCACACCCTTTGGCAGCTTTCCACCTCCACAACTGAAGTGAAAGGGGTTTTTGGTGGTGCCCTCCAGGTAAGAGATCTGATTGACCATGGCGACTTTGGTCTTGGCACCTTTGAACAACTGATGGTGAAGGGATTCTTCTTGATGGGCTCTGTTGGCAGGCAAGGGCCGATGGCAGCCTGAACAAAGCGCCGCCTGATCAGGCCATCCCTTTTTGAGTCGCCACTCATTTTGATGCTGAGCGTCAGATAGGCGTGACCGACGTCAGCAGCATTGAGGCTCTTGGTGCGCGAATCGACCCGCTTCGGCCGGGAGCCAACTTGTTCTTAGCGATCAAAATCAAAGGATGATTTGAACAGGTGGAGATGCGAACGGTCGCGAGGGGCACAGAAGGTGTGGGTTTGCGCGAGGCTTCAACCAATCAAGCCATGATTTGTATCGAGAAAGTGCCTGGAACTTTGCTGGGTTTTTGGAGCCCTTGCCCATACCCTCAGCTTGAATATCCCTGGTTATCACTTTCACTTTCTTGCTGACGATCACAGCAGTGGCGGTCATGTCCTGGATCTCAAAGCAGATTCTTTGGAGATTGAATTGGACTTTCAATCGAATCTCAGGCTGGCTCATCCAGAAACTCAGCAATTTCGTGAGGCTGATTTTTTTAATGACATCAGTGAGCAACTCCATACGGCGGAAACCAAACCCCAGGAGTCAGTTGGTGACAGCGCAGACTTAGTCAATGGTTGAGTCTTCGTCTCGTTCTTTTTCAAGCACTACGCCTGAGGGGTTTCGCTCCGGTTTTGTCGCGCTGATCGGTCGTCCAAATGTGGGGAAGTCCACGTTGGTGAATCAACTCATCGGCAACAAAGTTGCGATCACCTCGCCCGTGGCTCAAACCACCCGTAATCGGCTGCGCGCGATCCTCACAACTGATAAGGCCCAGCTGATCCTGGTGGATACGCCTGGCATTCATAAGCCCCATCACTTATTGGGTGAACGGCTTGTTCGCAGTGCCCGATCCGCGATTGGGGAAGTGGATCAGGTGTTGCTTCTGCTTGAGGGATGCGAGCCTCCAGGTCGTGGTGATGCCTTCATTATTCAGTTGCTTCGTCAGCAATCGTTGCCGGTGCAAGTGCTCCTTAATAAGTGGGATCTGGTTCCCATAGAACACAAGGATGCGGCCAACGCGGCTTATCGCGAGCTTCTGAGCGATACGAATTGGCCGGTGCATCAATGCAGTGCTCTCAGTGGTGACGGCTGCCCTGACTTGGTTGAGTCCATCAGCTCTTTGATGCCTGAGGGGCCTCCGCTTTATCCATCAGACATGGTGAGTGACCAACCTGAAAGGTTGTTGATGGGAGAACTGATTCGGGAACAGGTGTTGCTCAATACTCGAGAGGAGGTCCCCCATAGCGTTGCGGTGAGCATTGATCGGATTGAAGAGATGCCCGCGAAGGGCAAGGGCAATGTGCGTACGGCTGTGTTGGCGACAGTGCTGGTGGAGCGCAAAAGCCAGAAGGGAATCCTGATTGGAAAGGGAGGGGCGATGCTGAGAACCATCGGTCAGGGTGCTCGGCTGCAAATGCAGACTTTGATCGACGGACCGGTCTATCTCGAGCTGTTTGTGAAGGTCGTTCCCAATTGGAGAAGCAAGCCAGCTCGACTCGCGGAGTTGGGTTACGTGGGGGATTAGGTAGCGGGTGCTGCGCCTGCGAGAATGGAGTGATGAGCGATCAAACTCCGTTCCCTCCTTCTGATTTAGACGGTTTTCTCACACTTTGTGCAGGTCGCTGGATGAGTCTTCGCAGTCGCTTTCAGATGGACGCATCTGAGCAGGAATGGCACAGCAGTGAACGGGGCGAAATTGAGGTGTCAGTTTCCCTTGAAGAGGGAGTGCCCTGTTTGGAAGTCAATCCAGCAGAGGGTGGCAAGAGCACTCTTTTGTTTCAAGCCAATGGGTGTCTTTCTCTTGACTCAGCTGGCACTGATCAAACCGGTCGTTGGCAGTTGCTTCCAGATGCCAGCTTGGAACTTCAGGTACGAGCCCCCAATGGCGATGACGTATTGGAGCGTATTTGGTTCACTAAACCCAACCTGCGTCTGCGCAGCACCACTGCTGTTGGTGATGATGGGCACCCCAGACAGGGGAGCTTTTGCTCGGAGATCAGGCGCGTGAGCCGTCCGCAGAACTGACGTTTGATGGCTCCCTATCGACTCGATGTGATCAGCCTTGCTCCGCAGGCTTTTGCTCCCCTGCTCGAGCTTGGTGTGATTGGTCGGGCTTTCGGGGCTGGCATTGCTGAGTTACACCTTCACAACCCTCGCGATCATGCAACTGATCGTTATCGCAAGGTTGACGATCTGCCTTACGGGGGTGGGGCTGGCATGGTGCTTAAGCCTGAACCGATGTTTGCAGCTGCTGAGTCAGTGCCTGTTCTCCCACGGCGTCGAGTGCTTTTGATGTCCCCTCAGGGACAACCACTGCGTCAGGTTGATCTTCAGCGTTGGTCAAAGCAGTATGACCAATTGGTGTTTTTATGCGGCCACTATGAAGGCTTTGATGAACGGATTCGTTCTCTTGCTGACGAAGAAGTCTCCCTAGGGGACTTTGTTCTTACAGGAGGTGAACTTCCAGCAATGACGATCATTAATGGTGTGGTGCGGTTGTTGCCAGGAACCGTGGGCACGTCGGAATCCTTAGAGGAAGAAAGTCACAGCGATCTGTTGCTTGAGCATTCGCATTACACACGCCCTGCCAATTTCCGCGGAATCGTCGTGCCTGAGGTGTTGAGAAGTGGTGATCATGGTGCGGTCGCCCGTTGGAGACAACAACAGCGCGAGCAGCGAACCGAGGCGCGCCGGCCTGATTTATGGGATCGCTGGCGAAAGGTCCAGGATTCGAGATTGGAATCGTTGTGATCTGGTGATGCAATATTCGCTGATTGATCGATCTGAATGCAAAATATTCCGTCGATCCTGTGACGTCAGTCTGCAGGGTCAAGTTCGTCTGCCCATTCCTCGGTTGGTGGAGCAACAAGAAGGATATCTGCATGCTTTTGGTTCATCTGAATCACAAGGATCTTCCTGGGATTACTGACAAATCCTTTTTTTGCCGTTTTGATGGCATCAACAAGATCATCAACTGTGGCATAACAATCGCGAGCAATATCAATCTGGGCTTCTTTATAAAGGGTGATGAATTCCTCTGCATCCTTGTTTGTTGTCTCAAGCATCGCCGTTATGGCCCTTTTGGGGCCGATGTTTTTTGCAAGATTCATATAAAGTTTCATCTGTGGCATTGCCAATGCTGAGGATATTCTCAGATGATTGGAAAGGCCTGAAAGCGTTGTCTCCATTAACTCATTGTGTTGATCAATCACGATGCAAGGTGCTGTTAAATCGAAATCGGTCATGTCTCGTAGTTGTTCCCATTGATGCGCGATTTCGCTCCAATTTTTCTTCATGTTGTTGCTTGTTTTACCCGCAATTGTTTGAATTTAATTAATCAGTAGCCAGGCGATTAGCGCTTGATCATTGAAAGTGCAGCCCTGTTGAGGCTTGCTGTTTTACGAGTTGCAGGAAGATTTTATGCGATCAATGGTCAATCTCGTCACTATTTAATATTCTGGAGGTAATTCATTTCTTATCGACAACATCGATGAAGCATGGAATGGAGGCATTGGCCTCTTTGTTCTTTTAGCGGTCATAATCTTGGGACACCAGTAGTTGGTGACAGTTCGCCTTTGGATGTCTAGGATTTTGGAGTTGTGGTTGGCTGAGCCCTAATGCGTCACTTGATGGCAGCTGTTGTGTTGATGTCGTCCGTGGGAGCCCCGGCAGCGCTCGCACAGCGTGAAATTCCTAAAGCAGAAGGACATGATCAATGTCCGATGGGTTACGTTAATACTTTAGGGACTACATGTGTATCTCCAATTTATTATGAGGTGGCTCCAACTTACGGTAAAGCTTGTCTCTCTGGCTGGATGAATATAGGTGCTGGGTATTGCAGAAAAAAGAAGGGTCCTTTGGGAATCTTTTGACTGAAAATATTGAGCCCTTTCGTAGCTGAAACGAGCGGTGACGCTTAGCTGCGAAAGGTTTAGAGGTGCATAGAATTTTTTCAGTGTGACTTCTAAACAATCAAGGCCATTGCTTCGTAACGGGTCAGCTTTTTAAGCCCTACCCGTTATCCGACTTGATGTTGTTGGTGAATGCTTTTGGCAAGCTTGAGGAAAGGGCACACCATTCCTAATTTCGGTGGTTTTTGCCCAGAGGGCAATGCGCCTTTACACCGATGGCAACGCTTCGTGGTTGGTTCAAACTATGGACATCGAAAAGGAGGCGCTTTGACAGACGACACTCCACCTGAGTCTTCAGCAGAAGCAAGCTGACTTCAGGTCCCTGCTCCAACAGTCTCAACAAGACGTGGGTTGTTCCTTTGGTAGGCAAAGCCTTGTGCGCCACGCCAATCGATGCTCCATTTGCACCGTCCTAGGTGCCCTCCGGAGAAAACGACCCCACACCTAGAGCCCCGGCCCCAGGTGATCCTGCAGTGAGTCGCTTCGTACCAAACCTTCAGTTCACTGTTGTCGAAATGAGGTTCAGGCTTCACCGATACAGAACCACTGATTAATGGTTAGCGATATGCATAAACGAGCGAGCTAGGCCGTCTCTTCCATCTGGGAGGGGCGGCCTCTCCACGTGTATGAGGAGTCTGAAGCCGCTGCGATCATCGTCGATCATGATTTCATAGCGATTCATTGGGCTAAAACCGTTTGATCGCTTGACGGTCTCACAGGCAAAAACGCTAACATCAAAATTGATATCATACTCAAGACTTAAAAATCGTAGCCAAATACTTTATCAATAAATAAAGACAATCCTTCCAATAACAAACTTATTTAATCAAAAATCGTCGAATTAAATTTAATTATTTTAGCCATAGCTCAACGCGATTTCCATAAGTGTGCCGCCCAATCCAATCCCTATAGAAAGGCATGCAATCCAAACATAGACAGGTGGTACGTCTCCAGATTGCATAAAGCTGAATTGCTCGAAGGTGATCATGAATCAAGACAAATGCCAGCAACAAAGCCAACATTAGTTTGTCTAATTCTCTAGTGAAAAAAGAGGAATGAATAAGAAGCATTCCTCTCAATCACCAGATTGCTAGGGGTCAAACCCCTGACCCCCTAACAATCAAAATTATCTGGCATCGGCCTGAAGCACTGTGTTACTGATGAGTGATGATCGGGTTCACAAAGTTGCATCACTATGTTTTCCTCAATGATATCTACCGGGTTGGGTTTGATGGCTGACGCAGTCCGGTCAAGAGCTCTTTGCAAGAAAAGCTGCAGGTGTGAATGACTGGTGTGGATCTCGTCTTCAGTTTGATGCAAAAAAGTATTGCTGTTTATCATCTAATCCATGTTTTGAAAGGGCTAGGTTCCGTGATGATGTTTGTATTTGGCTAGTGCAGGTCTACGAGTCAGGTATTTCTTCCTGTTGCAATGTCTAGATGAACCTTTTTTGAAAGCATCTGTTAGAGCGCTTCTGAAGACTGCTTGTTTCTCCATCGATCGAGGTAGCATTATTCATCCTAAGGTCAATTCTTACTTTGACTTTCGCTTGGCGTTGTGAGTGACAGGTGGGTTAGACCCTTTTGACCTGCCCCAGCGTTCTTGATAGCCCCAATGGTTCCTTCCCGGCTGTTTAAAGAGAGGAATACCAAAAGTATGGACCTGAGGCTGATCTACTGATTTTGTAATCCCACCAGACTCCGATAAGCAGGAGAAGAACAAGCAACGCACTTTCTAAGCCCTTGCTAGAGAGCGAAAGGAACGAACGAGACGAAGTGCGACAATCGCTACAAAGAAAAGTCATCACGATTCTGGTCTCTTTCTGGCTTGACTTAAAACCACGTCTAGCACGTTGAAGAAGGTGGCCTTATCGAGAACAAGGTATGAGCCGATGTCCCATTTTGTATTAATGAATACCCACAATAAAGCTGAGCATTAGATAAAGTTCACACAACTAAATGATTATCAATGACGACTACATCAAGGCAGCACCGGGCAATACGGCGAAGTGGTGTCAATGACTATAAAGGATTTTACGCTCCTGTCCCTCCTTTACCACCTCAACGCAAAATAGCGAATGATTTAGTTGTTGCCTATGAAGCGACAGAAAGGCTAGCTCAA
>Ga0099799_10445_pt1 | contig 10251 bp, 4 predicted proteins | sample Uncmet6_SortLC_1_FD_89033 | JGI IMG/M metagenome (GOLD analysis project Ga0099799, IMG submission 89033) | Marine eukaryotic communities from CALCOFI LINE 67, Pacific Ocean - CN11_C50_N6_SortLC_1 | ecosystem: Environmental > Aquatic > Marine > Oceanic | place: Pacific Ocean: Monterey Bay...
TTTCCGTCTCTTCCTACTATACGGCGCGATCACGTCCCGTCAGCGTTGGCGGCGACCGTGATGGATCCGGGGGTGATCTCGACGGCGAAACCAGCGATGATTACCAAGGAAGATTAATAGATAATATGGAAACAGAGGCCTGAGTTTAGAAGCTCTGAGTATTCAAGTGTGCTCTCAGCACTCATGCACTCAGCACTCGGTAATTTTTTACAGTTGTATACTACGAGCTCGTACTAGACTAGAGTATGCATACTCTAGAGTACGCATACTACGAGCTCGTAGAGGTATGCATACTCGAGCTGCTATCCAGACTTCTTGTACTACGTACTAATAGTATGCATGCTAGCTAGAGTATGCATATGTGTGTATTATGCATAGTACAAGCTATTATGCATACTACGAGCTCGTAGTAATACATACGAGAGCGTAGTAGATCTACAAGCTCGCAGTATTCATAGATGTACCTACGTTACCTACGGCTCGCTCATATTGACTAAGCTACGTACTTCTGGTTTCAAGTACTCCCTTACTAGCTCATTTGTAGGTACTACGTGATGTTACAAGACTTGACTTTGGGTCCACGCCCTCTAGACTCTATACGGCGGAACGCTCGCCTACACGAGGTGATTCAATTTACAGTGTGCAGGTAGGCCAGCGATATTCTCCAACGTCAGAGGCGATTTCTGAAATAAATAATGAATAACGACGACAAAAGTAGAGGACTTTTTGCCTTCGCCTTGTGCCCCGCTGAGCTTCTTTCTTTGTCGAATGGGTGTTGAGATTCTATGTCTACCGAACAAATTTGTACATGATTGATTGAAACCATTCGACAGAAAAGAAACTTCTTTCTTCTTTCTATGGTGGGCGTTGCTTCCGAATTTTGAGCAAGTGATTTACTTGGTCACCTTGAAACGCTTGGCCAGAGCGTCAGTTGTTGTTTGAGAAATCGTCCTCTGAACTCCTCCATTGCGACTCTCAGCGCCAGAGTCCACAACAGCAGCCAGTCTTTCCCTACTATCACTATTAGGAAGGGTCCCCCCAAGAACTGTGAGTGCAATGAGTTCCTCACTCCATAGGTTGCGGGTGTCCAGAACCTGCTGGCTGGGCTTGTGTGCCAGCTCAGTAACTGTGACCGAGGGGACCAGAACTGATGTTGCCGGAGGCATAGATGTCACCATATCCGCGACTGAGCGTTTCTTCGTATTGCACGGTCTAGCATAGGCCGTTGCGTTGTCATTACTCTTTAGCATTTCAAGCGCATGTGTCGCAGGGCCGACGAGCTCTGAACAAGTGGAACCACCGCCACTTCCATTGAAAGAGACGAAACGATGGCGTCGCGTCTGTTCCCGTAGGCGATGCTGCAGCTGATCGTATCTTTCCTGAAGGGCAGCAAGTGTTTGCTCTACTTTGCGCTGCACGCCATCGGGATCCTGCAGTATTCGGTCCATCCTCTCCGCGGCCGACGAGGACAGCCTCACGGCAGGGGCGGCAAGAAGATCCCGCTCCCTACCTATAAGGCCCGCGGCTGCCATAGCGGAGAAAAGAGCCGAGGGCTTCGCGGCCCCCTTGGGTGCAGGTTGCAACCCCTTCTTTACCATGGCCACCCGCGAGGCTTTTTGCCTGTGCTGCTCCTCTCTCGAGATCTTGGCGAAGTATTTTTGCGCGTGCGAGCGGATCTGGGCCGAAGTGCGGGTAGGAATGCCGGTCGCGACCTTCTTCCATTCCCTGCCGTAGATCTTGAGCCCACCGAGAAACTGCTCATGCTCCTCCCTGGTCCATCGACCCAAGGCAGACTTTGTAGAACTCTCAGGATCAGTTGTGTTGGATGTGGGCTTGCATGCCTTGGTAGTAGTAGTGGGTCGGGCTCGAACAGCAGGAGAGTCGACCGCCATTGATGTAGGGGCGGGAGCTGCTCTGATCGGGGCGACGGACGCCGACAGGACAATGTCACGAGGTCGATCAGCTACATTTGAAGCGGCAGTGGAAGTAGTAACTCGAGACGGAGGGGACATAGCCAATGGCAACGGCCCGGACGCCTGACCCCCCGCCATCGGGATGCTGTGAGAAGCGGGACAATCATCATTACTGCTAGTACAGCCAGTGGATGCCGACTCTCGCGAAGTCATTATTCCGGGATAGCTTTGCGGTTGCATATCGATGTACCCCCCTGCCGCGCGTGGATGCTCGTTGGTCATGGACGGTAATGAGTCCGTCGGAGGATGAACCGCACTACAGATGGGCTCCACGGGTGAGGACGACAATCTCCGAATGACCGGAACCGGGACTGTGGACGCGAACATGGGGGCGAAATTCGTAAGGTATCGATAAGCCTTGATTGCACCAGTTCGTATTCATGTACACGTCCTTCTCCTCGAAAGCTTCCGCGGGTGAAGTCGTGGGTCTAATAGACTGCCTTCGAAATACTAGTATCTGGCGAGGAACACCTGGCTGGGCTCAGATGCGAATTGTCAAGATAATTATGGTTCTCGCTTTCACTCCTCGCGCGCGCGTAATGAAGGCGAAAGTCTCCTCGAGACCCGCACCAAGACCTTTTTGGTCGATCCGCTATCAGGTATTACAAGAGCTCAAGGACAGCAGACTAGGAATAGAGTGTAAGCTGCAATGGATTCAGTAAAACGGTTCTACGCAATGCCGAAAGGAGCGCTGAAGGAATCTCGGAAGAGAAAATCCTCTCCACTCTCAGCCATCAATAGCCATCAAATTAAATTGGACTGTGTCTGACACGGTCGGCACTCTGCGCTGTCAGAGTCTGATGTTTTTTTACGAATTCTGAGAAAAGCTTACGACCCATGTCCATCATTGGCGCAGGAATTCTGCTCGGGGTGATATGTGGTATATCCACGTCACAAAGCCCATTATCTGTCACAAGTTCGAGAGTTCGGGAAAATCCTAACTAATTCCGAACATGCCAGCGCGCCTCCGAAATTCCAACGGGTACATAATATATATACAATATATATAATATATCCGGGTATCTCCAGTATGATGAGCTCGGTCAATTCAACCAAATTTTTTATGATTAGGAATTCCTACTAGAGCTAGAGTACACAGGAAATACTTTGCACACAATAAAAATAATTAAGCAATTCTTAATGTCAAGCCTATGCATACTGCCAAGATGGTCCGTACTAACCTGTAAGCATCTCGAATGTGGCAAAGTCGCCCTATAGACGTTAAGATTGTTAGAAGAAAGCCGAAACTATGCTATTATCTCCAGATCCCCGTCGCTTCCTCCTTCGTCGGGGCGACTTTTTCTTGTCTAGAGATTCGTCCACATTGCCACCGGCACCCCCTCCTCCAGTGAATATACCCCAAAATCCATGCCCCCCAGATTTACCTCGATTATTCTCCATGTGCAATTTTCTCGTGGTACTCGGAATTGATATTGCAGCATCGAGAGCACCACTCGACTCATCGGTCATGTAATACTGTCGATTCTTCGTTATTTCTCGACTCATGGCTTCCGCCGCAGACCTTAATTCATCTACGCCACGCAAAGTTTCGGCAAAGGCTTCGAGCTCCTGAGCAGATCTCTTTCGCTCTTCTCGTAGGTCCCATTTTGCATGTTCGACTTCTCGATTTTTGCTTTCAATATCCCGACGAAACATTTCGTTAATCTCCCGCAAAGCTATGACTTCATCCTTGTAAACTTTAAGGGTCATTTGGAGATCTTGTCCCTCAGTCATAGCTTCTGCAGGGGTTTCCAGCGATGAGTTACCTGCCGCCTGCAAAGTGGGAGGGTCGTCCAGAGCTTTATCGCTAGGCTCACGACTGTTCTGAACTGAATCCTCAGACGGCAGCGGTTTCTTGGGTACGAGCTTTCGCTTCAAGGAATCGATTTCTCTGTCCTTATCGACAAGGGCTGATGACAAACGACTCAATTCTTCATACCTCATAACAACGCTCTCCAGAGAGTCTTCGTCATCTTTGTTTTCGGATCCTCCCTCCTCCGCCCGCAATAATTCCCCGTTTAGACGCTCGATTTCGTCCTGCAGAGTCAAAATTTCAGTCACCCTTCCATCGGGTTCAAAATCTTCCGGAATGCTCGGCATCTGCCTGGCTGTCTCGAGCTCTTTATCCTTAGATAGCATCTCCTCTTCTCGCTCGCTCAACGACTTCCTTGCAGTTAAAAGTTCTGCGCGCAGTTCTTTATTTTCCCTCTTAAAAGCTTCAGCAACATCCAGCACTTGCTGTACCTTCTTATCTACAGATTCCTTCGATTCATAGGCTTCGAATCGTGCCACGTCAAGATCCTCCGTTAGGTGTTCATTCTCCACCTTGAGTTTGTAAAGTTCTGCTCTGGTCTTTGCGAAATCTTTCACCAAGTCATCAGTGAAAGTCTCAACCGAGGAAGATCGACGCTGTGCTCGTTCACTCCCGAGACCTTCTTCACTTGTCATAACCTTCGTAACATCTTCGAGAGCTTTGACGAGCTGGGAATTTAATTCCGATATTTCTGAATCTATGCCGTCCAGGCCATCGCCATCGCCATCGTCAATACCACCACCACTACCACGTTTTTGCAAGTCAGCCAATTCGCTGTTTGCTTGGTCGAGACTAGCCTGGATTTCTTCAGCTTCTTTCTCAAGATTTGCTCGTACTCCTTCCATCTCGTCCATCTTCTTAGAGGACTTGACCGCCAGATCCCTTGCTTCGCCTAGCTCTTTTTTGAGGATGGCATTCTTCTGTTCCATCGATATCAAGGCATGAGAGGCAATATTTAGCCTGGACTTCGATTCTTCCAATGTTGAACTCAGATTTTTGTTTTCTTTCTGGACTACGTCCAGTTCTCTGGAGAGTTTGTCAGTTGCCTCTTTTGTATCTGCGACCAGAGCAGAGACCAATTTGACCTCTTCCTTGGAAGCTTTCAGTGCAGTCTCCAAGGAATGATTTGCTTCTTGGAGCTTTCTGATTTCAATTGTATTCTTTGTTTCACTCTCCTTCCTCCCAGCAATTACGAGCGCTGCTGCCGAGGCCTTCTCTGTTTCCTTCTGTGCGAGAGCTCGGGCCATTTCTAGATCTTTTCTTAGTTTCAGAGCTTCATCTCGGAGAGCATCTCGTTCATCTACGGTCGCTGACAAGTCCTTTGCACGTGCTTGTCGAGCACTAAGTTCCTTCGCTGCCCAATAGCAGCGCATTGCACTCTGAACCGTAATCGCAGCTTTCCTCATAGACGTGAATTTCTTTAACGCCTTTTGCATCCTGAACGCTTTCTGAATCAAAATTGATTTGTGGACACGCTTTAAGGCATCATATCCTAAGCGCTCTTGCCTACCACGCCAACGTGTCTGTCCCCAGCGAACAACTGCCATAACATGAATGAAGCCGGAACGTGCAACGAAACGTCTATAGCAAGTCTGAATGACGGTAGCCCGGTTAATTCTACGCATCTCATGTACTCGCTTGGTTGCGATGGATCGTCGAATGAGACATTGAAGCTGTATGGCCAGCCAGAGTGATCGCTTCAGATCTCTCATCGCAATATAGCGTCTTGTCCATGCTTGCATAAGGATGACAAAAAACCTAATCTCACTATTTCGAAGCTTTTCAATGCTCTCATAGGCGGTTTGGCGCAGAAAGACCTTCGTCTTTCCGACTTCGATGCCCACGTTCCCGACAATATTTGCGTCAACCTTGTCATCATAATTTGACGAGGCCTTGAAGCTCACACTCAAAACTTTCTTCGCCACGGCCTCAACGAGAACTGTCACAATTTTCTTCCCACGGGACGTCCTAGGGTTAGAAGCCTTTCGAACAGCTTCAAGTCCAAGAATGCGATATCGGTGCACGAAGAGGGCATGCGAGTATCGCTGCGGATACCCGAGCCGCGAAACGCGGACCGCCTCGACAACTCCAGCACTCCGCAGTTGATCAACAGCACTAACAGGATCAAAGCTATCCGGAATAAGCATCTCATTCGGTTTCAAGCAACGAATGTAATGGGGAGACGTGAGATCTATCTTGGCCCGTAGATCTGCTAGCTGCTGACTGAATTGCCCCCCAACAGTGACTCGTTGCCCTGCCGGAGAACGTGGCATCCCCGGAGAAGATGAAGCTGGATCAAGAATGATTGCTAAATTCGCCACAAACTTGTTTGAAGAAGAGAGCAGGAGCTCTGAAGCCTCCTTTGGAAGGTCGTCACGATTCTTTTCTACGAATCCTTTCGTGTCATACTCAACTGATCCTGCGTAATGTCTGATACCAAAACGGAGGACTCCGACCTGCCGAAAGGTAGCTTCGAAGCGACTATGAGATTTACATTTTTGGTAAATATCGTTCGCAAATGTTTTGTCGGTTCTTCCCGGAGCACGGCATTGGTCATCCAGGATCGGGATGATGCCACTTCCCTTCTTCCCGATCAAATCAAGAACATCCTGGCTTTCAGGGAAGGATATGAAATCCCACTGGATGCCTTCTTTTTTGTATTCCTCCTGCTCATTTTTCAGCACAAATAAGTTGAATTGCTGCTGAAGACTCTCATTGCAATAGTTGATGCAGAGTTGCTCAAATGAATTTTTCTGAAATGATTCGAATCCAAAGATATCCAGCACGCTGATTCGTGCAGCCGTTTTGCTACCACCAATTCCACACCCACGTTTGTGGGCATCTTCCTTCACCATGATTGAAGAGTTGATGCGCTGCACAATCGTCTCGAAGAGAGCGCCATAGGTGGCCTTAATAAGGGCCTCCAGCCCCTTGGACGCCTTCAGTTTTGGCAAATTTCGGATGTGTTCCTCCTTTCCAGCCATTATCGAGAAGTAGCAAAGGGACCGATTTAGCGCATCGGACGTGAACCCCATGAGAGACAAAAATGGTTCAAGGTGCACGTTATCCTTTTCTATTTCAGATTCGTCGGCACTGATTGCGGCCAAGGTGAGATTCGACGCGTGAAGTAAAGCACAAACTACAGTCAGAATTTCAGACTGCTCTGTTTCACTAAATCCCACTGTCTGCATGGCATCCATCAAATCCTGGTAGGTTTCAGCGTCCTCAATGCCATCCCTCCTATCGAAGGTGCCCGAACATGACGTGATACGAAAATCCTCTGCAGTATAGTCGTCGAGAAAGTATCGTTCCAAATCCTCCTCCGCCATACCGCCTTGTAATATTTCGTAAAAAATATGGTAGTTGCGTTCGCCCTTGTTTTGAGTGATGATCCTAACTTTTTCGAGAAGATATGTTTGAATCACTGCCCCAACGAGCGATCCAGTATTTGTAAATTGAATCTCGACGAACTTACCGAACCTAGACGAGTTATCGTTGCGGACAGTTCGGGCATTGCCAAACGACTCGAGGATTGGGTTCGATTGTAGAACTTGCTGCTCAATATCAGCCCTATTTGTGGCAATCTTTCGACCAGACGCAGTCCTCGTTAATACGGCCGACCTCTTCGAGAGCATGGCTAAATATTGCATAATGAACTTGGTTGTCACTGTCTTACCGGCTCCACTCTCTCCACTCACTAGGATGGACTGATCAGATCCAGTCGTGCCCATTGACGGTGTCACTCGACGGCCACCAAACTTGCTTCCAGCCAATCCTCTCTCCTCTACGCTCTCCATCATTGTGCGGAATGAGTGATCAGTAATTCCATACACGTGAGGGGGAAGCCTATCGTCAAGAGTTACATTTTCGTCAGAATCACTTTCTCTCTCTCCACCGTCGCCGCAACCTACGTGCTCGGTAGAAGACGCAGTCGAACCTGACAAGAGCATCCTTTTCTCTCCGCGATTGTAATACGATCTCATCACCTCCTCGCAATAGAGCGATTTGAGATTCTTGAATGGATTAAGTGCCAGGAGGATGGGACCGGTGGAAGTGTAGATCTTATCGTATGAATATCGTTGTCTGAGACAGTACACAACGGCTGGCTCGTGCAAATGGGTAAGACAAATCAAGTCTTCTGGATACGGACATGAGTCGTCCCAAGCGTCGCCCTCCTCATGGTCGTATTTGTTTGCCAACACCACCAAGCCGTCTTTCAAGGCTGACAGAGGAAGCGAGATCGCATTCCCGTTATGCTCGGAATCATCGTCTTCCACGTAGACGCGCATCTCTTTGCCCACAAAATCCCCAGTCTTCTCACTGCCCCCCAACGCCAGCGAGAACACCTCCGCGGGGGTCAGGCCTGCATCATCATCGGGCAGAACGCGCGCTGCTGCCCAGCCCCAATTGACCACCTTCTCGCCGTGCGTCCGCCGTTCCAGCGAAGCTGGAATCGGCTGCCGGTCGGACGAGCTATGCGCCTTGCCAAACACCTGCTCATCAAGGGTCAGGGTCTTTACCCAGACACGCACATCTTCGGCCATGATTCATTCCAGGTGGCTTGCCAGATAGGAAGGAGGTGGCAACTTGTAATGGTGCCATTGTGAATTCTTCGTGCACCTGTCAACAGCCACATTCCACACGTACATAGATTTAGTAAGCTCTCGTACAAGAACGCCGCATCCCGGGGGGGGGGGTCATCGTTTTTTTCTGCTACTATTTTGCATTCTCTATGACTATTTTGGTATCCTTTGGTATCTAAATTCCGCTTCATTAATCTCGAAACCTCGCGTACTATGTACTACGAGAGTAGCTAGTATGTGCATATATCCTCTCTCGTATCCTCGTATCCTCTCCCCGCGTCCGCCGTCCCTCGCGTTCCTCGTCCCTCTTCCCTCGTCGCTCGCCCACGGAGATATAATAAATTCTTGATTGTTAGCATGTCCCTATCTTCTAGGATAATATGTAACGGGGCTCATTCGGCATCGTTTTTCGTGCATAGTGTCGCCAGGAGACGGATTGGGAGGCCATGTTGGAAGGCGTTCTCTTCTTCTAGCAATGGCGGTGGAGAAGCACCTCTCGGTGTTGCTGAGTGCGCTCGCAGTCTGCAGATGCTAGGGAAGGAGAGGAATGCCCGGGAGATCTTAGAGGTAGCTAGTCGCTTGTCGCTGTCGGCCCGAACCGAAATCGCAAATGCGATCGGCAAGGCCTCTGCTTCCAAACATGCTCCCTGCGCGTCCGAGGCTGCAGACGCAGTATCTTCGGCAGAACCGGTTGCAGAACCCTCCCGTAGGGACCTTTGGCTAGTTGCCGTCAACCAGGCGATCCCTTTTGTTGGATTTGGCTTCATGGACAACGCTCTCCTAATCCTCGCCGGTGACGCCATCGACAACAGCTTTGGAGTCACGTTGGGAATCTCGACCATGTGCGCTGCAGCCCTGGGCAACATTGTTAGCGACGTGGCCGGGGTTGGCCTCGGCACCGTCATCGAGGACATTTGCTCGCGCCTTGGAATTCCGCAGCCGAATCTTTCGCAGGCGCAGAGGCAGCTGCGTAGCGTGCGTTTCAGCGGCCAGCTCGGTTGTGCAGTGGGCATCACTGTCGGCTGTGTCATTGGGATGTTCCCCCTGCTTTTCTTGGATTCAGGGAAGGGCGAAACGGCCAAGAACGAGTCAAGAGCGTTACAATCGATGGCATGAGAGTGGCTCGGGCCTCTGCCACTCAGATCAGCCATTGCCCGGAACACAATCTGCACGCCATAACAACAATGGATGAAATATATAGCCAATCTACTAGTACTCTAGTAGTAGTTAGTGGATCTAGCAGGAGACAGGGTAAGAGCCAAGCCTCTCCTTCTACATCATGGGTATGTCTGTCGACGAGCTGAGATTCAAAGCCCACGCCAGTCTGCTTCCGCGACACAGGCATGCACAGCGCGTCCCCATAGAAACAACGCGCCTACTCCTCGCCCAGGAGGAGACCAAGGATGGCCATCCGCACGTACATGCCATTCTCCATCTGCCGGAAGTAGGCCGCCCTGGGATCGGAGTCGAAGTCGGTCGAGATCTCGTCGACCCTGGGGAGGGGGTGCATGACCACGGTCCCGGCCGGGGCGCCCTCCATGAGGCTGCTGTCCACGACGTACGATCCCCGGCACGCCTCGTAGTCGGCCGGATCGGCGAAGCGCTCCCGCTGGACGCGCGTCACGTACAGGACGTCGGCCCCGGCGAGGGCGTCGGGTAGGCCCGTCATGGCCTCCTGCGTCACGTGCCCGTAGCGCGCCACCTGGTCCTGCACCGACTGGGGCATGGCGAGGGTGGGAGGGGACACGTAGCGCAGGGTGATGCGCAGATCTCCCAGCCCCGCCCTGGCCAGGAGCTTGGCGAGGCTGTGGACCGTCCGCCCGTGCTTGAGGTCCCCCAGCATGACCACGACGAGGTGGGTCCGCTTCCCCAGCGGCGGCGA
>Ga0099799_10446_pt1 | contig 10242 bp, 6 predicted proteins | sample Uncmet6_SortLC_1_FD_89033 | JGI IMG/M metagenome (GOLD analysis project Ga0099799, IMG submission 89033) | Marine eukaryotic communities from CALCOFI LINE 67, Pacific Ocean - CN11_C50_N6_SortLC_1 | ecosystem: Environmental > Aquatic > Marine > Oceanic | place: Pacific Ocean: Monterey Bay...
TATTATAAAGAATTTTATATTCGTTATTGTGATGAAAAATGGCATGTCTTAATGTGTGAACCAGAAAGTATTACTCATAGAAGGTGGTGTAAATCAGAAGTTTTTTATGAAGATGAAAAGATAAATATGAATTCATTTTATTCAGACAAAACATTATATAATTTATTAAATAGTTCAATTGATAAAAATGATGAACAAATTTATAAAATGATTATTGATGAAGAATGGTTATGTATTGATCCGCGCAGTTTGATAATTGCACCACCAGCACCACCTTCCAATAATACAAATGTAAGGCATTCTTGTAGGATAAAAAATTTGAATTCTAAAAAGTTAACACTTTGGTAAGAAAATATTAAAATTGTGTTAAGATTAGTTGTGTCAATATATTGTTATATTGTTAAATTTTTTGTAATGTGGTAGATTTTGATATAAATTCGGACAATGCGCATGTATATACACATAATAATATTGTTCTTGTGAACAACATAATAAATGATTTGTCCATGATTCATCTATTATTTCTGTTACAAATGGTTCTTTGAAAAAGCGAATAAATAATTTTGCAAATTTAGTTGAAACTACATACAACATAGTAATGCATTGTTTATTGAATGTTGTACCTGAATGTTTTGCTTTACATTTTTTAACAATATTTATAATAATTTCACAGACTTCATTATAAAAACAAGTTGCAAATTTAAGTGTAACAACTATATTTTTGTATGTTATTGGTATTGCTAGCGTCATTATCGAGTAAAATAATTATTTTGTAATTCTAAAGATTTAAAATGCTTTTAAAAGAATCAATTGTATCTACATGTAAATTTTTTATAGAAAACAAAATGTATAACTTAGCAAATTCATTATTAGATAGTGTTGTATATAATCCAATGAATCTAGTAGCAATTCATAATGAAATAGTCAATCAAAAGAAAAAAAATAGTTATGTGATATTATTAGAATCGAATGGATTGGGACATTTTACTCAAATGAAAAATATTATTAGATTATTAAATAATTCTTATAATTGTGTAGGTATAGTAGCTGGTCGTTTTAATAATGATGTATATGATTTTGCGAATGAAAAAAAAATACCTTTAATGACTTTAAATGAGCCTCATTTTGTTTCAAATCAAGAAACAGAGTCTATAATAAACGATACAATTCGTTATGTTATTGAATTTTCATATTTACATTATAATAAAGCGTCTCAATTTATTTGTAAATTAAATCCTGAATTTGTAATAAATCTTCATTTACCGATTAAATTAGTATCCATTGCTACAAAAACGGTTTTTAATGTTTCTAGTCAAAATAGATTAGATTTTGAAAAAGATTATTATTCAATAGTTTTAGACAATAAATTTTCTACTTTTACATTAAACAGTGTTATTTTTTCTACATATCTTATCCATAACTCATATTTAAATGTTCATAAAATAGCAATTGATTGCGGCGAATATTCTTATCAAACAATACCACCAATGATAAATATAGATAATTTAGAGTTATCGAAAAGAGATAATAAAACAATAGTTTGTTATTTTAATGTTCCTCAAACAGAAGTGATATGGAATATATTAAAAGTATTTGAAAATATTACATTTATAGTATTTATAAAAAATTCAAAAAAATACAAAACAACATATAAAAATATAATTTTTAAAGAAGTGAATAATAATTTTGATGAATATAGAAAAAATTCTTTAGGAATAATTAGTTCTTGTGGTGTTGAAACTATATATGAAAATTTTAAAATGGGTTTACCAATGGTATGTATTCCTTCAAACGCAGAACAAGCGTATAATGGATACGATCATTCAAGAAAAATACCTGGTTTCAAATGGGATTATTGTTTAAAAAAAGAACATATAGACTGGTTGATAAATTTCAAGAGAAATGATTTATATTGGAAAAAACATGAAAAGTTTAACACATTTTTATGTAAAAAAAATAATTTAATCAATATCATTAAATCAAAATTAGATTGAATTATATAATATTTAAATAGATTAATAAATGAAAACTAGAAAAATCAGAAATTCTAAGCTTCATTATACTTTTAAAAAAGGCGGGGGTGTTCTCAGTCCCAAATATAAAATGGATAATGTTGTTGAATATGTCGATGGAAGTAAAGTTACAATTACTGAGCAATTATCTTATAAAAACGGTACTTGGCAATATAATGCTCAATTTCCAGATGGCGCAATCCGTCTTATTGAAGAATCGAATATAAAACGTTTAATTAATGAAGGAAATAATATGAATGTTCGTGTTAGGGAACGTGAAAGAGAAATGTATGCATTTAGAAGAGAGCATCCAAATGTGTCATCTAAATCTAAGCCTAAAACTTTTGAAGATCATCAGGAAGAATCTAAAAAAGTTGCTGCAAAAGCATTTGCAAAAGAGCAACAAAGAAAAAAAGAGAAAATAAGGACTATAGATTCCGTTAAAAATAAATTTGGTTTACCAAAATTTTCAAAAGAATATAAAAAAAATGATGAAATAATATATAAAAATAGAGACTATAAAAATAAAGGTCAAGAACCACTTATATTGGCAAAAATAACTTTAATTGATAACACCGATCCACAAAAAGTGTTTTATTCTTTGAAACCAAATGATGATCCTGAGAAAGATATACAATGTGGTATTGAAAGAATTGAAAAAGTCCCTCATTATGAGAATTATAATAAAAATGAATTTTTGTTTAAACATTTTTATGATAAAATGAAAGATTCTAATTTTAAATGCAAAGAAGCAATTGGACTTTTAGTTAATATTGATGAAATAATGCATGATTATTTGGGTTATAATGGAGAAAGAAATTATGAGTTTTCTATTGAAAAGATGAAATTTTTATCATTTATTTGCAAAGAATATTATAAAGATAATTCTCCATTACAAGAATCCAAAATGCCAAGTGGTGCTGAATTTCCAAGTATTCGCAATAGAAATTCAATATTACAAAGTTTTTATTTAGACTTTGTAGAATTTTGTGAAAATAGTGGTTTCTTTAATAATAAAATAATGCAAACAAAAAAAATATTGGAATCAAATCTTGAAAAACTAAGAAATAAAGAAATTCCAGTTCCTTTTTTTTCAGGAAGGGAACAAATTGATTTGTCAAAAATAGACAATATTTCATCAAAAAACAAAGATACCATGGGATATAAGTGGGTAAAGACGCCAGACGGCTGGGCAAAAATAGATGAGTCAAAAGTTGATGAGCAAATTGAAGAGTCAAAAGTTGATGAGCAAATTGAAGAGCCAAAAGTTGATGAGCAAATTGAAGAGCCAAAAGTTGATGAGCAAAGTGCATCAGATATGAGTACTGCGCAGAATGAGCGGATTGTTGATCCTGATAACTTCGCTTTTCGAATATCGCGTCACAACGATCCACCTAGTTCAGTCCCTTATTTTTGCCCCAAAGAATGTTTAGAAAAAATTGAAAAAATAAATGACATTGTTAAAAAAAACGATATTAAGAATCAAGAAGATCATGAGAATATAACAGAAGATATTAAAAAATTAAAAAACACTGTAGAATTAAGAGATGATATTAATCAAAAAGAGCATGCGTATATAAAAACAAATGTTAACGAACTCCGCAATGAAATAAAAGAAGCATTTGTAAAAACAGGAAATATTGTCGAGCGTCATATAAAAAAAAATGTTAACAAATTTCGCGACGAAACAAGAGAAGCATTAGTAAAAACAGGAAATATTGTCGACGATCAATTAACAATCAAATCAGATGAAATCAATAAACTTCGTAAAGATATAAATGAAGCATTATCTAATATTAATAAAAAGGTAAACCATATTGATAAAAAGGTAAGGGATTTATCGGAAATGGTAAGAGATGAAAAAAGTTCAAATTCACAACCTATATATAGAAATGTTGGTCCATATAATATTGAAGAGGATGACAATTTAGATTACGAAGATATGAAGCGTCTAAGATATCTCGAAAGTCTGGGTTATGGAATGCCAAGTTCTTTAGACGAAGCACAACTATGGTTAGCTAATCTTGTTCATATGAAGAATTTTGCAGAAGAACGCAAGGTTTTTAAAGGTTGGATCAACAGCTGGACTGATGAAGACAGAAATTACTGGAACTCGATATTAGGGCGCACTGGCTATAGACCGGTTCTGGACTGATCAAGACAGAATTTACTGGAACTCGATATTAGGGCGCACATGCTGTATTCATGCGTGACTGGTAGGAAATATGTGACCGTTTTTACTTTTAAATATTTTGCAATGATTCAATAATATTTTTAATTTCATTTTTAATTAACATTTTTGATTTATTATTGTTAATTTGTGTATATTCTTTTGATTTTGGCATATTAAGAGATTTTGCCCATTTATTTGCGAGAAAGATACCTTCATCATTTGAACACGAAAAATGATTTCCTTCTAAAATAGGAATAAAGTCTTTTGGCCATTTTTCTAATTTTCTATTTACTTGTGAATCCAATGTTCCTAATAATTGGAAAGTTGGCACATCAACTTGTTTTGTTAATTGTTTGCTAGAGCCATATGTAATGGTTGCAATAGAATTTTGAGATAATTCATTACAAATTTCAACACCAATTGAATGAGCAAAAAATATGAATTTGTTTTTATTTTTAGTGTTTTTTTGTAATTCTATATTACATTGTTCAATTATTTTTGAGATCCAAATATCATATTTTGGAGTACCTGGTGGAGTAATTTCACCATTTTGTAATCCTTTACTAATATTTTCAAATTGAGAATCATTCCATATATCTAAATATATTAGATTCGAATTTTCTGGAAATAGTTCTTTATAATTTGATGGATGCATTCCAAAACCTGGAAAAATTACAATTGAAGGTGTTGTATATTTCAAAGTGAATATTTTAAATATATTTGTTAACAAATTCATAATGAATGTATATATATATATAACTTTAAGATATATTACAATTATTTGTATCTGGTAAATTTGTAAATATATTGTTTATTGTTGGTATTGTGAATGGTGGTGAAGGATTTAATGATACAGTCAATGGATTGAATTTGTTGTGTTCACACTCATTTGATGTACATATTTTTTGATTTTTCAAACAAATCCAATCTATGAGATTTTCACTTGCTGTATATAATGCTATTTTTATTTTTGGTTTAATAATTGCTAAACTACCAAATGCATTTCCGCTAGAATCATTTCCTAAATCTTGATTTGAAGAATTATATCTTAAAATTCTAATTTCTTGTAAAAGATCGTCACCACTAATATTAATATAAACTCTTAATACTGCTCTTATTGTCCCAGATGGATTTTTTTCTACAATACCCAATCCTTTTAATTTTCTATTAAAAAAGATTCCAATTTTATCACCAACGTTTACACCAATAATTGGTTCAAAATTAATTATACAAAAATCTGTTCCGGCGTGGTTTGCAGATGCATTTGTTTTACAAACGTTGTATAAATCCGCAGATATATCTGTATATAAACATTTTTTATATTCCAAAAAATATTTTGTATGTATTTCAGAACCTAAAGATTCTGGTTCTGGTTCTGGTTCTGGTTGTGGTTCTGGCTCAGGTTCTGGTTCTGGTTGTGGTTCTGGTTCTGGTTCAGGTTCTGGATATAGAGCCACTGGTTCTGGTTCTGGTTGTGGCTCAGGTTGTGGTTCTGGTTCTGGTTGTGATTCCGGTTGAGGTTCTGGTTCTGGTTCTGGCTCAGGCTCAGGATATAAAGCTTCTGGCTCAGGTTGCGGTTCTGGTTGTGGTTCGGGTTCTGGTTGTGGTTCTGGCTCAGGTTCTGGTTCTGGATGTAATGCTTCAGGTTCAGGTTGTGGTTCAGGCTCTGGTTGAGGTTCTGGTTCGGGTTGCGGTTCTGGCTCTGGTTCTGGCTCTGGTTCTGGCTCTGGTTGTGGTTCTGGCTCTGGTTCTGGCTCTGGTTGTGGTTCTGGCTCTGGTTCTGGCTCTGGTTGTGGTTCTGGCTGTGGTTCTGGTTGTGGTTGCGGTTCAGGTGCTGGTTCTGGTTCAGGTTGCGGTTCAGGTTGTGGTTGCAGTTCTGGTTCTGGTTCAGGCTCCGGTTGTGGTTCTGGTTCTGGTTGTGGTTCTGGCTGAGGTTCTGGTTCTGGTTGTGGTTCTGGCTGAGGTTCTGGTTCTGGTTGTGGTTCTGGTTGTGGTTCTGGCTCTGGTTGTGGTTCTGGTTCTGGCTGTGGTTCTGGTTCTGGTTCTGGTTGTGGTGTAACAATATTAAATTCTTCCGGAAATTGGGCGCTTCCTAAATTTCCGTACGCTGCTATATTTATATTAGGAGTACATTCAAAAATTTCTCCAGTATTAATATCCATATATTTCATAGTAAACTGTAACTCACTTGCTTCACTTACTTGGAAACCAATATTTAGTGTTGCGTAGTAATGTTGGCTTCCTGGTATTGGGAATTGAGTAAAACCATTACCACCACCCGGAGTACGAATATCATCATTGTAAAATGCTGCAACAAGCCCACTTTCTATTTGTGTTCCATCTTTGATAATAATAGCATATACTATTGCTGTTGGATTGGTAATAGTAGTCTGTAAAGGGAATTCGTAGGCCATATTACTATAGAAAATATTATAAGTTGTATATTTGTTTATCTTGTAATTGTTATAACTTCATTTTCACTAAATTCATTTGGATCTAAATAAAATTCATAGCCTGTTCCAGGTTTGATTACAAAATTATCGGGAATCCAGCCATTAAAACCTTCAACAACATAATATTCTGTTGCAACAGGAGATTGTTCTTTGCTCTTAATAGAATAACCATTTTTACCATTAGTAATTATATCTCCAATATATTTATCTTCAGTATTAATGAATCCAATCCAATTCCAGCCAGGTCTTAATGTAATATTTATTGAATATGGAACATAATTTGTCATAGACACGTTAACAACTGGATTTGGATTATATACTTGAAAACCAAATCCATTTGCCCAAGTTCCATCATTTTCTCCTGGAGTTGATAATCTATCGGGAAACCACCCCCAATTTTCATAATACGTTGATTCAAAGTCTATCCGTCCTCGCTGTCCTTTTATTTTTACACCAAGTAAATTTGTTTCATTATCGACGTCAAGATCATATAAATATCTATTTGATAATTCAACATAGAAAGATATCCAAGACCAACCAGTTGGTATGTTTATTGCTTGCGTAACCATCATTCCTTCTGGTTCAGGTTGTGGTTCTGGTTCTGGTTGTGGTTCTGGCTCAGGTTCTGGCTCAGGTTGTGGTTCGGGTTGTGGTTCTGGCTCGGGTTGTGGTTCAGGTTGTGGTTCTGGTTCTGGTTCTGGCTGAAATGATGGTGGATATGGACCAGTTGGAGGAAAAAATATGGGTGTTTCAGGCTCAGGTTGTGGTTCAGGTTCAGGTTGAGGCTCTGGTTCTGGATGTAATGCTTCAGGTTCAGGTTGTGGTTCAGGCTCTGGTTGAGGTTCTGGTTGTGGTTGCGGTTCTGGCTCTGGTTCTGGCTCTGGTTGTGGTTCTGGCTCTGGTTCTGGTTGTGGTTGTGGTTCTGGTTGTGGTTCTGGTTCAGGTTGTGGTTCTGGTTGTGGTTGTGGTTCTGGTTCAGGTTGTGGTTCTGGTTCAGGTTGTGGTTCTGGTTCAGGTACTGGTTCTGGTTCTGGTTGTGGTTCTGGTTGTGGTTCTGGTTCGGGTTCTGGTTCTGGTTCGGGTTCTGGATTAGAAGAGTTGTCCGTAATAGATATATTTACTTCATTTATGTATGATTCATTTACGTATTGTTTGAATAAATTTTCAATTGTTGTAATAGTGTTAGAGCTATTTGAAAAAGCATCAATTAATGCTATTTCTGTAGTATTATCTTCAATATAATTGTATATATTGATTTCTACATAATAATTAATAATATTTGTGGATGATTCAAAATTTATATATAAATTTTCTTGTGTTATAGATACATTATCAGTAGATAAATTAGTAGAAAAATAGTTAATTGTTTCATTAGATATATTTAAACGTTGACTAAATGATAAAATAGATAGATTTATAGCATTAATTATGTATAAAATGACTATACTTGTATTTGGAATTTCAGGTTCTGGTTCTTGTTCTGGTTCAGGTTCTGGTTCTGGTGGTGGAGTAACAGGTAATATGGAAACCAAAATATTTTCACTAGAACCCGAACCACTATACGATACATTATTTCCCGTAATTTGCCAAGAAATTTCGTAATCAAATTGGCCATCTTCATTTCCATCGCCAACACTAATAAAATAGTCACCATATTCAAGTAAAAAAGTAAATATATTCTGAGAGCCATTTGTAATTGTGCATCTAAACGAGCCATCAATATCTCTTCCGTTTGAATCTGTTGCTTTTTCAAAAATGCCGGTTTCTAAATCGTCGCTAGTACTTTGTTGAATATATACATAACCTTTGTAATTTGGTCCTGAATCTGTTGGAATAATATCCCAAATAGCACCATTCCACCCGTCTCCAAACAAATCGGAAGCAAGTAAAGTGATTGTAATTTCATCTCCATCCGGAGATCTTTCTGGTTCTGGTTCTGGTTCTGGTTGTGGTTCTGGTTCTGGTTCGGGTTCTATTGTAAATTGTTCAATTTTGTATTCATTACCATTATAATATACTTGTGTACTTGTTGTTGAACCTCCGAGAGCAAGAAATGTTCTTAAATATAATAAATCAGACCATGATATATCTCCATCTTTATCTAAATCTCCGTAATTAATATCATTTATTTCATATTTATTTCCTGAATAATATACTATCATATTATTTACATTACCACCAAGGAGCAACCATGCATTTAAATAATTAACGTCAACATAATCGACTGTTCCATCATCATTAATATCACCAGTCCACTTTATGTTACTTAGACTTGCTTCTAATTTGGTAATATTAATATTTGTATGTTGAACATTATTATTTGATACTAAATCATAATTCAGTGTTTCAGTGTTATATAGTAATGAATATTTATTCTCAAGATTAAGAATTGGAATAAATGTTTTTTTAAAATTTTCATGACTTGCTGAAATACAGCTAAGTAATGAAAATAATGATATCTTAAATTCTGTGGAATAGTTATGTTGAATAATTTTTTTTTTCATATAAGTCATTAATTTTTGAGTATTCCATTCATTTTCTGTATAATCAATATAGTCTTCATAATTTGTAAAAAAAAAATATAATCTATCATTTTTTGATTGTGGTGTATAAACATCAAGTATTTCCCAATTGGACCAATTGGAATCAATTCCGAATAACATCAAATATAAAGACACTTTGAAATTTGTGGAATAATTAGATAAAAATATTTGTTTTTGTTGGTATTCAAAGTTATTTCCGTTGACATTGTTTGTAAAAAAAATGATAGGACTGGTGTTTATTTGAATAAGTGATTCCATTAAAAAATAAATTATATTTTTTAAGAGTTGAGAATTGTCAGTTGTCGTTCATTTACAAAAGGTTGAATTCTGAATGTAATATTTTTAGTTTCTTCGGATGGATCGTTCGGATTATACAGAACAACTTGAGTTAGGTTAGATGATAAATCTAATTTTGGTCTATCGGAATTGTTTTCTGCGGTACTAATATGAATTAAATTAATAGTTTTATTTTTAACATCAATAACTGTTCCTTTTTTTAAACAATTGGCTATATAATTAACATCTTCGTTGAATAGCACACCATCTCCAAAATTTCCATATTTTTCTAATAGCCAGTCAGTACTATCATTGAATGATGAATTATCCCAATTATAACTATTAAAGTAGACGCCATTAGAATTATCAAAGGCTAATTGTACAATTTTAAGTTTTAAATCATTTAAAGAGTCATCATTTTCTCCAATTAATGTGACAATACCAGTATTTTGATCCATTGAAACGCGTAATTCAGAATATGGTTCCGGTTCTGGTTCAGGTTCTGGTTCTGGTTCTGGTTCTGGTTCTGGTTCTGGTTGTGGTTCTGGTTGAGGTTCCGGTTCTGGTTGTGATTCTGGTTCTGGTTGTGGTTCTGGTTCTGGCTGTGGTTCTGGTTGCGGTTCTGGTTGTGGTTCTGGTTCTGGTTCTGGTTCTATTATTTCATAATAAGGACTCACGGCATCTGGTTGATTACGATACCATTTAAGGAATGATGTTAAATCTCCATTTGTGAATCCACTACCCATTGTACCATAATTGAAATCTGTAATAGTAATATCGTTTAT
>Ga0099799_10447_pt1 | contig 10237 bp, 5 predicted proteins | sample Uncmet6_SortLC_1_FD_89033 | JGI IMG/M metagenome (GOLD analysis project Ga0099799, IMG submission 89033) | Marine eukaryotic communities from CALCOFI LINE 67, Pacific Ocean - CN11_C50_N6_SortLC_1 | ecosystem: Environmental > Aquatic > Marine > Oceanic | place: Pacific Ocean: Monterey Bay...
TATTTCTCGAGGCGCGGCAGAAAGTCGGGTGGTGAAACAATGCAATTCATAGCGGATATCCTAGGTCCCCTTCCGACCAACTCGAAGATGGTTCCGCCCGCCGCAAAGTACGCCGCGTTCTCCCATTAAAGAGTGCCAATCTGAGTAGGACGTATATACGATTTGGGGAGTACTACTAGTAGCCACGACGCCAAACCAACTTGGCAAGATCCATTTCCCTAACTTGAACTTATCCCTATCTATTATCCCTCTCGGCCTATGCAGGAAATAAGTAGGGTGCGGTGGTATACCGACCCCTTGCAACGGTGTGAGTGAGTTTGGCGTAAGTGACTCCCCGTGTAATACTAGCACTAACTTGAAGAATGAATGTGGTGTAAACCTTCATTACGTCAAGGTGGGACTAAGTAGGAGAGAAAGAGGGGCCTAGTGTAGTACTAGGGGGTATATTCTTCGCACTCCCCCTGGACCTTGATATGGTTTGGTTTTTCCTTTTTTTTTCAGTTTGATGAGTAGAACTTCTGTGTCTACTCTATCGTCACGGTGTGAGCCACAAGCAAATAGTGCCTTGTGTGGTTCGTGGTCGGTGTGTCTAGAGTAATTCGCGGACATGAAAGGTCCACAGGGAATATAACCCTTGTATGTAACGAATTGGGGACTTAATTATGTTCAGTCATCAAAGTGTGTCCTCATAGAGTCATTTTCTTCTCCTCTCGTCGTATCAGATTGATCCATCGTTGTCGGTGTTTTCATGTTGGTTCGAGGCTTTCTTGAAGACGATTGAGGGGGTTGCTCTTTAGCAGGTGTCTTAGGTTTAGTTTTTGTATCATCTGATGAAGACGCAGCCTCAGGCTGCCAGAGAGTATTAAGATTCGCAGGGTAATTTATCTTAATTAGGACTCATGGAGGATGTGCCAGTGTCAATTTCTTATCCGAAAAAATTACCCGGGGTTACTCGGGCCATATTGTCCGTCTAGCTAAGCAGTCTGGACACTTATCCGAGTCAGTCCCAAGACTAAATAGACTGAACCTAGAACTAGAACTGTGTGCCAGACGCGTCATCGAGCAGAACGCGCCATCGAAGCAGACAGGCGGGACGCGAATCAGGATGGGTGGGACGCGGAATTTGGATCTTCCTCAGGCTCATCAGCTGGACGCGGCAGCGAGCGGCAGCGACGGTTGCGATGCCCTGCTAGACGCGGCGTCGGGGCGGCGTGCACTGCCTGGGTCGCCGGGTCCACCGAACTTCCCGACCCGCCAAAGGCCTCAGGCTGCCCCGGGCCGCACGTCTACCCCGCCCCCAGTGTCTGGCACGAGGCTCGAGCGGCAGCGGGCTCCGCGGCCTCGGACTGCTGGCGCCACCTGCTCGACGGCAGATGTATAGACACGAGTAAGATACACGAGTTGACTTTGGGGAGGGCTGGGCGCGGCGTCACGGTTGGCGACTTGGGGCAGCGTTTGAACAGCCACTCCTGTAAATATGAGTTTAATGAGCTCAGTCGAGTGTCGCTAGCGTGGCGCACTCACAAAAAACGGGAGCACCGTCACCCGAGACCCGGGGCCTGGGGTGTTGTTCAAGCTCATCTTTGTATGCGACTCGGAAGTATAGTATCAGCCAGCAGCCCGAGTGCGGGCCCGCCCGGGCCGGCGGCTTCTACTTGAAAATAAAACCGAAGGTGAGTTTGTACCGCTAGCTCTTAGTGTTCTTCGCCGCTCGCCCTTTCAAGTTCAAGTTGTACTACCGTCTAAAAGCGCTCAGGCTCCTCAGGCTCAACCGTGAACCCCGGGGCCTTTGATGAGCACCTTTTTAACCGTCGGAGCCGATGCTGCCGCGAATCTGCCGCCGACTAGGACCCCGGATCAGCTCTCACCCGACTCTACCCCCGGGCCCCGGGCCCGGCGGGCCAACCCGGGCCGTAGTGAGGCTTGCACATTGTGGACATACAGCGTACCGTAGGTACGGTCTGAGTCCAGGTACCGTCTTAGTTCGAAATAACTATAGTCAATTCGGGTTTGGGGGTGCATACGCCTAGGGAGGGGTGTACCGTCTTAGTCCTACTGCGGTACCTACGGTATTGTATCTAACCTACGGGTACCTACGGTATGGTTGAGCAATAAACGATTTGTCACATGCCCATGCTGTTTTACATAAATTTGTCCGTGATATAAAGATCAAACTACAGTAGCCGCATGGCACCGGTTAAGAGTGGTCCCCAGAAGCACAATGATGATCCACTCATCTGGGACCTCACGTTGTTTGCAAGGCGCACGCTTAAGCAGGCGGTACGTACAGAGCGACTTGGAAGTACACGGGGGCGACAGCCTCGCGGGCTCAGGGTGAACCTAGGAGGCCCGAGGACGGAGAAGCACATGCCCTTCGTGCCCAAACCGTTACCTCGGGACATCCTCTTAATGAGCCAAGACTCACTCTCGCTTAGATATGAGAAAGGCACGAGTCGCGCGAGCCAAGCAAGTACTCTCAATATTCCTACAGAAACAGCAAAGCTACCAGCGCTAAGCCCCAGGCCTAATGAGTGTAAGATCCTCAGAGATACGAGGCCATTATTGGAGGGGACGTCATCATCCGCACCTAAAAGTACTGTGCAGCCGGCCTCAGTCCAGAAGACAATTGAGGAATTGAAGGCTTCGCCATTCAATGGTATTGCTGGTGGACAAGCGCCCAGGCTACCCCTGCCCAGCCTTGCATCTCCGCATAACCTGTGCGAACTTAAGGGTAAAAATGCGAATATCGAGAAGACTGGGCCGACAATATGGTCTGTTGAGGACTTGAATAGCAAATATAGAAACAAGCTTCTGCGTAAGAGCGCTCACCACGTCTCACTCAAGGTGCAAGAGCTTCAGTCAGAGCTGGTGAAAGAGGAGTCATTGATTAGCGTTGTAGGGCTCACGAGACATCCGCTGCTTGCCCTATGTGATCAGCACACAGAGACGGCAAACTTACTTTGCATAGGACGAGGCCGTGCACGTTGCGTGGCAAGGCGATTTGTATTGGAGGTTCATCAAATCTGGCTGACAAATCTTGACCACCTCGAAGCCTCAAATCGCGGTGCTATCCCGCGACACCGCCGAATAGACATTGATGCTATTCTTGGCGTGAAGTCACAGGTTCAATCAGTTGCCAGCAAAAACTCTTGGCGTCTCCTGACATCACAAAGCCCTGCATCAGCATTTCTCATCTCGACGCCCAGCTTGCTTTCTCTGCCGACGACAAAAAATGCCCTCCTCTTTGAGCAAGGTCTGGAAACCGTCACTATTTTATCATGTGAACACCTTATGCGTGGTGGTGTTGTTTACTTGGCGTCACTCATGCGAGAATTCTGGCCAGGGTACATGATACCAGCCAAGTGGCGATTCTCGTTTTACGACCCACTCACGGGCGTGAAAACGTCAGCTGTGACATATGAGGGTGCTGAAACATTTAGGAATTCCGCTGTGCCGCTTGCACCATTGATACTTGCACCAGGCTTGGCTCGTCCCCCATCGGTAGAACATAATTTAGTTTACACGCAGGGTTGCCTAATTCAGGGAGCAAAATGTGGATCTGTTGCAGCCGCCATCTGTCAAGTTTTTGTTTGTAGCCCCCGCGCGGACGACCGTAACCGCATTGTTTTCTTTGATTTTGTGCTATTACCATGCAATAAGATACTCGCTCCGTGGCAGATTCAACTTGATGCGCTTGATATAGTTGGGCAGCTTGGCCTCTCACACGCGCCGTGCACGGTGGCTGAGTGGTGGTGCCAGCAAGGACAGGCCGGACTCTATGCGTCACTGCTTGCCCAGTTTGTCTGGAAGGCCGATGCACTGCAGCTGCAAACACCTCGGGGGGGGTCCTCATTAGCGTGGGGCTTTGACTTCAAGTTGGTTGCAACTCGTGCCGCTGAGTACCTCGGTATCTTGACTGTAGAATCGCCGCAGTCTGGTCATCAGCATATTGCTTGTTTGGAGTTAGAAGGAGAATCTTACGATGAGGATGTACGCGCTATCAACAACCAAAGTGATGTTTTAAATCAGGGTGTACTTGCTGAGGGAGGTAATCCGCAGCAACTTAAGCAAAGACCCGTAGCTTCTCTATCGCTCTCCGTCTCCGGCGCGTGGGATCGTGCTTTTCAAGTGCCTGGAACGACAGGCGTCGGCACTTCTAGGCGCAACGTTACGATCCACGATCTCACTTTGCGGACCCAGATTCTACAGAATTGCGATGATGATCTACTCACAGATGGCCCTGAGACGATTGCGAGCCTGTACCGCGCTAACATGAGACTCCTTGATAGTGTCATTATCAATGTTGCGCAGGCGTTAGAATGTATTATTTTCTCCCCAAGTCACATATCCTGGGATAACGTAAACTTGAACCCGCCAGACGTATTCAGTTTTACCCACACGATTTGCATTCCAGTTGTGCAGAAAACCCATCTCTGTCATGGTTGCTATGCATTCCTGTCACCAGCCACATGCATCGTCAGTCGATGTATTTTTGTGCTTACAACCAACACAGTTTCAGCTGGCTGTGGTATTGGCTCCAAAGTGGCCCCCATTGAAAATATTCCCGAGAGTGATGAGCGTGGGTTCCGTGTCGTGGTTTCATGCGCCCTGATTTCCCCGGCTCGGGACCTGAATATCCATTTTTTTTCACTGACGCGGGACGTTGCAACTCCCAACAAGGGTGCGCTGACCGACCGAGCTAATCGACACTCAACAGAAATCTGCATATTGATCCTCAGCCGCATCCGCGTCGTCGATGACTATATCCACATACTCCACAAAAAGTCCCATCAGGGAGCCAATGACCCAGGCTTCTACAGCATCCATCTGCAACATGCCGGGTTCAGTGCACTGAGCCGTAGTGACTTAGCAACATCAAAAGAAGTAATTTCCATAGAACAGGAGCACAATTTGCTTAAGGAGAAACGACGCCGCCTTGAGGATAAGCTTTCAAAGGGCAGAAAGTTTCTTGCGGGTAGGGAACAATCAAGTCCACGCCCCCAAAACACACAGGCTGCCATGTGCGAGGATAAGAGCCTTGAGGTGGTAGGAAATAACATCAACCCGAACACTGTAGATGGCAAACTCGCCAAATCCAAGGAAAGTATGATCACATCAAGAGCTGTCGTGGACCTGCTGGCAACAAAGCTAGGTATTTCACAGTTCCATGTCTCGCAAAGCGTGGGGGTTAGAAAGTTTACACTAAGTTCCGACGAGGAAAATGCATGTAGCCCCTCGTCGAAGATGACAGAACCTCTAAACCGACGGCCAACGCGACCCGATCTGCCGCCGCTGTTACCTGGGCAATCGATGAATTCCACTGTGACTAAGGGTCCACTCGCGTGGCGACGTATACATCGCCACTCAAAGGCAAAGTTAACCATGAAATCGTCGTTTTTGGAATCACGCATCCAGGGCGCCATTGACTCTATTGTAAACACAGCGCCTCAGCCCGCAATTGTGGGCATGGTCCATCCAGCCACTGGAACTAAACACATTGTCCCTGCCTTTTTAACAATTCATGATGATTGCATATTGATTACAGAAATTCTTGAGGCAACAGTTCAATCTCTTGAGCACAAGAAAGGACTCAAGGCCGACACCGAACTATCTGCCAAGGAACGTCTTCTTGCACAGTCGGACAAAGGTACGTCGTCGATTGCCGATCAGATTTCTGAGCTTGAGACTGTGGCCTTCATTCGTTGCAAGCTTGGACATGCCGATGGCGTTGAGGAATGCCTTGACCAGGAAGTTGCGATAGAAAACCGAGATGAGCACGGAAACACACTCTTGATAATTTCAGCACAGCAAAATGACAAAAAAATGCTCAAACTGCTCCTTCGTCGTGGTGCCGATATCAACGCCCAAAACTCAACAGGAAATACTGCGCTTCACTATACGAATGAGTACAAATTTACTGCGCTCACAGAATATATCCTCAACAAGGGTGGAAATGACACTCTCCTTAACATGAAGGGGCTTACTTGCTACGAAGGTGTGAATGGAGTGAGCTAAAGCTGTAGTTATTTCTATGGCACGATTTCCTTCTTCCTGTGTCGGAGTTGGAATGTTCAGTTTCCATGTGCCACCAGGGGACACTTTTCTCAGGTGTAGAATCAACCCCTGTTAGGGCCATCATGATGTAGGATGGTTTCTTTCACTTAGGCTAATTAAAGAAAGAAAGAAAGAAAGAAAGAAAGGAAACCTAGTAAAAAAAGGAACAAGCTCCTAAGAGCCTCTTCCCTGTAAATTAGACTTCCACTAGCAAGAAATGATTTCCCGAGGGTCCCAGGCCTCTATCCCGGGCCTGGATGCACAAACGTAGTCATTAAGCTTGGTGGCGTGCCAAAAGAATCGCGCGACGCAGCACCGTGCCGTTTGGTCCAGGAAATAACTAAAAAAGACTCCGCCGAATCCCAACCATTTCGCCTCCCTCTTTGTCAAAAGGGGGCGACAGACTTAAGAGTGTTAGTAGATTGCTTGCAGTATGAAAAAATGCTCAGGCTGTGCCCGTGGATTCATCTTTTTGTTGGACAAGTTTGCCAGTCACGGTGCCGTTTTGTTGGACTTGCTGGGACGGCCTGAGGGCGATGCCCCGCTTCTGCCCGCGGGGCTCACCGGGAATACCCGAAGAGCTCCTTTGACGCACGGGTTTCCTTGAACACTAACCTTCCGAGTCAAGTTCGACTGACGCTTCCTCCCCCCCGGCGCCGGCCAAAAGTGGACTGCCCCAGACAAAAGCGATCGCGCATCGTAGTGGAGCCGACGCTGTGGCGCTGCCTTGATGAACACACATCTTCCGAAGCCCCGTGACCCTGAACTTGAACTTGACTCGGAACTTGAAACGTTGCGCATCCTTGTACCGGTGTTACTACGGTCACCTGCCCGCAGGTCTACTCCCACCTTTTTTCGCCCGCCTCTGGATGGCGAAGATATGCGCTACGTCCAGATTACGCCAAGAGTCCGCTGTAAGTGGGTACAGGGAGTACGGGCGTCAAGAGCACTATACTTTTACATATACTGGTAAGGTTAGTTCCGTCTAGCCTCCATCAAGACCGGACTGGGGACGCATGCGTTACAAAGTTGTCTCAATCCCTTGGGCGGCAGATGGGACCCATGGACTTGATTGGGATGCTGAAGTGGCCACAACTTTAAAAGAGCAGAGTACTCATGTTAAATGCGTCATTCAACCTGCAGAAGCAGAGGGATCGGTCCCCCGTCGCACGACAGCAGCGACACTAGCAAGAACAATGATGATGGTTGGACATGAATTTATGGTTAGACCCCAACGCAATATTTCGGCCGGCATGCATCTATCTTTTTTCGGCGGGGCTCTTGGCACACGTGCTGACAGTTTGAAACCAGGTTTATTGGCGCAGCTACCTGAGGGACTATTATGGAGGAGAGGGGGGGGGATCGGGAGTGGTTTTCGAAGTCAACGCCAAGAATGCATCAAGTGTAGTGTTATCAAACTCACAGGGCGTTTCTCTGGTGTCAAGTTGGACTACTAAAGCTGAGCGCTGGGGCGCGGCAACTGTGTCTGCCTGCTTGGCTATCATTGGAAAGCGTGGATTGTCTGGAAAGTGGCGGGCATGGATAGAGAACCATTATCGATGGATTGTCTGGAAATTGGCAGCTGTCTCAAGGCAGTTTTGCGTAGCCCGGTTGACCTTTGAAAATATCCTCTTGCATCTCAAGTCGAGGTTTGAACGTGAAGTTGAACGTAGGTGCAGACCGGGATTAAAGGAATTGTGTCTGGATGAGTCAGGTAGCATGGGTCTCCTCATCCTAGTAGTCTCCAACATGTATGGTGGGAATGGTAAGGGCGAGATATTGGTGGAATTAACTGACGGTTGGTATAGAATTCATGGCATCTTCGACAAAGACCTCAGTTGCCGCTGTGCACGGGGCCAAATTCGTGTTGGCACAAAACTTGCTCTCCAAGGCTTCGAAATCTTGCGTGGTACATTGACAGACAAATTTTCAGCGCTACTTGCAGGCAATGATGTACCGACCTTGTGGCTACATTTCAATGGAACACGTTTAGCCCGTTCAGCCGCCAGGCTGGGGTTTCAAAAGTATCGGAATTCAATGGTACTAACGCCATATTCTCTCTCCTCAAGTGGTGGCGTTATTTCAGCAGTTGAGGCTGTAGTGCAGCGCATTCGACTCCCATCCCAGATATCCTTGTTGCAAGAGCAAACCGTTCTGTGGCTCGCCGCACCAAAATTGCATGGAATCGCAAACGAGACACACCTCCGTATATCATTTGACACCACACAGAATGGCACTTACACAGAAATTTGTGAAGGCGATACGATCAGAGTTCACTATGTCATCGCGGTTCCCGGTCACGCGGGCGAGTTTTTGCTCAAGCGAACATTTCATTCCCGCTGTGAAGCAATCAAATCGCCAGCTTCACTCCGCGATCTTGCCGCAAGTCAATATATCCCGCGGTCACTTTGTTGCGGATCACATCTTGCCTGCTTGGGCCGTGATAATGTTGGATCCCGGGTTGATACTGTTGGCATAATTTTGGCAACTTACGATAGCAGTGCCTCCTATAGTACGCTTGTTCTTTATGACTACTCCCAAGATCTCATTTTTGTTTCCCTAAGAAGAGATCGGAGACAACACAGCAGCCGTAATCTCTTGGGCATTCCGCCCGGATCTCAAGTTGCTGTGCTGCATGCTTCTCTACTTTCAACCCTAGATGACTGTGCCATGCTCACCTGTGATGACCTGGCTGTTGTTTGTTCCTCAAGACGCTCTCTGGGTAAGGCGTCATTTGGAAGGACACGGGAAAGACTGCAAAATGACTGGGATGTATTGGAGCGTTGGGCCAGGATTCCGCTTGCCATGTTTGCTGAGGCGAGGTTACTGTGTCGGAAGATCAAGTGTACGATGGTACAGGCAAAAAGAAATTCCTATGGTGGCCTGTCAACCCTCTTGGCTCTTCTTGCTAAGTCACTCGACGGAAAATCCCGCGCGGAACTTGAGCTGGCTCAAGATGCTGAAGATCTTGATGTAGCAATCCGGGCCATGCACGCTAGTGGCAATCTATACTACGCTAATGAAAAGTACTACCTTATGTGATCTATATGACAATTGAATTGACGTCCTAATAGTAATAAGTCCTGCCTGTTCCTCTCTTTTTCATGTCGGTTTGGCATAGAAATTGGCCCTCCACCCAAACGGGAGAAAGTGCCAAGCGCAGAATTGTTACGATTCGGCATTGATTTTTAACAGTGTGACTGTGGCAACTTGAAAAGATGTTGCAATGATTTATTGCCGGGTAAGCTAGCAGGACTGGAGCGACTAGCCATGGGGGCAGGCCGTGACAAACACTGAGGCAATGGCTGTGTGACTCGGAGAGACAAAAGTTAGCTTCCAAGCAGGTCCCGCGGTGCGCCTTACTAAGAATGAATTGATAGCGAGATTTGGCAAATGGGGATCGAAGGCGGGTGATTTTGAGGTGCGCTCAACATAATCCACACCCATTCTTGAGCGGCCTGGAGCCTCCTGAGTCCTCGCCTGAGGGCGGGTCAGCCGGCCTAGACAGCGGTCACGGTGAATCATATATAGATTCTTATATGCTCTACTCTGTACGTGTTCAACAGTTGGCGTCGCGCTATCTCCGTAACTTGAAGATGGTACCTAGAGTACACCACGACCCATTGAAGCGACTTTGCGACGGGCCTGGGACGGGCCGCAAACTGCCATGTTCGGGCCTCTGCTATTGGAGAGCAAACGACCGATGATGATATAAGATGAGCCAGTTTTAACACCATTTTTAAGATTTTAGAGGTCAATTTAGCCCTATTCGCTTGCTCATAGGACAATCGACCTCTAAATCATAAAAATGATATAAAAACCGACACCGTGACGTCAAAAAAATTATGACATCCCCGCCCCCGGGCCCGACCTTACCAGATGTGGATTTTACTAGTCATGACAAATGAGTTGATGTGTGTGTATAAACGCAGAAAATAGGGCTAAATTGACCTCTAAAATCTTAAAAATCGTGTTAGAATCGTGTTTAAACTGGCTCATCTTATATCATCATCGACTCGGAGCGCCACCATCATGATAAGGCTCCTTCCTACTGACCTACGCAGGAGCCTAGCCCGGGGGGCGGGTACTCCTCGAGCCCAGCACTGGTACAAGCCCGGCGCCGGCACTCCTTCAAGTTTAGCGAGTGGTGGCACGTAGATGCGACTCCACCGATTCTTCAGAG
>Ga0099799_10448_pt1 | contig 10219 bp, 11 predicted proteins | sample Uncmet6_SortLC_1_FD_89033 | JGI IMG/M metagenome (GOLD analysis project Ga0099799, IMG submission 89033) | Marine eukaryotic communities from CALCOFI LINE 67, Pacific Ocean - CN11_C50_N6_SortLC_1 | ecosystem: Environmental > Aquatic > Marine > Oceanic | place: Pacific Ocean: Monterey Bay...
GTCGCTGGGAGTCTTGCTGTCACAAGAGCTCTTGGTGATGCATACTTAAAGACGCCACTGCTTTCTTTTTTCCCGTATAAACGACATGCTCCTTACATCACGGCGAGGCCTGAGGTGAACTGCCGGCTCCTTAGTAAAGGGGGTGACAGAATATTGATTCTAGCGACTGATGGTGTTTGGGAACGATGCAGTGGTGACGATGTTCTAAGATGGGTACGACATTACTATACGGAGCGTACTATGTATCATCGCCGTGGTATTGAGAAAGAGAGAAAGGTGATTGTTGACGATTCATCATTCGCCCACTCTGGTTCACTGCCATCACATGAAACTTCTTCTAAATGTACGGATGTAGAAACTTCGTCTGATGCGAAAAGTATGAATCAGTCAATGGGATCTTCGAACCTCACTCCGATTGGGGATATCAAAGCGACGAAAAGTGACTCCACAGCCTTATCCGTGCCAAATATTGAGCCTAATGACAGTGCTCATGAAAGAATAAGAGAATTGATATTGACAAGAAGGGGCAAGGAGAAGCATGCTTCGGGTCACAAATGTGTAAGAGGGACCGCGATTACTTCAAGCAGACCAAGTCCAAGTTCATCGTTCTATGGCAATGAACAAGCGGGTCCATGGCCTTCATCTTTAGCTCCCAATGACCAAATTCTATCTGCTTCAACAGTGTCAGATGCAATTGTAAGACGTGTCTTGAACAAAGTACGTAGAGCAAGAAATATGAAAACTCTTCGGGCCCTAACCCACCTGCCTCGAGGCAGAGCCCGCAGATCGAAGCACGATGATATAACTGCTTCAGTTATTGATATGAGTGGGTTTGTGAACTGATTTCGCCCAAGTCTTCGATGGTCTCTTGTGGCTAAGAATTTCTTTAAGCCAATCGCCACATTCAGCTGTAGCGACTTGAGCTAGCTACGTACACTCATCCATCTAGTCGCAAAGTACGTATTATATGGATAGGTATGAAACATTGCAACATATAATATGCCTAGTTATATGCTACCGGTACCTGGCAAGCAGCTAGATCTAAAATGAAAACGAGCAAGTGGCAAAATTGTGAACAATCAATCGACCATAGAGAAGAACGGATAACTTGGTTTGATGTTTGCTGTTACAACGGATATGGCTTGGATATAATCATGTTCATGTCTCCCTCGCATATTGTGGCTAGATGAAAAGTCTAGGAGGTCCAATTAAATGTAAATGGCTAGATCTACACTAGAAAGGAATTCCTAGCTAGATGAAACTATCAAAGCCAGCAGAATTCGTTTAGTATTTCTCATGCACAGGCCGTTTTGGACCCCTGGTTTGCCATACTAAAAATATACGCCCAAACCCTTCAAGGCGCGAATACGATAGTCTATTTTCATTCATCGACAGCTTCAGCCCCTTTCAATTTGGCTCTAACCATTTCTTGCTTCAGTCTGAATTTTATCTAACAAAAAAATAGGCTTAGTATCTCCTTCCCCTTCCTCCCTTTTTTCCCCCAGTGAAATTGCGCAGAGACATAAGTTCTCCAGGGATATTCTGGGATGTCCTTTGAAGAATCTCGATGAGTTCGCGGGCAAGGCGAGCATTTTTGTCAGGGACGAAGAAAGATACAGCAACACCTTTTTTCCCAGCTCGGCCGGTGCGTCCAATTCTGTGGACATAGCTCTCCATGTCATTAGCGAAATCGAAGTTGACAACCATTCGAATGTCATCAACATCAAGTCCACGAGCAGCGACATCGGTTGCCACTAGTAATGTTGACTGGCAGCTTTTGAATTCCCTTAGAACCCAATCACGTTCTTCCTGGCTTTTGTCTCCATGCATAGCACGCGCCTGAAACCCGTCCATTCGAAGGGAGCGCGTCAGCATGTCGCAACCTTTCTTTGTTTCGACGAAAACGAGAACTCGATCCTTTCCCGTCAGGTTTTCACGAAGGTAGCGAAGCAGGTTGCGGTACTTGTCCTGGTCACCGCAGACTTCCACCATTTGTGTTACATCTTTGTTTCCTGCCAGGTCAAGAGACCCGACCGTCACCTGGTAATATTCATGAAGGTAATCGCGTGCGAGATTTTGGACTTCGCGAGGCCATGTTGCAGACCACATGAGCACCTGTCGATCGGGGCGGATTTGAGAACAGATTTTACGGAGTTGAGGCTCAAAGCCCATATCAAGCATACGATCGGCTTCGTCAAGGACAAGATAGGTGACCCGTTTGAGGTTGGTATTGCCTTGTTCAAGGTGATCAATAAGACGTCCAGGAGTTGCGATAACGATCTCAATTCCCATTCTCAGGTCACGAACTTGGCGGCTTTTCGGAACGCCTCCGTACACAACAGTGTTCTTAATGTCAGAAGAAGCGCCAAACTTGTCACATTCCTCCTTAATTTGAACTGCTAACTCTCTCGTCGGTGCCAATACTAGTACGATCGGTCCCTCACCGGGCTTAAGGTATTGCTGAAAAAGAATGATGACAACAATCGTGAAAATGAGGGGCAAAAGTGAGACGATATTTGATGGATTGTGTTTTGTTGTGACTATCCTCCTTTTGAAGTCGGACAGTGGCATCTAGTTTCAACCATCACTACCCGGATCATACGTTTCAATTTAAGGGAAGGGAGAAGCGAAGCGGTCATCAAAATACACTCATGTTTTCCTAACGCCAATATCCTCCGCCACCGTATTGAGAAGCGCAAAACGAGGAGAAGTATTGACTCAATTGAGCAACGACAGGTCATTTAGTCCCTGCCGCGAGATGGAGTTTCTACTATCAACCTCGCTTGACATCCCCCCGGGCGAGAAAACGGCTGCAGTCGATAGCGAAATAAAGAGCACAGAAAAGGAACCTCAATATGCGACGCCAAGGTCCGTTTGAAGTTGCAACCCCAATTATAACGTTTCCAATGGAGGTCATCACCGAATCCACGGAAAAGGAAAAGAATTATTCCCCAATTAACTGGTCTAACGTGCTGCAACTCAAACATACAATAAGGCACAATTCATCTATTATCACCAGAAAACAATGATAAGAAACTTACCTGTGCATTGATGTGGATCATAGCAGGGAGTAGAAATGCAAGTGTCTTCCCCGAACCGGTAGCACTTATGCCAACCATATTCTTTCCCTTCAATGCCATAGGCCAACCCTGACTCTGAATTGGAGTCGGTTTATCAAATCCTTGCTTTAACACTTCCGTGAGGATATACTCCGGCATTGATGCTTCATCAAATGTCATGCAAGGTTTCGGGACTCCTTCACCGATCACGACTATTTGCTTCGATGCCCTCCACGCCTCTGCCTCAGCTTCTGGCCGCTTGGTTACATCGGGGTGTTCGATGTAGAAATCCTTTTCTAAAGTAACGAGTTCTTGCTTGTGGAAGTCGATCTGATGAAGAGTCGAACCGAGTCCATTGCCTCCCCCACCGAAACTTCCACCCCCTCCGCCGCCATAACCAGCACCTGTGACGAATGAAGTGACAGGATGGCGAAATGAGAAAAATGAAAAACATGATCAAGATGTAAAGAAAGAAACCAGGAAAGTACCAATGCTCTTGCTTACCTCCGAACCCACCGCCATAGCCGCCCCCTCCTGTGTTGAGATGAACAGAAAAAGGAATGTTAGAATGAAATACCTCAGTGAAAAGGAAGAAAGACATTCCCAGAAAATTACTAACCTCCATAACCTCCTCCATAGCCTCCCCCGTACCCCTGCCCACCACTACCGTGGCTTGCACCGTAATCACTTTGTGTGTTAAAAGAGAGGGAAAGTTTAAAAAACGGGTGAGATAAGAAAAGAAAGGTATTCTCTACCTTCCCCCAGACTCTCACTTCAAAAACATTGTTCTTACCGACGAGAAGACGCGTCTCCTCCACGAGAGTCGTTTCCGTAGTGAGACATGATTGATCAATGGTAAATGAAAGTAGAAGCGTGTGTTCAAAGTTGCTGCAGGACCAAACTCGTCCTCTTATCGGTTTGCTTTTGAGACAGGAAGGAGATAGCGAGCAAGGAGAAAACAATTATTGTTATGCGCTTTGGAAATTTCAGGTAAGAGAGAAAAGTGGATGGCTGGCTACGAATTCCTATGGGCACTACTGGACGAATACCTGTTATGCATACAGTTTTTACTACTATCTATGCATAGTATGCATACTACCAGCTATTATTAGTACTCTACGAGCTCGTAGTATGCATAATAATAATATTAATATTATATATATATATATATATATGTATATATATCATGTACAGGTAGGCATGCATAATACTAGGAGTACTAGCTATTAGTATAATATAATATATTATTATGCATCATATACATAATAATGTATACATAATAATTTAGACTACTTTCGTATCATACTAGCTAGAGTAATGATAATATATTTATATATGACCTCGTACTAGAGTACTTCAATTAGTATGCATATTACTACGAGTTCTTACTAAAAACCAGTCGTACTAGTACTACTAGTAAGTCTGGATGCATACATAACATACACATTTATGTGGTATGTACAGTACTAGCTATTATGCATACTAGCTAGCAACGACTCATAGCATCAAATATTATATATATATATATATATAATTTATATAATGCATAATACGAGCTCGAAGTAAATACTGTACGAGCTCGTATATATTATGTTTCCGGATCCCTGTAGTTACCAGCACTCCGGCACTTCGATGAGTGCGACAGAAAAAAATTTTGAATTCAAAAGCACCCCTAAATGAATAATTTATCGTTTCAATGATCGACGCTAGGAGTTGTTGAGCTGTTCAAACGCAGGAAGGGACTGTCGACCATTTCTACGATGCGGGGAATCATGCCGTCTATCAGTCTCACTCTGGTCAACGGGCTTGATTCGTGTTCATCCGAGGCACAGACAAATTGCCTACCCCTCTCTCATGTTGAGGAGGATACTCTCCGAACCGAAGGCTTTTCGATCGGTTTTGACTTTCTCAGACTCAATGGCATCACCATATCCACCAACTTATCACCTTGCACGGTGAAAATCGAAGAAACTATTGGACGAGGATCGTGTTCGGTCGTTCATCGCGCTAAGATCTTGACACAGACGCATTTTCACAGTGAAGAGAGCCGCCAAGATTCACTGCTTCCCCAGGTTGCACTTAAGGTGTTCCCTGTTATGGATGCCGCGCGTAGGAAAATGTTAACGAAGGAACTGCGTGTTTTATGCAGCATTGAATGCTCTTGTTTGGTAAAACTGAAAGGAGCATTTTTCGATAACAGCGAGGGAATGGTAACGGCGGTGAGAGAAATATACTCTTTTGCAAACTGAGATGTTCTATGAATGTCTCCGATATTCCCACCCTCATATTCTTTTGATTCTTCGTCATTATTTCGCCGTCGCAGGTCCTTGAATATATGGACAAGGGCTCACTCGTTGATTACCTTCATCTTGAGGACTCAGGAGGAAAGGGTTCAAGAGCCAGGCCTCTATTAGAACCGCCTATCTTGGCAGCAATTGCGTACCAAATGCTTTGGGGTCTCAGCTTCCTGCATTTTGAAAACCTTCTTCACCGAGATATCAAGCCAGCTAATGTGTTAGTGAGCTCTGCAGGATGCGTCAAACTCTCTGATTTTGGAATTTCATCGCAAAGAGATAGTCTCCATGATATGAATTCCACTGTGATAGGAACACAGCGGTACATGTCACCCGAGAGATTGAGAGGGAAGTCCTATGGTTCGCCGAGCGATATTTGGTCTTTTGGCTTGGTCTTGCTTGAATGTACTCTCGGCGAATCGCCGTTTCGTGATGTATCCTCTGTCTTTGACCTGGTGATCACCATCGAAGAAGTTGATTTGGATGCCTTAATTCCAAAACATTCTGCCAGAAATGATTTCAGAGAGGTAATCCTGTCTTGCTTGCAAATGATTCCAGAGATGCGAGTCCCTGCAGAAGTCCTCATTCTTTCCCCAACCTTTGCTGCTGAGGGCGTTCACTGTGTCAATGATGCAGTGTCTATTTTGAAAGCTCGAGAATTATAAGCATAGTATATAATCGTTATTATCGGTTTGAATTCTAGTTCACCGGCAATCTATGCACTGTTTACACTTCTATCTCCCAAGGAAGCAGATTGTGTCATCTGGCCACAACCGCTAAAATAGTGCCCGTGCTGACACGCATTTCGATTCGGGGCCTAGGAAGCACCTATTTTTCCGGTCTTCGTACATTTTCAGACGGTAGAAAGCTTCTAATGAACTGAGTAGTTTTGGCGGCTTCAGTGTGCAACCACGACATCTGTCTATCTGTTTTTTCAGCTCCGTTCTTAAGTCTTGAAACTGCATCACTTCTCTTCATGGCACTTGCTTTGATTAGCCGGTCCGTAGCTGCTTCCCAGGTGAATGTTCTGGCCTGATCATTGGATAAAGGTTGAGGTGTATTTGACATAGCAAATATTAGCTTGTCGACTGCTTCGTCTACAGAAGTATACATCAGGCAATTAGGAAACTGAGCAAAAAAGGCATTCGATGGGTGGTGTGGGATAATAGCAAATTTCCCCATCGCAAGCGCTTCCGCTGTCGTAGTGCACAACACCTCTGATATAGAAGGATTCAAGAAAGCAATCTGATCACTGTTCTTTACACAAGAATGATCCTTGACACCAAGGAAGTGAGCTGGGACTGGACTTCTCCGTAGCTCAAAAAGAGACTGGAGCGGGTCAAAAATATAGTGTGCTTTCTCATCTCGTTTTGCATCGCCCATCTCATTATTTTTTGAGGTAAAGACAAGGCCTAGGACATTCTTGATAGCAACATCACCAACCCTGTAAGCAGCAACGGAAGTCGCGATACCTGTATTGATCGAACAGTTTGAGAGGTCCCCAATTATTTTCACTGGATCCAAAGATAAACCATTGTCTTCGGTAATTGCCGTCGCTGCCTGCACTACAGACTCAACTACTCGCTGCCCAGATTTTTCTTCAATAGTATCTTTAAAACCGAGACTCTTGGCATCTTTCGACGAGTCTTGACCGTCGAAAGACATGTCCTTGTTTATTCCACCCAATATTTCACAGCTCTGACGCCTAATTGAGGCAGGATTGCTAAATATAGGCGAACTGCCAAAGTGAGGACCCTGATCATCGTTAGAAACACATTCAATAATGTTGGAATGCTTGGTATGATTGGTCGGATCAGATCCTCCTCCCATTTCGGGATGGCGGCCGTGAAAAGCACGAATGATTGCTTTCTCATCTGGTCCAGTCCCATAGATATTGATTCGAAAGAAGTTTCCAGTTCGCTGTCGGTAACGCTCTTGAATTTGGAGCACACTGTCGAAACCTTTCGCCCATAGCAGCTTACCTACGAAGTAAACAGTCACACTTTCCCTTCCTGCAATTAAGTCCGAATGGTTACAGCGAATTCCCAGCGCTTCGTGAGGAGGGTCCAGGAAATCTTGTCGCACACCGTGAACATTTGATGTCACCTCCTTTCCTGGTGCAAATGATTGTAAGATGCCGCTCAACTTTATCACTTTGTGACAGTATGCCCGAACGACAAGAGAGTTGAAGGCGGTAATCACTGGAGCAGCGATTACTGAAGCCCCTATGCCATACTGTCTGACGTAAGCAGCATAGTTGGTATGGCATATCCCAACTACAAACCGAAATTTGTTTGCCCAGCCCAGGCCCCTGCATTTCATTTCATCTTCGTAATTATCCTGGCCGTGCCTCCTGACCTTCTCAACCTCACAAGCACCATTTTTAAAAATCTTCTCGGATTCAGGGACTCTAAACCAATTCAAATGCTCGGGTTCTTCTAATATGGCAACATCAGCATGTTCATTTGGTATCTTCGAGCAGATATCCTCGGTGGGAAAGATGCTCCCGAAAGCTTGTACGTATGCAGCATTATAGAACGATATCCGCAAGGCATTTGCCTCTTCTAACAAAATAAAGAATATTCGTCACAACATCCACAAAACATGAGATTAAATTGGACAACTGACTGCAGATATCAATGACTCTGCACTACAATTTACCCCTTTCAAATCAAAGCAAACAAAAACATACCTTGCATTCCACATTCTTTCGAGGCAAAACTTCGTATCCACTTCGCCTGGCTCTCCATCCCAATTTCTCCATTTTCAAAATGTCCTCGTCCTGGTCCTTTGTATAATCGTTTCCTGTCCTCTTCGGATTCCAACCATGGTATCATAAGGGATACGAATTGGTTAGGACGAGAGCGTGATAAATATAGCGCTCGCAGGAGAGGGTTGACCGAGGTTCCCGTCCGCCAAGGGAGAGCTGCGGTGGTTACGACCCAAATCCTTCTGGTTGGGTGAGACAGGTCGGATTCGGGTAGGATCTCGTTAGATTGTTCACAATCGATTGCTTCTACCTTTCCATCCTTTTGCATATCCTGAGAAACATTGTTGTCAAGCTTTGTTGCCCGGGACTCGAAGCTCGAGCCGTCTCCGGAACCAGGATTTGTCACTGAGGAGCACAAGGGGTTAACCTTCAACGAAGACGCATTACTGCTGGCATTTGCGGCCAAGGCATGCTCATCATTGTCAATGATAGGGTCGGCTATGACATCGTTTCCAATCATGTTGTTTTGACTGCGAACTATGAAAATACGATTATTATTATACCATGAACGTTGACTTGAATAAGAATTGTTACAACATTCTGTACGAGCTCAAATGTAAAAATAATGAGGTATATTTTATACGACTCGTACATAGGTACTTATACTCTCATATTATGCATATAATGATAATATTCGTATATACGTTACTATAGTATTGCAATATACATACTACGACTCGTACTAGCTAGTATGCAAAGTACAACTCTACTATGAATGCACGTGTAGTATGCATATCATGCTACTATAGGAGTATCCATACTAGTCTAGTAGTATTACTTATGTACTACTACTAGCTAGTCTAGAGTATGCATACTCCTAGTACATGTTGTCTTAGAATTTTTACAGCTACGAGCTCGTACAATGTATGCCTACTACGAGCTAGTAAGTACTAGTAAATGTTCTAATCCTACTAGTGATACCAGCTCGTAAGTAGTGTGCATAAAGAAGGAATGATTGCTGCTTGCTGCTATACGGAATGTTTTATTTCATACATTATTTGAATTTTTTTCGCAGTTGCATTTGATTGGGCACACCTCAAACTGTGTTCACGCGAAACCAATGTTGGATCAACCAGCCTATGGATTCAACAAGAGGTGCAAAAGGGTCTGTTCTTCGATCTTTCACCGGAATAAGTATGAGGCGAGAATATATAGACCTATGACTCCGTAGAAGCCCATGGATGACGACTTGCTTTCTGACTTCAGCTCGTTCACAGCTTTGATAACGTGTGCATTAGAAGACTGAAGTCTCTCTAATTCTTTGATTTTAGCGGTGGGGGTAGCACCCAAAGAAGGGGCACTTCCTCCTGCCGTAGAGTTATGCCCCAAAGAAGTTGTCATGCGTGCTTGACTATTCCCTCCGCTGCCGCCATTTCCATTGGCCAAAACTGACTGAACACCAATCTGTACATCCCGTAGCACCAAGAGAATGTCCTTGTTCTGATCCTGCAAAGCAAGAAGAAGCTGACGCGTCTGGGCATCTAGATCAACGTACAAGAAAGCACCGAGTGATCGGCATCCGTTCATAAAAGCAGGAAATAAAGAGTGCATCAACCAAACAGCTTCATATTCTGTCGTCCTCGGGAAGAGCCACGATGGCAGTGGATTATCCTGGGATGTCATGACAGCGATTTCAAGCACAAGCATGACAATCATGCCAGTGAAAACCCACTGCCTCGCATCACCACTTTTTTTGCCAAGAGTAAGAACGAATACCATCATACCCCACGTCAAATAAAAGACACCAAGCTCGATAAAAAAATTGGGACTCGTCGAATCGTTTGTTTGAGGCAATCCCAGATGAACCAAACTTATTGTAAACACCGCGAAGTTCAATGTCCATTAGTACGTCATACGCTTGCTTTACCGCGTCGAACTGGTCTGACGCATCGGGACTTGGATTTTTGTCTGGGTGAAGCTGAAGACTTAGCTTCTTGTACGCACGCTTTATTTCTAGGGGGTTCGAGTCACGTTCAACGCCAAGCCTGGTGTAGTAGTTACTTCCTTTCGAGTTATATTCGATGCCTGAGGCATAGGGAGTACCGGGGATTCAGGGGAATTCGTTGGTGAGGTCTCAACAATTACATAATATACTT
>Ga0099799_10449_pt1 | contig 10213 bp, 5 predicted proteins | sample Uncmet6_SortLC_1_FD_89033 | JGI IMG/M metagenome (GOLD analysis project Ga0099799, IMG submission 89033) | Marine eukaryotic communities from CALCOFI LINE 67, Pacific Ocean - CN11_C50_N6_SortLC_1 | ecosystem: Environmental > Aquatic > Marine > Oceanic | place: Pacific Ocean: Monterey Bay...
CGGTGCCTTTGCCGTACTTCTCTCCCTGCACGCCATTCTAACTTGCGTTCTCGCTCTCTCTCCCTGCCTTTCCATAACTCAAATTTAGTATGAAGCACGCTGCTGCCTACCTTCTTTGCGTCCTCGGCGGTAACGAGAACCCCTCGGCCGATGATGTGACGAAGGCCCTGAGCGCTGTCGGCGTCGAGGCCGATTCCGACTCCCTGAGCAAGCTCATGTCCGAGCTTGAGGGAAAGGACCTCGCTGAGGTTCTCGCGTCTGGAAAGGAGATGCTCGCTAAGTTCGGCGGTGGAGGAGGAGGAGGAGGAGGCGGCGGAGGCGGCGGTGGAGGCGCTGCCGAGGAGGAGGAGGAGAAGGAGGAGGAGGAGGAGGAGGAGGAGGCCGCCCCCATGGGAGACATGTTCGGCGGCGATGACGGTGGAGATTACTAAATGCTGCCGCGAACAGAAGGGAAAGCCGGAAAGTAGAGCAAATGTTATGAGTTCTTCGGTACAAAAAATAGATTTGCTTTTCTGACTGAAACTTTTTCTTTTTTAGCGCCATAGGTTTGCGAAGAGGGGAATTACCGGTCGTCTTGGCCTGTTCCTTTAAATTGTAGACGCTGCTACTCAGTCTTTTATGGCAACATCGTACACAGGATCGGTCTCAGGATCTGGCTCGATAATTTCGTACGGAGGAAGTCCTCCTTCGTGGACACGAGCCAGCATATCGGAGCAATTGGGGGAAAGACGTCTCAAATGTACCTTCTTTCCCACGGCCCCATACCTATCTGATAGCTCGTTGATGGCCTCAAGGGCCGAGTGGTCAACAACTCGACTGTCGGTAAAGTCGACGATGATATCGTCGGGATCTTCCTTGGGATCAAATAGGGAGGAAAAACTTCTGGTGCTACCAAAAAATAGAGGACCAGATAGCCTGTACGACTTCCACTTGTTGGACCCCCTTTCTCCTGTGGGGCTCTTGATTAGAGACGAGCTTGCCGTAATGGACGTGCTAAGCTTCCACGCGAAGCTAAGGGCGGAGGCGACAGTCCCAGCAAGCACCGCCTTGGCGAGGTCGTGCCTTACCGTCACCCACGAAACAATGCCGATGATAAGAGCATCCATCCGGGGGATCTTATTTAGGATTCGGAGCGAGCTCCACGAAAAGGTTCCTTGGCAGATCAACAACATCACTCCGACGAAGGAGGCGATGGGCACAGTTCCGAGAAGAGGGGCGGCAGCTACAATTGTGGTGGCGAGAAACAACGCCATAGACATTCCGCTGAGGCGTGATTTGCCCCCTCCACTTTCCATGTTGATGAGAGACTGGCCGATGAGGGCGCAGCCACCAATGCCGCCAGTGAGTCCGGACATTATATTGCCTATTCCCTGTCCCTTGCACTCCTTCCTGGTTGAACCCCGCTTGTCGTCATCAGCCATTCCATCTAGAAGTTGCATGGTGAGAAGGCTTTCTATAGATCCAACCGCACTCATGGTGATCGCAAATGGCAGGATAATTTTGACAGTTTCCAAAGGAGCCGAGAAGATTGGAACGGATGGAAGACCAAATTTAGGCAGGATGGACAGCCCGCCCCGGAAGGTTTCTGCGCCCGCTATGTCAGCCAGCGTTTTGGCAGGTAAGCTGAGGGCCCGTGAAAGAACTGTAGTCCCAATCACAGCCCCCAGGGTAGGAGGGATAGAACTGAGGGCCTTCACTTTAGGAATTAACCGAACGAGGAGCATAGTGAAAGCCGTCAAACCGTACATGGTAGCTCCAGACGCCGTTGATGCGCTCAGGAATCCGCCAGTAGCAGCATCGCGAAAGTGCACGAGCTGCGATCTGGTCATGACTAGTGCTAAGCCATTGACAAATCCAAGCATGACGGGATGTGGAACAAGGCGAATGAATTTTCCCAAACCAAGGAAACCAGCTGTCACTTGGAAGACTCCTGCAAGAATAGCGCACGCGCTAAGATACGCAGGGCCATGCGAAGCGCCGAGGGCAGCGATGACGACACTGACAGCGCCTGATGCCGACGAGCAGATCCCGGCGCGCCCTCCGAACGCAGCGGCAAAAAATCCCAGGACAACCGTCGTCCAAAGGCCGACGAGAGGGCTTACACCGGCAACGAAGGAGAAGGCAACGGCTTCGGGAACCATAGCAAGGGACACCGCCAGCCCCGCCGCCAGAGATTGCGGTGCCGTATCTTTGAGATTATCAAGGTCTATATCTCCGAATGGCTTGAGCGACTTTGCATTCTTTTGCATTGATTCGAATTGCGAGGCAGGCTGAGACTGACCTAGGAGCTCAACCGTGTGGGTGCGTTGTGAAGGGCCATCTTTCTGGATTGTCGCGGCCGATGGTCGCAGCTGGAAGGCTTCCAGAGGCACCACACAAATTAGCAGCGGGAGGAGGGTTGTGGTATTGAGGAATTTCATTAATAGGACTTCCTTGCTAGATTGTAAGTCATGAAATAGATTTACATTTATTTGTGTGATTGATCATTTATGATATCGGTGATGGATGGGAGGAGGGAGAAGGAGGGAGAAGGAAATGAGGGGGGGGGGGGGGGGGTTCTTGACGCGCTCGATGACGTTCGACGTTTCGTTTGTCTCGCGCATCGCGCGTCTCGCGATGGCAAGCTGGTACTAGCTAGTAAATGATGTACGAGCTCGTACTGTATTAATTGATCTACAACGAGCTCATATGCATATATCTATATTATCCATAGTATATTATGCATACTACTACTGTAGTACTAGCTAGTAGAAATGCATACTACTGTAGTCGTAGTGTGTGTAAAATTATTGTGGCCGGATATGTTTCTATTCATGTTAGGGTTGTCAGGAGGGCTGGCCGAACCGGGGGCCCTTCCAAAAAAAAGTAATTCGCATCCATTGTCAGCGATGATGTCTGAGACCTGGCTCCATTGTATCTCAACATTTAGCTAGGACTGAAGAAAGATCATGTCGGACCAAAGTGGAAGAAAAGGAGGTGGTTGGGGGGGAGACAGGGCTACTGGGAGGCCTATCCATATCCCACCTCGAGAGGTAAACACCCAGCCAAGCGAATTCGAACCGTCAAAGTCGTACGAAGACACATCCTACCTTGAGGACGATTATTACATGTCGGTGTCGGAGACCTTCCACCAGCAGCGGGGTGATGTCACACTGATAGCTCCACCATCAAGGGCGGCGGATTCGCCAGGGGCATCTGTGGCAACTGCTAGGACATCTTCGACCGGTAAACGGCAAAAGAATCGACGACCGCAGTTACCTCGCAAGAATGTCCAGAGTTTCGACGACGCCAGAGCTTATCAGAAGTCAATGTCCGGCGGTGCGGAGATGGAAGGCGAAAGCTGGAGCTCCCTAGTGCCTTCACCAGAATCCTGTCCTGATTTGTCTTCTTCCTACCCTTTCTCGCCTGCCAAGAGGTCGGGTTTGGCAGAAGCACTTGCGAGTGTGCCGAGTGGTGAGGAAGTTGATGGTGATAGCGCCGCTGGTCTTCATACTAATGAAAAACCTCGTAAGGTCAAGTCTATCGAAAGGGCAGAGGCGGATGATGAGGACGAAAGGTCAAGGGTAATTCAGTCGCCAAAGCCAAAGAAGGCTTTCACGAGTGAAGCCAGGAAGCAAGCAAGATTGCAGGCCAAGAAAAGAAGTCAAGCGAGAAAGCATCGACGCGACGCCCTCTCCGGCACGCACGAGTTTGGTCGAGCGACGGTGGGGTCAGAGGAAGAGGTGGAATATTTGGCTAGAGCTCGCACATCGCCGATGGATGTCATCGACGGTGAATCTGTCGATAATGACGGCAATAGTGGTGGCAACATTAAGGAGCGTCACTTTAGGTGCAAAATGCGATGCGGAAAAAAGAATCTTGAGTTGAAGATACCCGTGTGGAAAATATGCGCACCTCCGCTTGGCACAAAGCTAACAAAGCTGAGTCTTCGTGGCAACGAACTGAAACACCTACCAGATTTGATCGTACAAAGTTTGCACAGCCTACGGTCTATGGACTTGCAGCAGTGTTCTCTTGTATCTCTGCCCGAGGAATGGAACATGCCACATTTACGCCGGCTGGATTTGAGTCACAACTGTTTGACGACCTTCCTCTCGGCCACTGCCCTCAGTGGCCTCCCTGTCGTGGAACATCTTGACATGTCAAACAACAGTATATACGACTTTTCTCTGCCGGGTACGGACTCGGATAAGTCAAACCTCTCTGTCCTGGGCTCCCTAAAATTTATGGATCTATCCTTCAACGATATTAGTTATTTGCCGGATGGCCTAATCACTCTTCAGAAACTTCGAAGATTCCGTGCGACTCACAATTTCATCACGCACGTTTCTGAGAAAATATGCCGCATGGGACTGGCTGAATTGACTGTTGCACCCAATCCTCTTATTCAGCCTCCTCCTGGAGACTGCGAACAAGGCATTAGTTCTATGCGGAGATACTATAATGGATTGAATCGTAAAGAGAGAAGACTCTCCCGGAAGGCATCTAGGGGGGGGAGTCCAGCCACCACCTCCTTGAGAGCGTCAAAGATGCTAATTCGGGATGCTAGGCGTGGAATGGCAAAATTGAATATGGGGCACGTTGACACAAACCGGGCTTCGAAAGCGAGCGACGGTCAAGTAATTCCGGCAAATGAAGTTAGACGGCCTAAATATCAGTCTCGTCCCGTGCCATTGCCTGCTACTCCGTTTCCTTCGCCTGCTGTGGCAACTCTGCCACTAAAATCGCCAGCTAGCGCCCCTCCTGTGCATTTATTTGCTAAAGGTGATGGCACGCCTACTCGTGTGGAAAGTGATACCAGTACCATAAGCTCTTTGATTTCAGCCGATGGCGATATTGTCGATGGTGATGTCCTTAATGATACATTGAAAATTATCGTCGTTGGAATGTCCTGTAGTGGAAAGACGACTGTCGTTAACAGATTAATTCATGGGATGATGGCGAAGCTGCCCAAGCGTTCAGAACGGACTATTGGCATCAAGATTGATGCTTGGAATCCAAAGAGCAACATCTTCGGCTCTAACATTGGGATTGAGCCCTCTCACTTCGACACGAGGATTGTGCAGGAGGATACCATATCGGGGCCCGAAACTGACGTCCAATTTTCGATTTGGGATTTCGCCGGACAAGATGTTTATCACGCTACCCATGAAATATTTTTCTCGCCTGCGGCGCTTTATGTCGTTGTGTGGGACATGGCGGCAAGCAATGAAGAGTGCAGTCAAGGTCCCCAGGAAAAAGTAGACCATGGTGCATTTCAATGGGAAGACTCTTCTGATGAAGAAAATATTGGACATAGCTTTGAAGAAGACTCAAAAAGAGCAGATCGGGCTCTTGAGCATGATATTGATGTCAAGGTGCAATATTGGGTTGACTGCATTAGGGCGTCCGTTCCTGGCGCAGTAATTCTACCGGTTGCAACCCACGACGATCGTTTCGCCGATATTGGCGGTGTCAGCGAAGCGAGGAGAAGATGTAGAATGATGAAGGACAGACTGCTCCGCAGAGAAGAGCGGCGAATAAGCAGCCTCCAGATTCGTTTGAGCAAGCTCGAGGATGATAGTCGCGCACATACCGCGACAGCAATTAGACTCAAACACTTGTTATCTCCATATCGGCTTCCAAAGCTGATCTTCGAGGAAGATGGGTCCCCTGACGCTGTTCTTCGTGTGAGTGGGAAAGTTGATACTGGATTTGACGCGCTACGGGGGAAGATTATCAATATTGCGACAGGTAGATATACTGCAGGGATGGAATACCCCCTCTTTCGGGGACATGTCGGTGCAGTCGTACCACCAATGAGGCTAAAAGTTCGAGATCTTGTCCGGGAAAAAAGGGCCAAGCTTCAACTAGTGGAGTGGGAGCATTTCTGTTCCATGGTGGAGGAAGAACTTGCAATTTCTGTGGACGAGGATGCATTAAGCGATACGTTACGATTCTTGTCAAGAACGGGCGAAATATCCTTTTTTGGGGGGGAGGGGGAGATAGTAAGTGATCGTTCTCACATTGCTTCTTCGAGGTTTAATGACGATATATTTTACGATTCAAGCGACGATGAGTATGAAGGCTTGGAGCAAAATCAAATGCCACTGAAGAAATCCCAATCACCGCCCGTGTCGGTGTTGAAGCGATCGGGATTGTCACATTTCATCTTCATCAACCCTCTTTGGCTTGCAGTTACCCTGAAATGTATCTTAAGGCACGACTTAAAGCAGCAGCTGGATGAAGTTCGAGAAGCTCGTCTTCAAACAAGCCCTGCAGACTCGCGTTGGGATGAGTATGGCAGAGGTGATAATTTCCATGATGCAGCTTTGAGGTGCCCAATAATTCGTTCTTCCGACGCGATTCTTCTTTGGCAATCAAATAGCAAGCTCGCGAAATCTGCAAAGAAAGCAACAGCTGATATATCTTCAGACCAGGTGACGGCATTCCAGTTTTGCGAACGCTTACTTGTCCACTTTGGCGTGCTCGTACCAATTAATATGGGTATGGACGAGGTCCTCCTTAACGGCGAAAATGTTTCTTCTTCATCGGATGGCAAGGGATCTTTCTATTTCCTGCCTTCGCAGCTTCGCCCTTTCGAGGGCAAATCCGAGGAAATATGGACCTACAAATCCGTAAGCGCAGGGACAATATGCCTCAGCCAATCGTGGCTATTCCGTGGCGGAGAACCACCAGGCATGTTTGAGAGACTCACCGCATCTATCCTTCGCTCTCTCTATAGGGCGACAACAAGTTCTAGTCGAAGGGCAGAATCTCGAGGCGGCGCACTAAGCGATGGGCAACTCTCTTTTCATCGCATACTTTGCTTCAAGGATGCATTTAAGATATCTTTGGGTAAGGCATTCACCGATGTGGACGGAGACTTGAATGAAACATTTGTTGAAATCTGGGGGAGAATGGAGCGGCAGGACTCGCCATCTTGCATTGCTGGCGACTCCACGGGTGTTGGTTTGAGGAGATTGATCATAAGTGCCAAAGGTCAAGCTTCTAACGGTGCTCGTAATTTGTGGGAAGGGGGATATGATCTCGTATTGCGAGAAGCTGGTCAAGTGATCAGAGAATATCGTGGCCTTGACTACACGAAGCAAGCTGTCTGCTCCACATGTTTGGGAACAATGGATGTCCGCAGAGCATCGCTCTGGCCCTGGTCCCAGATAGAAGATGCAATTGGTGGACGCTCTGCGAACATTTGTTGTGAGAACGGGCATGATGTCGACATTCGCTTTCTCGCTGGAAAATCTGCACATACTTCAAAATTTAATGTTTCTCGTGAGCCAGAACAGGACAACACCGTCGTGCCCTACTCTAATCTCTGCTCGGGCATTGTCTTCGTTGGTCTTTGGGACGGAGAAAGAGTCGTCAACGCCGGCTGTGGATTCGTTGTTGACGGGGTTCATGGTTTTATTGTCACTGCAGCTCACATTTTAATGGATATGAGCGCCGCAAAGGAACCCATCGATTCCTGGAAACGACTCAAGGCTCGATATTACGGACGCGAGGGTGCAAGGGCGCTGGTCGGTGTAATTACTGATCATCGTGAAGAGGTCGACGCTGACAGCCCAGTTGGTCCTGAAGCCTCCTTTCGATATTTTGCTGACATTGTCGCAGAGGATATTGAAAACATGGATGCCTGTGTACTTCGCATTTCCGCCAGATTGCAAACTGATGTGGATAATCCTGATGACTGCAACTTGCAGCCCCTCGAAGCACCCCAGTTGTGCGACGAGAGAAATGAGCCAATCCTTCGTGAGCTCGTACCATCGACTAGATGCGAACTCGAGGAACAGATACGTCTCCTTGGCTTTTCTCGGGGAGAAAGAGCACTGGAAGTCACCCAAGGCTTTGTGATCCTCAAGCACCGTTCTCCTGATTTGCGACAGCCATCTTCAGATCTAGGCCATCGACCGAGGTATGAAATTGGAATCAATGCCCCATTGACGTTTGTAGGGCAAAGTGGTTCCCCCTGCGTAAACCGCGCCGGTCAAGTGGTGGGGATTTTAAGTCGCGCAGACCCCGCGGACAAAAATCGTTGCTACCTTGTCCCTACTCGAGAATATCTACAGCTCGTGGACATCGCAAGAGGTTGGGAAGACTGAAAAATCATTAGAAAAGATCTCTTACATATGTTATTTTAAGAATTATGTTATTCATCGCTCGAACGCTGCAGAAGCCAGCCTGGCTCCCTCAACACGAGCTTTTCGCTCTACCTCTCTCCTGACAGCGGAAGTTATTTTCTTCATCCACTCACTTTTCGAATCTTCGTCTTCCGCAAACACCGTGAAAGACTTCTGCGGATGATGTATGCGAAACGCACGGTTGGTCTTCCTTCCTGTACCGGTAAAGTCAGCAGTAATCTTGATCAAATGAAGTGGAAGCTCTTCGTGGATCTTGTAGTCTCCCCCAGACAACTGGTGCGTATAGATGAGGACATCAGAGAATAAAAAGAAATGATACGTGACATTCTTCCCCGATTTGTTCGATCTCTTGACCAAGTCACCTTCGAAAACAAATATTCTAGACGGATCATTTAATAGCAGTTCTCCCTTCCTGATCCGCTGGGTGATTCGCTTCATATCGCGCTTGAGCTTGGAATCGACTTGTAGTGAGTTCTTAGTTTCTTTCACCGTGTAATAGACCAATTGGACTGCCAGACCTTTCGCCTCTTCTGAAGGGCTGCTCAAGTATCCATTAAGTTTTCGATACCATTCTTCTTGACGATACGAAATCTGGTCATCGTGGAAAGCCTGCTCGGCATTTTCCTCCTCGTCCATGCCACCACTTTCTTTGAAGAACTTTATACGGGCGAGCTGAGTAATAAACGCTGCTCGTTCCATTGACATTTCCAAAATTATTGTAGAGCAGAGTCCATACTTAAGTACGTCCAGACAGCACTCCAGGCCCCTGTTATCAAGATGGGCAATATCCAAGGTCGCATTGATAATTCCGTGAAAGTGGTGCCATGTCGTAGAGATGGCCGACAACACAAGGTCTTTGGGGACGATGGAGCCAAACGTCCCATTAGCTTCATCGTAGTCAGAGACGGTAATGAATGGATGTCTGTGCACAGCCACACCACGAAGTAACTCTTGAGCAGGCTTGACGCTTCCTAGCAAAGACGCGAACGAAGAATTTAAGTTGGCGATGAACTCTGATTTTGCATCTCCCCTCGCCCTATCAGTATTACTATTTTCCACACGACTTGGAAGGACATGAATTTCAATAGGGTGCAATGCTATGGAATCAAAAATTGCCGAGAGATAGTCTCGAGACAAGTCTTCCACCGATTCTACCCCGCGGAGATTGTTCAAGAACTCTGCTTTCGTCATTTTTTTTCTCTGTCTGCGGTTCGATGGTGTGGTGCCGCTAACACCGGTGCTGTGAAGGTCAGTGTTCAGCATAATGATGGCAAAACAAATGAGAAATACGGTATCTTGGTCACGAAAGGGACAACGAATGTGGTCTCCAGCGTTCTGCGTACGAATAAGTAAAATAATATTTGAAGGGGAGCGATTGTTAGATAATGCAGACCATTAGAAGCCGCTTCAAAAGCCGAAAAAGTAAAGTGGTCGAAGAACTCATTAAACTCACGTCCTCCCAGTAACACTGAGCAAAAGTCGAAATGATGCGGTCAATTTTCTGAGCTTCGCCAGGGAGACGAAAGCCACAATTCGTGAGGAAGTGGCGCAGGCCCTGCTCCACATTCATGCCCACAAATGCTATGGCTCTGACGTAATTGAACCTGATCAAATTATAGTGCTCGACTTCGGCACCATCCTTTCCTCCTTCGCCAAGATAGTTGCCCAACGCCTCCGCGTTTATGTCCGCCCGATGAAGACGCAAGAACGAAGCCACCTCCCGTGCTGAGGGTGTGATCAAGTTACATGCGACGAGATAATCTATCGCTTTCTTGACGGATTTTGTTGCCATAAGCTCCAAAGCAACCTTCATTGTTTGTTCCACCTTCTCAGCTTCCATGCTCGGATTTGAAACCGAAGGTTTAGAGGCAGTCCTTAAAGGACTGGAAAATCCGACGGAAAGATCCTGATATTTCCTATTTACCTTCGGCGGCGACGATGAAAGAAGAGGCATAACAGGCTTCGAAGGTGGGATCTCATTTTTCGCGATGCTTTCAGAAGTTGGCGAGATTCTAAGGTCTGGGGACGCAAAATTACTCATATGGGGCTTACCGCCATCTAAGGGGGACATAGCC
>Ga0099799_10400_pt2 | contig 10146 bp, 7 predicted proteins | sample Uncmet6_SortLC_1_FD_89033 | JGI IMG/M metagenome (GOLD analysis project Ga0099799, IMG submission 89033) | Marine eukaryotic communities from CALCOFI LINE 67, Pacific Ocean - CN11_C50_N6_SortLC_1 | ecosystem: Environmental > Aquatic > Marine > Oceanic | place: Pacific Ocean: Monterey Bay...
AGCTGGCGACACAGAGAATTCGATTCGGTGCTTAAAGGAGTCGCTCGAATATAGGAAAACGAGGGGCGAGAGCACTGTTGGTGTTTTAGAAAAGCTGAGTTCTATTTACGCAGACTCTGAGAGGAATGAAGATGCTGTCCGATGTGCCAAAGAATGTATAGATGTAATGAAAAGCGATGGCAATCAAGTGGGTATAGCTAAGATGATGGACACATTGGGGGCACTTTATCTTGCCAAAGGCGACGTTGTAGCTGCAATCGCCACCTTTAAGGATGTGGTCGTGCTCCTGGACACAATTAACGGAGAAGACAAGGATGCCCTCGCTGCAGCTTCATATCGACTTGGTTCAATATACATGGAGCAAGGCAATCACGATGATGCCCTGGAGCACTTCGAGCGGGTAGCCAAGGTAAGATCAGACCTGCTGGGAGATCTACATCCGCAAGTCGCAGATACCTACTACATTATGGCATCCATCGCGCTCGACAAGGGCGACAACAAAAAAACGCTAAGATGTTTTGAACGAGTTGTTGATATTCGTAAGCGCTCACTTGGTGAAAGTCACCTGGAGGTCGCAGACAACTTGTATACTATGGGATCGCTGTGCATTGATATAGGTCAAATTGAAAAGGGTGTTGATTGCTTCGATCAGGTCATTGATATTCGGCGTAAACGCTTTGGTCAAGATCACCCGGAAGTCGCCGAATCTTTGCGGAGCGTTGGCGTCATTCTTTTAAATGCAGGATATTTTGACAATTCGCTAGAATTCTTTCGCCGCGTAGCAGAATTTCGCAAAAACCTACCAATGCAAGAAAGGATGCAAGAAAGGAACAGCTCTGAAATTGCAATGTTTGTCTATGAGATGGGTGAGACTGTTCTCAAGTTGGACGACGACAAGGACACGGCCTTGCTATGCTTTGATCAACTACTTCAGCTGGTTATACAGCCTGCTCATACTGATTATGCCAGTTTAGGCGATTTCTTGGCTAGCTTGGCGTCCTTGTTTCACGAAAGAGGTCATAAAAAAAAGAGTCTCGAATGTTTAGAACGATGTGCTGTAATCCACGAGCAGCATTACGGTAACGATAGTGTTCAGCTCGGTGACACGTACTATCTCATGGGAAGGGTGTGTATGGAGATAGAGGACAGGGCTGGCGCTGCTCGCTATCTAAACGATGCTCTTAGAATTCGGGAGGATGTCGGAGAGGCTGCATCTGAAATCCATTCGCAGCTGGAATCACTGGCTGGAAAAGGTATTGTAAGCATTTCGGTCGACGAGGGGAGCATAAACGAACATTCGCTTGAAAGCGCTTTGGACGGTGCCGTTGACAAGGATGGCAATGGTGCATTTAATCGTCTTCGAGTCGCCGAGCTGTCTCAGTACCACGCTGACGAATTTCAAGACGGCAACATTGAGCAAAATCCTGTAGAATCGATTGCCAACTTTATCGAAGATGCTGGCCAAATTTTGTCGGAAGAGGGCATGGACCAAGAAGCGGATGAGTGCTACGGCTTCTCCTCTGACATTAGGAACGGCCTCGTGATAGAGACAGATATCGAGCTTGTCAACTTTCTGCACGGAATTGGCGAAGTTCTCCTCGAAATTGAAGACTTCCCCATGGCTACAGATATTTTCGAGGAAGAAAAATTGCTTCGGACAGAATACTTCCCTGCCGATGCCGCACTTGTAGTTTCTTTGCACGCGCTGGGATCACTACTGCTCAATGTAGGCGACCACGAACGCTCATTAGCAACATTTCTTGAGGAGATTGATGTGCGAAAGGAACTGGACGGTCCGGACAATCTCGATGTGGCCAATACCCTGGACATAGTTGGTGCACTTTATCTCGAGAATGGCGACCACAGCGCTGCGCTGGACTGCTTTTCTGAGGTGGCCCGCATTCAGAAAATCCACCTCGGCGAGGAGCACGAAAATGTCGCTGAAACCCTTTATTCGATTGGGCTGATTCTTCTCAGCCTTACAGACCACCAAGAGGCCCTTTACGCTTTTCGTCAGGTCGTAGGCATCAGGCAAAAGACACGGGGTAGACAGGACACTTCCGTTGGTGACGCTCTCAACATTTCCGGCTTCCTTGAAGCAAAATGTGGAAACAAGGAGCAGGCCCTTCGCTTCCTCACTAAGGCCCTCGGCATCCGAAAGCAGAATCGGGAGTATGTGAAGGCCGCTGACACCCTGCAACAGATTGGGGACATTCATCGCGAATATCAAGCGTTTGATCTGGCGGTTGACTGCTACAAAGAGTGTCTAAAGCTGAACACCTTGGAGCTGGGTGACGAGGACGAGGAAGTAGTAGACGGCTACATCGCTTTGGGAAATATCCAGGCTGCCGTAGGGAAACATTCGGATGCTGGCACTTCTTACCAGGCTGGTTACTTAATCATTTCCAAGGTATCTGGAGAAGATGACGAAAGGTTGATGCCACTTCTTCTTAAGATGGGGGCCGCTCGTCTCAAGGCCGGCGAACTGGAGCAGGCCGAACAGGACCTGCAACAGTTCACACAAGTCCGGAAGGAGGATGCTTCGGTTGATGACATCGACTACGTCAACGCCCTCCGCCTCATTGGACAGATCCGCTGCTCGCAGGGCGACATCGAAGGGGGCATGAAATTCTGGGAGGAAGCTTTTGACAAGTACACGGAGAATCAGCTCGCGTACGATCACCCCAGCGTCGGAGAAAAGCTGCGGAATCTTTTAGATGACGGAGAGGAGACCATCTCTACGAGGGAGCAATCTGAGGGGGGCGCTTTCTTCAAACTTTTCGAACGCCCCAGCTCGGCACAGCCGGGCCAAGTGGCCCAAGGGAACCCGTCAGACGATGACGAAAACGACACTTTCTTCTCAACGCAGATGCTGGACTTGAAACAGTTCAGCACGTCGACGAAGTCGCTCCGGTCCTCGATACGGGACGGCACTTCGGTTAAAGCTGGCTCCCGCGCTGGCACGTACGACCGCTCGCTTATGGACAGCTACGACGAGCAGTCTCTCATTCGTTCGCACGCGGCTGGGAAGGCTAGCAGGGTATCGTAATGTATAGTAGATCTTTAGGGAAACTCTTTTGGCTCCCAACTAGACTGTGTGAAGAAGATGAAATATCATGATGTAAATAATACTCTACTAGAGTAGCTAGTACATACACTATAGATTGACATGCACAACTATCTGGATGTATAACATACATACTTGTTGTACGAGCTCGTAATTGAGTATGTTTGTAAAAACGTTCTGCAGATGTGTTTGATAGCTCGTAGACAAGCTAGAAGTACAGTACACAAGTAAGGAGTGGGAGTGTACTTAAAATCTATTACTTACGCCCTCTGACAGCCACTGATATTTTCAAAACTGGCCGTGTGGAGCCGTGAGGCTGGAGGCAGGAAGCTAGGGCTCTGCCCAACCTCTAACTCCAGATCCACATGAACGCAGCGCCCATCCATGCGGCGAACGCTACCTCGGATCCTCTTTGCCGCCCTTTGGGTCTGTTCACGGTATTGGAACTGCGACGCCTTCCTTGTCACTTCACAAGTGCGCGGCGTTAGCATGGTTGTGGCCGCATTGCCTGACGTGCCGACCACCACCTCCGACAGCCCCGCCCCTGTCAACGTCAAGCAACACAGCTGCAAGCTCTGCTCCGCCAGCTTTCCCTCCCGGAATGCGCTATTTCGTCATGTCCGGGCGGCGCACACGGACGGCGCTAGATCCGAGGAACAGACGATACGCTGTCAGTCTGTGGCATTTCGCATCTCATACCATGCGACGCAAGCTCACGATGGCACGGTGCCAGAAGCCGAGTTGGTGGGTGCCAGACTTCGCGGGGCTCTGGAGGAGGCGCTGAGGGTTGCCTCAGGGGCGAAGGAGGTACAGGTTCTTAGTAGCGCGCAGACCAGTGTGGCCAATCAGCGTCACGTCACGCTATCGCAGGAGGTTGGAGTTGCCGCGGCGGGGGATGTCGTCATCGCCAACTTCAAAGCTCCCAAGGTCGCCGACGAGAGCATTCAGGGGTTCCTGGAGCGACTGCTAAAAGCCATGAGGGATGCCATGAAAGGCGGCGACGAAACAGGCGTCTACGTAAATTTGATCGCTGCCAAATGGCTCCCGCCCGACAAACTTTACCACGCAGAACGTGACTGCACGCAGAGGGTGTACCAATACCTAATGCCCCTATCTTGGCTTCCCGACGGAAATAAGCTCGAGGAATGGCTTCTGGAAGGGGGGCGGCTCAATGCAGGACACACGCCGAGGCATGTCCACTTACATCAGAGCAATCCACCTTGTGACTCTCTGAAAAAACTGAAGGAATCCCTTCGCCTCGCGGAGAGTGCCACAGTGCCGAATCGGAGGACACGGCGGTCGGCCCTTCGCGCCGGGGAAGAAGGTTCAGGCAATGCGAGGAAGAAAATACGGTTCCCGGATCGGGGCTCGGACCAAAACGTTAAAATGGACACGCGCCGCTACGGGGCTCTGGCCAAGAAAGAAAGGAAGGCGTGGCATAACTTTGCTGATCCAAATTTAAGAGGGCAGGCAAGTCCCTCGCAGGAGCCAGTGTGGCGGGTGCTCGACCGATCCCGCATGAATGGATTCGTAGCGATGAAGCGAGAAATTGACGAAGAGGAGGAAGTGGTTGCTGTTTTACAGTTCCGCGGGGATGATTTTGTCCCAACGCAGATTCGACGGATCGTTGCCACAGCCTTGGGTGTTACTCACGGATGGTTGCCAAAGGACGTCTTTGATATCGCACAACGTGCCGACGTCTTCTTGGAAACCCCAATCGCACCCGTTGGAAGATTATACGGTCAAGATGCGAAATTTCATTTCTATGGGATGGATACAGGGGAGGCTTTGTTTGAAGGAGAAAACCTCGTTGAATCACAAGATTGTTCGCACCAGAAAGCGATTGAGGAAATTCAGACGCGCATACTGAAAGCTAAGGCAACGAAATCGTCCCTCCGTGAGGAGGAAGAGTGGCTAAGCGAACTAGAAACGACGATAGCTCCTCGTATCTGCACCAAGATTGCAAAAGCGAAGAACAATGGCAAGCCGCGCGATCTTGATGACAAAATGAGCGATGCTACTGACCCCCCTCCCGTCGTTTACGACCGAGTATTGGCCTTGCTGCGAAGCATTGTTGAATCGGGAGCTTGGCCTGGGACTTCAGTAGCTCGATCGAATGTCATTCGCAACTCCAGCGAACAGACCTCAATACAGGGGCGCTCGGGCTCATTTACTATTTTCAATCCCAAGATTGATGCCATTTGCAAATCCAACAACTTGCCTGCTGGCAACACCCTTTTCCCTCACCTTGTTGAAGCAATTTTCGAATTGGAAGCTTCCTTGTCACAATTGACGATCCAGAGAGCTGACATAAACGGCAAGATTATGGCGAGCACAACAACAAAAACGAAACGACCGCCTTCGTTCTGTTGCGCCGTCAACTGCAATGCGAAATTCACACCCCACGTTGATAGCGGTCGCGGTGCTGGACAAACAATGTCTATGATTGTCGGTCTTGGGACATATACAGGAGGAGAAATTGTCGTAGAAGGAGTCTCTCACTCTATCGCATACGCCCCCCTTGAGTTTGATGGCTGGTCGAGTCGGCACTGGACAGAGAGTTATAGAGGAGAACGATTTTCTTTGGTCTGGTTCTCGCCAGAACTAGCCAAGCACGATGATTGCCTGTAACAATTGAGTTATCACTATTACTCCCATTATCCTACGCGCAAATATCCATTTCTCCTATCTATATAAATATGGGCTTGAAGAACTGAGGAGTCTCAACCACAACGGGCGTGTTGTAGATTGCCTCTTGTACAACAAAACCGAGAATGGCCATCATGGCGATACGGCCGTGCTTGATCTCCTTGAGCTGCATCTCAATCTGTTTATCCTTGTTCTTGGGGAAGAAACCGAGGGGGTCGAAGCCGCAGTCGCCGTGGGTGTATTTATCACCATTCGCTTCTTTTGTCATCCTCGACTGGCACTCGAAAATGCCAGCGATGGAATAGACAATGAACCAATATTCGATGTCAATCTTGTCAAGACCTCCATTGACGACGGACGGAGACTGTCCAGTGGAGGTAAGGGCAGGCTGAAGGCCGATAGCGCTGGCAATGTATTTGTGGAAGACCTCGGCAAGTGGCCAGCCAGCGGCTGCGAGCATCGCGAGACGAGCGTGCTTGATCTCGGCCTCACGCTACAGTTTTTTATTGGAAGGATAGAAGGGGTGTGGTGAGGGACTCTAGAAAGACAAATATTGTGATATCAAGAAAAATGGAGTCAGCTTACCATGAAATCAAGGGAATCCTTATCGTCACCGGCCAACCCAAAAGGATCAAAGCCGACATCGCCGGGCAGAGAGCCGTCGAGAAGCTCGGGGCGGGGAGCGAAGGGGATGGCGTGGGACATTTCGCCGTCTTCGTCGAAAAAAGCCGCGAACGCTGTAGAGGACGAGAGGGCGCGGTTGGGAGCGACAAAGGCCGAGGTGGTGGCGGCGGATGCGAAGAGGACAGCGAGCTTCATAGTCCTATTGAAATCTAGCTTATGCATATTTTTTGCCCAGGGGATAAGAAAAAAACAACATTCTGAGAGCAATCACTTCCAGAAACGCGTAGTGCGTGAAGCACGAGCACCGTCATGAATGTGGATAATAATTTTGTCAAGTCAATTCGCTTCCGATGCGTCAGGAGTCAGGAGGCTAGGCCCAATTTATGTAGGCACTAAAGTAAATTAAAGTAAAACCATTAATTCTTCATAATTAGTGCCGCACTTACTGTATGAACTTCGGCTCACGGTACTCTGACTCATCAAACGATGATACTCCTAAGTATTGATTCACCATCAATCAACGCAGTTGCAAGATAATTGCCAACCTACTTGAGGCTGAAACAATGTAACAACCACCACAAACCTGCTGTACCATGAAATTCCTACCCATTCTCGCCCTCGCAAGTGTCCCGGCCACCGCTGCCTTCGGGATTAACCGTCCCGTCACCTCTCGCCCCACGGCGTCCACCCTCGGTATGTCGAGCAATGACGACGCGGCCCGGTCTCCCAATCCAGCCATTAAGATTGCCGCAGCGGGCATGTCCCTGCTCAAGCCACTCTTCAAGGCCGAAGCCGTCGTCCAGGCAAAAGTCCTCGGGGCCGCTGGAGGCGTCGATCCCGCAGCCGTCGCCGGCGAGCTGGCCGCAGCCAAAAAGGCCAACAAGGTGCTGATTTACACCTACGGTCTTTCACCCTTCTCAACCGAGGCTCTGGCAATGCTCGATGCCAGCGGATACGAATACTCCAAGATCGAGCTCGGACTCGAGTGGTTTCTTCTAGGCGGAGAAGGATCTGAGACCAGGATGGCGCTGTCAAAGGAAGTTGAGAGCGGAGCCACGAGCCTTCCCAAGATCTTCATAGGAGGAGAGTGCGTTGGCGGATGCTCCGAGCTGGCGGCTCTCGTGGAGAGCGGAGATCTCGACGAGAAGATGAAGAACGCAAGAGTGCAAAAGAAGAGGCCGTAAGATTTATTAAAATCGTTCCCAACCTTGTTTTACTTTTGGTGCAGCTTAACAAAAGTCTCCCCACGGGGTCCCCCCCTCCGTTTTCTCAGTCGCAGACGCCCATTTCCCAACCCCCCCTGGCGGGATAGTCCCCTGCGCTCCCTCCATTCGCCGCTCTTGTTCCCAAGCGTTTTTGCCTGACGCTCCACATGGGAGAGGTGGTAACGGAGATCGGAGTGGGTGATCCTAACCCGGTCGCCGCCACCGGATCCAGCGTTGACAGCCTCGGTCAGCTCGGGGAGGCTCATCTCCCCTCCCGGCGCGAGGGCCCGCCAGATCCGGACGCGCACGGTGTCCTCGGGCCCTTGCAACGGTGAGCCGTCGTCGGATTCATCAGAGCCAGGGTTATCCACCAGAATCTCCCAGCCAGGCGTCGCAGCCAGGGCCGGCAAATATGAAGCTCGAGCGAAGCCGGTGCCGCATGGAAGCAGAGGGATGGGCCGCACCGGCGCGCTGCTCAGGAAGAAGCACGAGGCACCGCATCCCCGAGACGTGGCATTGAATAGTAATAGAGACGCCACCAAACCCAATTGGCGAGGTGGCGATGGTCTTTTCTTGGATCGCTCGGTTTGTTTTCGCATTGTAATAAATAAACTGGGGACAGATAGATTGGGGAAGTGAAATTCCTCCCGATACAACCCTAACCCTGATTATTACAACAATGGCACCATTCTGACTCAGCCATCAACCTGATGTGTTTGATGCGTGGACCGAGCACCACCTACCAATCTTAGCATTTTTTCCCTCTGCTGCATGTAAATTGGTGCCGAGATTGAAAATAGCAATTCCCCCCTTGAATCACATTGTCTTTTCCGAAACATTCACATTGTCTTTTCCGAAACATTCAACATTCAAATATGACCATGAAGCGCACCATGAAGCTCGCTGTTCTCTCCGCATCCGCCGCCACCACCTCGGCCTTTGTCGCTCCCAACCGCGCCTCGTCCTCCACCATGCTCGCTATGGCTGACGGTGACGATATGTCCCAGGCCCTCCCCTTCGCTCCCCGCCCCAAGCTTCTCGACGGCTCTCTGCCCGGCGATGTGGGCTTTGATCCTTTTGGGTTGGCCGGTGACGACAAAGCGTCCCTTAACTACATGGTGAGCCGATTCTATTGCGAGTCCCTCTCTGGATTTTTCAACTGAATGATTGCATAATTTCATTGCAGACTGAATGCATTTGGTTCTATCCAGAATACTTATCTCATTCCCAATTACCCCCCTTCCGTCCCATCAACTGCAATGCAGCGCGAGGCCGAGATCAAGCACGCTCGTCTCGCCATGCTAGCTGCCGCTGGCTGGCCCCTCGCTGAGCTTTTTGACAAGGGTATCGCCAGCGCTATTGGCCTTCAGCCTGCCCTTACCTCCACCGGGGAGTCCCCCTCCCTCCTCAACGGTGGACTTGACAAGATTGAGATTGAGTACTGGGTGATGGTCGTTTCTATCGCTGGCATCTTCGAGATCCAGTCGAAACTGACCCAGGAGGAGGCGGGTAAGAACTATGTCCTTGGCGACTGCGGCTTCGACCCCCTCGGTCTCTTCCCTGAGTCGAAGGAGGATCAGTTCAAGATGCAGCTCAAAGAGATCAAACACGGCCGCATCGCCATGATGGCCATCCTTGGCTTCAGTATCCAGGAAGCTCTTTACAACACCCCCGTCATTGACGAGACTCCTCAGTTCTTCAAGCCTTTCTTCATGTAAGTCACGAAAGAAGAACTGATTGAACCATGTCGAAAAGGGCTTAGGACTCAACTGTAACTTTAATAAAGGCGACCGCCCTGATAGCTATGTGTGATATAAATTATTTTATGTATTTATGCATGCATACATTATGTTTTACTTCACATTGAAGTCCCGGCGGTAATTTCAATCTGTTTAGCCGGAAGCACGAGCACTCTATGCGGTGGTATCGTGCAATCTATAATTTTTTGATGGATGATCCAGTTCTTCGTCGCTTTTCAGCTGCGACTTGGCACCCTTTCAATATACATACCCGAGTAATTTTCGCAGGTCAGCTTCGCTCTTAGCCGAGACGACCAAGATTCTACAAATAGTGCAACGAGAGCTGCCTCCCTGAACAATCGCGACCCCGCGATTAGAGGCGCCAAAAGGCAGCATGTGACGCTTTGCCATGACGTTACTGGCCCAGCAAAAAGCAATCAAATAATTTATGATGAGGTCACAGACAGTATATTTTCCAAGGCCGTCAGCATCCGCCCCCGTCCGCTTGCGGTCCCTTCTATGGATTCCACCTGGCTCTCTGACCTAAACGCGTACATCCGCACCAACTGCGTCGAGGTATTCACCGCGTCTGAAGTTGACGTTTCTCGCACATCTAAGAGAGGCCGTATCTTGTTGAACCAGGTTGGTATCCGCTGCCGCTTTTGCGTGTCATATCCAGGCGTTGACAATAGCTGCTGCCGAAATGAGGCTGCCAGTGTATCCTTCCCTGTTAGCATTAGTGGTATCTACGAAAGCGTCAAGCGCTGGCAACGCGTCCACTCTATTGCTTGTAGTGCAATCCCCAACCGTACCAAGGAGAAGCTTCAGGAGCTTGCCGAGTCATCTGTATGGGTACACACCT
>Ga0099799_10450_pt1 | contig 10138 bp, 8 predicted proteins | sample Uncmet6_SortLC_1_FD_89033 | JGI IMG/M metagenome (GOLD analysis project Ga0099799, IMG submission 89033) | Marine eukaryotic communities from CALCOFI LINE 67, Pacific Ocean - CN11_C50_N6_SortLC_1 | ecosystem: Environmental > Aquatic > Marine > Oceanic | place: Pacific Ocean: Monterey Bay...
GGCCGCACTGCACTGCGCAGGCGTTCTCCTCGTTCTGATGTGAGGGTTTTTCGAAAAAAAAATCGAAATCGAATCAGCGCGAGCCTGCCTGCCCACAATTTTCTATTCTACGAGTCGTATTCATACTATAGAGTAGCTAGTAGTGACGTACGAGCTCGTACTATTATTATGTGCATAATATACATGCTGTACTCTAGTACTAGCTAGTCCTCCGATTCACATATCCACCCAGCCATCCAGCCTTCCCTTCGCCCGGCTTGTCCATAGACGAGCGCGGACCCTTTCTTCTCGCAAGCCATGGGAGAAACCGATGTCGCCGAGGCGGTTGCCGAAGCCGCAGCTGTCAGCAGCATCCTTGCCGCGACGGACCACCTCGAGGCAACCCTGATCGGCAGCGGCGTGGGGCATTCGTCGTCGAAGCCGTCTTCGTCAGCGGCGGCGGTGGCGGTGAGCAGGGGCGAACATGAAGTCGGCGGTGCCTCCTACGAGCGGTATGGCGCCATCCATGAGGCGAGGGACCGGGTCGTCGAGGCATGGGGCGGAAGACGTCCCGACCCCGGGGCGGACGAGGTGGGGGACGGCGCGGGGGACGGTAACAGGGACGGTAACGGGGACGGCGAAGACGCGAGGTTCCGCGCCGTCTACATGGAGGCCGTGACGTCCGCCTTTGCTTCCGAGCTGGACGCCATCAGGGAAGGCGCAGGGGAGGTCGGAGGTGGAGGTGAAGGGGGGGGCTCCGGATCGCGCCGGCGTGGGCATGCTGTCGATGTGGACGTCCTCGTAGACCTGTTGCAGGCGGGGGCTGATGAGCTGACCAAGGAACAGAGGAACATCATCCTTAGGGAGAGGAGATGGAGGGAGGAGGGACCGGATGGGGGGGGGGTAGAGAAGAAATGTGGCGAAGATGGAGGTGGTCCCCTTACTCCCCATGAGGAGAGGAGGCGAAGGATTGGGTTCTGAGGGGACGGCCGGCCGAATGCCCGAGGTAGTCTGACGCCGAAAAAGGGACGCCGGACGTCCGGACTTCCGGACATCGGACGCTGCACGACCGCCCTCGGGACCTTGGATCTCGGGAACCCGGACTGCACAGCAAAGACCGCTCCAGATATGTCAGACATTCATTCATTCATGAATTTGTCGTCTTGGGAAGGTCCCAGGCCAAAGACCAAAACAATTGTGCCACATCGCTCATCGAATGCAGCTTGATCGGAAGGCTAGCTATAGTCTAGATTTCAGACGCGGCAAATAGCAGGATTCCTACTGTATTTAATATCAGACATCTACGAGCTCTTACAGTGTATAGGATCATTTGGTGTGTGCCTATCACAAGAGCAGGAATTGCGCCAAGCTGCACTTAAGTGTGCAAAAGTTGCTGGGTAAGCCAAGTTGCTTTGCGGTGCTGGGCAGATAATATGATGTACATGGAACGATTAATTCAAGAACAGTGTTTCGAGAAAACTAATAGCAAAGGTTCTTGTTCTGCATCCAGCTCTGGTTCGGTGGATCGATGCAGCCATATCTGCTACAGCAACTTGCATCGGCGGGGCAACTGGCACTCGAAGTGCACCCACTAGCAGCAGATACTGATACTGGATCGGTGTTTTCGACACGGTTGCCGATGCCACCACTGATGCCGGGGACGATTTCGGGCAGGTCTTCTGGGCTTTGAACGGCATATGTCTGGAACTTGTATCGCCCCGTTTCAGAGGGGATGACACCCTCGTTGATGAGTTCGGCGCCGTCGGCACGGCTTTGCGGGCCATCGATGTCGTTGGAGTCCACCTGGATTCCGCTTTCGAAGTTGGCAGGATCCCAGGGAACGCCTGCGATGCTTTCGTAGTCCAATGTGTACGGACCGTTCCCATATTTGCTTGCTTTGTTAACCTTTTGCTCGTTTTTGTTATTGCCGAGAGAGTTTCCGCCGACCGCTGGTGGTGCTCCTGTGTCTCCTCGGGATAGGGCGGGTGGTGGTGGTCCTCCGTAGCCGGGAGGGGGTCCTCCGTAGCCGGGAGGTGCTCCGAAGCCTGGTGGTGGTCCTCCGTAGCCGGGAGGGGGTCCTCCGGCGACGGGAGGGGGTCCTCCGGCGACGGGAGGGGGTCCTCCGGCGACGGGAGGGGGTCCTCCGGCGACGGGAGGGGGTCCTCCGAAGCCTGGTGGTGGTGCTCCGGCGACGGGAGGGGGTCCTCCGTAGCCTGGTGGCGGGGGGGTTCCTCCTCGGGGCTCACCAAAGTAGGAGCCGAGGGGTGGTCCCTCGTACCAGACCGTGCCGGTAGGGGGGTCGTCCCAGCTCCCGGTATCCAAATCGACCTCTCCTCCACTAGATAGCCGATTGTCCGTCTTACCCTTACTCTTCTTCTTCTTGAGTTCGCGAGCACTACCACGGAGAGTGGCGCCGACGAGGAGGTCGGTGGACGCAACGGCCACCACAATAAGGAGGGCGGATGTGGAAAGCTTCATGGCTGTCTCTTCAAAGGTTCGGAATATTCGTTTTGTGGCACGTCAACAAAGGAATGGAGAAAGGAGAGAAAGGAAAAAACGAGGTACGGTCCCTTCAAATTGATGTGTGCCATTTCTGTCGTATCTGGCACAGACAGTGCACGATACATAAATAATATATTATATTATATTACTTTTTGGTCATATTATGACCTAACATGCTTGTGCGCACATGTTTTGGCACATTTGCCAGCCTCTGTGCTGGATATGGTATGTTTCGTATTGACCGATATTATTTATACGTATTATTTTCAATCATTTCAACGTAACGTGATGGCGTGTGTACTCTTTCGTCTCAAGAGGTACTCCGTAGTCCCTACCAGCTAGTATTACTATCTAGTAGATCTACGTAAAATGAAGTACCTCTGTCGTTACTACATTTATTTATTTACTCCAGCTAGCTAGTACATACGGCTAAATTGTGCTATTTTCAATTATTCCTTACCACAGCTGTATTTGGATACTACTCTAATAGTAGTAGTAAGAAACTGGCTTGCTAGTAAGTATATGCCTGCTGTATGGGAGGTGACCACTCTGCGCACGGCCTCATATCTGGGTCATATCTGGTTTCGACCCCTCCAGTGATATAATGCCGTTGCACTCGTGCATCTTTTGCACCGTAAAGTCAATGCCGTCGCTTATTGCCACTGGGACGGGGGCAGGCAGCAGTTCTCCTGTATTTGCATCTCGCTCCGTTGACCACTGATTGGTTTCTGCGTCGTAATCGTATCCGGCGTTTCGCAACTGATCAGCTGGGACCATGGCATTAAATAGAGTATCCACCAGGATTCCCACGTGGGAGGGGAAGCATTCGTTCACGACTCCCTTGAGCTGAAAGAAAAGGAAGTGGGGGACGAAATAAAGGGGCAATTAGAAAAGATCTTGTGCGTTGAGAGCGAAAACCAAACACAAACTTTCCCCGCCTAGCTAGATAGGAAAGCAGGAGGGATTAAGACGTGGCTCGAGGAATGAATCAAATTCCAGGAGGATGGCGAGGAACAAAATGCTCACCCTCGATCCAACCTCGGGGCAGAACACCACTACTTCTGCCTCCACATTGAAATGTACGTGCGGGAGCTCGTTCAGGACCCCCCCCGCCGCACCGCTGGCAGTTCTATCGAACTTGACCTTGCGTACGGCCATGAGAATGCCTCCCAGACCACCTACATAGCGAGTAATATCTTCGCACGATAGCCGACGGATATTCCCCTGCACATCCTTCAGGGATGATGGGGCGAGAGAAACTAGTGTCCGGATCTTTTTGACCTGGTACGGACAGCCTTCGACGAGGTCATCTTCGCCGTGGTTCGCGAACATGCGGTCGGAAATCGTCGCCGGCGCCCCCATTCGACCCGTAATGATATCTTCCGTCGTGGAATGGTGCGACATGCTGGAATTAGCCCTGGGTCTGGTAATCGTCGGCCCAGCTGCGTCATGGTTGCCGTTCGACCCGTGTTTGCTGCCATTGGTTGCGATCGATTCAGAAGATGAGGATTCGCGCTTCCTTTTCTTCACGGCCTTCTCCTCGGACTTGACCTTCTTTCGCTCCTTCTTCGCCTGTTTCCTGCGCTTTCTCTCGTCGCGGTCCTCCTCGGCAGCCATTGATCTGTGGTATGTTGTTTGCTGATGTAGGGCGTGAAGCGGTCCTGGCGGGGGAGTCAAGTGCGATGATATGGCAAGAAATATGAGGCTGAGGGTTGGAAAGCGAGCGATGTGCGATCTGGCGGCGACCGCGAAGGCGAAGGCGATTGCGATGGCCACTGAGCCCTAAGAACGTCTGACCGTCGAAGTGATTGATTAACAGTACATACGCTTTACGTGGTGTATTCATGAAAAAATCCAAACTACTCCTAATAATAATATATACGAGTACAGTACGAGAGCAGTATTACTACTAGAGTAGTAGTGTGTGCTACACACACACGGCACCAGCGGACAGCTCAACCTTTGACCTTGGATGACTTGCCACCCCATCGCTTGATCTGCCGAGAGCCGCAGCAACCGTGGCGGATATTCCTCCTACTGGATCGTAGCAAATTCAACAGCAGCCAGCCCTTATCTATCGCCGTCTACGAGACCGGCATGGCGGCGGACGGAGCGCCCAGTGGGGGCGGCCTGAGCGCCAAGCAGCAGCAGACGCCTCCGCCGATCGATCCCCAGACGGTGCAGGAGCGCCTGTTGACGAGGGAGGGAGGGGGGAGCGCGCCTCGCGGCTCGCTCCTCCGGTGCGCCCATCTCTACCGCGAATTTACGTCGAAGGCGCTGGCGATGGCGGCGGCCCCTGACGCTGCCGACGCCGAGGCCGCCGAGGCGCTTGGGTGGGCCAAGGCGGCACTCCAGCGGGAACTCAAGCTGCACGCGCTCGACGTCCGCAAGGTAGCGATCGGGGTAGCGGGAAGTGCTCAGGCCGAGATGGAGGCGCATGCTGCAGCGGGGCAGCGGATGGATGGGCGGATAGCTGACGTCAGATCCGAGATTGCCGAGCTGCGGACCCAGCTCCGAGCGGAGAGGGCGGTCCGGGCCAACCGGGAGGAGTGTGACGGGCTGGCAAAGATGGCCTTAGCCCATCCCCCAAGGAGGGTCACGGAAGTGGCGGCAGGGAAGGTCGCCCACGACATGGCGGCGGTGCTGACAGAGGACCGGCGCCTTTCGGCCGAGCTCGGGGTCAGGGCCAGGCAGTACTCTCTCCTTGTCGCCGCCCTTCAGGACATGAGCCAAACGGTGGCTGAGGACGAGGTCCGGGCCGAGGAAGTGGCCCAACAACAGCAGGACATCGCCCTCGATGCTGACAGTGGTATAGATGGCGCGCTGGAGAGAATGGATACATCGCCGTTGCCGTAACAATTTTTTTACATGCTAGTTACCTGGGGGTTGTACTATTTTACTTGATTATAGGATGGGCGTCCATAGGGATTCGCCCACCACATCTTCACTCTGCTCGGGGAAAAAGTCAAAGTTTCGGTTCAGGTCCGAGCTGGGCTTAATGGGGACATCCATATCACGTTTCGTGAGAGCCGCCCAGTCCATGCCGGAGAAGAAACGGTGCTTCATAATTCCTGCACAGCCCCCCTTAGTCCGCCCCAGTCGCTTGCTCTGGTACGTTCTGAGCAGCTTCTTCACCAGGTCTGCCATTCCCCTGGAGAAGTGAGAGGGAATTGCCACGTGGCCCGACAGTATCTTCTCGTAAATCTCCATGGGGTCGTCGGCATAGAAGGGGGGGATGCCCGCCGTCATCTCGTAAACAAGCACCCCGAGGGCCCAATAGTCTACGGCCCAGTCGTGCCCCTCATTTAGAATCACCTCTGGGGCAAGGTAGTCGGGAGTGCCGCAAAGTGTCCAGAGCTTTCCGCCGTGCGCTCCCACCTTCTTGGCTAGACCAAAGTCCACCAGCTTGAGGTAGCCGTCCGAATCCATGACAAGATTTTCGGGTTTGAGGTCGCGGTACGCAATCTTGCGGGCGTGGATCTCGCAGAAGGCAAGGACGACCGAAGCGGCGTAGAAACGGCTCCAAGCCTCGGGGAACTGGTTCTCAGCGCGAAGGAATTTAAAGAGCTCCCCGCCCTCGAGTACCTCCAGGAGGAAGTATATGTGTCTCGTATTCTGAATGGCGCAGTGGAAGGTCAGGATGAAGGGATGGTCGAGTTCCTCCATAATGAGCTTCTCGTTCAGGACGTGGTCCTGCAACCCGTTCTCGACAATGGAAGTCTTGGCTAGGCACTTGAGCGCGTATGATCGCTTTTTGCCCATGGCGTCCGTTGCCTGAACGAGCTTTACCCTGCCAAAGGCCCCGACGCCAAGCGTCTGCTTGGTTTCCAGGTCCGCTAGATCGTACTTCACCGTCGTCTGATTCCCGTTGCCCTTGGCGGCCACTGCAGCCATTTCGCCCTTAGTGTTAGTTGTGGCATTTTTGTTCCCCGTCGAGGCATTCCCCACCTTTCCACCCAGAACACTGGCGACTATATCGTCGCTGCGTGAATTATCACGTCTGGCCACGCCGCCTCTCTTTCCATCCAATAAGTCCTGTAGACTGCCCAACATTAGATCAAAATCCTCGCGCATGAGATAGAGGCACTTCACATCAGAACTAGCGATGCAGGTGGCCCGACGAACGTCCTCGGAAAGGAGCGCCTTCTCACCAAAGAAATTTCCGCTGCTCAGGGAAGCAACGGGCTGCTCTTCCTTTTCCCCTTTTTTGTACACCTCGACAGTTCCCGACTCAATCAGGTAGAATATATCGCCCCTCTCTCCCTCCCTGACAATCACATCGCCCTTGGCAAAGGAGTCTTTTTGTGTGGCTAGCGCCATTGCGTTGATGTCCTCGGGACTAAGAACCTCGCCAAGGACGTTGTCGCCAATCTTGACATCGCGAAGAAACTGAAGGTGCATTTGTGTCCTTTTGAGCTTATGCTGGCTCGTAATTGCTCGAAATGCGGTCCTTCCGATGGACCACAGCTTGCAGTCCTGAGTAGCTCGGATCGTGGCAGCCCTGGCAGATCCGTACATTAAAGCGAGCTCACCAAAAGCAGATCCCGGTAGGTACGGGACACCCACCTTTAACTCTTTTCCCGAACAGCTGTCCACGTTGACAAAAATTTCCAAGCTGCCCTTCTCGACGACGTAAAAGTCCTCCCCTTCGTCCCCCTGCCGAATGACGGTGGCCGCCTTGGGAAATTCGGCACTTTTGAAGGCATCGACGAGGTCGACGAGCTCCTCCTCCGAGCACGCTCGAAAGAGCGTATTTGACTGTATGGCTTTGTTTATGATATCTCTCACGCTCTTGGGCTTTGGGATGGTAGTTTTCACGTAGTCCTGCTCAGCCGGTGCTCTGGCCATGACAGCGGCTCGCCCGCCCTCTATCTTCTTTTTGGGGGGCGTGATCGCGTTTGTGCTGTTTCCGTTCGGACTAGGGGTATGTTGCCGATGCTCGTCGCAGGAGAGGGCGTCAAGCTCCTCGCGGAGTCTGCGAATTTCCTCCTTGGCTTGGGAAAGCGTCGTGATGCTGGGGAAGCAATCATCAGTTATGGGCCTGCAGTTGCCATTGCGATGGCCTTTGCCAGTACTGCTGTTGGAATTAGCCACACCACTACGGTCCTCGTCTCCCCCCTCCTTCATCTTGGGTGCCACCTTATTTTTCAAAGGCTTGCACGAGATCCCACCCATGTCACACTCTCCAAGCATTGCGGTTCCTCGGTCAACAAAAGATTTGGGCGCATGGGATGTAACGGGGGAGTGTTCAGTACTGCAGTACGGAAAGGAGGGTTCCGTCTCCTGACGCGCGAAATTGAAAAATCTGCGGCATCGCCGGTCGGATCCTCGTCTCGCTAACCTGCGGCATTCCGTACGAGATTCTGCCACGAAAGTTGAACGAGGCGGGCAATAGCTGCTCTAAGTAAATGTATACAGTATTCCTCCGCCCCTAAATGTCGCCATGGTAAACCCTTCTGAACCAAGTACCCCAATAAATAGCGATGCAATGCTCTCGGTCTCATATGTGCACAAAAATGCTACCAGCAGTACGTAGTAAAGCTGGCTTCCGAACCGATTCGCCCACGCTGATTTCGAAGCTTGACAAATATATCAAACCATTACCCCTCGATGTCCTTCTTAGTATCATTCATGGCAGGTACAACGTCCCCGATGCTTGCCACCACCTCCTCGCCGTTTGGAAGGGGTGCGCCTCCCTGACCCTGCAGGTGCATTTGCTGCTGCTGGGCAACCATCATGGAGGGGGCCATGCCACCTCCCATCCCCCATATGGCAGCCATGTTCACGAATGGGTTCCCTACCAGGTGGTTCCCTCCCAGAGGATTCCCTCCCAGGGGATTCCCTCCCAGAGGATTCCCTCCCAGGGAATTCCCTCCCAGGGGATTCCCCCCCTGCGACATGGGCTGCATCTGCATGGGCATCATGCCAATCATCGCTGGGTTCATCATCATGCCCATCTGCTGCTGGCCCTGCATTCCATGCATGCCCGGATGCAGGGCGGCGCCATCGCCCGGGGCCGCCGCGGCAGGTCCGGGCTGGCCCATCATCATGTTCACACTTTGCAGGTCCATGCCGGACATGGGCATCATCATCGGGAAGGTCCCGGCGGGCGCGAGCTGGGGGGTGCCGCCCCCGCCCATGTCGACGCCGGAAAGGTCTGGGCCCAGTGCGCTGTCTTTCTTGCCCCCCTTCCTCCTCTTGCCCCTCTTGCCCTTGCCGTCGTCGCCCTTGAGGGCGTCGGGCCCGTCGCCGGGTCCGCCGAACCCCCCGTTCGCGCCCCGGAGGCTCTTGGCGAGCCTGAGTCTGCGGTTGAGCTGATTCTTGCGCTGGTAGAGGAGCACGTTTTCGGTGTCGCGGATGGTCCGGTCGGACGTTCCAGGCTCGCCCAGGCGCGGGAAGAGGAATCCGCCCGTGATGAGGGCGTCCAGGAGGGTCAGCTTAGGGTTGGCCACCTTGGCAGCCAGGGCGCGGTGCATGCGGGGATCGCCCCTGCGGCCGTACGCGGCGCCGCTGGGTCCCTGCGCGGCGGCGGCAGCAGCTGCCGCGGCGACGTTGACGCCGACGTTGACGGCCAGGGGCATGCCGACCAGGGAGGACGCGTTCTGCGCCATGGCGGCCGCCTGCGCGGCCTGCATATGCGCCTGAGTGCTGAGGACCGCCGTCTCCATGGACGAGGGGAACTGCTGCTGCGGCGGAGGAGCCGCCGCCGGCAACTGCGGCGGAGGCTGCGGCGGAGGCTGAGGCGCCTGCTGGCTGTCAACAGTCATATATAATATATATATTTGAGGCAATCCTGTGCCAGGTGGCCGGTCGATGGTTATGTGCCTGCAATGCGTGTGTGAGGTTTGGAATTCCAAGGACTCGGAGGGACAGCTTCCTTATTGTCCTAGGCCGAGGGCTGATAATTCATGTGATCTAGGGATCCTCTCGATCGCCAAGTTAGTGTTTTTTGTCAAGGTTGTGGAGGCCTGAATCACCAGTCACCAGGGAAACAAAGGGAAGGCAAAGGCAGGCCTCTCAGGCTGAGAGGCCTTGCCGAGAGGCCTGCCTCGTTTCCCCGTTGGTCAGGCCCGAACTCGATGATTGGCAGTGGAACCCAACGTGTGTTTCTGTACTTTATGTCAAATACGAGCTCGTACAGCTGAAAATAAATATAAATAATGAATGTATCGAAAGCTAGTGTACGTACTCTAGAGTATGAATAGTGCACATGCATGTATGTATGTATTTATTGGATAGTATTATGCATAGCTCGTATGCATTTCCTACTAGAAGGAGTATTTAGCGTCCGTACGTCGGACGTCGGGCGTGCGACTTCCAAACTATCGGATTCTCGTCGGATTTGGACGTTTCGCGCTCCCCTCTTTCAGCCTGACAAAATATATATACACCGAGTCGTAGACTAGCTAGTAGTATGCATACGACGCTCGTAGTATTCATGCGAAAAAGCATACTCCTAGTAGTAGTAGTAGTACTCTAGTAGCATACAGTGTTATATATGTGTGTATATATTCACTGTGCATAGTATCCATACGTAATATTACTAGCTAGTATGCATAGTACACATACTATTGTATATATATATTATGCATACGAGAGTATGCATACTAATACTACAGTAGTATGCATACTAAGAGTGTGGATACTAGCTAGAGTA
>Ga0099799_10452_pt1 | contig 10121 bp, 6 predicted proteins | sample Uncmet6_SortLC_1_FD_89033 | JGI IMG/M metagenome (GOLD analysis project Ga0099799, IMG submission 89033) | Marine eukaryotic communities from CALCOFI LINE 67, Pacific Ocean - CN11_C50_N6_SortLC_1 | ecosystem: Environmental > Aquatic > Marine > Oceanic | place: Pacific Ocean: Monterey Bay...
TACGCGAGGGACATCGCGGGCTGGTCCATCAAGGCCACGAAACGACCGAAGAGCGCGTTGCCGAAGCGGAGCGCCCATGCTAGGTTGAACAATCTCGTCGCGGGTGCGCACATCATCGATCTCGGAGGCCCTCGGAGGCGCACGGAACTCCCGCCGGCGCCGCATCCTTCCCCTCTTAAGCAGAGAGACCTACCGCAAAAACCGCTAGAAGCGCACGACGCCGGCATCGCCAAGCTCCAAGCCATCGCTCTGCGCCACGAGCGCCACGCCATCGACCGGCTGGACGGGTGCGACATCCAAGATCTCGCTTCCTTTATCGAGAAGCGTTTTCACGTGCACCTCACGAAGGCGGAAGCTTCCGCAATTGCAGGCTTAGCGCGGGACGGTGTCGCGCTCCAAGCTACGTTGAGGGAGCTAGCCACAATTGGTTGTCGGCGCTCGCCACGCGTGTTGTTGTCTGGTTTATTGGCTGCGGTTCCTCTCGCGCCCGGTGCAAATGAATCGTTGGTGGCTCTGGGCGGCGACCTGGCCGCGAAGGCCTCGCAAGGTTCAGGCCACGCCCAAGATCGTCTAGAGAAGCTGGAGCGGGCCTGTGCCTGGGCCGCTAGACGGATAGAGCTCTATCCCGAGGACGAGTCGATCGCGTTCGGGCTGAAACGATTACAAAAATTAGTAAGGGCGGAGCTAGAACGACGTAAGCCAAGCAAGAAAGTGAAGACCCTACGAAATACCGTTTCTAACAAACCAGCCGACAAGCCTAAACTCGTCAGGAGGGAGTCGACGTTGACAAAGCTCAAGAACCAGCTCAACGAGGCGCAGGAGCGCAAAGCCTTGCAGCAAGTCCTATCGAAGTTCACGGAGAACCACAGGGTGCGGGAGCACCAGGTCTTCAAGGACGTCCAGGCTCGCTCGCACCGCGCGCGGGCGACGATGAACGCCGCAGAGTTCGCCAGCATGATTCATAGGGATCTGGCGTCGCAGGCGGCGTCGGCCTTCGCCGTCGCTAAATCTCCTGTGGCTGAGAAGGACGAGGACGAGTTGCACGAGGAGCGGTTGCATCGGATGACGCGTGCGGGCTCGCCTTGTAGTAGTGGCGACGAGGGCTCGCCCCAGGCGTCTCCAGTGAAGCCTGTGCAAAAGGTCACGGAAGTGAAGGCTCCGTCGAACCCTACGACGCCGCGGCGACGACGGTCTACGCGATCGTCACTACCGACGACGCCCTCCCAAAGAGGCCCCTTCGGCGCCGTCGCCACGGAGCTCGCCGCGGAGGTCATCAACAACTGCGTGCGGAGCTTCGTGTATCGGTGTCTGCGGAAGAAGATGGCGCGGGCCCAGCACGAATGGAAACGGTGGATGGAGCAGCGCGCCCATCGCATGCTGGCGAGAGCCGCGCGGACCTGGGCCGCGAAAGCAAGGATGCGCAAAAGGTATTTGCGGGTGCAGGCCCAGATTTTTGATCAATCGAAGGGCATTATCGAGCGACTCATACTGCGGAAGGTGCGCAAAATGCGAGCGATCAAGGCGGGCTTGACCGGCGCGGCCTACGCCATGGCCGTCGGTTCTATTTTTGATAAAGATCCTCTGTCGGAAGAGGACGCTGCTATACGTCTCCAAAAAAGATTTAGGGCCATCGACGCGCGGGCTCGCTCTAACACATTACAGCATGCTCGGGAAGCTACGAGATGCATCAGGGTCGAAGTAGTGAAAGCGCGAGGGTTATGCGTCGCCGATGCGAGGCGCCTGAACCAGGCGGACCACCACACCTTTATAGGAGGCGCCGCGGACCCACGCTGCTACGTCTCCGCCCAATTAGGTAACAGAGGAGGCTTCGGTCCTAGTAACGCCGGCGCTCCCGAAGAGGCCAAGGAAAGAATAGAGCGCCAGTACGAGATCCTCGCCAAAAGACATCAAGCTCTCGACGAGCAGCACGTCCGCGACGACGGTGTGCAAAAGCGCAAATATTTGGACGCCCTCGACAAGCTCAAGGAATCTGGCGAGGAGAAGAAGCGCGAGGCCCTCGCGTCGCGGGCGGCGAACCTGAGCAGCGTCATGGACAAGGCCTGTTTATTAAAAATGAGGAGAAATACGATGCCGTTCTGGATGCCGTCGATCGTGCGAGCTCGGCGTCCCCTTTCACGCCATCGACGCGACTCGTCTCCAGGAATGATGGAAGTGGGTGGTTTCTTTTCCGATTTTGAGGCTCCGCGCAGGTTCGCGCGCGGGACTGGGGCAAGTTCGCGGCCTATCCTTCGAGGTATCCTCTATTCAGAGCCAAGACGAAGGTGATAGCAAAGACATTAGATCCGACCTGGAACGCGCAATTCGACGTCCATGGCGTGGATCCCGACTCCACAGTAACTTTTACCGTTGCCGACGTCGACGACCCTACTTCTCCACAAAGTGCGGACGATCGCGACGACTTCCTCGGGCAGGTTACTGTACAACTCAATGCATTAAGGCATGCTGACTTCCTCGCGCAGATGACGTACGAGAGTGAACGGCGTGCCAAGATCAAAGCTAAGTCTGGCCGAAGACCGTCGAAGACGAAGCAGCGCTTGCAGAGTGACGGCGCGTTGCTCGTCATGGACGCGCGCGCGCGCTTGGGACCGAATCTCGTCCCGGTCTCGAAAGTCGTCAACGAGAAGGTCCATCATGTCGCTTTTGATGATGTTCATGTGGAGGCGACGGGAGCCGTCTACTACAGGATCTGGGCGGCGCCGCGCGCCCGGTCGATCTGCGGTCATTTAGAAGTCAAAGTGCAGCGGGGCTTTGTCGTTTCTTTCTGGAAACCGGTCTGGGCGTGCCTCGCGTTTAACAGGCTGACGCTGCGGGACCATCGCGGGGATGAGCATTTGCGGTTGGATTTACCGTTGCGACATGTGGAGGCCGTGGAGGTGCACTCGCCGGAGACGGCGGAAAGTATTGGGGATACCTTTTCTCTGGTGCTTGGTGGAGGCAAGCGTCACGACTTGCGGGTCGGTGATCTGGGAACACCTTTGAGGGATGTGGAGCACCAGGCCTGGGTGCGGCGTTTACGTAGGTGCGCGCCTAGAATACCAACCAACGAGTTCGCGGACAGCGCGTGCCCTTTTTTGGAATACCAAGAAACGCGGCAGAACGACGGGGGCGTTGCCGCTAGGCGGGCGTCGATGCAGCGGCGGGCCGTCGCGCCGGGGAAGGGCGTCGATCCCCTTGCGGGGTTGGGGGACTTTTTGGCGATGAATGGCTAAGCAAGTTTATTAAATTACATTAGAGAGAGGTCAGGGACGTATCAGGCGCCTCGCCCGGCCACGCGAAGAGGTCGAAGGACGTATCGGGCGCGCATGTCAGCGAGGGCAGCGCGGCGGGGCTCTTCCGCGGCTTGGACCGCGGCGGTGGCACGGCCCCCACGGCCTCGACTCGCGCCGTCCGGACGACGCGCGGCGCTGCTGATTCGGGCGTCTTCCGCCGCGGCGCCGTCGACGCGGCTTTGTAGGGGTCGCCCGGCCTCGGGACCGCGGCGTCCGGCGTTTTTCGCCGCGGGACAGCTGGGCCGGCGCCGTCGTCCAGGATGCCGCCGCGCGGCGCGCGCCGCGCGTCGGGCGTTTTTCGGCGTGGAGCTGTTTTCTTGCGACCGGCCGTCGCCTGGCGGTTAGAAGCGACGGCCGCGGTCGACGCCGACGCGACGAACGCCGCCGAGGCGGCCTTCTGCTGTTTACGGCGCACCGAAGCGGTCGAGGACGCCGCCGACGCGGGCCGTGGCGGCGACCGGGCCACAGGCGCCGGCTCCTCGGCCTCCTCGCGGTGCGTGTTCCACCAGACGTCGCCGAGCTCGGCCGTCTCCGGGGGGGCGAGCGCCTTGCGCGCCTTGACGGGAGACCCGTCCTCCTCGGCCAGTTGCTTCAGTTCGTTCAGGTTCACGAGCGTCGAGGCCGGCGCCGCGATGCGCTTCGGCTGCGGCCGGCGCGCCGGCTGCTTGTATTTGATGCCCGTCATGGCGCTCAGCTCCTTGATCTCCTTCTCGTCGGCCGTGGCGTAGTCGTCGGCGGTCCGGAGCTTGGCTCCCAGGCGCCTCTGCATCATGGCTGCCATTTGTGGCTCCGGCTGCGTGATGACTCGTCGTCTCGTCGTCGAGGGCAGCCAGTTGGCATGCACCGCCGCGGCCGCGCTCGACGCCGCCCGGTCTCGCGGCGCCCGGCCCCTGCGGGACGCTTGCAGGGCCTGCCTAGGGCTGCGGGAGGCGTCGGGTATGGATGTGGTTCGCTTTGACCTGTGTTCCGGCGATTTTTTTTGCACCAAACTGCTTGGAAGCTTGCTTGCGTCTCCTACTGGCCGGGGAGGACGTGCCGAGGGGCACGAGAGCACTCTTGGGGGACATTTGTCGACCATCTGCTCAGTTTCTATATCGGTCAGAGCCTCCGGGGTGACTCGACTTTCACTGAGTCGACATAAAGGGTTGGTAAGCTCTGTCTGTACGCCGCCATTTGCAACATGGCTTGCCAGCGCGAGTACTGGCACCAACAACGCGGCATGGAACAGCTTTCCGCGTAAAAAAGCGCCGCGTATAAGCTGCAATCAGCACTCACCAGCTCATTGCCAAATGCGCACCCGCGGCGGCGCCACGACGCGGCGACCGAGCACGCGCTTCGGCGGCCAGCGCGGCAACGCCTCGCCGAGCCCCGGCGGCCTCGCCGGCGTCGGCTCGCCGCTCCAGACGCTCTGCGAGTTGGTCGGCGGCGAGCGCGCGGCCAGGCAAGCGGCGGCGAAGCATAGATGCGGCCGCTTCGTCAAGCCGGGCCCGGAAGATGTTGCGGCTTATACGACGGAGCTCCTCACGGCCACGCAAACGACGCGGAACCCGGCACGCGACCTCGACTGCAAAAATCTGGGAGCGAGAAACAAGTTCGGCGTGACACTCCTCCACAAAGCCCTGCGGTTCCCGAACTGGCGCGCAGCCAGACACCTACTCACGGTACGACCGGACCTGGCCAACGCGCGCGACGACCTGGGGCGCGCGCCTCTGCACGACGCGTGTTGGAACGAGCAGCTGGATTGGAGCGCCGTCGACGCGTTGCTGGCGCGGGACCCGTGCCAGTTGCTCTGTGCGGACAATCGGGGGCATACGCCTTTATGTTACGCTCCCCAATGTTCGTGGCGGGCCTGGGCGCAGTTTCTGCAAAGTCGTCGAGGATTCCTGGAGTGGGCCTTCGATAGTGATAGGGACGCGTGTTCCGTGCCGTCGGAAGATATCCTCGCGTTGTTGCCATCTCGGGATCCGGTCGTCAGTGAAGCTTCGGATAGCGATAGCGGTCCGCCCGTAAAACGGGTTCGCGTGGAGGAGGAGCCGCCACCGCCGCCGCCGCCCACAACCTCGCCCCAACGACGCTCACCGGCGCAGCGCTGGACGGAGGTCGCGCGGAGCGTGCTGCTGGCCCACTGCCCGCGGTACGCGCCGGACCGCCCGGCCCAGACGCCGGCGAACTCGCCGCCGCGCGATAGTAGGGCGCTGCCGGCGCCGCCGCCCTGATGAGAGACAGACTGCCCTGTGGACACCCTCGTACTAATACTTGTATCGCATCTTATGGCTGCTTAGGAGGCCTCGCGCGCGCAATCGTCGGCGACGTCGCGGTCGTACGCCCGCGCCTACGCCCGCGCCGACGCCGAAGCCGGTGCCGGCGCCGCCGCCGCCGCCCGAGACGCTGTCGCCGACCTTCCCTGGCGAAAGCTGGGAGCCGTCGCCGTCGCCGACGGTGACGGCGACCCCGACGGTGACGGAGGCGCCGACGCGCGCGGAGACCTACGCACCGACGCGTGTCACAGACGCACCGAGCTACGCGCCGACGACGGACACGTACGCGCCGACGGGCGCGCCGACGGTCACGGCGGCGCCCACCCAGACCGACGCGCCGACGGGCGCGCCGACGACCGAGCCGACGCCGCCGCCGCTGGCCCCGACGCGGAGACTCCTCCGCGGCTGGGTCCTGCGGCAGTTCGCGGCGGCGTGAGGCTCTTCCGACGCCGCTGGCGGCGGCGTCTTCCCCTTCCCCTTCCCTCCTCGTGATTGACAAGACGTCCGCTGGAGCCGTTGTCCATTACCACTCCCCGTCCATAACATTTGACATTCCATTCTGTCTCTCGGCGCAAGATGCCGTCGCGGATCGCGTGATCGCATGGCTTGATAGCGGCGGCGACGTGAACGACGTCGACCAGGACGGCTTCACGCTTCTCAATAGAGTCGCGTGTGGCGGTACGCGGAGTGCCCGAATCGGTCCGAAACACGTCACGTTAGCGCGCCACCTCATAGCGTGTGGCGCCAACGTCAACAGTCCTGTCATTGGAAGAGGCGGTCCGTTAGATCGCGCAGTTCGTAAATACGGTCGTCGAGGTGCGACGCGTCGGCCGTCGCCACGGACTTAGCACGAACGACGCGGCCGCAGCGCCGAAGATGAGGCCCTTGAAGCGCGGCTTCTTCGCGAGGAGCGGCTCATCGTCGTTCGGTATAGTATTGTACTTCGTCATGATGCCTGCTCGCGCGTCAGTTGGCTCCCGGTGGACCGCAATAGAGACAAAGCACCAATGGCTCTCAGCTGGGTTTTCGCGCGCGCGGTCGTTTAATGCGAGCGTTTAGCACTGTAGCAGACGCGCCTGGGATTACTTTTCAAATACTAAACGTTTGAATGGTGTGTCCTCCGGTGTCGCCGTCTGAGGGGCAATCACGGCGGCTCTCGAGATTTTTTTTAGGACCCGGGTTTTACACGAAATCAGACACGACAGAAATATACTTCGGGAGAGGAGGGAACGCGCCCCGACCTAGTCCTGGCTCTGCAGCGCCGTGATGACGACCGTGTTCACGATGTCCTCGACCGTGCAGCCGCGCGAGAGGTCGTTCACCGGCTTGGCGAGGCCCTGCATGATGGGCCCCACGGCGATGGTCTTCGACGCCTGCTGGACGGCCTTGTAGCCGTTGTTGCCTGTGCGGAAAGACGCCGTCGACGCGACGGAGCGACGAATTGCCACGCCGCCCACGGACCCGAGTTCAAATCCGGGAACACGCACACCGTCGCGTGGCCCGCGACCTCCGAGTCGGAGCCCTTGTACTTGATGGCCGCGACGTCGGCGTCCACCGCCGCGTCGAACTGGATCGGCCCCTCAATAGGGTACTCGCCTGCGCATAAATCAAATTTCACGGCGCCTCTTCGACGTCCACGCCATCGACACGACGCCTGCTCGATAGCGTGGCGGTGCACCCGACTCACTGGTTGATTTGTGCACAGGTAATCGCTGCAGAGGCTCTTGGCCTTCGAGGTAGCCTCTCTAACGGTATCGATCAACGCTCCTTGGTTCGAATCCCCGGACGCGTAGGAGAGCATGGCCACGCGCGGCTCGACGCCGAACTGCTTCGCCGTGTGCGCCGACGCGACGGCGATCTGCGCGAGCTCGTCGGCCGACGGCGCGACGTTGATCGCGCAGTCCCCGAAGACCTTGACGCCGTCGTTCAGCAGCATGAAGAACACACTTGAAACAATGTCGAAGCCCGGCGCCGTTTTGAGTAGCTGCAGCGCCGGCCGCATCGTCGCCGCCGTACTATGGCACGCGCCGGACACCATGCCGTCGGCCAGCCCCAATTTCATCATCATGGCCCCGAACGTGTTCGGGTCGTCCCTTACTAACTCTTTGGACTTTTCTAAGTCAATTCCCTTGTGCTTCCGCAGCTCGTAGAAGCCCTTTGCCAACTCATCAAACAACTCGGGATCGCATGCATTCGGATCGATGATTTTGACATGTGTTTTTGCTTCCTCGCTGATGACGACGCCGGCCTCGTCGGCGACCGCCAGGATCTCTTCTCTGTTGCCCAGGATGATGAGCTCTACCAAATTCCTTTCTAACAACTCGCCGGCCGCGACGACGACTCTCCTATCATTTCCTTCGGGCAGTACGATGCGCTTCGGGTCGCGCCGCGCCTTCGTGAAGAGGTGGTGCTGGAAGAGCTTCGGCGTGATGACCTCGTACTGGTCCGGCGGGGCGCCCAACGCGTTTCTAAATCTCGGTTCGAGGTAGCGGTCGAAGAGCGTCCGCGCGGCGTCGAGCTTCGAGGTGCTCGTCGGCAGCATGCGCGCCGTCGTCGTCGACACGGCGTGGGCGATCTGGTAGGTCGAGCCGCTGCGCGCCTTGAGGATGGGGGGTAAGGGTAACTGCTTCCGCGCGTCGAGGTCAGCTAACACGGCGTGCGTTTCTTCTCCCACTGCCGGTCCTGTCAAAAGTAACCCAGCAATCGTCTTTAAACGAGCAGCTAAAGCCACGGCCAGGATCACGTCCGCCCGTCTCGCGTCGACCACCACTAATTGATGGTTCGAGTCCGCGTTGTCCAGGTGCGTCAACAGGTTCGCCACATCCAAAGTAGCGATGGTCATCGAGTCGACCCTCTGGTTCTTGAACACCGACTCGCAGCCGTATATTAAATCAGCGCCGACCGTGTCCGCGATCTCGGCGACCGTAACTTTCTCGAAGGAGTCGTCGTGGGGCAACAACGCGGCCGTCTCTAAACCTAAACCTTTGAGCTGGTCCCGCACCTTTTCATGCTTTTGGTCCGGCGGCAGGTTCGCGACGACGACGCCGGCCAACCGCACGGCGTGCTCCCGCAGATCCGAAGCTACTTGAGCTAATTCAGCTAGCTCGTTGTCTCCCAATTCATCATTTAGATGTTCCGGTAGGAACTCGCCCGTGCCGTCGGCGTACAAGCCGTGGACCCAGCACATCGGTGCCTGCATCGCGGCTGCTATACCGGACGAGAGTTGCAGTCGACCGGCCGAGCCGCCGATCGCCGGCCTACTGACAAGGACGAAGTCCCGACCCTCCCTATAAGCTAGATACTTCGTCAAAATCTTCTCGATCAACGTCTCTTCATCGTTGGCCGCGAGTAATTTATTGGCCTCGGCCTCGGTCACGCCGTACCTGCGTGCAATTCAACCAGTGAGAGAGCCGCACCGCCACGCCATCGAGCAGGCGTCGCGTCGACGGCGTGGAGCAGAAAGGACGCCGCGGCGCACATGGCCTCGACCGGCACGTCATTTAAGTCGAACACTTCCCGGAACAAAGCTAATTTTCTATCGACGAAGCCGTGGTGTACCGGTCTAAAAAAACCTACTTTCTCATGAGCGGTCATCGCCGCAAACATCAGTCCCAGCTCCGCCGGGGCGGTCGCGCCGCCGCCGTCCACAAACAGGACGTTGCCGATGGGCGGCGCCGCGTCCTTCGATGGAGCGACCGTCTCTGGTACAACGACGGTCGGTTTGACTTTTTGTATTAAATCCGCGACGGACGCTGTTTGTGAAGCAATTTCCAGCTCCTCGTCCGTCGGAACCACATAAACCTTGGTGGACGCGAATTGTGTCGAGACGTCTACGACTGATTCACCATCAACAGCGAACGCGTTCTTCGTAGCATCGATTTCACAACCTAATAAACCTTCTAGATCAGCACAAATGCGCCTCCTCGCATCTGCATCGCCCTCGCCGATGCCTCCGCAAAACACGATCGCGTCGACCCGACCCTTGAGCTTCACGGCGTAGGCTCCTATATACTTCCGACACCTCTCAATAAACACACTTCGCGCTAGAGCGGCATCGTCATCCCCTTGTTCTGCTAATTTGGTGATCGCGCGCATATCTGAGGCTAAACCACCACTCAAGCCCTTCAAACCGCTTTCTTTGTTGAGTAACGCGTCTAAGTCTTGGGTAGAGTAGCCTCTTTCCGAGAGATACGCTAACACGCCCGCGTCCACATCTCCAGCGCGGGTACCCATCACTAATCCTTCTAATGGCGTCAAACCCATCGTCGTGTCAATACTACGACCGTGCTCGACGCAACACATCGACGCGCCTGACCCGAGGTGGCAGACGATGGCGTTCACGGCCGACACGGGCTTGCCCAAAGCAGCTGCAAGCTGCTTCGTCACATAGGCGTAGGACGTGCCGTGGAAGCCGTATCTTCTCACACCATGGTCGTCGTACAAATGCTTGGGCAGGGCGTATCTGTAACTTTCGGGGGCCATGCTCGACGTGTGAAAAGCCGTGTCGGGAACGACAACGTGCGGGACGCCGCCCCACGTGTCGCGCGCGAAGCGAATCCCCAGGGCGTTCGCC
>Ga0099799_10453_pt1 | contig 10121 bp, 8 predicted proteins | sample Uncmet6_SortLC_1_FD_89033 | JGI IMG/M metagenome (GOLD analysis project Ga0099799, IMG submission 89033) | Marine eukaryotic communities from CALCOFI LINE 67, Pacific Ocean - CN11_C50_N6_SortLC_1 | ecosystem: Environmental > Aquatic > Marine > Oceanic | place: Pacific Ocean: Monterey Bay...
CGATCATTTCAAAAGGGACCTCGACCCTTCAACAATTGTCCATGTTTGGAAAAGTATTACCAATGTATCGGAGGTGGCCGAGAATGGTTACGACTTAATTGTCAACGTTGGCTACACAACTGGAAGCTGGTACTTGGATAACCTTGACAAAGCTTGGGATGATATATACATGAGTGACCCATGTTCGACTATTGCTGAAGATAGGCCCGACTTGTGTGCAAAGGTCTTAGGAGGACATGGAGAAATGTGGGGCGAAACAGTTGACACCTCAGATTTTGATGCCACAGTGTGGCCTCGATTGGGCTCGATTGCTGAGCGGTTGTGGAGTCCCAGGGCTAGTACTGAAAATATCACTGATGCACTCCCTCGTATCGTCTCCTTCCGTTGCCTCTTAAACGAACGAGGCATCGCGGCGGCGCCCGTCGGGAATGCCAATGCTAGGATGGCGCCGCCTGAACCAGGAAGCTGTTATAATTAGCTCCGCCATCGTCGGGTTTGTAGATGAAAGCAGACATGGGATCGAAGTGCACGTAATCATTAATCATTGATTAGAAATCCTGCTACTCATAAATGCGTTGTGACTGTCTCTAACTTAAAACGCTGAGGATTTCTCCGAAGGAATAGAACGTTGGTGACGCAATTTCCCAAAGCTGAACAATTACTATGACTACTGGCAACCAGAGGGGGGAGAACTTTCCTTCATTTCGGTCTCTCTTTATTGTGGTAAACTTTTGGTAATTCTTCATAAAACTTCCGACTGTCAGTATTAGCAGAATTGCCGCTGAATCTGCTTCGATGCCAGCCCGCGTCCCAAGGAGATCTGGTGATGTGTACCAAACTGGAAAGAAAGCGTCTATACACCCGCCTATGAGCAGACCGCTACCAAACACTGCTGAGACTGTTCCCACCCATCGGTTGCGAATCATTGGCACAATTGAGTTTATCGATTGAGATGCATCATAAAATAGATCATAGTCCTTTTTGTCCGACGAATCACTCGAAATTATTGAGGACAGACCTGATACCACATACGCCGTACCAATGAGTGGCCACGAGTATCTCCAAGCTTGGACGATTTCGTATTTTGCCGTTATATCGTCTATAAACAGGACAGATACGACTGAGGCAGCAATAATCCCGAAGGCGGTTGGGATTGTAATGGAAGTGGTGGAAGACACTGGAGGTGGAGTGGGTAACGAGAGTCGGCCTCCAAGAGATGAACGATCTGACGAATTCGAAAGGGGTTGCCCCCTTAAATCGGTATCACTTTCAAGCGACATGGAATGAATTGTACGGTCCGTTCTTCTTCTTCCGGTGCAGGGACAGACGCGCGAGATCGATAGGATCAGTTCCGTAGGCATCGCGGAATCAGCAACGTTCGGCCGCATCACCCATGCGCACGTTGCTACTGGGGAAATCATGAAGCATAATAAGCCTACTGGTGCCATCAATCTACTAAATAGCCGCCTACGACGAGAATTGGATTTTTTCCCGGTCACGGTGGACGAGAGCATCGCATGGCTAATTTTGTGGAGAAAAAGTGGAAGGGGGAAGGTCTGGATCCTCGGGCGATTCTGAATCAACGACTCATCCGTTCATTCAACTCTCTCTGTCTATATTTACTCAGAACTGACTGAGTGAGTCACTCCTCATTTTTTCCCATGTCCGGGTCCTTGAAAAAGGCCCATTTGCTCTTGAAGATGAAGCCACTCTAGCTAGAGTATAGTACGAAAAAGAGCACAATAGATCTTTTCTTGATTCCCCCAGCGCTCAGCCAACGATGAGGACAACCGCCGTAGCGCACCTCGGGCTCGCTGCCCTAACGATCTCTCCAATCTCCACAGCGTTTCATTTAGTCCCAACAGCTCATGTCGGTCGCATGGCTGGTGCGCTCGCGAGCTCCCAGCAGCGTGTCCTCGCTACTGCTCGCCCTGTCGGAAATACTGTTGGATTTTCGGCCGGCCGCGGTAATGTCCTTGCAGCCTCTACGTCTGACGATTCTTCGAGCAATACGCTCGATGTTGACGCTGTTGGCAAATATGCCCTCGCCACCGGTGTAGAGATGACTGCATTTGCCGCACTTTTCAAGGGTCTGGATCTCGCCCTTGCATCAGCCCATGTTGATCCATCCTCGGTGCCCTTCGCTGCTGTAGGTTTTCTGTTTTATTTCTTCTCTCTCAAAAGCCGGGTCTTTAACCCTCTCAACAACCAGCGCCCTGATCGCTCCAAGGCCATTGAGGGGGAAGGGTCGGCAGGGTTTCAGGACCGTGTGATGCCAAGCTGGACGCCTCCAGGTTTCATCTTTCCCATCATGTGGCTTTTGATCATTGGCCCTATTCGTGCCTATTCGTCTGCACTCGTCTTCTCCGCTACTGGAACCTTCTTCTGCCCCGCAATTCTTTCCTTGATGCTGCACTTGACGATTGGTGACGTTTGGAATACCGTAAACAACACAGAGAAGCGTTATGGCGCTAGCGTAATAGGCGTTCTAGGCGTCGTGGCGAGCGCCGTGTTCGCGGCAACTAATTACTTCGCCGTCGCCCCATTTGCCGGAAAAATTCTAGGTGCGACGTGCCTTTGGCTGGTGACGGCATCGGCACTTATTGCCGATACCTGGAGGTTGAATGGCAAAGAGCCTCTCTATCCTGTCGTTGGCGAAACCAAGACTGAGTTCGCTTGGTTTGCCAGCGAGTAGACGTACTCTAGTAGTACTAAGTAGGGATATACCTACTCTAGTCTTATTAGAAGTAGTACTCCTCCTAGAGTAGTAGTAGTAATTCTTCTCATCAAATCTTTACGACTCAATTAACGCTGACTATGTTGAAGAAGCGTGTTCCCATTGCCACCGCCATCTACAAAGTCTTTATCAGAACCATCGGAAGTCCCTCCTAGGAGACGAAAGTTGTCAGGTTTATCCCGAGAGATCATGTTTTGATACCTCTACTCTAGTACTCTAGTACTATTACTACTAGGAGGAGTACTACTAGAGTACATCATGTACTACTAGTAGAGTACGTGTACGTACAGTAGTACTATCGATTTAGATTATCTCAAAACAGGAGGGCACACACACACGCTGGAATTTTTAAGTATATACGCTCGTAGTAGACTCATGTAAAATTGAAGAAAAAAAGTTCATAGCTTACTAGTCGCTTACGCACACAGGAGTTTACGAGCTTGAGCAGGTAGATTTAAGTACTGACATTTGTTCAACGGCTACCCTCGTGAGTACGCACATATGCATAATATGCATACAGTATTTTACGCTCCGCTGGTACGGTACAGAGGAATTTTTACCACACGTTGTAGCTACTAGCTAGTAGCTTCAACTTGCAAATCTCAGGAAACTCCAGAGCCCTTAGCCATCCGTGACATCGTCATCCAACTCACTGGCTAATTGGCCTTTCGGTCCGAACTCCCCCAAAAGCTCGAATAGAATTATAACATTAACCAACTCCACTCGCATCCAACCAAAATGAGCGTTGGGAGGCAGAAAATGCTGATGCGTCTTTCATTTGTGCTGACGGCGCTGTTCCTGACATCATGTGTTGTGGCCTCGCCGTCCGCGCACCCCATCATGAACCCGATTGCGGTAGGGATCCGCTCGGCTCTTGGCTCGTCGTCGAACGGACTTGGCCATGGTCGCTTAGGGGCTGTACATCCCTCCCGGGCTGCAACGACGAGTAGAAGGAGACTGCCGGCGAATAATCGTCATTTCTTTGGCACCAGACGTCGTCGGGGGGGACGCAAAGGGGGGAACAACTTGAACGACCATGTTGAGCCTTGTGGCGCTGAATCTCCCATATCAGGTGGGGCCACTGCACAGCAAATGTCGGCACGAATGAAATCAGCTGTTGAGGCACAAGCGTTGACTACTTCTGCCAGGTCGGTATCGCCTGGAGGCGCGGCCTTTGCCGCGGTCCGTGGCCTACATTTTTGGGAAAATATGGTCTGCGGCGCCGTCAGCCGCTCTGTCGCTCAGACTATCATGCATCCTGCCAATACTATGAAAACTATCATGCAATCCAAACGCGGTGACGCAGCGGGGGTCCTCACGCTCTTCGACCTGGCCCATCCTAGAAACTTCAAGCTTTTGACTCGAGGAGCAGGGGCTCAGTTCCTCCTCTCTGTCCCACATGGAGCCGTGAACTTTGCTGTCTTGGAGTACGTGCGCAGGCAAATGACGTCCTTCTCAGAGCAAGATTGGCTACGCAGTCGAATCAATGTCGAAGCATTCAGTCCCGGGTTTGATTTTCTTTCTTCGGCCATATCCACTGTCTGTTGCAGTGTCGTATCGACGCCACAAATGATGATCACTGACAATATCATGGCGGGGACCTATCCGAACCTTGGGGCTGCCATGGTGGGTTTGGCGTCAGAGGGGGGAGTCAAGGGCTTCTACAGTGGGTGGTGGCCCGGTCTCGCGGGGAAAATTCCCAGCTACGCCCTGACGTGGACGTTTTTCCAGAAGTTGAAGCGCGCCCACGCCGTCACTTTCCAGCGTGAACCAAAGGACATTGAGAACTCTGTCATGGGTTGTATGGCTAGCGCCGCGACTGTTTGCATTATGATCCCTCTAGATACTATCAAGACCAGGCTCGTGACTCAGCTGAACTATCCTGACCTTGTCCCGTACAAGGGTATCGCTGACTGCGGCGCACGGATACTGAAAGAGGAGGGGGTGGTGTCCTTCTACCGCGGCCTGGCACCGCGTTTAATTAGCGTGGTGCCGATGATTGGCATTCAATTTGGTGTTTACGAGTTCATGAAAAAGGTCATGTTGGAACGGGGGGAGCAGGGCGGTGAGCAACGCATGAGCGCGCGCCGGCTGATGGGGGAAGAGCGAAGAGCGCGGGATTCAGCATTACTCGACTTGGAAAAGGTTGTGATGGAGGTAGCGGCTGACGACGACCAGCCATTTCCCGCACCTCTGTTTGGACGTGGGAAAAGGAAGGCGCGATAGTTCCAACACTTTTGCTTCGTGGAATCGGAACAGGTCCCACTAGTAGGAATTCATTTAATGTCCATATGTACCCCTGTATGTTTGCTTCTTCCAAACATTTACACAATCGAATTCTACGCTAGCAATACATTCTAAACTCGAAGCGCTTTTCCTAGCTAGCTATTAGTTTCTAAACTCGAAGCGTTGTTCCTAGCTAGCTACTATTAGGATACCAGCCAGTAGCTACTGTAAGCTACTCTGGGGTACGATGATACTAATACGTACTAGCTAGTAATCTAGTATTCATACTACGAGCTCGTACTAGTAGCTAGTAGTAGTATGGATAGTTAATGTGTGCGTAATTACCACACGAGCTCGTAGTACAGTATGGATATACTTGCTACTAGCTAGTAGTATGCATATTATGCATACTCCATGCATAGTACTACTAGCTAGTAAGAACTCCTAGACTCTACTAGAGTGGTATCATACTAATTAGCTGGATATAGCATGTATGCATACTACTACTGTAGCAGATGGGTAGATTCGTACAGCTGTAAATTGATGTTGAATTAATGGCCAAAAGTTGACCCTCGGCGACAGTAATTTACAGCTCATGAGTTGGTGGCATAGAAGGACCGCCAAAGCCCGAAAAAGCGTATACTCTACTAGAGTATGCATACTACTAGCTATTAGTAATACTACTCTACAGTCGTAATATATATTATTAATATTAATATATACTATATACGAGCTCCTATTATACTATCGTACAGTGTATTATATTATTAATAATATTATATACTACTACTAATATGCATATGATACTATGCATACTAGCTAGTACTAGGGAGTACTAGAGTACGATTACTATTACTGTATACAATACTATGCATACTCCTAGTAATATTTTGCGAATAGACTTACTATCTAGTCCTATGTCTAAACAGTGGAAAACCTGCTATACATACTCTCCTAGTAGTAATTACTGAAGAGTTGGATGACGTCGTACATATATTGGCTACCGCTAGGTTAATTTGAAAATGTTCATTAATGAAGGTGATATTTCCGAGAAATATCTTACTAAATAAAATTTAGTGTCAGTCAGCTGTCCAGTGCCAGAAAAAGCAGTTGCTGGCTCTGATAATTGCGTGTAGCGGCCGCATTTGCCTCGCTCGAAGGGCGGAAAAAAGCGCGAGAAACAAAAAACCAGAACCCGAGAAGCATTTTTGTGTTCGTGCATCCTAGTTGCCTTCGTCGATGGTCGCCGTTGACAGCTATCTGACCGCAAGCTAACTTAAAGCTGGCCTTGCAAGTCGACCTTCTTTCTTTATGAAGTTTATTGTAAATCAAACATCCAAATTCGTGGCCACTCGCATCGCAACGAGAGGGGCGGCTGTTTCCGCGATGATGATGTCGTGCCGCCTACGCGTTCAAACCATTCGGGCGGCTGGGCAGGTTTCGGCAATGTCCACCGTTGCCAACAACTCAATTGATCCTGATCAGGAGCATTCCAACAAGGTAGCAAGATCAGATGTAGGCATTGGGTACTGCGGAGGCACCAAGGCGAAGCGAAACTTTACGTCCATCAACTGCCACACGGAATACCAACTTTGCTTCCTTCGCCATGGGCAGAGCACTTGGAACCGAGATAATCGCTTCATCGGTTGGACCGATACACCCCTCACTGAGGATGGCGTATTAGAGGCACGCCTGGCGGGCCAAATGCTTCAAAAGTCTGGGATGTTGTTCGATGAGGTCCACACCTCCCTCCTCCGCAGATCCATCCGAACGACAAATCTCGCCTTGATGGAGATGGGCCTAGAGTGGATTCCTGTGTATAAGAACTGGAGGCTTAACGAGCGCAACTATGGAGATCTGGTTGGGAAGAACAAGAAGGAAGTTGTGAAGCTTCATGGCAAGGATCAGGTGAAGAGGTGGCGACGGTCGTTCGACGAACCCCCTCCGCCCATGATGGAGAAGCACGAGTATCATCCGGCCATGGACCCCCGTTACCGATTTGTAAGTTCTCGCACTAGGTTGCCCTTCTAGCACTTTTCAGACATGTATGCTTCCCGTGCAATGCATTCGGATCACCCTAACGCGTGTTTTTTCTTTTGCTTTGTACAGATGATCCACAAAATTCCGAGTACCGAGTCCCTCAAGTGCACAATGGAACGATCCAGCGTGTATTGGGATGAAACGATTGCCCCCTCCCTTCGCTCCGGCAAGACGGTTCTCGTTGTGGGCCACGAGAACAATCTCCGTTCTCTGCTCATGAGGCTGGAGGGAATCCCGAAGGAAGATATCATCAACCTCTGCCTTCCCCGCGGGGTCCCTCTGGCATACCGGCTTGACAAGAACCTGAAGCCCATGCCACGCCCCGACGGCACACTCGACGAGGCCACCGGCTTCCTCAATGGGGAGTGGCTGGGAGGGGATCAAGCCGTCCAGGAGATCCTAGAGCGCGATCGAAAGCAGGTTTATGACACAACGATCGAGAAGAATTTGGAAGTGTGCGAGACGCGTGACAAGTGGCGCAACTGGGTGGAGTTTGCTATCGGCCGGTCCCAGCCCGATCAGAAGGCCCACGCGAGCTCGAGTGAAGAGGCAGCATCGGAGCAAAACGCAAAGGCGGCATGATGACAGGCAGAATCATTTGAAAATGTAAACTTAGTGCTAAAAGGCACACAAAATCGTCTTGTCCAAATGAATTGGATCTCTGCTTGAAGGAAACAGATTTCCATTATTGGGCCGAAAGTGATTAACAAGACGGATGTCAACAATAAATATGGTACATACTCATACTCTGGTATTGGTCTAATTGTAGATTTACTTATGGGTACCGGTCCATTGGTGTTCATTCACGCCGCATTACTCCTTGTTTCCGGCAACAGAAACGAGATTGACTGTGAAGCGAGAAAGAAGAATCAGAAGGAGGGTGAACCATGCAGAGCCCGTGAGGTGATTGCGATTAAAAGGAATGGCTAATGGAAACAGAATCTCGACAAACGCGCATGCAAAGAACTCACTGCAGTAGCGGTTGCCCTTGGCGTCGGGAAGGTTATGGCCGAGGTGCGTTCCATCGACAGAGATGCACTCCCCATTGGGCAGGCACCGAACGTAGTCCCAGTTCACCTCCTCGTCCCTGAAGCTCGGCCATCCGTGCGCCTGGGACTCCTTGAGGTAATCGTCCATCGATCTGCCGATGGGTGCGGTGAAGAGGAGCTTCCCGGTGTTCGAATCGTAGTACTCGGTGGGGTTCTCCATGTCTACCTCCTGCAGGTACTTCGTCGTGGCCCAGTAGCCGGCGAATTCGGCGTAGTGCCTGTTGAAATTGCAGATCCGGTCGGCCGTCTCAACGTCGCATCCCCAGCGAAGGTCCTTCTGGACTGGCACCTCGGACGTCCCGTGCTTCTTCTGGCCCATAATCGACTCGTCCGCCATGATCGGGAGCTTGGCTGCCAGGGCGAGGGAGCGTCGGGCGAAGGCGGTGGTGGCGGTCCCGCCGGGGGCGAAGGCGCCGGCTGAGGCGGCACTGAGGAGGAGGAGGGCTGCTTGTCTGGCGTACTTCATGGCGGCGGAAGCGGCTTTGTGGATGTGAGCCGAGCTTGAGTCAAGGCGGGACCGAGGGTTGCGGGGGTGCGCCAGGATGCTGCGGCCGACGACGGTGGGGTAGCGTGTACGCGCGTATACCGTGGCTAAGGTGGCACGGTGGCAGAGTTGCGTGGCGCACGCTCTCGCTTTCTCCGGTGCAGACGACGAAAATCGATCGCGGGCGATCGGATGTCACATGAGTCAGCGCACGCGCAAGAAGGCACAGCGAGAAGGCGAGGGCGAATGTATATCTTGTATCCACTAAACGATTTATAATGAAGCACTAATCCTTTAATTTAGCCCGGCCGGCGATAGCGACGATGTTGACAATGATTCGTCCCGATCACGAATAAATAAATTAATGCCCATCAGTAGGACCTTTACTAGATACTAGCTAGTAGTATGCGTACTCATATCATACTACTACTAGAGTAGTAAGCATGCTGCGCTCATAGATGAGTATGGATACGTATGCATACTAACTATGCATACTATATTATGTACGTGGTGTAATGTAGTATGCATACTGTATCCATACTACTGTACACGTGCCCCCCCAGTATTCATTATGCATACTCTAGCTAGTAGTATAAATGCATATGCATATTATTATTATTTGTAATAGTAGTACTCTATGCATAGTCCAATATGCATACTAGCTAGTATAGGGATATTACTCTCTATCTCTAGTATGCATACGAGCTCATACTATGCATAGGTAGTAGTAGCGTTGGTGTGTAGGTACGCATACGATATTTACTATATGCATACGAGCTCGTAGATTACATACGAGAGTACATCATTTACGCGCGTGTATGGATACGATAAGCCACATGTTAGTACATCATGATGTACTTTTTATTGCACAGCGGGACCGAAATACACGACACAAACAGCCAGCGAAGCGAGAAGAAACAAGCCGAGACCTGGCACCTAAGCAACCATGATGGGAGGTTGGGGCTTCGGCGGGGGTGGCCATCATAACCCCCAGCGATTCGAGGAGTGCTACCACTGCTACAGCGTCGCGTACGCCGACAAGGCCCATCTCGAGGTGAGTTTATTATTATTTGTTTGTTTTGGTTGGGCAGGTCATTGCAACGGGAATTCGGCAATAATACGACTGGAGCATGCGCCTCTCCGCTTGGTGACTCATCCGAACTGCTGCTTGTTCTCTTGCTCTCGCCTGCCAGGGAGGGGACAAGATCCTGCTCCCCCCGTCGGCCTTTGATACCCTGGCCCGCCTCCAGGTCGACTATCCGATGCTGTTCCGGCTCGAGAACAGCGACAAGGGAACCAAGACGCACAGCGGCGTGCTCGAGTTCACGGCCGAGGAGGGGTGCGTCTACATCCCCTTCTGGATGATGCAAAACCTCCTCATAGAGGAGGGCGCCCTCCTAACGGTGACCAACGTCAGCCTGCCCAAGGCGACCTTCGTCAAGCTCCAGCCCCAGCACGTGGACTTCCTCGAGATTTCCAACCCCCGCGCCGTCCTGGAGCACTCTCTGCGCAACTTCTCCTGCGTCACCAAGGGGGACGTCATCTGCCTCCCGTACAACTCAAAGAACTACCACTTCGAGCTCAA
>Ga0099799_10455_pt1 | contig 10097 bp, 5 predicted proteins | sample Uncmet6_SortLC_1_FD_89033 | JGI IMG/M metagenome (GOLD analysis project Ga0099799, IMG submission 89033) | Marine eukaryotic communities from CALCOFI LINE 67, Pacific Ocean - CN11_C50_N6_SortLC_1 | ecosystem: Environmental > Aquatic > Marine > Oceanic | place: Pacific Ocean: Monterey Bay...
GCGGGATCCTCGCCGACCGGGGGAGGGGCCGGGTCGGCGGGGAGCGGAGGCGCAGGTCGGGGAGCCTCTGGGACGACGGCACCGACGACGGCACCGGCGACGAGCGGGACGAGGGGGCAGGCGAGGCAGGAAGGCGGGGGGCCCCGAGCTTCGGCGGCGTCCCCGCAGCCGATCCGGGGGGCGGCGGTCGTGGTCCCGCCGGGACCGCCCGGGCGCCCTCGCTGCAGCGGCCCGCCGACACCTTCGCGTGCGAGGTCATGACCTTCGGCCGCGCCGAGCACGCCCTCGGGGTCCCGCACTATGCCTCCCGCCGTGCCGTGGAGGCGACGAGGAACGGCCCCCTGGACCCGGCAACGGCCGCGGCCAAGGCCGCAGGCTCTTCGGTGCGGCCGAGGAGGGTGGAGGCCTTCGCCCTGGGGGCAATGGGGAGGGACTTTGCCTCCGACAGCGATGGCGACGGCGATGGCGATGGCGACGGCGCTGCGGTCGCTGTCGCAGCGGCGGCGCACCATACTTTGGTGGCAACGGCCAAGGGCCGGCTTTTCGCCTTCGGCCTCGGCAAGGGCGGTCGGCTGGGCACCGGAGACGACGGCCACAGGCCCCTCCCGACTCCAGTCCTTGGGCCGCTGGAGAGGCGCAGGGTGTTCGGGATTGCCGCAGCCGTCAACCATTCTCTGTGCTCGACCGATGACGGGGCCGTGTACGCCTGGGGTTCGAACCGGTTCGGTCAGCTCGGCACAGGGGACGGCCGGACGTCGTGCGTTCCTCGCAGGATCGACGACCTGAGGCGCGACTTTGTCACCGCCGTCGCCGCAGCCGAGCGGCACTCAGTCATTCTCACGAAGCGGGGCGAGGTTTACGCCTTTGGGGACAACGGGGAGGGCCAGCTGGGGTCTGCCCTCAGAGGAGATGCCCGCAAGTCTAGCCCGATGGGATCAGGAAGCTCGGGAAGCGACCGGCCCATCCGCGTCGAAGCGCTCTGGTCGTCGAATCCCCGAAGGAGGGTTTCGGCAATCGCGGCGGCGGAGCACTCCACGCTCGTCCTGGCTTTGCCGCCCCGGCAGGACGAGCGCTCGGTATTTTGCTATGTTAGGTCCCTCAACTCGGTCTATTCCTGGGGCTACGGAAATTCTGTTCCAGTCAAGATAAATTTTCCGGCGCCGTCGCAGCGAAGGTATTCGGTCATGATGATCCCTAATCCCACCGGCATCGCCGCTGCGAAGTACCACAGCGTCGCCATTACATCGAATGGGATGGTTTGGACGTGGGGGCTCCACTCGGAATCTCTCGGCACAACCAGCTGCGACCACGATAGTGGGGAATGGAAATCATCATCAAACAAGAGCAAGAGGAAGTCGTCTGCAGGGAGCATGGTAATCGCCGTCCCGCAATTGGTCACGGGAATGCTCCCCGAGAGGGGTGGCGGCTTTGCCGTGGCCGTTTCTGCCTCTGAGAACCACACGGCTGTGTTGACCGATTGCGGCCATCTCTACACATGGGGCGCAAACGAGAAGAGCAACATCCTTGGACATGAGGGAGTCAAGTGGCAGCCCGTTCCGCTCCGGGTGCCTGGAGTTCACCGAGCTGTTGGCCTGGCGGTGGCCAAAGAGCATACAGCTCTTCTGATTGGAACGTCCTTTCCACCGCTTCCACAGCCCGAGAACACCGCTCCTTCGGATTCGAAGAAGCCAGTTCTAGAATATGGAGGAATACCTTCGCTGCAAGAGATTGTGGCCAGGGAAATTGCAAAGCACGTGGACCTCTTCAACGTTGTAACCCTATTGATTACTGCCGAAAGGATAGCCTGCACGAGTCTGATTTCCTACTGCATGAATTTTGTGAGGAAAAATCTCGATGCCGTCATTGCTCTCGGAAAAAAGACCAATCTCGACGCGTATCTCGACGAAAGCCTAAGTGGACCGCTTTTGCGACCCGACTACATGTATGACGACGATCGGGATGCGAGTCTGCATCCATTTGTCGTGTCTCTGGCTACTGCTGGTTCGTCACGTAGCGAAAAATTCGCCTGGATCAAAGAATGGGCCTCTATCTTGCAGGCAATGCCCAAGGCGACTTTTAACATCCGTGCCCTGAAGAAAAACAATCCATCAAAACCTGTTTCGAATCAAGAAAAGATGCTGGTGCAAAAAATGGCGGCGTCCAATATTGAGACGAGGGAAGAAGAGCTACCAGCATTGCTGCCTTATCCATCCAAAGGAGTCGTTTTCGAGACTGACTTACCTCTTCAATCTCCAACGATGAATTGTGAAGGTGTTGCCAAGGCCAAGGTGAAGACATTCACTTGCCCAAAAGATATGGCCGACAATGAAAGAACAGGTGCCGCCAGAAAACCCAATGGTAAGCCATCACATTTCAAGTGCGGAGTTTGCAGGGTAATATGTCCTGACGCCAATGCCCTTGCCATGCATATGAGCGGGAAGAAGCATCGCAACAGGGTGCGGCAGATGGAGCAAGAAGAACAGGAGAAAGCTGTTAAGGAAATGCTGGCAACAAAAAGGCGGCAGATGCTTGCCAGCGATAATATTGATGCGGGTAGACTTGTGTCCGAGAGCAAGCCCAAGGCCTCAGAAACGGCTTGGAAGGCTACTAAGGGAGATACAGCGAGCGCCCAACCCAAGTACAGACTGATGCCCCCCTCGCCTGCCCCACGTGAAAATAAGCCTGGAACCCCGCCGAAGTCCCAGAGCCTGCAACTGATTATAGAGGAACAGCTGAAGACGAAGACTGTGGCGAAAGTAAAAAAGCGTTCGCTTCAGATCCACCCCCCGTTGTCGGCGGAGGCGACACCAAGGTCGCCGTGGGTATCTGCCAAACCTATTACTGCTCGTCCTCTTGAGAGAATCGCATTCTCTCCATCTCCATCTCCGTCCTCAGGACGAAAGATATCGCTAGGAACATTCCTCGAGCCAAAGAAGGGACCCGCACAGAAGAAGATGGGCCCCGTCTGGTCAGGCGCCGGCGCCGTTCCCCGTCGTCAAGCAGGCGCGAAGACGCCCATAACTCCTCGAAAGGCGGCGAACCTTCACGATATTCAACAGAGAGAGGAAGAGCTCAAGGCGAAGGAAGATGGGATGTGTACTGCTGGAATGAAAGGACTGTGGTACGTCGAACGGAGAAAAAGGGCGGAATCCATAACTGCCATTCAAGGGCGAGAGGCCGAGGAGAGGCAGATGCAGCTACTCATCGAGGAACAGAAGGCTATCGAAGCGGAGATCGTTCGTGAGAGAAACGAGCTCGAAATGGAGTCGAAACAGGCGAATAAGCCTAGGAGTGGCGGCGGCAGGGGACGTAATCGGGGACGGAGTCAGCGGGGGAATCGCGGTCGAGCCGGAAGCAATCGACAAGACGACCGGAAGAAGGGGAACAGCTAATATTCGAGCTGGTTTCAAACCTGCCTTGATTGTCAGGTAGCAATCTATGAAAACCACCAAGTATCTGCGATGAGGCCTCTTTTGCGTTGCGGTTCTTCCAAATTCCCACCCCTGCCAAGCATTTAGAAGCTCGTCCTCTCTTTTACTTAACCATAACAAAAACTAACTTGAAAGTGTCACTATTTATTCTGTCCTTAATGTTGCACGATGTCCGCCTACGCCCTCTCGACCATATTTAAGGCATTGCCCCCCATCAACATTCATCGCCCCGACACCTCTAAGCAAGATCATGACTCATGTAGCACCAGCAGTATCGAAAGCTTTGGCTGTGGCAATGTTTTGTCACCACCGGCGAGCGGAGAGCGCGCGGCGCCTTCACCTCCCCCTTGCTTAGGGTCCTCGCACGCATCGTTGATAAAGACCAACTGTTCGATCAAGGTGGCCTCCATTGAGCCCAACTACTACGCTCTCGTCCTACCGAGGGGATCAGGCGGCACCGCAACCACCAGCCACGGGCTTTCAAGTCCCCGCAGGCAGTCGAGGATCCACGGAAGCAACGGGTTCCTCGACGCGATCGACGTCAACCTCTCCGTAGAGCTCCCCGAAAGGACCTACACCGCTACCCGGTCCCTTGCGAGAATCATCGAGCTATCGAAAGATCTCATCCATGAATCCCTTGCCATCAACCCCGACGCCGCCAAGGATTCTCTTTCTCCCGACATTCCGGCGGATATTGAGGTGCTTTCCTTCCTCTACGCCTCGCACTCGTCCGGCTGTCTCGGCAGCCTGCGCAGGCGGCTCGATTCCGCCCGCACCTCGCTGAACGGATGGTTCGAGGAGGTCCTTGCCGCCATCGACCCAGGGGACGGCCTGGTCCTTTCGGCCTTCCTCTGGGAACCGCTCTCCGCGGGGACGCCCCCCCCGCAGCGGCGTCGGCGGGGTAGGCGCTCTCGACCCACCAGGTGGGGAACACGGGGGCGGAGGCAGCCGGAGGCACCCCGGCGCATCGCCGACCCCGTCTGCCAAGGCCCCCCGGAAAAAATTCGTCCCTCTTGCCTTTGGTTTCAAGAGAAGGAGGTCGTCCTCAAGCTCATGCAGCAGCAGGAGGAGCAGCATTTCCACCCTCGAGAGTATTGAGGAAGACGACGTTATCTTCATTTGAGCATGCTTTTATTTCGGGGAGCTAGATCTATCACAACTTAGAAATAACCGTACTAACTGAAAGTTTAAACATTGTATTTTTGTTGGCGATACAAACTGTTTAAGTTCTTTGGGAATGCCTACATAATATACTACACATACTAGAGTAGTAGTATGGTATGATATTGCAGACACGTATAGCTCGGATTCCTTCTTTACTAGCTAGTGATACATGTACGCTTAGCTATCTAGCTAGAGGTAGTATGCATAGAAGATACTACTAGAAGTAGAGTAGTAAATAGACAACATACATACATACATACATAATGTTATAGACACCTCGTACGACTCAGAGTGTAATTACTCTAGTCTAGTAGTATGTGAGACAGAGTTTTGGGGGGGTCATTTTTTCCATTTAAGATGATTTGGAATTCGGATGACTTTGGACATCAGCTGGCGAATCAGAACAACAGAACAATCCTTCAGGCGCATCCCCCGAGAACAATGACACCTACCCCGCGGGCCACCGTGCTCCTCCTCCTGCACACGCTCCTCCTCCTGCCGTCAATCCCGCTCCCCAGCCCCGCCCTCGCCCTCGCCCTCGCCGTCGGCCCGCCGGGGCGGACCGGCGTCCGGGCGAGCTGGTTCGATCTGGCCGAGGCAGGCGGCCTCGACGACCTCGGGCTCGTCGCCCCCCCTCGCTCGGGCCACGTCGCCTTCCGCACCGCCGACGGCAGGTGCCGCATCTTCGGCGGCTACGCCGAGGAGGAGGAGGTGGAGGAGGGGGGGGACCCGATCCGGCGCGCGGTGAACGACATGTGGGAATGGGGCGGCGCCGTCCCCGGCGGCGGGTGGCGCAGGGTGGGAGGCGGGGAGGACGGTGCGGAGCCGGGACCGCGCCTTGCCGCCGCGGCGGCCGTCGCCGATGGCGTCCCCCACCTGTTCGGGGGCTGGGACCCGCAGATCCCGGGCACGGGCGGCGTCATCCTGGACACGGTCCACCGGCTCGAACCCGGGACGGACCGGTGGGACGCCCTCGCCGGCCCCGGCTCCGCTCTGCCCGGAGGGCCGAGCAGCCGCCACGTCGCCCTCTCCCTGCCCGGCGGGAAGGGCGCGCTCGTGCACGATCACCGGTGCGCCGGGCACGTTCTGGTGTTCGAAGGGGGGAGGTTCCGCCGGCAGCCCACAGCGGGGACCGCCCCCAGCAGCCGGGGGCTGCACGCGGCCGCCATGGCCGGGGAGGCGGCCTTGGTGTTCGGAGGAGCAGCCCAGGGCGGGGAGATGAGCTGCGAGGCCTTCGCGCTGGACACGGCCTCCTGGACCTGGACGCCGATTGCCCTGGCGGACGGGGCACCGAGGCCGAGCCCCCGGGCCGCGCCGTGCCTGTGCGCCCTTTCGGACGGGCTGGTCCTGCTGTTCGGGGGCGCCGAGACGGGCGCCGGCGGCACGGGGCTCAACCCGAGGGGGGACGTCTGGGCGCTCCGCTTCGACACCGAGCGGGGGACGGGGGAGTGGGAGCTGCTCGTTGACGACGGCGGGGGCGGGACCGGGGATGGCGCTCCCCCGGGAAGTCCCCCCCCCCCAGGAACGCCGCCACGATGAGCGAAATCGAGCTGGTGGAGGAGGCGTTCCCCGAGGGGGACCCCCCCGCGGAGGGCGAGCAGCGCAGATGCTTCCTCCTGCAGGGGGGGTGGGCGCCCTTCCGGCGGACCTGGAGCGACTGCTACGTCCTCGCTGTGTCGCACTGACCGCTCCGGGGGGCCTGCGTAAAGCAATGTAATCAGGCTGCATATCTATCTATCATGGCAGTACAGTACATACAAATAATAATACAAGCCGGTGAGTTGCGTTTTCTCTCATTAATTATACGACCAAGTCCATGTCAAACTCCCAGCACAGGTCGGCCACTGCCGCCCCACCCGCCTCCTCGATCTGCCTCTTTGCATCGACGAGCTTCTCGAACTGTTCCAGCGACACCTTCTGCATGGGCGCCTTGCCGTTCGCGCTGCCCGCCACCACGTCGCTGCCCCCACCGCCTTCGCCGTCGCCGTCCGCCTCCCTCGGGGCTAGGTGCCTGTCATCGACCTCGCCCAGCAGCACCATGGAATCCCCCCTGACCATGAACAGGCCCAGGGGGACGTCGGTGTAGTAGGACCTGGTGGGCTCCGCCTCCTTCCCCCCTGTCCCGGCCCCTGTCCCGGCCCCTGCCCCGGCCCCCATGGCCACGATCCTGCGCTCCACGACGTCCTCCATGACCATGTTGCTGAACTGGTCGAACGACCGCAGGGTGCCCAGGAGGTGGCGGCCGTCGCGCAGCACCACCATGATGGGCCGGTCGAGCTGCTCGACCAGACTGGCCGACCCCGGCAGGAAGGGGGGGAGGCACCCGTACGGGACGCCCGAGGACGGGTGGCCGCCGGCGCCGCGTCCGGACATTATTGCTGCTGGGGTGGTCGGTCCGCGGATCTTGTCCCAGTATTTGGATTTGTGCGGGGATGCGGGGATGCGGGGATGCGGGGATGCGCGCGCCTCGCACGCGGGGCCTGGGCGGGGTGAGAGGGCGAGGCCGCTGAGAGAGGTTAGAGGTGTGTTACGAGGGCAGGCAGCAGGCAGCAGGCCAGCAAGGCCAGCAAGAAGCAGCCTTGCAGGAAGATTTCATGGCTCCGGGTGCCGGCGAGTTTGGGTTGGGGTGCGGCGAATCGAGGACTGACTCCTCTTGACACACGCGACTCCAACGACTCTGGTTTGAGAAGCGGAGAAGAAAAGGAATTGGGAGAAGAACCAAGAAATTAATGAGCATCAAACACCCGGGTGTTTATATCGGGTTCGGGGACCCTGCGGCCTACTCTAGTAACGGCCTACGGCACGCTCGGATAAAAGTAGTACTCTACGAGAGTAGTATGGATACTCTAGAGTACTACTACTAGCTAGAGTAGTAGTATGCACAGTAACGAGGCTCGAGCGGTGTCGAGGGAGTCGAGGGAGTCGAGGGAGTCGACCGTGGACGCGCCGCGCCAGCCAAGCTTTTTCCCATCTCTAGAAACTTCCGCGCTTTTGCTGGATACTCTCGTAAGCCCATCTTGGGGAAGGAAAGATGGATATAGGAGCCATCTGCCCATCAATTTTTCCGTGTAATTCGCCTCGTAACAAACCACGACAGAAAACTGAATCACCGATACCGCCACCCTCCCGCTCTTGATGGGCGGATCTCCTACCCCGGCGGCGGAGCACAAACGTTCCGCTCCGATGAGACTCGGCCAGAGACGATCGCTCGGGGCCATCCTCGCCGCCGGGGCCGCGGCATCGGCCGGGGCGGGCGCCTTCTGCGCCCCTCCCTTCCGCGCCTCCCCCTCCCGGTCCCTCCTTCCGGGGCCGGGGCCGCTCCGCGTCGCTTCCAACCCCTACGACCGCTTCGCGCTCATGCAGGACGCGCACTGGGACGGCATGTGCGCCCTGCTCGAGCGCTACCGCCAGACCGAGGGGCACGCGGACGTCCCGTACAACTACCACGTCCGGCTGGGCAGCGCAGGCGCAGGCGCCGGCCCGGCCTCCTCCTCCGCCGCCGCGGCCGAGGCCGATGACGACCTGGTCAACCTCGGCCGATGGCTCCGGAGGCAGAGGCAGATCAGGTCCCAGGGCAAGCTCTCGCCGGGCCGGATCGGGAGGCTCGACGGGCTCGGGGTAAGGTGGGACGGCAACCCGGCCCTCTCGGACGCGTACACCGTCACGGTGTCCCGCCGCCTCAAGGCGGACTCGGAGGGCTACGCCAGGTGGCGCAGGTCCTTCGACGGGCCCAGCCAGGGCGGAGGCGAAGGCCGGCCGGACCGTTCCGTCGCCTCGTGGGTGGAGTCGCTCGACGTGCCGGCCAGGGCCATGGCCCTGGGGAGGGGGGGGGCGGCCCCGGCCCCGGGGCCGCCCCCGCGGGGAGGGAGCGAGAGCGGAAGCCGGGGCGGGGCCAGCAGGCCAGGATCCACCCCCCCCCCCGAGGGAAGGTGGGACGCCGTTCGGGAGGGGTGGCTGTCGCCGGACGTGGATAGGGACGGGGGGGCGGTGCGCGGCACCTGGGACCAGTTCCTCGGCCTCCTCGTCCAGTACCGCAGGAGGGAGGGACACGCCGAGGTTCCCCCGGCCCACCGGGAGGACGGCATCGCCCTCGGCCTCTGGCTAGAGGCTAACAGGACCAGGGTGGCCGCGGGGGCGGCCCTGGGGGGGGAGCGCCGGAGGATCCTGCGGGAGCTCGGCGTCCGGTGGGCCGCATGACGGGGCGCGAAGTGTGTGGGGGCTCTGCCTCTCCGACCTATTTGTTCTCCCGGCCTCCTGGCTTCTCCCCGTTACGATACATACAAGCGATGCTCTTACTTTATAATATGCATACCAGCCAGTATAATATGAATATTGATGGAGTCACATTACCGCGCAACCCTGACCCTTTGCCTGAGGAGTAACTTAATCCAAAACTTACACTACAAACTTGCAACAAGGCTTTATCTATCACGAATGCAGTTTATGCATCATTGTATAGAATAAGGAATTCATCACAGTCCTGGAGAGAAAAAGGAAACCAAAACGTATTAACCTGTTTAGTTGAGTTGAGTTGAGTAATCGGCCATCATCCGGGATCCCGCCTCCTGTTTGAATACTCTAGCTAGTTATAATCCTGACTCCTCGGTCGTGAATCCGGTCCCGGGCAGACGCTGTCATTAACAAAGAAGAACGTACTGCTGGTGTGTGTACCGTAACTGTATGCATACTCTCGCGTAAGATATTAAGAGCTCGTATGGTACTATGGATATTACGAAGTATGCATAATATTTTTTTATGAGCGTAGTCCATATTTTGCATACGAGCTCGTACTACGTGTTCTGGATACACCACGTGTACTATGCACATCATACTACGAGTCGTCTTATGCATACAAAAATAAGTACTACTCGTAAGTAGTACACTGTATGCATATGGCATACTACTAAGTACTTAGTATGAATACTACTGTAACTATCCGTACGACGTATGCATACATTATACTTTAGTAGTACACCCATGCATAGGACCTGTCCTCCTGCCCCCCTCTTATATGCAACCCTGGTTGCGCGCGACCCTTTCCGGGTTACTCTTTACTTAGGGTTGGGGTTGGGGTTGCTTCCAGCAGACTCTTTGACTGACGCGAATTGTCCGAATGAAAAAAATGTGACTCGCGTGGAGCGTGTATATATTGGCTAGTTATATACAGATAAAAAGCCCCCCCCCATCTTGGGTCACCACTAGCTAATATTGACGTACGCTGCGCTAGCTAATATATTTTTTCTTCTTACGTACTTTTATACACGATATGTTATGGACTGCATTGGATTGTGTATAATTGTACTTTATAATTGTACATGGATATCAAGACGTCTGTCCAATACATAGAAAGACAGTAATTACTGTCTTTCTATGTATTCTGCTGTGCTCATATATCTTTTTCTTCTCACGTAGTTTTATACACGAGTTGTTATTGACTGCATAGGATTGTGTATAATTATACAGGGATATGTAGACGTCTATCCTACTGTCCTTCTCTGTATT
>Ga0099799_10456_pt1 | contig 10071 bp, 6 predicted proteins | sample Uncmet6_SortLC_1_FD_89033 | JGI IMG/M metagenome (GOLD analysis project Ga0099799, IMG submission 89033) | Marine eukaryotic communities from CALCOFI LINE 67, Pacific Ocean - CN11_C50_N6_SortLC_1 | ecosystem: Environmental > Aquatic > Marine > Oceanic | place: Pacific Ocean: Monterey Bay...
CTCCCTGGCTCCCATGTACTACCGGGGGGCCGATATCGCCATCCTGGTCTACGACATTTGTCGGACCGAGTCCTTCGATACCCTACAGCGTTGGGTGAAAGAGCTAGAGGAAAAGGGCCCGCGCGATATTGTTCAGGCTGTTTGCGGCAACAAGTCCGACCTGAAGGAGCATCGGCAGGTGGAAGAAGCTGCGGCGAAGGCCTTTGCGGAGGGCATTGGAGCATTGTATATTGAGGCCTCAGCCTGCGATAGCACCAATGTTTTCGACCTCTTTGTGGAAGCAGCAAAACAGCTGTCTCACAAAAGTGGTGATTAAAGCGATGCTTCCGATAACGACAACATTATTGATCTTCGAAGCAATGAAGAGAAGAAGTCATGGTTATCGTGGTGTTGATGATTGGAGAACTATAATATTGTACAACTATTTTAATTCTCATCAACCTGTAAAACTGCACTTTACAGCATACCAGATATATCACTATCCAGCATGAACCTATCGTACACGTTCTAAGGTCTCTCGGGGAAGGCAGTCCACGGCCGCATATCGTAGGCAATCTGCCAATCGTCGGGAACTTCCAACTTCTCCTCCTTTTTCTCCTCGTCGGAGTGTATCCTGTCTCCCTCCTTCTTCGAGCACCACTTGTGAACAAATTCCATGGCCTCCATTACCTTTTTGACATTCTCTGGCGGGCAATCCTTGAGGTCAGCCGTGTAGTCCCTCCCCACCTCGTACGCGCATCCGGGCATCCAGTTGTTCATGGCATTCAAATTTGCCTCTCTCGTTCTGCCATCGTTCCATTTCACCAGATTGGCCTCCATGTTCGCGTACCGCTCCTTGGCGTAATCGAGAACGCCGTAGACCCGGATGGCGTTGTGCAGCCAGACGATGTTCCCGATCTGCGTTCCGCGCTCCGAGCCGTGGCAGTTCGGGAGTCCCACCGACCACGTCCTCAGCCAGTCCTCCCCGAGCTCGGCCACCTCCGCCCGGCGAATCCGGTCGGCCACCGCGGTGACGTTTTCGCGATAATCACACTCGTGTGAGCGGAGGGCAGCGTACAGCGGCTGGTCCAGGTCGCTTGGCCTTGCCGCGCCGACGGTGATGGTGTGGACGGCGGCTCCCTCTGGGTCGAGGCGGTCATGGTGCCAGAGCCACATGCTGCCGTACTCCATGGGCTCGAACTCCGGCAACGTCAGGTTTCGGAGGCGCTTCGTGGGGGTATAGAGACGACCGCCCTTGTCGTACGGACTGATGACGAAGACACCCATGTCCTTTGACCTAGCAAGCCGGACGTTGTCGAGGTTGCCCCCGCAGTCCATGTCCCCGGAGGAGGTGTAGTCCCCGCAGAAGTGATGGTGCAGGTTTACGTAGTCAAAGTCCCCGTCCCGGATAAGCCTGTGGATCACCTCGGCCGGCGCATGGGTCGAGAAGCCGTAGTGACTTATCAGTCCCTCCTTTTTCATATCCCTCAAGACCTCAACAAGGTTGCCCCTCTCGCCGTTATTGTACAGCCACTCGAAGTGGCCCGCGGTGTTGCATCCGTGGACCGAGTACAGGTCGATGTATCCCACTCCCAGCCTCTCGATCTGCGCCAGGATGGCCTGCCTGAACTGAGCGGGCGTGGCAGAGGCGGAAATTTGCCCCTTGGTCTGAACGATGAGGTCCTCCCTCCGGACCTCCCCCGACGCAAGCACCTCCCCCAGGGCTGACCCGAGCTGCAGCTCGCTGCTCCCGTACATCGACGCCGTCTCGATGTGGTTGACCCCCACCGACAGGGCGTAGCGAATGATCCGGACCAGATTGTCCTGGCACTCCCTACTGACCTGGTCCATTTTCTTGACCGGCTTTCCCTTGCCTCGGTTCCAGCTCTCCTGAAACCGCATGCAGCCCAGCGTCACGATGGGAACCCTTAGCCCCGTCCTCCCGAACCTAACGGTGGGCACCTTCCTCCGCTCGGTGCCGTCGATGATCCCGGCCAGCGCCTTGCACTCGGCCACGAGCCTGTGCAGGCTGCCGTCTGCCTTTTCCCACATGACTCTAGAGTCCTTACCGGTGCCCCCCGGCGCCAGTGTCGCCGCGACGTTCCGGCCCACCTTGACCAGTCGGTCGTGCGCCGACTTGGGGTCGCCGGACCGGTCTAGGGAAAGGAGGAAGGAGGGGGCAGTCGCCGCAAGGAAAGCGCGCGCGGCGGCCACCGTCTGTCGGTCGTCCCGGCCGCCGCCGCTGTCGCCGATCGAGTCGATGGCGGCGTCATAGAAGGGCCACTCCTGCGGGTAGAGGGACATGTTATCTAACATGTAAATTGTGCGGGACGGTGAACGGGGGAGACGGCGCCTCGAGCTTTGCGAACGGTGACCCGGAAGCAACAAACACACGTCACAAAGGCGAAGACTCGCGCGCGATACGCTCATTCTTGACACTCGTTGTCGTACTATGCATAGTAATAGTATGCATATTATGTATGCATACAGTAGCTCGCAAATACCTTAACATTGTGGCTCGCACATGATGTACTCGTGGACCCGGGCGTCGGGCACACGGCCTACAGTACAAGATCCATTTCTCCATCCCCCGCCACCGCCAACTTCCCACTCCACAATATTTCTACGGAACATGTCACGCCTGACCACCCTCCTCCTGCTGGCCGCCACCGCGGCCTCCCTGGCGCTGTCCTCCGCCGGCCCCCGCTCCGTCGTGGTCACGGGAGCGGGCGGGCAGACCGGGCAGCACCTGTTCCGGAGGCTGCTGGCCCTGCCGGACGAGTTCCGCCCCCTGGGTCTAGTCCGATCGGAGGAGTCCCGGGCGGCCCTACTGGAAGGGACCGGCGCCCCGGCCGACTCTGTAGCGGTCGCTGACGTGACAGACGCCGCCGCCGTTCGCAGGGCAGCCAAGGGATGCGACGCGTTCTGCGTCTGCACCTCGGCCAAGCCCAAGATGCTCGAGGGCGTGACCGACGCCGAGACCGGCCGGCCCGTGTTCGCCTTCCCCAATGGCACGCCCGAGGAGGTCGACTGGGTGGGCCAGCGGAACCAGATCGATGCCTGTGGCCCCTCCACGCACGTCGTCCTGTGCTCCTCGATGGGGGGGACCGACCCGGACCACCCCCTGAACAATCTGGGCCGCGTCACCGATGCCGACGGCGCCTCCAGGGGGGGCAACATCCTTAAGTGGAAGAGGAAGGCCGAGGTCTATCTTATGGGGAGCGGGAGGCCCTACACCATCGTGCACCCTGGGGGGCTGATCGACGAAGCTGGAGGCGAACGCGAGCTTGTACTGGGCGTGGACGACGGCATGGACGGCACGGAGAGCCGGACCGTGCCCCGAGAGGACGTTGCCTCCGTCATGCTGAGCGCGCTCCGCCATCCGGACCTTTACGCGAACCGCTCGCTCGACCTGCGCGCCAAGGAAGTCGGGGATGGGGCACCGACGACCGACTTCCGGGAGCTGGTGGAAAACTTCGGTGACAAGAACTGCGATTACTCTCTTGGGGAGGTTGCATAATAGCAGCATTTAAATTGTTACGCGCTTCTCGTGTTCGGTCCCAAGCATAATATCAAGTCCTAATTACCTTTCCTCATCATCGCCGCCGTATCGCTCATGCATACTTATTACTAAGAGTGTAGTGCAATGTTCAAAAATTTAATGTATGCATAATAGAGCGTATGCATACTACGCAAAATACTAGCTAGAGTATGCATAAGTTGTACGTACACGCGTACGTGTGTACTACTAGTAGGGGTCTAGTAACTATACTGTTGACTGACTGCAAATTGGCTCGCACCAATTGCGCGCCGCGCGATAAAAATTGTTCATGCCTGGGCCTGGCGCATGCTCTGCGCGCGCCGCAGCGGAAGCATGATGCGGCGGCATGATCGAACTATAATGAGTCGTTAACCTCGACAGCATCCCAATAGCTCTCGAAAACTTTAGGTCTCATATTCTCTGACATGGAAAGATATTTGTGTTCGCGGCCATACGAGTACTACTAATCTAGTACACCTTCCCCACCTCCTTGACCATGCGCCGCCTCTTATCCGGAAACAACTTCCCCAAGTTCGTAGTCGGGACTTCGCTCGCGACAGGCCTCGCTTGCTATGTCTGCTTCCGCTTCGCTGAAAATCGCAACCCATCTTCCTTAAGGTCCAGTGGTGGCGACGCAAATTCTCCGTCCCGCGCAATGAGCGGCGATGAGGCTCTCGTGCGGGCCATGATCGAGAACGCCAAAGAGAGTTCGTGGCAAGAAAACCTGGCAAATGCCCTGGACGCCCACGAGCGCTTCGTTCTGCACGGGCAGCAAGGGCAGGCGCAGCCAGAATTCGTTGATAAGATCGTCGAACGGAGCGACAGGATGATCGAGGAGCAAAGGCACAGGCAAAGAGAGAAGGAGCGGAAGAGGCAAGAGGCAGGGGGTGGTCATGAAAATTTCTCGACCTCGATGAACTCGTCGTCAGTGTTCGAACCGCGCTGATACGAGATACGAGAGGAAGACGAAGATCGAAGATCGACCTGACTATCTCCGGGTATTGGACAAGCTCTACTCTATGAGCTCGTAGTATGCATACTCTAGCTAGTAAGGGTTTTCCTTTGCACACACGAGAGAGTACATGCTCGTAATAGGGTTGTGGTTGGCACACAATGTGAACAAAACACATGATACTGCTTTTTGATTAAGCCTCAACCGCAGAAAAAGGAAGCGAAAAAGTGTTTTCTGAGGTTCCTCTTTAATAGCTTGCTCTCCATCTGTCCTCTCGACCGCGACGCGATCCTAATCACTAATTCTGCTAAGACTGGCGACAGAGGCGACACAACGCTTGAATCTGGAACCTTAACTGCGACTGTATTCTGTAGATGATGGCCCGCGCGGCCCTTCTCCTCGTTGTGGTTATCAGCAGCTGGGCCGCAGCCGCGGCTGCAGCAGCGAGAGGCGTCGCCGAAAGCTTCGGCTGCGAGGGCGGAGAGCTTCTTGCAGAGGGCTACACGTGTGAGGGTGGAAAAATTAGCAGCCTCACCATCGAAGCCTCTCGAGGGGAGTGCAGGGATCGCTGCCTTGCATTGGCCAACTGCGTAGGGCTTCAGTACGACCGATCTGGGAAGCATTGCTTCCTCTTCTCGATCCTTCCCATCGGTCTGGGCAACCAGCAGGACGGATCAGAGTGTGAGTTTATGCCGAGTACGTGCATTCGGGACGAGGTACTTTCTGGATCCCGTGCGAGAAGGGAGACGAGAGAGGCACAGCAATGCGTCAACTGCCCTGACTCAAAATCCGAGTGGATGCTCAAGACGAACCAGGATTGCAATGCTCCGTGGGTATCGCCTCGGTACTGCGAATACTGGAAGGGTCAGGGAACTTTCTACTGTCAATTGACATGCTGGAAGGTCCACGCCAGCTACTTTATACCGCCCTGCTGCAATGGATCCCAGGCGCCCACCCAGGCGCCTACCCAGGCGCCCACCCAAGCGCCCACCCAGTATCCCACCATGTACTATCCCGAGGCTCTCCTCAACGCAACACGGTACATTCCAGGAAATCTCGTGACACAAAAAGAAGGAATATTACTATCAGAGGGACTTGATCTCAAGATCATAGCTCGAGCTGGCCGGAAAGTCATGCTCAAGAGCGGTGGATATTCCAGCGAAACCTTTCACGAGAGGCCAGATTTTGGAGCGATCTATCCTTCTCCTAGTACTGACAGCCGGAATCCAGGTGGATGGATCTACCTTTCGAATAGTGAAATGAAAGATGGAGGTGTTGGAAGAATCGTCTTTGATAGAAACGGGGAAGTGCTTTGGTATGATATGGCTCTGACAGGGACGACTCGCAACTGTGCCGGTGGCAAGACGCCTTGGGACACCTTCATTACCTGCGAGGAACCCTACAGTAGGGACGGCCAAGTCTACGAGGTCAACCCAACTGGGTTGCCTATCAAGAAGCCACCCACCGTGCTGGGAGGGGACGAAGGAGGAAGGTTTGAAAGCTTTGCTTACGACATCCGAAACCCAAGAAAACCACACTTCTTCGTTACCGAAGACCACGAGGAGGGCGCCCTTCGACGGTTCACACCATCTGCAGTTGATTGGGCACGTCCATGGAACATGTTGTATGATCGCGGCGGAGAATTTCAATACCTCGTCCTTGTACCCGATCCTATACATTCCATTCCCATTAAGAGCTCCTGTGGAACCTATTACTGGACATCGAACAAAACAGAAGCAGAGGCATCCGCATTTCATTGTGAGTTGCGCTTTTTCACATTTCTTTCCTTTATTTAAATTTTTGTTTTGACTTGCATCATCTGACCCTTTCTCATTATGTCTTATGCCGCAATCCATGTCTCGCCAGGGTACCGCAATTCTGAGGGCCTCGAAGTCGTCGGCAGAACAATGTATGTCATATCGAAGATCTATAGAATGATGTACAATCTGGATCTTGATTCGAATAGGTTCTGTTCCGAGTCCACATTTCATGGTGCATTCGGGGGAGCGAGCGATCAGATAGCCAACTTCATAGGTGACAATGGCCAGGCGCTTCTCTATTTCACGGAAGAGTCGGATCATGGTGGACTCCATGCTCGCACAGCCGACGGGAGTTATTTCACCATATTTGAGAGCGCAATTTACCGTGAGGAAACAACTGGTGTTGCTTTCAGTCCTGACAAAATACACCTCTACGCTGCCTACCAGATCAATGGACTTTTGCTGGATATTACTCGGAAGGATGGCTTGCCCTTTACGGGCGAAGAGGTGAACATGAGGTATCATTATCGGCCGCAAATGGTTAATCGAAATGGCTAAATACTTGGGGCAGCTGTTATTGACAATGAGCTTGGTGGCGAATGCCGGCCAATCACGTACGAAATCAATTTTTTTGCGGCATATTTCTATAGAGAAGGTCTCTTCGTAGGATGGCAACATGGCTCTACAAAATATTATCATCGTCGCCATCTTCGTCGGATTCTGCATCGTCAAATTTCCCCTCTACGTTGACCGCATCTACCTCATACTCTTTTGGCACCACGAGCATACCGTCCAACCGCTGGAGCATTGCCATCCTCTCTTCCTCTGAAGGGATACCCCCACCCCCCTTCTCGTCGAAGCCGAATCCAGATCCCACCCCGTCACCCAGCATTGCCACCATTTGTTGGCCGTGATAGTTCTCATCTCCATCGTTGGCAGCAAAATTTGCCCCCCCCAAATATCCGTCACCTTCTCCTTTGCCACCGTCGCCCAAGGTGTACGGATTAAGGCGAGCCATATGACTGAGTGCTTCGAACGTATTTCTGCAGAGTCGGTCAACATTCTTTTCGGATGCAGTCGGCCGCGGGTGCAGGAGCAGCTCGTACTCTCCGTCACCCTCCCCATCGGTCAGCTGGCAGTACACGTGCCAGCCGTCGTCGCCGCCATCATCGCCGACAGAAGACGGACTAGCCACTGCGTGGAGGGAGAGACATCCGGCGTCTACAGTAAGGTCTGTGCAGCTCTTCGTCGCTTCCGCCCCCTCCGACCCGGCGGACGACAGGAAGAAGATGCGCCGCGACGAGACCACGAGATCGCCCTTGCCCTCGACCTCAGCGCAGTCGCTTTCGCTTCCGTCGCTCCCTCTCAACGACAGCGCTGCGAGTGGCGCGCAGAAGAGTAAGCTCTCTCTCCTATCCCCGCCATCTACGTCGTCTTCGGTGTCGGCACCGCTCACGGCCACGCTACCCCGCCCCTCACGTGCGACATGAGCGCGCAGCCCGGCAAGGTCTTTTCCCGATCCGCCGACCTTTATCGTCGGGGGCGAGGCCTGTCGGTCTGCGATAGGGGGGAAAAGGTCGTAGCTATTGCTTTCGTCATTGTCTGAAGTCGCCTGCATCGCTACGTGAATGCAAGAGGACTTGGACAGAGCGTATGCGGTGGTGAAGTTTGAAATGGGGAGGAGCTGGGAAGTGGGAAGAGGCCGAAGGCGGGGAAATGCCGGGTCGTCCGGGGGTCGTCGGTCGCCTGTTCATTGTATTCAACCACTATCTACAGTAGTTGCTAATGAATAATTAGTGGCTAAAATCATACTAAATGTAGCTCGCATTCTCGCATCTCGCAATCCCACGCAAAAAGCACAAATCTATCTTCCCTGGAGTGAGCACCATGGCCACCCCCAAACGCTCAACCATCGCCCTTCATGGACAAGACTGCGCCCTCTACACTTGGGAGGCAGTTTCCTCTACTCCTCAAGGTGTGGTCGTCATTTACCACGGCTTCCTCGCCCATTCACGCTACGCCACAGTTCGCTACGCCGCCGAGCTTCTCTCCCAGCATTATTGCGTGTTGGCCGCCGACCTTCCCGGCCATGGTGAATCGCCAGGACCGAGGGGTTATGTTGCTAGCGCTGATGACTTGATTGACGACGGAATGGCCGTGGCCAGACATGCCGCCGCTGCTCACTGCAGTGGCGGCAACGGGAAAGATGGAGATGGGGACCCGCTGCCTCTGTTTCTCGTGGGTTCCAGCATGGGCGGCACCATTGCGCTAGCAGTCGCCAACCATCTATCCAAGCAGAGGTCATTGACAGACGCAGGCGACGCCGCCGCCAGGTCACTACGGGGTGTTATGCTTCTCGCCCCCATGCTTGCGCTAGATGTTTCGACTCCCTTGCGGCACGTCCTTTACGGGATAGCCAGCCTGCCGCTGGTCGCCACAGCGGCTCTCATTCCCAGCTCGAGCACCTCGGCCGAGCAACAGTACCGCGACCCCGCCAAACGCAAGGAATGCGAGGGCGATCCCTTATGCGTGGACACTGGCGGTAAAATTATGCCCGCGTCGGCATCTACCCTCGTTGAACTGGCCAATGTCACCGTAGGGGAGCACTTTGGAGATGTGACTGTTCCGTTCCTTTGCATGGTCGCAAAGGAGGACGTGGTCGTGAAAAACGAGGGCAGCTACAGGCTCATGAAGGAAGCGGCAAGCACCGATAAGAAGCTAAAGGAGTACGATGCATTGCATGGGCTGTTGTGCGAGCCAAAGCCGCTTATTGACGAGATTCACAGAGACCTGTTGGCTTGGATTACGGAGCGATCGTAGTCGAGTGCATTACATTACATTTTAGCTCGTGCATGAGATCGCAATGATTGAACAATGCTAGTATTGCTACTAGAGTAGTAATTCCTACAATTCTAATTGTCTTTGCTCGGTATGACACCTGACTTGTTTATGCATACGGTCCAGTGCAAAATGCTAGATGAGCGCGCACTTCCTACGAATGGCAGGACTACATGCAACCCTCGGTCTCCTGCTCCTGCCCCGCCTTGTCGCCATCAGGCTTCGGGTCGAACAGGTGTTCGGTACCAAAATTCAGGTGCTCCTTGAACCATGGCCTGGCGTACATGAGGTAAAGCATTGTCCTTGTCTTGGTCAGAGAAAGGTTGGTCGTGCCTCGATGGCAGATCCTGTAGTCGTATATAAGGGCGTCTCCCTGCCGGACGAGGGGGGCAATCATGCCAAAGTTTTGGCACATCCACTGCTGCTCGTCGGCTGCGATTTCCTTCCGGATATCGGCGGTGCTGCGAGATCTGGACAGTTCCTCCCACTTGCTCTCGATCATGGTCCATTCCATCATGGATTCGTTGACCACCTCGGCCTCCTCCGCGCAGTGGGTCTGCGGCAGGAACTCGGTCGGTCCAAGCTCGTCCGTGACATCCTCCAAGGGCAGGAACACGTTCAGGGCGTAGGGCGGGAGGTCGAGGGCGGCCCTCTCCTCGGGGAACAGGCTCGCACCGTCCATGTGCCAGGGCTGGTCGGTCGATCCTGGGAAGGAGAAGATGAGGCCGGCGTACACGAGCTCCGCCCCTCCCCCCTCCCCCCCCAGGATGTCCCTAATGACGGGAAGGATCAGAGGGTTCGCGATGACCCTCGGATCGTTGAAGGGGGGAAGCGACATCCTGTGCCGCACGTCGAGCCGGCCGGGGCAGCGGCTGGCCACCTCCTGGTAGCGGAAGGTGGAGGCTGCCACGGCAGCGGCCCTGGCCTCGTCCCTCTCCCTCCGCTCCTCCCTCTCCCTGGCCGCCGTCTCCCTCGAGGGCATCTTCTTGTCCTCCTCCCAC
>Ga0099799_10457_pt1 | contig 10071 bp, 11 predicted proteins | sample Uncmet6_SortLC_1_FD_89033 | JGI IMG/M metagenome (GOLD analysis project Ga0099799, IMG submission 89033) | Marine eukaryotic communities from CALCOFI LINE 67, Pacific Ocean - CN11_C50_N6_SortLC_1 | ecosystem: Environmental > Aquatic > Marine > Oceanic | place: Pacific Ocean: Monterey Bay...
GCTCTATTAACCCAAGACTGAAATAGGTTTGAATTTAGATAGAAGTTATCCAGATTATATAACAATGGCATTAGAAGAATCAAAGAGAGAAGATTGTATTGAGGTTGTTTCTATAGTTACTCCCAATCACATGCATGCAGGACCTGCAATTGAATTTTTACAAAAAGATATTCATGTAATTTGTGATAAACCAATGACAGCAACAATGGATGATGCACATAAATTAATGAGTGCAATAAAATCATCAAAAGCTCATTTTTTCCTAACACATAATTATTCAGGTTATCCAGTTATAAGAGAAATGAGATCTTTGGTAAAAAATGGTGAGCTTGGTAAATTGCGCATTGTTAAAGGAGCCTATTTACAAGGCTGGTTAGGGTCTAAAGAAGAGGACTCTGGTTCTAATAAACAAGCTGAGTGGAGAACAGACCCAAAAAGAAGCGGAGCTGCAGGCGCGGTTGGAGATATTGGAAGTCATACTATGCATTTACTAGAGTTTGTTACAGGACTAAAATGTGAGTCTGTTGCTGCTGATTTAACAACTTTTGTACATGGTAGGCAATTAGATGATGATGCTTCAATAATGATTCGTATGAATAATAATGTAAAAGGAAACTTATCCATTTCTCAAATTGCTACTGGTCAAGAAAATAACTTTACTATTTCTATATACGGAGAAAAAGGAGCACTGCATTGGTCTCAAGAAAATCCTAATTATGCAAAATTTTCTAAAATAGGAAGTGCAGATCAAATTATAACTCGAGGTGGGGCTATTCAAAATAAAAATGCTTATGCCCCTACTCGTATCCCCCCAGGTCACCCAGAAGGGTATCTTGAAGGATTCGCACAAATTTATTCTGATGTTGCAGATATTATTTTAAATCATGAAAATAAAAATCAATTATTAGAATTATTGCCAGGTGGTGATTCTGGTATACAGATAATGAAATTTATTAATGCATCAGTAAATTCAAGCAAAAATAATAGTATTTGGACTGATTTAAATTCTATTTGATTAATGCATACTCGTATATGCATTTTTTGCATATTAATTTTTCTTTTTTTAAACTTACAATTTTTATTATTACATTTAATTAAACAATCACGTTCATCATGATCTTTCATGACGGAAGTAGACGAAAGTCGAAGGAACGCATGCAGAGTTATTAAATCGTTCAATATGCACTTGCATATCGGAAGTAGGTAAAACCGAAGGAACGCGGAATTTATATTTAATTTCCATAGCTAAGCATGAAAAGTAACTCATAGTTCAAGGTGAATTGTGATGGTGAAATTTATTGTGGAGGTATTATGCCCAAAATTAAGTTTTCTCTATTAAGTATAATAGGCGGACTCACTTTATTATCATCCTCAGCTTATGCTGGTGTTGATGCTGAAGTATCATATATTTTAAATACACTATTATTTTTAATTGGTGGTTTTTTAGTCATGTGGATGGCTGCAGGATTTGCAATGTTGGAGTCAGGACTTGTAACATCGAAAAGTGTAGCAACAATAGCTGCCAAAAACATTGGTCTTTATTCAATTGCTGGATTAGTTTTTTGGTTAGTTGGTTACAATCTTGCTTACGGTATTCCTGAAGGTGGATTCATTGGAAGTTTTATTCCTTGGAGTGACGCAAGCTCTGTTGATACTGGCTATTCAGATGGTTCAGATTGGTTTTTTCAAATGGTATTCTGTGCAACAACATGTTCAATTGTATCTGGCACATTAGCTGAAAGAATTAAAATTTGGCCTTTCTTCCTTTTCTGTGCAATTTTAGCTGGAGTTATATATCCAATAGAAATGGGATGGCAGTGGGGTGGTGGTCATTTAGCTGCTGCTGGTTTTTCTGATTTTGCAGGCTCAACACTTGTACATAGTGCTGGTGCTGCTGCTGCCTTAGCAGGAGCTATATTGCTTGGTCCACGTTTAGGTAGATTTACAGACTCAGGAGAAGCTGCTCCGATGGCACCATTTGCAAGCTCTTCTATCCCTTTAGCTACTTTAGGTGTGTTTATCCTTTGGATGGGATGGTTTGGATTTAATGGTGGCTCTCAATTAGCAATGGGGTCGTTTGATGATTCAACTGCTGTTGCAACTATCTTCATTAATACAAATTTAGCTGCATGTGCAGGTGTAATGGCTTGTGCTGTAGTATCAAGATTAGTAACTGGTAAAACTGATGTTATCATGATGTTAAATGGAGCTTTAGGTGGCTTAGTAGCAATTACTGCAGAACCATTAGCACCATCACCTTTCCTAGCAATTATTATTGGAGCTGTAGGTGGTATCATCGTTTTCTTTGGAACAGGCTTACTGTTAAAACTCAAAATTGATGATGTTGTAGGTGCGATTCCTGTACATGGTTTTGCTGGTATTTTTGGGACACTTGTAGTTCCATTATCTAATTCAGCGGCAAGTTTTGGCACTCAACTATATGGTATTTTATGGATAAATATATTTGTATTCATAGTTGCATTTGTAGTCTGGTACCTGATGAAGATAACAGTAGGTATACGAATAAGTGAGGAGGCTGAAAAGCTTGGTACCGATAAGGCAGAAGTAGGTGTTATGGCCTACTCTATCAGGGATTAAATTCATTTCAAGTATATGAATTTAATCAAATCTTAACAAATCTTTAATATTGGAGGGTCTTTTAGGCCCTCTAATTTAAGGGAGATAAATATGAATGCTGAAGAAATAATTAAACTGAATAAAAATGCTTTATATTATAGTCTGACAAGCACTGATACTTTTGGAAAGTTTTTTAATAAATCAATTCTGCATTATGCAGCAATAATGGAAATTTTTTCATCTAATAAATTAGGTGGAATTTCTTATGAAAAATTATGTCACAGTATACCTAAGTCTTTAGGATCAAGATCTAGTATTCAAAACTTACTTAATGAAGGCTTAGATAAAGGGCTTTTGATTAAAGTAGAAAGTGAAAAAGATAAAAGAATAAAAAATTATTTTTTATCTGATGAATTTTATCATGGTGTTCTTGATTGGATTAAGATTCAGAAAAGAATTTATAATAGTTAAATATAATAAATATTTTTTGTTAATTAATTTAAGTAACTTAAATCTTGAATAATCATTATTTTTCTCTAAACGATACATTACGTTCATCTTTTAATTAAGACGGAAGTAGACGAAAGTCGAAGGAACGCATGCAAGTTAATCGTTCAATCCTCATAAGGGATCGGAAATAAGGGTGACCTTAAGGAACGCGGATCTTATCTGTATTTTCCATAACTACGCATGAATATTTATCACTGAGGTCAGTGATAAATTAATTTTAACGTAAAGGTATTTATGGCCAACAAAATAATATATTTTTTAGGAGTTTTAATTAGCTCATTACTGATTAGTTCAGTAGCATATGCTACAGTTGATATTGAGGTAGCATATATTTTTAATACATTTTCATTTTTAGTTTGTGCTTTTCTTGTCATGTGGATGGCTGCAGGTTTTTGTATGCTTGAGTCAGGTTTAGTTACTACAAAAAGTGTATCAACTATCGCTGCAAAAAATATTGGTAAATTTGCCATTGTTAGTGTGATGTTTTACTTAGTTGGTTATAATTTGGGTTACGGTGATTCCGAGAATCCATATTTTGGTTCTTTTGAAATATGGACTGATAATTCAAGCTTAGAAACAGGTTACTCAGATTATTCTGACTGGCTATTTCAAACATTATTTGTATGCGCTACATGTTCTATTGTATCTGGTGCAGTTGCGGAGAGAATTAAGATTTGGCCCTTCTTTATATTTTCAGCAATACTTGGTGGATTTATATATCCTGTTCAAATGAGTTGGGAATGGGGTGGTGGATGGCTTGACTCTCTTGGTTTTGCAGACTTTGCAGGTTCTACCCTTGTTCATGCTTGTGGTGGTGCAGCAGCTCTTGCAGGAATAATGATTTTAGGTCCTCGCTTAGGTAGATTTACTGACGATGGTAGCCCTCAAAATATGGCACCTTTTGCAGCCTCCTCAATTCCTTTGGTAACTCTAGGAACTTTTATTTTGTGGATGGGTTGGTATGGTTTTAATGGTGGATCTCAATTAGCTTTAGGCTCTTTTGAAGATTCAACAGCTATGTCACGTATTTTTATGAACACACAACTAGCAGCTTGTGGAGGTTGTATAGCTGGTGCAGTGATAACTAGAATTTTAGGTGGAAAAACTGATATTATTATGATGCTGAACGGAGCATTAGCAGGTTTAGTTTCTATAACAGCAGAACCTTTAATGCCTAGCCCTATGCTTTCTATTTTTATAGGAGCAATTGGCGGGGTCATAATGTACTTTGGAACAAACTTCCTAGAAAGAATGAAATTAGATGATGTTGTAGGAGCAATTCCAGTTCATATGTTCGCTGGTATTTTTGGTACATTGGTCGTTCCAATCAGTAATCCGGACACTTCATTTTTAATTCAATTAATTGGTGTTGGATTTGTTTGCATTTTTGTATTTACAATATCTTATGTGTGCATGTATGTAATTAAATCCACTATTGGTTTAAGAATTAGTAATGAGGCCGAAAAACTTGGAACTGATAAAGCTGAGGTAGGTGTTATGGCTTACTCAATTAGAGATTAATTATTTTTAATCTACATAAATAGAAAGAGGCAATGCCTCTTTCTATAAACTGAGGAAAAATATGAAAACAACATTTATTATTGCAAAAAAAAATATTACTTTAAAATATGAAAGAAAAATGCCTGAGAAAGAAGTTTTAAAAATGAAGTCTTTTGTAACAAGCAAAGGTGATAAATTAGTAAAGACAGAAAAATTTAAAATAAAGAAAATTACTGAAAAAGATAAAGAAAGAGTCTTTGAAGTTATTTTATAGTTAGGCCCTGCCTGAATATTGAGAGAGTTTGTTTGGATCTATCCCAAGTAAGCCGTAGGCTTTGTTCCATTTGTTGGTTACCTCCTCATCAAATAAGAAAGCCGAGTCCGCCGAAAGAGTCATCCAGCTGTTAGATAGAATCTCTTTTTCAATTTGACCAGGTCCCCAACCAGCATAACCCAAAGCAAGAATGCTATTTTTAGGACCTTTTCCACTTGATAAGTCTTCAAAAAATTCAGAAGTACTGGTTAAGGCAACACCTTTTTCAATAGATAAAGTTTCTTTTTGAATTACCTCATCAGAATGCAAAACAAAACCTCTACCGCTTTCAACTGGTCCGCCATAACGAATGTATAATTTTTTACCTCCAAGAGGTTTATCAATTCCAAGTTGTTCTAATAAATCAGGATATAAATCATAATCAATTTTTTTATTAATAATGATCCCCATTGCACCCTCCGTAGAATGTGCACACATATAAATTACAGTCTTATAAAATCTTTCATCTTCAAGAGAAGGCATCGAAATTAATAGTTTTCCAGTTAAATTCATTATTATATATATTCGTATTATTTATAGTATTTCAATAGCGTATTACTATATATTACAATAATAATTTTTAATGAACATTTTGACTAATTTTTATAAGTTTTTTGTTTACACTTTCATTTTTAGCATAGTTTCTTCATATAGTTTTGCTATATCAAGTGATTGGTCAGTAAGTGAGACGTCAAAATTAAGGTTAATTTCACCCTATTCTCAAAATGATGCAAAAAATCTCTTAATTGGACTTGAGTATGAGATGGAACCGGGTTGGAAAACATATTGGAAGTCTCCAGGTGATGGTGGTTTCGCCCAATTAATCTCTTGGGAGAATTCAACTAATGTTCAAAATGTTAATATTCAATGGCCCACCCCTATTGAGTTTGAAATATTAGGATTAACTTCTCTTGGATATCAAAATGATGTTATTTTTCCTCTTGAGATAGAGTTAGAAGATGAATTAAAAAATACTTTTTTAAACTTACATGTAAATTTTTTAATTTGTAAAGAAGTATGTATTCCAGGTGATGCAACACTTTTTTTAGAAATACCATCTGGAGAAAAAAAATTATCGGATAATTATTTTAATTTAGAAAAAGCATTATCATTATTACCTGAAGAAGATTTCAATAGTTCTTATATAAAGGAGATAAATCTTAACAATTTTAGTGATGATCAAAACTCCACATTACAATTACAATTTAAGTCTGATAAAGTTTTTTATAATCCTAAAATATTTCTTCATTCCCCATTTGGTTTGCCGGTTGTAAAAAATTCTATTAGTTATTCTAATGATAATAAAAAAATAACCACAGATTTTAATTTTGATAAGAATCTTATCTCAGAAAATATATTTCCTCTTGAAATCATCATAAAAGATAAAAATCACAATTTTAAGCAAGTACTAAATGTGCAAATGCAGGATCAATCTTTGCCTTTGGATACAAACCGTACCTATTTTTATTATATATTTATATCATTGATAGCAGGTTTAATTTTAAATGTTATGCCTTGTGTATTCCCAGTGCTCTCAATAAAGTTAATGTCAGTTTTTTCATCTGAAAAACATAATACTAGAGTCAGTTTTATAACCACTGCTCTAGGAATTATAACTTCTTTTTTTCTTTTAGGATTAATATTTTTATTTTTACAGTATTTTAACATGTCGATTGCATGGGGTATGCAATTTCAAAATTCCTATTTTTTAATTTTTATTACCTTGGTAATGTTTTTATTTATGATGAATATGTTTGGTCAATTTGAAATTATTCTTCCATCTCAATTAAATAATTTAAGTATTTTAGATAATAGCAATAACAAATATATAAAAGATTTCTTTAACGGCTTTTTTGCAACACTTATGGCAACGCCATGTTCTGCGCCTTTTGTAGGCACAGCTATTACAGCAGCATTTACTCAGTCTTATACAATAGGAATTAGTATTTTTTTATTTATGGGTATTGGTATGAGCCTACCATATTTGATCATTGCATCTTTTCCAAAATTAATTAATTTTTTACCTAAACCTGGTAAATGGATGTTATACATAAAATATATTCTTGGCTTGTTATTATTAGCAACAGTTTTGTGGTTATTAAATATTTTATCAAATTTTTTTAATACTTATTTTTTAACTTTATTAATCATATTTTTTTTAGTTTTATCTTATCGAAAAAAAATACCTTTTCAAAGAAACGTAGTTGTAATTTTAGTTTTATTTTCTATTATTTCTCTATCCTCGTTTAAATCTTTTCAGCAGAATATAATTATCGACAATGAAAAAGATTGGTTAAATTTTTTTGATGTTGAAATAGATCAGCTTATTAATAATAAAAAGTTAGTTTTTCTAGATATTACTGCAGATTGGTGCGCCACTTGTCAGTTCAATAAATTAAATGTTCTTAATTCTGATAAAGTTATTCAGTTGTTCAAAGATAATAAAATAACTTTAGTGAGGGCTGATTGGACAAGACCTAATCCAAAAATAAATATTTTTTTAGAAAAGTATGATCGATTTGGGATTCCTTTTAACGCTTTCTTTTCTAATAATTTTCCTAAAGGACTTTTGTTATCTGAGTTGCTTTCTGAAAAAGAAATAGTAAACGTAATAAATAAAATAAATAATGAATAAAATAATTCCTTCAATCAAAGTCCCAATAATACAAAAAGGTATTGTATCAAAAGTATTACTGTCCGATGAATTAAAAGGTAAAAAAATTATTATGTTTGGGGTACCTGGTGCTTTCACACCAACATGTTCTGAAAAACATATGCCAAGTTACATAAAATTACATAATGAGTTTATTGCCAAAGGGATAGACGATATTTATTGTTTATCCGTAAATGATGAATATGTGATGCAAGCATGGCTGTTAAGTTACACTGAAGGAGATAAGATCCTAGGTATTGCTGATGGGAATGGAGACGTTAGTACAAATCTTGATTTATTAGTTGATAAGACAGCAAATTATCTAGGTATGCGTTCTACAAGATTTGCAATGATTATAAGAAATAATAATATTCATGAGCTACTTATTGAGGAGCCTGGTGAATATAAAAAAACTTCTGCAGAGAACTTATTAACTAAAATTTAAAAAACAATTATGTTTTTTTGCGTTGAATAATCGCATAAATCGTAACAGCTGAAGTTATCATTATTCCATTAATAAATTGAACATAGAATCCTGACAATCCTAAAGCAACAATACCGGACTCAAGAGATCCTATTATTAGTACTCCAATAAAAGTCCCAAATATTGTTCCTTTACCACCAAACACTGAAGTTCCACCTACAAATACGGCTGCAAGAGTTGTGAGCATTAATCCCGAACCTTGAGTAGGCCAGAAGTATAACATTTCATACATTGTAAATATTCCTGCAAGAGAGGAAAAGAAACCAAGTTGAACAAAAGCAATAATTTTTATATTATCAACATTAATACCCATCATTTGAGAGCTGTCTTTGTTATCACCCACGAAGTGAATATGGTTTCCAAATTTATGATAACGATAAACCCACTGCATTAAGGCAGTTAAAGCGATAAACCAAATAAACTGTGCTGGAATTAATCCAAAAAGTTTTTCAACAAATAAAGTATGATGCCATGTACCGTCAGCAACATCCACTATAGCAACACCACTACCTTGAGAGACAACATTTACTAAACCTCTCCAAAAATAAAGCGTTCCAATGGTGGCAACAATAGAAGGTATGCCAATCTTAGTTACAAGAAGGCCGTTAATAAGCCCAGCAAACATGCCAAGTGCTGAAGCCAATGCGAAAGCCATGAAAAAATTACCATCAGTTGCTGTTAATACTAAACCAAAAGTAAGTGACGTTATTCCTACAATTGATGGAAATGATAAATCAATTTCTCCAAGAGTAACTACGAATGTTGCTGATATAGCAATGATACCAAAAAAAGGCATGGATTGCATAAAAGCTCTGTAAATAGGAAATCTAGTAAATACGTGTGGCGCTCCTAAGAAATAAATTAAAAAAAGAACAATAGCTATAATTGTTATACTTATTTCCAATCTATGTGTTTTTACAAAATAACTATTTAAAAGGGTGTTCATTTAAGCCTCTACTTTTATCTTTCCAGATTCATGTAATTGAATCATTTTTTGAACAAGTTCTTCTCTTGATATTTCATCTTTATTAAATTCTCCAACAACTTCACCTCTATCTAAAATAATAAATCTATCCGCAGCTCCGTAAACATGAATTATGTTATGATCTATAAAGATTGCAGATTTGTTTTCTTTTTTTAGACCTTTAACAAAATTTAATACTTTTTCTGTTTCTTGAATAGAAAGACCCATTGTTGGTTCATCAAGAACAATCAAATCTGAATCGAAGTATAATGATCTTCCAAAAGCTACTCCTTGTTTCTCACCACCTGATAGGCCCATTATAGTTGAGTCTACTGTAATAGCTTTAGAAGTAAATCCTATGTAGTCCCTTAATATTTTTTCAGCTTCTTTTCTTTGTTTCTTTACATCTAAAAAACCAAGCGCATTGGTTATTTCTCTACCAGCAAAAATATTCCGCCACAGCTCTTGTTGATCACAAAGAGCTCTTTCCTGATAAACTGCTTCAATTCCCATTTTTCTGGACTGTGCGACTGATTTAATTACAACTTCCTCACCTTTAAAACTCACTTGACCAGTTGTAGGTCTATGAACGCCAGTGATGACTTTTATAAGTGTTGATTTACCTGCTCCATTATCACCAATGAGAGCAACAACCTCACCTTTATTGATTTTAATATTCACATCTTTTAGAACTTTGACATTACCAAAGTTTTTATAAATATTTTTTAGTTGTAGAAGTTCTTCTGTCATTTTATCCCTAGAAACAAATCTGCCTTTAAGGCAGATTTGTTATAATTATTTAATTATCTGATTTGTTGTGCAGCTAATGGAGCTACAGCATCAATATTTGCTTTTGTAACAAATGCTGCACCAGTATCCATAGCTAAACCAGCCATACCAAACTTAGTTGAAAGGTAAAGCTGAACGATTGGCATATATCCTTGAATAAATGGTTGTTGATCAATTACAACATCAATATATCCGGAGTTAATTCCATCTACGATTGGTGCTGATAAATCAAAACCCGCTCCACAAACTGCTTCTGTTCCGTGTCCAGCAGCTTTCATGTA
>Ga0099799_10459_pt1 | contig 10063 bp, 6 predicted proteins | sample Uncmet6_SortLC_1_FD_89033 | JGI IMG/M metagenome (GOLD analysis project Ga0099799, IMG submission 89033) | Marine eukaryotic communities from CALCOFI LINE 67, Pacific Ocean - CN11_C50_N6_SortLC_1 | ecosystem: Environmental > Aquatic > Marine > Oceanic | place: Pacific Ocean: Monterey Bay...
AACAGACGGCGCGGTCGGTAACGGGCGGGGACCTCATCGCAGCCGCGGCGGCCGGTGATTTGGAGGCGTTACGGCGGGCGTCGCCGTCGGGCGTCGACGAGGGAAATTTCGACGGGAGGACCTGTCTACACCTCGCGGCGTCGAACGGTCGCTTGGACGTCGTCGCTTGTTTAGTTGATGAATTAGGAGCCTCGACGAATGTGGTCGACCGGTGGGGCGGCACGCCGTTGGATGATGCGGTGCGTCATTCCCATTCTGATGTGAAGGAGTTCCTCGAGGGGAAAGGTGCGATGCGAGGCGTGTCGCAGCCGGGCGAGTGGGACGAGGGCGCGGATCTCTGTGACGCGGCCGTTAAAGGTGATATTAGCAGATTGAGACGGTTAGCGCTACAAAAGCAAAAGGGCTGCAACCAGGCGGATTATGATGGACGATGTGCTCTGCATTTGGCGGCTTGTGCTGGTAGGTTAGATGTCGTGAAATTGCTCGTCGAGGAGCTCGGAGCGGCTTTAGACGTTGCAGATCGGTGGAAGGGCACACCTCTAGATGATGCGGAGCGCGAGGGCCAGGAGCACGTGGCGGCCTATCTTATTGGAAGGGGCGCGCCGCGCGGCTTCCGATCAAGGGGCGGCAGCTTGGCGCGGCGGTCGCGCGGCTCGCTGACCGATTTACCGGAAGAACCAGATGACGTCGAGGAACTCGATGATGTGGATGTGCAAGTTAGAGTGACGGAGGCGTGGCTCGCGGCGCTGCGCGAGAGAAAATATGTTGAAAAGTTCGACGCCGACGCGGAGGACGACGCGAGCGACGCGGCGATGCCTTTGTTTAGAGCCGGAGTTCCGAGTGATGCCGTTGATTTTGATGTGGACAGCTGGGAGTACGACGTGATTGCGTTGCATGAACGGACCCAGGGGCATTCGCTGGCGGTCGTCGGGGCTAGGCTGTTACAGAGGCATTCATTAATTGAGCGATGTTCGCTGGATCCCACCGTTTGCAGTAATTTCTTCGCGGCGGTCGAGGCGAATTATGGAGGGAACCCGTACCACAACTCGCAGCACGCGGCCGACGTAAGTGTAGGCGTCCACTTATTTCTGACGGAGCACGGGTTGATGGAGACGCGGTTTTCCGACCCTGTCGCTTGTTTAGCGGTCATCCTGGCCGGTGTGGTGCACGACTTCGCGCACCCCGGCACCACGAACCCGCACGAGGTCAAGGCCGCGACGAAAAGGCATGAAGCTTTCGGCGACTCCGGCGTGCTCGAGAAGTTCCACGTGCGGGCGGCCTTCGCGTTGATGCGGGATCCTAAATTAAATATCTTGGCGCCGTTGGATCATGCGGGCTACGCTCGCGCGAGGCGGACGATGGTCAAGGCCATCCTGGCGACTGATTTAGGAAGGCACATGGCTTATGTGGAACGATTAAATGAAATGGCCCTGGTCGAGGGCTCGCGGTCGCATGCGAACCGAGTCAACTCGTCGAAGGAACAGCTCTGGACCTCGCCGTTGCTAGATCCCGAAAAATGTGGAAGGGATTTGGTTGCGGCCGTTGCATTAAAATTCGCCGACCTGGGCCACGCTTGTAAGCGGAGAAATCTCCACGAGGAGTGGACGGCGCGGATCACGAACGAGTTGTGGAGTTTAGGTGAACGGGAACGGCACTTGGGCGTGGCCGTGTCGCCCCTCTGTGATCGAGAAAAGGACGTCGACGTGGCCAAGTCTCAAGTAGGCTTCTTCTCGTTTATCTGTTTACCGTTTTTTGCGGTCGTCGCCGATTTAGTGGACCCGGAGTGGAAACAACTAGAACGGCTGCGCCAGAATCTGAGGTACTGGCAGAACAAGAAGAACGCCGAGCGGTGGCTCGCCACCGCCCAGCTGCGGGGGCCGCTCCACCGGCCCGTCTCCTGAGCTTTTTTGTCATGTCGCGCCCATCGAGCGCGCCCTGATTCCACGACGGAGATTTTTGTGCTGTGGGCGCCACGTGCCACGGCCCGTCTCCCGACTCCCTCTCCAGCGACGCCGCCCCCGCGGGACTGCCTCGGTAGTTTAACCCCGCGGCGGCGACGCCCCCTTCCCCCACCTGCTCGATGTGTACATAGTAAACTTAATTCCTGATCAATCTATTGTTACGGGCGGGCCCCTCGCCGGTTCATCGGCGGCGGCGTGCCGCGTTTGGCTCAGGCTAGTTACGTCGTAGGGTCCCCCGTACCCCTCCCGCTCCCCCCGGGCCCACCTTTTGCCTGGGCTATCTGTGCGCTAGTGTGTGTCGATCACGCTAGGTCTCGCGGCTGGTGTTTGGGATCGCGTCCCAATTTGTTGCTTGCGGGAAGTTGCGGGATCATAGAGTTGCAAAAGGTGATTGTCACAGCAACTCGCGCGCATTCGCTCCGCTTGCACGTAGCTGAATCGAGCCTGAGAGCGGTTTCGCAGAGCAGGGCTAGAGAGAGCCAATCGGCGCGCGCACGAAGTGACGCGTAGATTTGCGCAGCAACAAGCCGCACACGCAGTGGCGAGCAGCGAAAGAGCGAGAAACTAGAGCTCTGCAATGGGCGGCCCGTACGGAGGCAGCGGCTCGTACGGCGGGGGAGGCAATTATGGTGGCAAAGGCGGCGGCGGCTACGGCAAGGGCTACGGCGGAGGCCCGCCGCAGGGTAATTACGGAGGAGGCAAGGGCGGCTACGGCGGAGGCAAGGGTTACGACGGTGGCGGCAAGGGCTACGGCCGCGGCGGCGGCGAGCCGTACGGGCGCGGCGGCGGCTACCGCCCCGGCAAGGGCCCCTACGATCCCAGAAGCCCCAACGCGGGCAAGGGCAAAGGCGGCTTCCGCGCGGGCGGCGGCGGCAGCAAGGGCGGCGTGGGGGCGCCCATGTCGCCGGAAGATGCGAGATTGAATAGTGAAATTACAAGAATGCCCAAGGGCCAGGGGCCCCAGGGGTTATTGAGACTACTCAGCCAGGCCGGCGACCTGCGGAAGGCGAATCCTGTGGTCCTGGCGGGTGCCTTGCATCGATTATCGAAGATGGGTTTTCAAGCAAGAGGTCGGCTGGACCCGGTCTTCAAGGGTTTGCTCGATTCGACGGAGGCGCAGTTGTCCAACGCGGACCAGTGGTCCAGTCGCCACTTGGTGAACGCGGCCTACGCCGTGGCGAAGTTGCGCGTGACGCCGCAGGACACGCGGGCCTACAACGCCTTCGCGCAAGCGTCGTCCCAACGGCTGCAGCACTTCAACGCCCAGGACATCTCGAATTTGAGTCCGTAACCGTGTCGCGATCTCGCCCGAACGCGTCGATGGCGTGAGGCTCCCCGCACGCAGGCTGGGCCTTCGCCACCGCCGACGCGCGCGACCCCGACATCATACAAGTCGTCTCCCAACTGCCGAAGCACGCCCACGCCAAACTATCAACGTTTACGTCGCAAGGCCTCGCGAACACGTGCTGGGCCCTCGCGACGCTCGGCGTCGGCTCCGCGGAGGACCTGACGCCCTTCGCTAGAGAGATAGAAGCTAGGGCCGACGAGTTCAAGCCCCAGGTACGTTTCTTGTTAGAATGATGTCACTCGTCACCCGTAGGAATTGTCGAACGCCATGTGGGCCTTCGCGCGGCTGCAGATCCCCGACGAAAGGTTCTTTGACTTACTCGGAGACATGTGCGTGCGCAAGATGGAACTGTTTAATGCCCAGAACCTGACGAACGTGTGTCTGCGGTGCATGAATCAAACTCTCGCCTACGCCATCGACGCGACGCCAGCTCGATGGCGTGCACTACTCGATTCAGTCATCAAGGCCGCGTCGTCGCCGAGAAATGACTTTGTGAACACAGGTCGTCTGGGCCTACGCGACCGTCGGTTTACGACATGAAAGGTGCTTCGCGGCGACGGTGGCCTGTAGTTTAAGAGCCTTGGACGGCTTCAACGCCCAGAATTTGAGCAATACGATCTGGGCCTACGCGCGTTCCGAATTCTACGCGCCGAACATGTTCGCGTCCTTCGCCGCTCGAACGGCTTCCAAGCTCCACGAATTCAACTGCCAAAATTTGTCCAATACGGCCTGGGCCATCGGGCGACGAGTGAGCGAAGGCCCGGAGGTGAGGCATCCCGCGGAGAAGGCCGTCTACCACCGAGCGCTCACATTGATAGTGCAAGAAGCTCATAGACGGTTGGACGAGATGGAGGCCCAGAATTTAGTATCCCTTGGTTATGCTATCGTCATCAGTAACTTTGAAGCGCCGGATTTCCTCTTCAGAGCGCTACCGGAACGCTTGGCCAAGGTCTGCGGCCGAGCCAACGCCCAGGACCTGTCGAATGCGGTCTGGGCCACGGCCAAGGTCGGTGGCGGTCAATCTGACACAACAGGCGCGCGGACCTTTTTTATTGTAGAGGAGGAGGTCCTTAGAAGAGGTGCTGCCCGGTTAGAGAACCCGCAAAACATCAGTAACACGGCCTGGGCCTTCGCGAAAGCTGGGCAAGGTAGTGATGGCATGTGGGCGTTACTCGCCGACGCCGCTACTCGTAGAATGTCGCAGTTCAAGGCCCAGAACTGCTCCAATACCTTATACGCCTTTGCGGTGGCCCAGCGCAAGGACCACCACGCCTTCTTCGAAAGTGTATCTAGGGAGATCCTCCAGCGCGCCGAGACCGACCTCGGCTCTCAAGACCTCGCGAACATGTCCTGGGCCTTGGCGACGCTCGGGTTTGTGATGCCGGAAGAGGATGGCGGTAGGGGTACGCTGCAGAAGCGCGGAGGTGTCACTCAGAATGTCACCACCGCGCCGTGGTTGGGGCCGACGCTAGATGCTCTTAGTAGGGGCGCGCAACGGTCTTGTAGGAAATTCAATCCCCAACATTTGGCGAACACGGCCTGGGCCTACGCCAAGTTGAATCGGAGAGATTCCCAATTGATGGAGCACATCGCGCGGGCCGCCGAACCGATTCTGGATTCCTTTAAACCTCAAGAAATCTCGAACATGACCTACGCCTTCGCGAAGACGCAATCGGCGCGAGGTTCGGAGTTTCTCTTTGCTTCTATAGCCAAGCAAGTCACTAGACGTGTAGAAGAGTTCGGCCCGCAGGACGTCAGCAACACGCTCTGGGCCTTTGCGGCCTCCGACGCGCCGCTGGGCACGGATCTTTTTGTCGCTTGCGCACCTATAGTAGCGAGGAACATGCGGAATCAAAAGATGGACTGGCGGACGCCTCAGAGAGTAGCAACAGTAGCGTGGTCCTACGCGCGAGCCGCGGTGTATGCTCCTGACCTCTTTCAAGCATTAGCAGACGCCGCTCTAGCAATATTAGATGACTTCCTCGCAGTAGATGTCTCAAACGTGGCCTGGGCCTTTGCTGCTGCGGGAGAAACGGATCGATCTGATTTGTACGAGGCTTTATTTGAGCGAGCAAGAGTCCTAGGCGCCGTCTTCGCGCCCCAAGAGCTGGCGAACGTCGTCTGGTCCTACGCCGGACTAGATGATCCGGAAGCCTGCCGGCGCATGTGGTGCTCGCGCGGCGTCCGAATTCACTCAAAATCGAAAAAGAGACCACCCACGTCCACCATTCCTGGAGACGATTCATGAAGACGTCCCGAATCCGTCTCAATACAATGTATCGTCCGCACAGGTGCTTCATGTTCGAGGGGCCCCCGTGGGACCCGCACCAGCTCGACGAAGTGGCCAAGTCGCAGTTGCAGCAGGCTTGGTTACGCCTTACAAGGGATTCACGTATTAGTGGCGAAGTCCCGCCCTTGCCGGAAGCCTGGCGCCGCGACTTCGCGGAATCATTTAAAATCACCGAGAAATCACTTGGGAGTCGTACGCAAGATCAAGTGAGCTTCGTGCTGAACGAGATCGGCTGGAGCCACTCCACCGAACATTATGACAGTGAGTCAGGTTTGTCGTTAGATATGGCGCAAATCCCGACCAAGACGGCCGTAGAATTCGACGGGCCGGTCCACTACTTCGCGAACGAGCCCTGGATGCTCACGGGGCGGTCGAAGCTGAAGCGACGGCTACTCGATCTCACGGGCTGGGAGGTCGTCTACATCGACTACCGGGACTGGGACTCCGCGACGGACAAAATCGACTGCGTTTTCAAAGCTTTTGCCAAACACGGCGTCGATCCCAACGTCCAACAGCGCGACGCGCATCTGACGAGAGCTCTGCCCGAGGCCGAGTCGTCGGCAGACTTCGTTCAATTACAAAGATATGCGCAGCAGCGGCTCATGCCGACGATGGTTCCGGGCGACGGCGCGGGCTTCGTCGTCGACTACACGCCTGGTGGGGGGGCGCCGGGGCACTACGGGGGGTACTGAGTAATAATTTGATGGCGTAGCGTCGCTGGCGGTGCTAGGACTCGTGGGCGGAGCCCCCGCGCGTCGCGGCGGCCGTCGACGCCCGTGCGGTTTTGCCTTGAGCGACCGCTGCGATGGCTCCGGAAGGATTGTTCCCACGCGTGCTACGCGTCCTCCGCGCGGGCCGAATCCTCGAGCGAGATGGCTTGATGACCGACTTGATCATCATCACAGCTCCGTGACCGGAGGAGTAGCCGTCGAATCGGGTTTGTGCGACACCGCACAACCGTCAATCGGGCTGTGCCATCGCGTTTTTTGCAGCAACAGCAACCAGGAGCAACTACAAATAGACAATGCTGCGCTTGGCCTCCACAAGACTGCCGGCGGCCTTCAGCGCCCTGACGCGCCGCACGCTCGCCACGGGCCCGGCCTCGGGCGGTTCTGTATCTGACGAGATGATCGAGAAGCTGGGAAGCTTGTCGACGCAAGCGCTCATCGACGGCCTGTGGGTCATGGGCTGGCCGGGCGCGCACATTGAAGGTGCGAGAAGCTTGGCGCCGGGCCAGAAGTGCGCCGGGCGCGCCGTCACGCTGAACTTCGTGCCCCAGCGGCCGGACATCCAGGCCGACAAGCCGCCCGGGGGCGAGAGCCCCGAGTACGAGGCCTTCGAGCTCTGCGGTCCCAAGGAGGTGCTGGTCATGTCGAGCGTGGGCCCCTGGGAGTCGGTGGGTGGTGACATCAAGTTCCTGCGGCTGAAGCAGTTGGGTCTGGGCGGTTTAGTTACTGATGGTTCAGTAAGAGACACGGACGAGATCATCAGTTACGGCTTCCCCTGCTTCTCCTACAGCACGACCCCGAGACAGGGCCCCGCGGCCATGCAGCCCTGGGAGTGCAACGGCGTCATTTCGTGTGGGGGTGTTGCTGTCAGACCGGGCGATGCGGTCATCGGCGACCAGGACGGCGTGGTGGTCGTGCCCGCCGCGAAGGCCGAGATGGTTTATTCGATAGCCCACGGCCGCGAGGTCATCGAGGAGATCGTCAAGGAGGAGCTCACGAAGAACCCGGGTCCCCCGGGCCGCTTCTACCCGTTCATGAGCGGCAAGATCAAGGTCGACTCGCCCCTCGGCAAGCTGCTGGCGACGAAGGGCATCACGCCGGAGAACTCGAACCAGTTCGAGGGCACGGCGAACTGGTAGAAAGTCGGTTCCTATCCCTGGGGGGCGTCGTCCTTCATAAGTCCGCCGGGGCTCGAGAATACTACTAGTAGATAAGTTAGGCCGCGCGCGGCGGCCCGACGTTCGGCAGCGAGACGCCGCCAGACATCACATGGTTCATGTTCGCATGACTTCGTTTGGGACTCAAGATCGACTTGATGAACCGCGCCTGAGGAGTTGTGTAGAGCTCCTCCCGCACAATAGGAACGAAGTCAAACGGCCGCTCCCACTGCGTTTCGCCCGTCACGGAATGCGTGTAATACACGGCACCAGAAGCGGGATCGACGCTGTCCGTCCACTCGGGCGGTTCCCACATGCTGACACCCGTATAGGAGTTGAAGTAGTACAACCGATCATCGTCGTCCCGCAGCTCGTAGATGACCTCCTCCTCGTCCGGCGCGTCGGGCTGCTTCGGGTACGCGTGGCCGTCGTCTACCACATATTGCGTCCCTTCGTCGCCCCATCTTAAACACCAGCCCTCCCTGTTTGCGGGTTTCGGCGGTGCCGGCTGACCGGCCGCAGGTTTGTAGGCCCGGTGGTAGCGGCACTTGATCCAGTTCCCGGCTTCGGCGATCACCTCGATCTCCGTATCTTGTACGAGGTGACCAACAATCGCACTCCCTTTGACCGGTTCCTGCCGGACATTATGCAAACAGGTCGCCGCCGTGTTCAACCAATAGGTAGGCTTCGGTTTATTGGGCAAAGGCTGCCGCGGTGGCCGGTCGCCATAATCAAAAACGGGATTATTTGGCACCTTACGAGCGGGCACGTCCTTGTCCGTGAAGGCCCACGTCTCCTCGCCGTCGCCCAAGCCCCAGTCGTCGTCGTCGTCGGACGTCGCGCCCTTCTTACTTCTTGCCCTCGAGGCTCGTGAGGCTTTTGAACTGACACTTTCGTCATCGCCTCGCAGTGGTGACGGTTGTTCCTTCGTATAACCTTTCTTCGTGCCGCAGACCCCACACTTCGACTGGCGCGCGGGGTTCGGTCTTTTACATACTGAACACGTCCAGTCCGTAGGGTTTATACTCGGTAGGTCCGATGGCGGTTTAGGTGCAGGTGCGCCGGGCCCATTCAACGTCGTGACGTCGCACACATCCGAATGGGGGCTCCAACCTGCCACAGAAGCGGCTCGCACCCGGAACTCGTACCTCGTTTGTTTGTCGAGATTTCGTTTCCGACAGGTAGTATGTAAAATAAGTTGCGAGGCGGACTGCCAGCCCTGGTCCTTGCCCTGGCGCTTGCGCCACTGCAGCTCATAGGCCTTGGAGACGGCGGCGCCCCTCAATTCCCCTGCTCTCCATTCCAACGTAACTGTGGAATCAGTCTTGTTCGCCACCCTTAAATGGGTTGGTTTTGGCGGCGGTGGTGCTGCTCCATTCTTCGACGTCGACGCGCCGGCGGAACCTCTAGCGTGCGCAGATACACCCTCGGAAGGAGGCGCGCCCGACGGAGGCGGCGGCCGCGACGTGCCAGCACCCGTACTGGGAGCCGGCTTCATATGCTGTTTATACTCGGAATAGAACTTCCGGTTGAAATCGCGCTGCGTCTTCTCCTCTTCCGTTTGAGGAGGCATGTGGAAACTGTTCGTCGACGGCGGCCGGCGCATGCCCATCGACGGACTCCCCTCCCGCTTGAGTTTCTCCTCGTCCGCTTTCCTTTTACGTAATTTCTCGTTCTGCGCCTCCTTCCGTGCTCGCCTCAAATCATAAGATTTCCGTTTTTTGTCATCTGATAACAGAGTATAGGCTCGTTGGATCTCCGTGAACAAGGCAGTGGTCCGGTCCGCATTTTTATCGGGATGGTACTGCAGCGCCAGCTTCCGGTAGGCCTTCTTCACTTCTGACGAATCGCAGGTCTTGGCCACGCCTAGACATCTATAAGGGTCCTCCTGGAGCTTTTTGAGAATGCGATTCAAGATGGGAGCGCCGTTGACCGTCTCCACGCCCGCGGGGACGGGCGTGTCCTTGCACTGTAACAGCGTATTCGCGGCATCACAGAGAGCCTTGCCGTCCGCGCCTTTGCAGCTCTTCTCGGCCGCGCGGACGGTTTCGGCGGGCATCGGTTCGATGTTCATTGTTGTTGCGAGTGGCCGCCGCGCCGCCGGCGGCGGGCCTCTAGTAACTAGTGCGCCGCGCGCGGCGCTGCGGGGCTGCCCCTAGCAAAGTGCCGCTGGGTCTGGGCAGCCCTTCGTTGCCGCTGGAAGCTGCGCAGCGTGCAACGGCGTGGCGGTCGCCGCCCTTCCGCACGCTTTGCAAGGCGCGAGCACCGGTCAACCTTGCGTCGCGAGTAGCCGCGTTGAGCGCGAGGCGGCCGTCCAGGCGTTATGCAACCTACTAGGGTAGCGCGGCGGCCGCCGTCGCGAGGGGTTAGCGGCGCGTCCGTGTTTTTATACGAGTCCTCGCTGTTCTGGAGGTATGCTGTGTGTGGCTATCGTGCGGGTCCGTCCTCGTTCGTGCGTCGACGCGCGTTTTGTCCTCACATACACACTACCTCTGCACTCCAGGAGGCAAAGGAGCATCGGCAGACTCATTACCAAGCCCTGGTGCACTGCTGCTGCAATTCGAAGTCCTGGCGTCGAC
>Ga0099799_10460_pt1 | contig 10033 bp, 7 predicted proteins | sample Uncmet6_SortLC_1_FD_89033 | JGI IMG/M metagenome (GOLD analysis project Ga0099799, IMG submission 89033) | Marine eukaryotic communities from CALCOFI LINE 67, Pacific Ocean - CN11_C50_N6_SortLC_1 | ecosystem: Environmental > Aquatic > Marine > Oceanic | place: Pacific Ocean: Monterey Bay...
AGGCCAACGTTGGCAGCGTGCTACAGCAGCAACGGCACTTCTCTTCCCGGGTGGTTCTTTTTTAGTTTTTGCAAGCCTAGATTTGGCGCTCACTTCCTATAAAAATTCGACAGGCGCCGTACCTATTACCAGCATGGCCGCCCTACTTGCCCTGTGGCTAGGTATATCTGTCCCGCTGGTTTTTCTGGGTGCTTACCTTGGGTTCAAGAAAGAACCTATAGAATTCCCGGCAAAGTATTCGAATATTCCCCGGCCAATCCCCATGCCTCCTTGGTATCTTAGCTCCGCTTTCACTGTAACCATCGGCGGCATCTTGCCTTTTGGTGCTTGTTTCGTTGAACTATTTTTTATTCTCTCCTCTATGTGGATGGACCAATACTATTATGTCTTTGGTTTTACTTTCCTCGTCTTTGCCATCCTCTTGGTTACGTGCGCGGAAATCACCATTGTGCTCTTATATTTCCAACTGTGTGCGGAAGATTATCGTTGGTGGTGGAGAACATTTCTTACTTCAGGATCCACCGCTGCCTACGTCTTTGTGTATTCTTCACTGTATTTTACAAAGCTAGAGTCCAATCTTCCGATTACATACCTCCTCTATTTTGGCTACATGTTGATCATCTGCTTCGGTATATTTCTTTTTACTGGAACTACTGGCTTCTACGCTGCATTGTGGTTCAACACTGTCATATTTGGTTCCATCAAGGTTGACTAATGCAGGAATAAAACCCTCCTGCAATGAACACATTGCATCTCGTAACAATCTAGCAGCCTGTGGGGATTTACAAGCGGGGGTGGTTTACAGGAAGGGAGCACCGCCGAGTATTACCCGGCGCGTAAAACGGGCCTCCTGCAATTACCATAATTGCAATTCGGAGGCGTGGTTAGGAAGTCAGTCGCCCCCTCCCAATAAACTTTCTATTATTAACAGACGCTTCTCCCGTCGCAAGTCCCGAGCCCCCTGAAACCATGACATGCATGGGGCCACCCGGGGGCCTATTTCGTTAGACTACTACACTACATTGCCGGGGAAGTGCGGAATTAAATATCTTATTTCCCTTCAGATGAACGTGATATGGACTCTCTGTACTTCAATTTGAACAAAGGCGGTCTTGAAATTCAAGTTCGAAACAAGCCTGAGGATATGATCATGCGAATCATTGCGATGGTTTGGGCCAACTTGAACTTTGGCGCTTTTAAGTTAAAAATTTTTTAACACCCTCTGCCATATCTAGAGCCGACCGACCCGTAAATCTTATTCGTTGAGGCTTTTTTGTGCGCCTCTTTCGGACATTGGGGTCATCTGTCCTGTGTCAGGCTGTGAGAGTAGCGAATACAGGACCGGCGTGACCGTGGCTTGATGACATCCAAAAGCCCCCCACAATTATATCATCACCGAGTCGAAGCAAGCAAGACTCGGTGCTGTCTGGTATGGCGTGGGGCGGATGCGTAGGCGCGGCCGGGTACCCGATGGGCTGCCAGATAGGTCGCCTGATGTGGGGGGCCCGTGCTTGCCTTCAAGTTCGAAAAATCTTCAAGTAGTGGCCGTCAAGCTCAGCATCATGCCACAGCAGTAAGGCGCGTACTATGTTTGTGCTTGAACGAATGAGGTAGAGAACATTTATAGTTTAATAGCTACCATCTCGCTCTCTTACATCTTGCTTACACCGTGCTTATATTTCATCATCTTTGTCATCGTCACCATCTTTCTCAAGGCTTTCCTGTGTGAGTCGCTCCATCATAGCTTGCAGTTCAGTTTCTTCCCGAGCAGACACAACTTTTGGCATCATTTTTACAGTCATCTTACCACCTTTTTCGACTACGCTCTCGGTCACAGCCTCAATAGCAGCAGTGAGAGTTTGAATGCCTAGCTCTTTGTCCAATGTCATGGTGGTCATGACATACATGGGAGGGGCGATGAGTTTGATTTGAATGGGACAATCCGCAGTGGAGACGCCTTGAGCACAAACAAGGGCCTCCTGGATGGCATTAATGCCTTCGTAGGTAAAGCATGTTACCTCAACATCAGCGCGGACTTTAATTGGCTGAGGTGATAACTTTTTCTTAACGTAGTTCAAGAGGCACGACCTGGTGACTTCGTCCATAGCTGCGCAATCATCAAAAACTCCTTTGTCATCATCAGAGAGGCAGAGCTTGAATGCATCGTATGCATGACCATATTTCCTGTATAGTGGCCAGGCAACCATTTTGTAAAGTTCTTCCAGAGATTTGTGCTGTCTATCCGCTACATGCCTCATCACACGATGGACTGCTTTTGCTTTGTTGTACCTTTCCTCGCATTTTGCAACATCTTCAGCAGACACACGCCGTTTACTTAGGTCTATGTAACCCTTCTCCTTATCGACGCGAAGAACCATGACGACTTCGTTTCTATTGACTCGGATTAGCTTGTTTATGCTGCGGATGCGACGCCGACTTAATTCACTGAGCAATATCATGCCTTCGATATTATTATATTCCAGTAGTGTTACGTATGCCCCCATCTCGGCAATATTTCGCACATTCACCATGACTAACGATTCTACTTCCGGGAAAGGCTCTTCGTAGAAACGACACTCCAACCTCTTGTGTTCCTCCATCGCTCTTTGTTCGCTCCTCCCAGGGTACAAGTCTCTAGTCTTGTAGTTGTAGTAACAAACCTACTGTTTTTGGTTATCTGGCGGATCGCATACGTCGGCCGCGTCGCTGACCTTCCAAGAAAATAATTATGTTTCGAGCGCCCGCCAGAGACCGGGAACCACCCGGAAAACTGGCGACGGCACCTTCGGGACGCTGGCACAGACGCGCCCGAAGCGCGAGGCCGCTCGCGGCGGACGCTCCGCGGAAAAGTTGGACGCGCCGTCGGCCGCGGCCCAGCCCCGGCAGGGCGCGCACGGCGAGCTGGTCACCGCGAGGGCGCCCGCCATGGATGCGGGCTCCGCCCCCTCGGCCGGGTCAGTTTCGGCGGTTGACGCGCGGGGCGGGCGGCGCGGAAGAGAGACGCGGCGCCGGAGCTGTGGCGCGCGGCCAGAGGCGCGGCCCCGGCGCGGCCGAGCCGCGGGCACGCATGGGCGGCCGTCACGCGGCGCGTCGCGCGCGCTAGCAGCGCTCGCAGCGCCCACAGGCACAAAACGCTGGCTCTGCACGCGCGCGGTGGCGCGCTCGCGGACAGAAGTGCCGCGCAGGGGTTTTAGGTGGCCGACGGCGGCCTCGACGCGAAAACTGCGTCCGGAAAGGGGGCGCTGTCTCCACTTGGGGGCCAACCGGTGGGCCAGGTTCCAAGCCCCCCAGCGTTGTGTACGGCGGGCTGAATGGCGGCGCTGCGGGGTTTTAGACTTCCGTAGGGGGTTATGAGCGAGGTCCGAAGCGGCCGGACTACTGCCGGGGGCGATTTTGACCTTGCATCTGCGCCGCAGGCGGTTGCCGAAAGACAGTAATCAATCTGTATTCTTCTGATAAGGCCACTCCCCTACGCCCCAAGGACCACTCCGGTCACATGCCTCGAACGCTACCTACGGTAGCCGCCCTAGTTTGTTAGCTTTGTGAGCTGAACATGGCAATGAGGCATAGTAACCGACGGGCAACGAGGCATAGTACCCGCGTGGCGGACGCAAGTTTGGGTAGCGGCTCCTGTAAAAGAAACTTGTGACTCTCCCACTGCCCGCAGAGAGCACTCCGGGTGTATTTTCTACCGCGAACCCCGCTTGGTGAGATGGTATTCAGTATGACGGAAATTGAGGATCGATGCTGCTGCGCCAAGCATCGAGGCCACCTACGACGCTACATGCGTTTGTATAGCCAAGCTTCAGAAGCTCTGCAGTCGCTGTTCGAGAGTCAATCCCACGACGGCAGAGAACATAAATGGGGGAATCGAGTGTGGTCTTCTCGCGTAGGAATGACATGGCACAGCCCGGGGTCTCAATAATTTGGCGAAGGGGAAGAGAAATCGCAGACTGGAGTTTGCATATGGCGAATTGAGCTGGATCGCGGACGTCAACGAGAGTGAGAGAAGCGGCTGTGTCAATGATTTTTTTCAAGTCAAGTACAGTGATTTCATTCGCAAAATGAAGTGACACAGGTTTCGATGGAAGCAGGTTGCCAAAATTGCACCTAAGGAGACATTTAATTAGTTTAAATAGCAAGTTCCGTCGCCCCTCAACACAGGCATAATTTGCTGAGTCTCATCGAGGTCCACACAAAGTCCCTGGCCGCGGGCCCACAGTTTTGAGTCCTGGAGAGATTGGATCAGTTGAGCATCTCCGCAGAGCTCACAAGTTGGCCTCCGGGTGGGTAACCCAAATGGTTTGAGGCCAGTGCCATCAAAAATATGCATCTTATTCATCACACCGTCGTGTTTTGAAACGTAGCGGAGGACATCTAAAGCCTGAAGCGCACCAAGAACGCCAGGTACTGGTCCGAGAACACCTTGATCGGTACATCTCCGTCGCGCCTCAAGCGGTGATGGCCGATGAATCACGCATCTATAGCACGGTCCACCGTTTTTGCCCCAGCGCGTTAGCGAGCCCTCAGTTCCGAGCGCGGCGGCGCTGACAAGCACCTTGCCTGCTAAAAAACAGGCGTCATTTAAAAGGTAACGTGTCCCAATGTTATCGCTACAATCCACAACGATGCTGTGATTCTCAATTAGATCCGACGTCCAGTCATCATACATGCAATGTCGCGGCATGGCGAACACTGCCACACCTGAATTCATTGCTTGAAGCCGGCTTGCCGCGGCTTCTGCCTTGTTCCTCCCTATGTCGTCTTCAGCGAACAAGACCTGCCTATGAAGGTTACTAGCTTCTACTCTGTCGCCATCGCAGACAGTGACTTTGCCCACGCCCGCACCAACGAGGTATGGTAGACAGCTGCACCCAAGCGCGCCCGCTCCAACAACAAGAGCCGAAGATTCTCGGATCCTCTCCTGAGCCAATGGCCCGAGAACGAGCATCTGTCGAGCGTAACGCGTGGTCTCACAGTTCATCGGCAGCCAGTTGGTAGTCTGAGGCGGACTTAATTACAAGGCTCTAAGCTCACCGATAGTGAAGGTAGTGAAGGATACCGTAGGTACTGAGCCGCGCGGGTATACCGAGATGGTATACCGTGGGTTTTGGACAAAGGGAGGTTTCCCGGGGCACGGTCCGCGTAGTTCCCATGGGCCCTTCGAAGGCCATGAACCCGTTTCGCACTTCGCGTATGGGTTGTCAAACGCGCCTCGTTTGACGCCCGCGTTTACAGTCAAAAAACCATTGCACTGCAAAACCCTTTCGTTCGGTCGGTCGTGGGCTCTGGGGCGGGCGGTATATAAAAAAATTTCCAAGCTACGACGCCGCGCGCCGGCCTATGGCAAAAAGGGGAGATATCGTGCCTCGAGCAGAGCTGGTCACGCGGCCGTCGCGTCTTCCGGGAAGCTTGACCGCGGACCGGGTCGCGGGACTGGAAAGGGCGCGCCTGGCGCCGGGAGCCCATCTGTTTTACCCTGGCTCCAGAGTACTGGGTCAGTCCTTTCGAAGACTTAAAATGGCGGCATCTCGCCTGGATGGTGAGACGCAGCGCGGGCTGAAAAAAGAAAAAGATGTGCGTATTTCCAACATTATGGCGGCCAAGGCAGTTGCCGACGCGATCCGTACGTCGCTCGGTCCACGTGGTATGGACAAGATGATCCAGAAGGCCGACGGTGAAGTGTTGATAACAAACGACGGTGCTACGATCCTATCCCAAATGGATGTAGCACATCCCACGGTGAGAAGTCACCTCCATGATTTGAATGTACTTGCTCACGATAACTTGCTTGTGTACCCTAGGCAAAAATGCTCGTGGAGTTGAGCAAGTCACAAGACATTGAAGCCGGAGATGGAACTACCTCGGTCTGCGTGATTGCGGGTTCGTTGCTTGACGCCTGCCACCAGCTCCTTGTCAAGGGTTTGCATCCAACCACAATCGCAGAGGCGTTCGTACTTGCGGCTAACACCTGCGATACTATACTCCAGGGCTGTGCTCAGTCGGTGACACTTAGCGAGCGGGACAGGCTGGTTGACGCGGTAACAACATGCCTCTCATCAAAGGTGATCTCACAAAATTCGGAGACCCTCGCGCCACTCGCAGTAGATGCAGTTCTTAGCGTCATTGATGCAAACTTGGCATCCACCGTGGATCTGGGAACAATCAAGGTCGTCAAGCAAGTCGGCGGGACGGTGGATGACACCGAGCTAGTCGATGGAATTGTTTTTGCCCAAGGTGCCAAGAAGGCTGCTGGAGGTCCTACTCGTGTTGAGAATGCCAAGATCGGCCTTATCCAATTCTGTCTTTCGGCTCCAAAGACAGACATGGAAAACAATGTTGTGGTCTCTGACTATGCAGCCATGGATCGGCTTCTTCGCGAGGAACGCAAGCACGTCCTTGGCTTGTGCAAGAAGATAAAGAAATGCGGAATCACCGTCCTACTCATTCAAAAGTCCATTCTGCGTGACGCATACAATGATTTATCCCTCCATTTCCTCGCCAAGTCACGATGCCTCAGCGTCCAATAGTGCTGGGTTCCCTAGGATGTCTAATGAACTTCCAAACACCGTAGGATGGGTATTATGGTAGTTGCGGACATCGAGCGAGGCGAGATATCATACATTGCCGAAACACTTGACCTCCTGCCCGTTGCCCATGTCAACTCAGCGTGGATCGTGAGAGTTTTAACATTGCAGACTTTGACATGCAGGTCGACTCACTTGATCCGGCTAAACTCGGGACGGCGGGTCTCGTCCACGAGGTTTCTATGCCTGGGTCCTCGCAAAAGGTTGTTAAAGTCACCGGAGTGCCCCGCAAGGGGGCCTCGGTCACTATCCTTGTTCGAGGCTCCAATAAACTCGTTCTGGAGGAGGCCGACCGTTCACTTCACGACGCACTTTGCGTCGTCCGTTCTCTTGTCAAAAAGCGATATCTTATCTCGGGCGGTGGTTCAGCTGAGGTCGAAGCATGCCTCGAACTCGGTGATCGCTCCAAAACCAAGTCTGGGGCGGTTGGCTTCTGCCTCCGTGCATTTGCTGACGCTCTTGAGGTTGTGCCGTACACTCTGGCTGAAAATGCTGGTCTCAATCCCATTCATATAGTCACGCAACTCCGTAAACGCCACCGCGCGGGCGAAAGAGATGCTGGCATAAATGTCAAGCAGGGCTGCATTGACAACATGTACACCCTTAACGTTGTCCAACCACTTCTAGTTAATATCTCGGCTCTCCACCTTGCCACAGAGTGCATTTGCATGATCTTGAAGATTGACGATCTTGTTCTGGTTCGTTGACAGCATGGAGTGTCGGTCGGATCTATGAATACATACATGCCTCTCGGGCAAGTTTTCCTCTATGGTGCTTACACATGTGCACATCGATAGGATATTTGGGGCAAGAGGCAACTCGCAGCCGGGAGCTTGGAACCATAGTTCATTGAATTCTCCAGCGATATGCGGCCAGTGCAACAATGTAGCAACTGAAAGAAACTATGACCGCATGAGTCTGATATTCATCATCATTCAAGTTGTTACTACCTCTTGGGCCAAAGATATTTTGTTGGGTTTTAATGGCCTTGCGCCTAGATACGTGCATAGGAAGCAGCCAACCGGCACGGGGCGATCGGCTGGATTGATTGGGACTGTATAGTGCCCCATAGTAGGTTCGGAAGCGACTTGATTGACCGCCCGCGTGTTCGGACGCCCTGTTCGACGTGACGTCTACGAGCCCCGTTTTGTTTCTCGTACTTACTAGCGTCGTAAGTCTTCCGAAATCTAGCCCCCCAGCTGAGGCTCTCATCCGAACGTGCCGAGTCAAGTTTTGGACTTGTTTTTATGCCAGTGGACTTTATCGGGCTTTGAGACTTTCGGACTTTGAGACTAGAGGCTTGGTGTATGTCCTTTTCCTTTAGGATGTTCCTTCCTTCCTTAATTATTTATTTATTTATTATTTGAGACTCCTGGCATTGTGGCTGATAGCAAAGAGACGATGAAACCAAAAGGATATCAAGAAGATAAGCAGGAGATACTACTACTACTAGCAGTACAACTCAGGCTTGCCCGGGCCAGTTACTCGGAATGCACGAAGGCAATTCGCATGGGCCGCGCCGGGCCACATGACTTGGTACTTGCCTTGGCGCACCTGTACGTATCCAAAAGCCCAACGGGCTGCTTGCGCCCATCCGCTCGTCAGGAGGGGTCTTTCGCTAATCTCACTAAACGGGTTTAGTCGAAAACCCGTCGGGTTATTGAGCGGGTTATTTACCCCGGATCCCCTTCGAGGGGTAATAATAGGCAAATTACCGGTTATTAACCGGTTAATGGCAACCTAGGCCGAGAGTGCCCTCAATTATTATTACGGCGTTTTACTTCACGTTGACGCCCAAGCTTTCTTCGGCCCCGTCTTCTCCGCTGGCTACGCCCAAGCTTTCTTCGGCCTAGCCAGAGCCGGAAGTCAAATAGTGAAATGAAATTACGCCGTTTTTCACACGTAAATCACATCCTAGCGCTGTAGAGATGACTTCGTCATGAACTCTCGGCTAGTGGAACGTCCCAGCAGCTGGCCTACTATCATCTACAAACCGCATACCTTGATTGTAACAAAATCCCGCTCGATGTATATCTACAAGTGCATTACTTGTGTCGTATTTGCAGGCGCATCACTACAAAATATCAAAACACGGGCCTGGTCAAGTTGGAAAAAGAATATGTATTTTGCACGATGCGTGATCGAACTACCGTAGTTGGTACCGACCTATATCTCCCCTTGAAATGAATTAGAGAGCATACGATCTCACCACACAGTGCCAAGTTCCTCCGTAGGTCATATCGAAGATCTTCTTTAATTCGGTGGCCACGTCCTAATGACGGGAGCTCATAGCTCATTAGCGTACAATGTGTACCTTCTCTATACCGTGCTTATCCATAGCGACATCGGCAGCCGCCACAGCAGCGTTTTGCATGGCCAGTGGTATGTCAGCCCGATGTATTATCACCTTCGAACAGTCGTATGTCATTATAAGATTTCTTAAATATTCCGCCGCACTTTTCTCGTAATTGCATCCTTAGCTTCAGCCTCGTCCTCCATCTTGGGCGTTAGGATACCCAAGCGTACTCGGCAGGTACCGTGGTACCGTAGGTAGGCCCGGGTACGGTGCTGAAAAAATTTAGGTACGTATAACTTGAAGAGGCAGGCTTTTGCGCAGTTGCATGTAACACAGCAGCCCCGCGGCCGAATACAACCCTACGACCAAAACTGTGGTGCGACTCCACCTTTCGGTTTCAACTTGCCAGTGCCAGTGCCAGTGCCAGTGCCGCGGCGGCCACTGCGGCCCGCCGGGCCCGGGATCACCGTGACCTCCGGCGAGTCCCGGAGTCCGACTCAGTCGGAGCCTGAACCTGAGTCCGACCTTGACTCGGAGTCTGAGTCGTCACTCGGGCCCGCCAGTGACCTGGGGTCACGGTCACGGCCCGGGTGTGCACACTGGCAAGCTCACTGGTAACTTAAAGTAGGCTAAATAAACAAACAAACAAACAAACAAACAAACAATCATGATGATGATTAGAAATCCGAGTCCGAGTCGAGGACGGAGGCCCGGGCAGAGTTCCACATCACGCCGCTGGCTCTAGCCGCTGGCGGCCTTCGCTCCGCGCTCCCAGCCATACCAGAAGCGACACTCTAGCTATGGCATGGAGCCTTCCCACGCATGCGGCCCATGACATGGGGAATTCTGAGTTCAATTCTCCGAGTCGGCGGCAACCCCCCACGGAAGTCCGACTAGTAGACTCAGAGTCGGACCGCCGGTTGATAGCGCGACGACCCGCATATAGAGGAGCGCCTGGCCCCGGACACAACCGAGAGGGATATAGGCACGTTCAAGTTCGTATTCGCTATGGAGTTATGCTGGTCTGCCGCCCCGCCCCCCTGTTGCCATTAACCGGTCAATAACCGGTAATTTACCCATTATCACTCCTCGGAGGGGATCTGGGGTAAATAACCCGCTCAATAACCCGACGGGTTTTCGACTAAACCCG
>Ga0099799_10461_pt1 | contig 10026 bp, 8 predicted proteins | sample Uncmet6_SortLC_1_FD_89033 | JGI IMG/M metagenome (GOLD analysis project Ga0099799, IMG submission 89033) | Marine eukaryotic communities from CALCOFI LINE 67, Pacific Ocean - CN11_C50_N6_SortLC_1 | ecosystem: Environmental > Aquatic > Marine > Oceanic | place: Pacific Ocean: Monterey Bay...
GGTCGTCGGCGGCTTCGACATCGGTTTGAGGCGCGGTCTGGTGGACGTGGCCGACCTCTCGAAAGCTGGACTTGTACGAATGTCCGCGGCGCTGGAGGGCTATCACATGTTGCCGCCTTATAATGTTGAGATGGTGCACGGGTCTATCGTCCAAGTTGCTTTAAGATTGAGGCGCTTCGAAGTTGTACTGAATGCAGCGAAGCGGAAGAACGGGATTCTACAGAAGCTGGCTTCGGCGGAAGTGGCTTTGTACAGAGACAACGAGAGATTGTCGAGTTTAGATGGTGTCTACGGCGTCGAGCCCGGCGTGCGCTACGCCATCATAGCCCGGTGCGACGGCCACCGCCAGGCGTCGCTGACCGAGGCTTTGACTTTCGCGCCGGAGCATTTTGATGATGGCCTCTCGGACAGACTCGAGCTCACGGTCGAGCTCGAGTCGGAGCTGTTCGAGGCTTTAGTAAGAGTCGTCGACGACGAGACGGGCGCGCCCCTCGACGGCGCCGTGCTCCAGCTGGACGGCTTCGAGACCTGCGGGCCGACGCCCGTCACGGGCTGGCGGCGCATCGGCAAGAAATTGGAGGGCGTGGCGGGGCCCGCCGTCTTCCTGCCGTGCGTCGCGGCGGCACCTCGAAGAGTGCAAACGTCGACGGCGCGTGTGGAGTTGCGGAACGACGGCGCCGTGCCGTGTACCACTTTGAGGTTACGGCGCGCTTCAATAGCCGTGCGCGTGTTGGACGACGAAGGGCGCGCTGTGCAAGACCCCGTCGTGCAAGTCGGCCTCTCGACGAAGGGCCCGGAGGAGGTTTCTACTCCAAGAGTGGGCACGGCGGCGTTGGATCGGAGGCGCCAGGCGCCGGCCTACGTGCGGCCGCGCAACGAGGTGCTTGTGGTATTGGACCACTTCTACGACGTCCGCGTCGTGCACGACGCGATGCGGCAGCGCGACTTATTGGATCCGCAGCGGTTTGAAGTTATGGACTTCGGGCGTAAACAGGGAGACGCGGCGCTGACCGTGCGCATGGAGCCCTACCGGTGCGCCGTGGACCTAAAGGTCGTCGACGCCTTCGGGGACGACCTGCCGCACGCGCGCGTGCGGCTCGGGGATCATGAATTAGGGACGCGGCGCGGCGTGCTCGACCTCGGGCCGAACGGCGCCGTTGTCCAACCGGAGGAGGAGTAATGGTTTTCACTTGTCTTTTTTACTCGTCGCGGAATGGCGCTCGACGACGGCGACGCGTTCAGAGCCCTAGGGCCGGCGGCCCCGTCTCGCTGCGCCCGAGCGGTCGCCCCTCCAGGCGTCCCGTGCCGCTCCTCCGGCGGGTACGCGCGGCCGCCGCCTGTGCAGAAATCAAATCCGTGTCCGGTAGATCGACCGCGTCAGCCCCACGCCATCGACGCAAATTTCCACACGGGTTCAAGCCATTTGGAGGGGAGTCATGCCCTTCTTCTCGCGCCGCTCCTCTACCGGCTTCCACGGGCTCCCCGGGCCCGAAGCATTTGGCGGCAGCCCGGGGTTGATGTGGCCGCGGCCGCCGTGGAGTTTATGTCCCTTGTTGAAGAACTCGTACTCGTCCTTGGCGCCCTCGCTCCGCGTGCGGGCCATACTCTACATGCGACCTGCTTGAAGTATCTCGTTGGCACGCCATCGACGCGACGCGCAAATGGATTATCGAAGGACGCCGCGTCGAACCGTCCCGCCGCCTTATGGTAGAAATCTGCGTCACTTTTTTCGCACTTGGCGTCGCAAAATTAGCGAAGGGACTCTGCGTACCAAAAAACCGGTCGAACTGCGCGCGTGCGTCATCCATCGAAAACTTCTCGCCCGGGTCCCAGCGCTGGCCGAAGAAGGGCGCATCGAAGGCGCTGTTGAAGCCCGTGGCCTGGTAGTCCGTCTGGTCGCGCTCGCCCTGGCGCAGACCATCAGTGCGCATCTCGTCGTAGTCGCGGCGCTTCGCCTCGTCCGAGAGGACGGCGTAGGCTGCCCCTACACGCTTAAACTCCTCCTCGTCGCCGCCCTTGTCCGGGTGTGTCTGCAGCGCGCGCTTCTTGTAAGCTTTGCGGATGTCCGACGCGTCGGCCGTCGACTGGACGCCCAGCGCGGCGTAGTGGTCCGGGACACGCATTTTGTGGTGATCTCCTGGGGCTGCCTATGGTCGTATTCGGCTGCCCCCGGCCCGGCGCAGCGCTCTTGTATGCCTGGACCCTTCGTGTCAGAGCGTAGCGCCGAGATTAGCGCCAGAGGAATTTACTAGTGTGTTGTTGCGCTAGCTCTGCTTTGTCCCCGCTTTTGAGTTGCATCCGTCAAAGCATCAGCAATGGAGCAACCCCTTGAGAAGCGCACGGCTGTGGCTGCGGCTGGTACGAGCAGCACGGATCTGCTACGGCTGTGGCAAGGCGATTTAGTGGAGCCCCTGCTCGCATTCCTTCCTCTCAAAGCGATTGCGACCGTCCCCGTGGTGTCGCGCCGGTTCCGCGACCAGCAGTGGCGGACGATGACACTCATTGCGCGCCAGTGCGGAACCCTTTGCACGTCGACGAGCTCCTTTCTAGACGCCGTCCGTTGGACCGGGCGCGACGAGCGCTGGTCGCGCTTCGACGGCAGCAATTTCGAAGCTTGGGAGACGCTCACCCGCAACAATGATACAGGGTCCTTCAACTGCAGCCGGGACGGAAACGGGCGCCTGCGGATCGAGACAGATAGATCGGATAGTGGAGACCACGGGGGCGGCTTGGTGAAGAGATTTGATGGCGAATATCTGTGCGTACGGCGAGTTACCTACAGCTTCAGCTTTCACAATACGAATCCGCATTCCCACGCTGAGCCGCAAGTGGAGGGCTTCGCAGCCCTCAGTATTAGCGGAGGCTTCTTCAATGGTAACGGTGCTGGACCTCCAGATGCATTCATTGGCTTGCTTGTTGAGCCGAGCGACAGTGACAGACACATGGATGACACTCCATGGTTCGAGCTCCAGTGGTTCGCCATGGGCCTTCCGGTATTCAGTGGACCAAAAAATGTAATAACGGTGGAGCCTGGTGCAACTTATACGGTCGACGCGAAATTTGATTGGGATCGAAGACTCAGGTACGGATGGGCGGACGTGTCTGTCACGTCCGCCACAAATTTGAATTTCGGCCGGGGGAGATTCAAATTCCGCCGCAAGCCGCTCACGGCTATCCACCTCTACAACTATACCCAATCCATCTCTACCTTCGATTCTGTCAACGTGATGTATTCGCCGCGAACGTCGCGCGACGGCGCCTTCGAGAGCGAGGACCCAGAGTAAATTAGTGCGTCAGACTTATTCTGGAACGCGCGGGGGGTAGCTTCTTCTTTCTTTCTTGGGACAAACAGAGGGGTCTCACTCGACGAGGACGAGGACGCGCACGGCGGGCGTGCCGGCGGACTCACTGGACGAGGAGTCGAGGGCCTCGTCGACGACGTTCACCGGCGACGCCGGCCGCGCTTTCGGCGCGGCGCAGGCGATGCGGAGCCTGACGGCGTGCGCGGCGCGCGTCACCCGCTGGTCGTCGTCGGCGTCGTACAGTATCTCGTCTTTGCCCGGGTTGTCCGTGTCCGCGGCGGCGTCTTCCAGGAATCTTTCTGTCGCCTCGACGGGGTCGATGGGGTCCCGCGCGAGCGCTTCGGCCGCCTCGTCCGGCGGCGGCGAGTACATGATATCTATTCTAGCGCGCCAGGCGCCTCTTCAGGCGCTCAAATTTCAATAGCTCTCCGCGCGCGGATTCGCGCGGCTCGGACACCACAGGCGCGTCGCGCGGCCAGAGAAGGTGGATTCGAGGGCGCGGGCCTGCAAGCGCCCGAATTCCGCGGCTTCACGATAATCCCGCGTAGATAGCGTCCTGTAAGACACTAGCAAAACAGGCTGCCAGGCTTGGCTGCCAAAAAAGCACTACAAAGCAGGCCGAGGCAGCCCCCGAGCGCATGGGGCTGCCACTGCCCCTCGTCGCGACTGCGACGCTCGCCGCGGCGGCGCCGTTCCGGATGGTCTTCAAGCGGCTGCCCAAGGACGGGGGCGTCGACGGAGCGCGTCGTGCGGCGCGCGTCGCCGCCGTGCACCGCCAACGAGAAATGTTGAAAGACGAGCACTGCCTCGTCGACGCCGTCAACACGACGCTACGAACGACCAGAGACATGCTCGACTGGGGCGGTTCGGATCAACTGTTTGCGAAGTGGTGGGAGGAGCACGTCGTGGACTTCACGCTGTCTTCGGAAAATTGCAAGAGCCGGGACTTCGAGAAGTGCCTCGCTGGAAGATGGAGAAAGGATGGCGTGACGGTGCTGCGGGCCGCGGGCCACTCGCCCTGCAAAGCAGCCAACAACTTGCAATACGCGACGCACCCCTACATTTATGTAAGCGTGGGCGAGAACTGGGGCGCCTTCTCGTCGCACCACGTGAACCGCACGGCGAACTGGAACTACTGGACCGACGCGAAAGAATGTGGGGGGAGGGTTGTGCCCTCGAAGCACGTCAGGGGCATGAAGGGCTATGGCTACGGTATTAAAGATGAGGGTGCGCTCATGAAGTACCACCGTCATGTGAGAGACTGGCTGGATAGCCCCCAATTGCGCTTGTTATTGACTACTCAAAGAACATCTCAACTCCGCCACCCGAAGGTCGTACCTTTACCTCTGGGAATACGCCACGTCAACGTCGCGTTGCTGATGGCCTTGATCGTCGGGGCCGCCCGACCACCTCGAAGTAGGTGGCTCCTCATCAACAATTCGGGATGGCAATTCAGGGCGGCCATCAACGAGATGGTCTCTGCCAAGTTTTCTCCACCAATAAGGAACACGTACTGTGCCAAGAAGTCCTGCCCGTTACTCGAGGACGGCCCGCCCATCGTCTACAAGGGGAACACCTTGGACCACAAGGCCTACACCGACCTCGCACGCTATCCATCAGATTTAGAGGCGTTCTACCGCTTCTCGACGTACGGCCAGATCCTGACGTCGAAATTTGTCTTGTGCCCTCCCGGATTAGGACCGGACTCCTACCGCCTCTGGGAGGTGCTGTATTTGGGTGCTATTCCGGTGATCGAACGAACACAAGGAGGGTGGGACGACCTGCTCGTCGATTTGCCGGTGCTGCTCGTGGATTCTTATGAAGAAATCACGCCCGAGTTTCTGAGGGAGAAGTACGCATTTATACTAGATAAGTGCGGGACCTTCGATTTGAGGCGACTCACCAAAGCCTACTACCTCCACCTCATACGAAGGCAGGGGACGACGAGGTTGGGGGAGGGCACGACGCGGCCCCACTCTACAAAACGGGAGGGCAGCCCCTACGCGCTGCGGCAGGCTTATCGGTTAGCCCCGGTGCCGAATTATCTGAGGGAGCGGCTGCCTTCACATTTACGGCCGCCGAAGTTCAAACACACGGGCCGACTGACCCGGGCCGGGCGGAGGGCCGTCGGGAAGCACGACGACCTCAGCAAATTGACGCAGCGAGGGGAGATTTGATCGAGATCGACTTCTCCGCCACTGCACGCCATCGACGCGACATCCTCCGCGGCATACCATGTGACTAGTCTATGTATTACGCGGGCACGAAGAGCGCCCGGTACACACAATCAGCGGTAGAGGTAGAACCAAGCCCCGCGAGGACCGCCCTCTCCCGCTCCGTCTGGACTTGCAGCGGACTCGCACACAACCACCCCTCACCATCGTAGTCGCCTTCCAACCGCAGCTCCTCACGCGCCGCAAACCGCTCCCGCATCTCCTCGGCGACATCTAACACGTCCGACGCGACGTACACGGACGCTGACACCGGAGACGCGCAGACCGCTCGACAAATGGTTTCAGCGAGCTCCGGCGTGCAGACGCGCCGCTTCCGGTGCTTCTTCTTGAAGTGAGGATCAGGAAATTGGATCGCGACGCGCTCGAGCGGCGCGCCCGCTTTATCTAGATCGCCTAGGAGTCGCCCTAGGTCGACATTCGCGTTGCACTGGAGGAAGGCGCAGTTTTTCAGAGTCTGGGCGCTTTGTTGCGCCCTTGCCACGGCCTCTGGTCTCAACTCGAGTCCGAGGAAGTTCCGGGACGGGTCGCTGGATGCGGATTCGACGCACCAGCCGCCCAGCGCGCAGCCGACGTCGACTGTTAAAGGTTGGGTGCGGTCGTCGAAGATGGTTTGTGCCCAGTCCTCTGCTAGTTCCGCCGGTTGAGTCGCGGCGGCGGAGAGCGGGTTGCGGTGGTGGCGCAGGCGTTTGACGCGCTTGCGCTTCGGCGCGTCGGCAGGCGCGTCGTTGGTTCGGACCTGGTGAAAGCCGGCAGCGGCCCGAAACTCTTCAACGGCTGTAGATGCCAGCCGGCTGCAGCGCGGACTGCAGCGGCGTGCTGCCCTGGCCTGCTGGAGGCAGGCGGCGCGCCGGGCGGCAGCGGCGAACAATATCATCAATCGTCGCGTGTAGATCATCTATCTCTTGTTTGCACCCGGCATGGGCGATGCTCTGAAGGGCAAGCAGTCGAGGCTGGAGATTAGGTAGCGTATCGACACACACTAGCATTGTACGAAACGCGAATCTCCGCGCAGGAACGGGTACATCATCGCGGCACAACGGCGAAAGGGGCTTGCTGCGTTTCGGAACACGTTCCGCCCAGTCACGCGTGCGAGTCGTTGCCGCCGCGCGTCGAGCGCGCGAATGCAGCAAGTAGGCCTCGATACGTACCGCGCATCAACCAGCCTACCCGGGGCCGACATCGCACGTGTGGCAATTCCCCCATGGCCTAGTAGGATTCTGATGTGAGATAGGGGGTTGTCTTGGCTCCGCGGAAGAGGCACTTCATTCGGCTTCAAGGGCTGCCAGAGTTGGCCAAAACCAGCAAAACGATGCTCAATCAACTGTTCCTTGCAAGCACTGTCGCGGCCCTCCACGCGCCGAACCTGCAAGCCCTGCAGAGAGGGTTGCACACTCGCCTGGCAGCCAGCAGCCGGCGCAAGACAAGCTTCGCGCGCCTCCGCAGCACGACGTGTCCCGCGCAGGCCCATGAACCCACGACAGCGTTGGAGAGAGGCGCCGTCCTGCAAGGCGCCGTCGCCGCCGTCGTCGCTGCCGTCGCGCCCACCACGGCACGCGCCGCGGACGCTGTCGACTACAAGGCGGTGGCGGCCGACATCGCAAAGATCATCAAGAGCGACCCGGACAAGGGCCCGACCTTCCTGCGGCTGGCCTGGCACTCGTCGCGCGCCGTGCATCAAATGTCGCGGCGCTTCGTGCACCCAAACTCACAGGTTGACGTGCGCACAGGTCGGGCGACTACTCGAAACAAGCCCAGGACGGCGGCTCGCGCGGCGGCACGATCCGCTTCAAGGAGGAGCTCGCCCACGGCGGCAACGCGGGCCTCGCCAAGGCCGTCAAGTGGTTGGAACCTGTCAAAAAGGCCCACCCCGGCGCGTCCTACGCGGACATCTTCACGCTCGCCGGCGTCGTCGCCATCAAGGAGGCGAACGGACCCATTATAGGGTGGTCCTCGGGTAGGGTGGATGAGCCCGTCTCATCCGTCGCGCCGGACGGCCGCCTGCCGAACGCGGACATGGGTTCACCATCCAAAACGGCGGACCATTTGAGAGACGGCGTCTTCTACCGCATGGGGTTTGATGATCGCGAAATTGTGGCATTGTCCGGTGCCCACGCTCTAGGTAGATGCCACCCGGACGCGTCCGGCTACGACGGGCCCTGGACGCCGACGCCGACGACGCTCAACAACGGCTACTATTCCCTGTTGTTAAACGTCGCGTGGACGCCGCGCGACTGGGACGGCCCCTTCCAGTACGAGGACCCGTCGAAGAAGCTCATGATGCTCCCCTCGGATTTACTCTTGGTGACGGACAAGAAGTTTCTCAAGTACACGAAGCGGTACGCCACGGACAACGCCAAGTTCTTCAGTGACTTCGCGGCGGCCTTCCAGAAGCTCGAGGAGAACGGGTGTAGTGGCTTGACGCCGACGGAGTGGGCCTGAGTCTTGGTTCTGCGTGCGGCCGAGGGTCCGCAACGGGCTACCTGTTGTGGCGACGGCGCGCGCTCCCCTAGTACTAGTAATAACACACACATTCCACTTACGACCCAGTAGAGTGGTCAAACGATGGCCTGGATACTTGTGACGGCCGGGAGAGGTCATACGTCACGGAGTCGCTTTCCAGCGTCATCAGCGCGTAGTCCGCCTTCGTCCACCTCGCCTTATGCATCAAATCGACCGGTGGACCCTCTGGAGGCGCGGGCGCGGGCGCGGGCGCCGGCGCCGACACCACCGTTTTACTGGAAATGACGAACCGCCGGTCCTTCGCCGGCAGCCCGGCCAGCATCAACCCGGCCTCGTCGCCGTACAAATCGGAAGAGCACTCGACGCCCAGCCGGTACTTCGACCGCTCGGCCACGTACGCTAGTCTGTTAATAGCGTCGTTCCCCAAATCAAAGTTCCGCGACAGCCCCACGCTCAGATGGGGGCGCGGGTCCGGCGGCGGCGCCCGCGGTTTCGTATCAATCACCTCAACATCAGCACCCGGCGCCCTGACCCCAATCCAGGCCTCTGGTTTCTCGACAGAAAACTGGAAGCACAGCTCGTCAGCTAAAGCGAAGCCCGTCTGCGGCCCGCAGCCGCACCGTGCCAAATCCAAGCGAGACAACGTCGGTGTGGCCGCAGCGGCCTTCGCGAGCGCCGCGCAGCCTCTATCTCCCAGATCCGGGTTGTCTTTAAGTACGAGTACCTCGAGGTGCCGCCTCAATGTTTGTGAGGGCGGCGTCGGCGGGCGCTCGGGCTTACTCCACGCGGCGCCACACTTTAACCGTCCCGACGCGTCCTTGCAGTCTTTCGTTTTCTCCACATCATACCACTCGACGACGGGCTCCTCACCTCTCTGTACATTTTTAAGAATAACAGATCCCATAGAATCGGACGTCGCCAGGTCCTTGTCCCAGATTTTGAGCTCTATTACGGAAGATTGCGGGGCCTGGACCTCGCACTCTACCGCATATCCCCACTCGGGGTTCAAATTTTTCTTCACGACATGCGTCTTGCCTACCTTCTTCCCGTCGACCTTGACCACGACATAAGGGTCGCTGCTGCGGTTCTTCGCCGTTAAAGCCCAGTCCTTCACCACTAGATTCTCGGCCCTTTCGATGGAGATTCTCAACAAAGATAGAGGCTCCTCGCTCTGGTTGACGTTGTTGTGGTCGTCCAATCCAGCTGCTATCACATAAGCTGAATACCCCTGGAGGCGACACTGTGCTAATGATAAGTTGGAGGGGCACGCATTACCACCGATCAAAGCCTTGAGCTGCCCTACTAATGTAGGGGCATTGAAGGAGTTGCCGTCCAGTACCAACCGCGTCAACGGTTTCGCTTGCCTCTCTTGTGTACGCAGCATGACGGCTTCGAGCAGACAAGCCAGGGCGCCGGGCCCTAGACAAGCGCCATCGAGCGCGAGCTCCCTTAGTGAATCGGTGTCGAGGTCCTTCCTTACTAAACCGCGAGCTAGCGCCTTGCCAAAGCCAACTGAACACCGCGCTCGGTGGATGCAGACGGCCGCCGCGCGCCCTCGAGCTGCCAGTAACCCGCAGGCTGCGCCCGCCTTTCGATCCAGATACAGGTCGCGGGCCTCGCCGGCCAAGACGAGCTTGGGCGGCCTCGATGCACGTAGGAGCTGCCTTGCTTTACCTGATCGCCGCGCCGTCAGGGCCGCGGGCGTCGCCGGCGCCAATAACGCCGCCGCCGCTAATAATACGTCCTCCGATCCATAAAAGGGCGCCTCCAATACGACGGCGTCCGCCGACGACGCGAGCGCGACGAGCTCGCCCCGCCCTAAATCATTAGAGCGCCACGCGAGGACGCCGCACTTCGAGACACGCCTTCGAGCCTCGAAGTAGCGTGCCGAGAGCCCCTCTTTCGAGCGGTGCGCTCTCGATGCAGAAGTCGCCGCGGGCATCGCCGGCAGTTCTATTGAATCGTCCTCCATGGGTTGTTGTGCAATCGGCACCTCGTCCGCAGGGGTCTCGACCTTTTCGGCCGTCTTC
>Ga0099799_10345_pt1 | contig 10016 bp, 9 predicted proteins | sample Uncmet6_SortLC_1_FD_89033 | JGI IMG/M metagenome (GOLD analysis project Ga0099799, IMG submission 89033) | Marine eukaryotic communities from CALCOFI LINE 67, Pacific Ocean - CN11_C50_N6_SortLC_1 | ecosystem: Environmental > Aquatic > Marine > Oceanic | place: Pacific Ocean: Monterey Bay...
ATATCGTCTACAGGAATTTCATTTAAATGACGACGTACCAGATAAACAATGGTAAATGCAGCTTCATCAAATACCTGCTCATACACAGGCACAAAACCCAAAACTTTGGCATACCATTGAATCGACTCTTGCAGATTTTTCACCCGAATCATAGTGTGATTAAATACATAATCTTTGGTTTCAGGATTTTCAGAGACAGGAAGATCAAATTTGCTTAATAAATCGTGTAATGCCATGAGGGCTTACTCCAGCCAGATTTCGGAAGAGGAATCATATTAGATAGCGAAACTTTAACGCATCAACAAGCTCAAATCCAATCTGGAGCAAATCATGGTTGCATAAATATACATTTTTCTCCAAACCTATCTTCAAGATTATTTTTACAAGTGAGATGTTCAATCTTCAAACAAATACGCATTTGAGACTTGTTTTTTTCGTGGGCTTCGGTAAAATTCACGCCACGTTGCCGGCATAGCTCAGTTGGTAGAGCAACTGACTTGTAATCAGTAGGTCCACAGTTCGAATCCGTGTGCCGGCACCATTTCCCCTTCTATTGATCCTAAAATTTTCTTTTTATTTTTTTATTGCACTGATTTGCATATAACGAATCATGCCTTCTCTGTTCAAGTAATCACACAATTTTGCGGTTGCCTGTATTTTAAATTGCGCCAAATCCTTTTTTGTATTGGAATTTGAAGCTATAAACCGTGCAAAACCACCCAATACCGACTCGGTGATATCGACACTTTTAACTTGGTAAAACCCGTGTTGTTCAAGTTGAAGCCGAGTCATGCCAAGCGTGGCGATGTGACTCAGATTTACATCCGCAGCTTTAAGCAAATAAGAATATTTTTGTTGCTGAAATCGGGAAAGTTGCCGCCATTTCTCCGTCAAAACCAAATAATGAAAACCCAAACGTCCCTGTGTTTTTAGCACGGGTTTAACTGCATTTAAAAAGCGTCGTAAGTCACTATGGTAGGCGGCATCTATACACAAGATGACATTAAAAGCTTCTGGCAAATAAAGCTGATTTAAATCTAAAAATGAACCCTGCTGAATGTGCGCTAACTGCGGTAAATGTTGATGAATCTGCTGAATAAGTGCTGGCTGTAACTCGAGCGCGCTAAGCTGTTGCACCTGATAGTGCTCAATCCAATGTTGCAAACTTGCACCTTGACCACAGCCCAAATCCAGTAAACGATCTTGTGCTGTTAACTGAACTGCGTTTGCCAGTTGATCTGCTAACTGGCAACATGCGGTTTTATAATCTGTTGTATTGTCCCAATATCCAAGATTACTCCATGCGAGTGTCCGTTCATCCCCCAATCGTGCAACATCAATTGCATATTTATGAGGAAGTTTAGCCGTTAACGCATGAAGTAATTTCATCGATTTAGTAGCCGAGTTGGGGAGCAACCTCCACTTTAGGTGTTAACCCTACAAACGGCAATGGTGCGTTAAAAATTTCAGCAATATGCATGGCTGAAGTCACCGCAGATTCTAAAATAGGTAAACCATCGCAAGACCATGAACCACAGAAAAAGACCTTACGATTTGGCATTTTGTGACGTTGTTGCAATTCCTTGTTTAACGCGACTGTTTTGGAGTCCACGACTGCACGGGTCAATTTCACAGTAGAAATGATTTTCTTTGGATCAATTTCTGTAACAGGTCGCCAAGTCTGGAACACAGGATTTTTACCCACCAATGTTGGTTCAACCGCATTCATCCACACAGTAAATTGTTGACGGGTAAATTTACGATCCATCATATAGCTTAGGACTGACCAGTCTTTGCGACGTGGCGGCATCACCGATGTATCGGTATGGATCACCAGATCGCCATCTTCAAAACGAAATTGTTTTAAGATCGCAATATCATCTGCAAATTGTTCAGCATTTAAAAATTCTTCAACTTTGGAAGTGGGCGTCGCCACAATCACGCGATCATATAACCCTTGTTCGCCTTGAGTATTGACCACTTTTACTTTTTCGCCCTGTTGCTCGACCTGAGTAATCGCCGAACCACTACGAATATCCACCCCGTCAATCAAACGATCAACAAATGCCGGGGTTCCACCTTGCATACGCAATAAAGCATCACCATCGGTCAGTTGACGCAAAAAAGTCAATAAAGGTTTTGCAGGCCATTCACCAATGGTTTTAGGATTACAGGTACAAATGGTATATAGCACAGGCATCACCGCACCATGCCAAAACACTTCTTCAATATGATTCTGATTAATAAATTCGGCTAAGGTAATATCCTGTTGTTTAGACTTAAAAAACTGATTAATCGCAGTTTTTAGCTGTAACATTCCTTTCACCAGACGCCAACCATATTGTTGAATCCCTTTTTTATTATTGATAATCGGGAAGTTTCCAATGCGGCTGCGGTTCGTGGTTAACCAGGTTTCTGTACGGTCTTCAAATAACCAGCTACACGCCATATAGGTACGTACTGGAAACATTTTCATACCCAAATGCGTTGCCAGACTTAAAGTATTCTTCCATAAATAAGGATTCATCACACGCAAAGGAGCATCGATCACTCCGTCCTCGAACTCAATACTATGGCTATCCATTCCTCGACCTGAGAGGGCTTCAAATATCGTCACCGTATGTCCTGCATCTTTTAAAATTCTTGCGGTAGCAAGACCAGCCATTCCGCTACCGATAATTGCGATATCCAAAATTATGATCCATCAGTTGAGAATTTTTTTGATTATGACTGATCGTCATGAAAAACACCGTATTAAAATCTACCAGTTTTTCTTAAAATTTTTAGCGATTTGAATAAAAAATAATCAAATAAAAATGTGATTTACATCACACTATAATTATCAAACAAATAATTGAAATTATTGTAGTTTTAATTTTATATTTTTCAAAAAACTGATTAAAAAAAACAAGATAAATTAACCATTCGATCAATAAAGATTTTACAGTCATCTTCAATTGCGATAGGATGAACCCATAAAAATGCAAACTAAATCACAAAAAGTTTTTATAAAAACCTTAAAATGATAATCATCACATTACAGCGAAAAAGCCCTTTATCAAGGTTGATAAAGGGCTTTCTTATTTGAAAAAATAATCACGGTTTAGTGGTTGAGTTGAGCCTCTGTACTAATCCGACCAAATTTTCCGTTATTGAAGTCATGAATGGCTTCAATAATTTCTTTTTTACTGTTCATGACAAATGGCCCATAACCTTCAATTGGCTCATTCAAAGGTTCACCAGTCAACACCAGAAATTTGGCATCGCTATTGGCTGTCAATTCAAAATCGACATCAGCCTGATCAAAAATGACCACTGAACGCTCACCCACTTCATGTGTTGCATTGATCGAGACATCACCACTCATCACCACCAACAGTGAATTGTGTCCTACAGGAACGCTAAATTTATGGGTTTTACCCGCAGTGATAAAGCCATCCCAGACATTCACAGGACTAAAGGTGGTGGCAGCCCCTTGTGCAGTTTGATACTCACCAGCAACGACGCGGATATAACTTCCTGCATCATCCAATGAAATTAATGGAATTTGATCCGATTCAATCGCCTGATATTTGGCAGGCGTCATTTTTGAATGCGCAGGTAAATTCACCCAAAGCTGTGCCATTTCAAACAAACCACCGTGCTCTGCAAACTCAGGTGAATGAAATTCTTCGTGCAGAATACCACCACCTGCCGTCATCCATTGCACATCGCCTGTTTTGATGGTTCCACCACCACCTGCTGAATCTTTATGCGTCACTTCGCCTTTATAAGCAATCGTCACTGTTTCAAAACCACGGTGCGGATGTGAGCCGACACCCCGTTGTGAATGCGTCGGTTTAAACTCATAGGGTGCGGCATAGTCCAATAACAAAAATGGACTAATGGCTTGTCCAAAACGATCATAAGAAAATAGATTGTTGACTGGAAAGCCATCACCGACCCAATGCATATGTTTGTTTTGATAAATACCTTGAATATTCTTCATTGCCATCACTCCTCTATCAGGGCTAGCATTTGTACAAATTTTACGCCGATCCTGATAGAAGTGATACCGTCTGCATAAAACTCAGTGTCTCATATTTAAGACAATTCAAGACTTAAAAACTAGATATTTGAAAATATTTACCGAAATTACAGAAAAATATCCTATTTTTATGATTGTTTATCTCAATAAATTTTCTTAAATGCCCATCTTCGCTCATCTAACATGGAAAACTTGGCTAGCCTATTTTTTTTAAAGGCTGGCAACCGCTCAAGAGAGGAGATAAATCATGAGCAAACCTTATGTGCGTTTAGATAAAAATGATGCTGCGGTATTATTGGTTGATCACCAAACTGGTCTACTTTCATTGGTTCGTGATATCGATCCAGATAAATTTAAAAATAATGTGTTGGCTGTAGCTGACATCGCTCAATATTTTAATCTACCTACCATTTTAACGACCAGTTTTGAAGATGGACCTAATGGCCCGCTCGTTCCTGAATTAAAAGAATTGTTCCCAGATGCGCCATATATTGCCCGTCCAGGACAAATCAATGCATGGGACAATGAAGATTTTGTCAAAGCCGTGAAAGCCACGGGTAAAAAGCAATTGATTATTGCTGGCGTAGTCACCGAAGTATGTGTTGCATTTCCAACCCTGTCTGCACTGGCAGAAGGCTTTGAAGTCTTCGTGATTACCGATGCATCTGGTACATTTAATCATCTTACTCGCGATGCAGCGTGGGATCGTATGTCTCAGGCTGGCGCACAATTAATGACATGGTTCGGTGCAGCAGGTGAATTACACCGCGATTGGCGCAATGACATTGAAGGTCTAGGTCAGTTATTTTCAAACCATATTCCTGATTATCGTAATCTGATGACCAGTTTTGCCTTAACACATTCTGATCATAAATAAGTTGCAACCCAACGATCCGAATAAAAATAAGAGTGAGCCAATCACTCTTATTTTATTTTAGTATGTAATAAAACAAAGACGACCTGTTTGATTGAGGCCGAAACATGCATTCATTTGATGATTATTATTATTTTTATTTGGTGGTCAAACATGGTGGATTTAGTGCTGCCAGTGAAGCTGAAAATATAACCAAATCCAAGCTCAGCCGCCGCATTTTAGAGCTTGAGGATAAATTCAATGTGAATTTAATCCAGCGAACGACGCGACATTTTAAAGTCACTGCGTTAGGACAAGAGTTCTATGAAGAATGCGCCAAAGTGATTGCACAGGTGGAGTGCGCCAAAAATGTATTGTTACAACAACGTACTGAACCGCAAGGTCTGGTCAAAATTAGCTGTCCGTTATTGATGATGCGTTTTCAGATTCGAGAATTGATCAATCATTTTCTAAAAGCTTATCCCAAAGTTGAAATCGAACTAGAGCTGACCAGTCGCCGAGTCGATGTTTTGTATGATGATATTGATATTGCGATTCGTACCAATTTTGAGATGACTGAAGATTCGAGTCTGATTGTTCGAGATGTGATTAAGACCACGCATTGTCTGGTGGCAGCCCCTGAAGTCTTACAAGGCAAACACATCGAAAACTATCAACAACTCACAGACTTTCCGTGTATCGGTTTAGGCAATCAGAAACAGGATTATGTCTGGATTTTAAGGCATCATGAAAATAGCCAACACGTTGAAGTTCGTTTTAATCCACGTATGCGTTGCAATGATCTGGCGGGAGTGTACTATGCTGCCTGTGATGGTTTGGGAATCGCAGATTTACCCTATCTAACCGTTGAAGAAGACATTAAACAGGGAAAATTAATTCATATTTTGCCCGAGTGGGAGTCCAATGAAGGGATGGTACAACTGGTATATGCTTCACGCAAAGGCCAGCGTCTCGTGGTTGAAAAGTTAATCGAAACACTGGTCGGTGGCATGCGCTCGCTAGGCAATATGAAAAAAGGCTATCGTCTCATTTAAAATCTTATGCATTCTTACAACTTTGATTTGCTGTATTGGCTTCCAGATTAACAATCGCTGACATACCAATCGCAATTTTATCGAGACCTTTTTGCTGCGGATCAAAGCTGATTTTGACAGGGAAACGTCGCACAATTTTTGTAAAATTTCCTGTGGCATTATCAGGCGGTAACAATGCCAGTTCTGCACCACTACTACGTGAAATACTATCAATTTTTCCACAGAACTTTTGATGAGGAATCGCGTCCAGACTAAATTCCACCCGATCTCCAGCTGCGAGTTTAGCAAGTTGCGTTTCTTTTAAATTCGCTTCAATCCAAAGCTGATGGATGGGAGCAACCACGATCAGATTTTTACCGACACTCACAAACTCACCCTCACGAACTTTACGCGAGACCACAGTTCCCTCACGTGGAGCCATCAGCTTAGTGGCAGCCAAATTATTTTCCGCCTGCGCTAAATTGGCTTGGGCGGCGACCAGCGATGCTTTTAATGAATCATTTTGTGCTTTTAACACCTGAATATTCTGTTGCGATTCTTTGATTTTAATATTAGAAACATTGACTAAAGAAGTTTGGCTCACCGTGTCTTCAACCGCTTTGTCATATTCACTTTTACTCATGCCCCCTATTGCAGCAAGTTCTTTGGTACGTTTGAGATGATTATCCGCACGAAGCTGAGCAGCTTTGGATGCCGCAATTTCTGCTCTGGATATCTCAACCTGATCTTGAGCCAGCTTAATTTTTTCCTCTAGCTCATGTTGACTGGCCTGAATTTCCAAAATCCGTGCCTGCGCTTGATCTACCGCAGACTGATAGTCTGTTGCATCAATTTCGACCAGTAACTGACCTGCTTTGACATGCTGATTATCCGAGACATTGACTTTGGTCACATATCCGCCGACTTTATTGGCAATATAAGTCAGATCGCCTTTGACATAAGCATTGTCAGAAGACTGTGAATTTTTACTGACACTCCAGTAAAAATACAGAAAATATACCACCGCAAAAAGCGCACACATGATCACCAAAGCAATCACAACACGCACCCAAGGACGAAACGGTCTTTTAGCTTGAATAGTTTCTGTGGTCATGAATTTATCTCGGCAAAGTTAATGCATGGCTTTACTGTATGGGAAAACCCAGACACAAGCAGATGCGATAAATAAAATAAAAAATACCAGCAAGAATGCATCGTTATAGGACATCGCAAAAGCTTGAATCCGAATATGTTGATTCAACTGTGCATAGCTCACAGCATTTAATGCTGACGGATCACTTAATGCGGTATTCAAGCTGTGACGGATGCTTTCCAGCATTGATAAGGTTTGCTCATTTTGTAACTGAACACCCTCGCCGATCATGGCAGAATGCAATTTTTCACGTTCATTAATAAAGTGATTTAAGATGCCAATACCACCCACCAAACCAATTACCCGTGCATAGTTAAAACCAATACCACAAGTGGGACCTTCCGTTGGAATAATGTCATATAGCACCAGATGCAAGGTCGCCAAAGAAAATACGCCCTGCCCTAAACCTGCCACAAAAATAGGCCATAGAAAATCATGGATCGCCCACTGTGAAGTCGAAAAACTACAATACAGTGAACTAACAGCCAAAATGCACAAGGCCAGTGACATCATGATGCGCTGATCAATACGTGGGCTCAGATAATAAGCCGTCATCACGCCTATGAAAGTACCCACAGAAAAAGGCCAAAGCACTTCCGCAATTTGTTCAATCCGAAAGCCTGAAAGCTGAATTAGGAACTGAGGAATCACCCAAATAATAAACAGTGAGCCAAAACGGAAAATCACCTGAAAAATAAGTGCATAACTAAACGGTTTATAAAACAGGGTTAATTTGAACAATGCCGCATCATGTCGAATAAAATGCATAATCGCAAAGCCCATCAACAAAAAACCTGCCAAAAAACTGGCGCTAATCCACCATGCTTCAAACCAGAAATGTCGCTCACCTTCTGACAAAGCCATCACGATTAAACTGAGACCCGCCGAAATCAGTAAATAACCCACCCAGTCAAACAACTTAAATGCTTCAAGTCGAATCGGATCTTCCTTAAACAAAAAATTGGCAAGAATGACATAAGCAACAATCCCTAGCGCGGGAATAATGAACAGCAAATGCCAGTTTTCGCTATACAGAAAAAGGCTGCCTAACCATGCAGATACGCCAATTCCAATCGCAGTGGCAAGTGCAAAATAAGTTAAGCCACGCGTCCGAATCAGACCCGCAGGATGGGTAGAAAACAGGATAATAAACATTAAAATCGGTAACATGCCTGCAAAAAAACCATGCAGGATCCGTAAAAACAACATCACGGCAAAAGAATGAGTCATTACGATCAACAAAGAACTCAGAATAAAACCCAGTCCTGCAATCATCATGGCACGTCGACGACCAAAGGCTCCTGAAAGTAAAAAGGCAATCGGTAAACCCAGTATTTGTCCAACATTGTATAGGGTCACCACCCAACCCACTTCCTGCGAGGTCACTGCAAAAGCACCTGCAATATCTTGCTGCGCAAAAATAATCGACAAAGGAAATGTACTACTCACAATCGCGCCAAAAGCCGCGATGGTCATTGCCATTATTCGTTGCATTTTTACTGCATCTGGCATGTCATTTCCTTGGTTTTAATGGGTCAGGATATTGATCGTGAAGCTATAAAACTATCTTTACAATGATAAACATCGGCTAGATCAAGATATTAAGCTCACATATCAGCGATTCATCAGTTTCCAGCTCATTTGATTTTAAATGTTTTTTGATCAGCAAATGAGATGTCCATCGAAAAAGATCGTTTTATTATTAGGATAATCAGTTTTATCATCAGAACAGATTAAACTCACCAAGCTTTTTTTTTAAAGCTTAGCGTTGAAATATGCTTGATTCTGACGATTCAGTACAGTTAAAAATAAAGTGGATCGAAAAATACAGCTTCGATGCTTAGCCTCTAAATGCCAAAAGCCCTCATCATGTGATAAAGGCTTTTGCTCTGGATAGATCAATAGTGCTCAATACAGTTCATTTATCAATGTGTTAGATAAACCAACTCAATGGATATCTCGATTTAAATCTACAATGACCGCATTGTGATTCAAATTACCAATCTTTTTCCAATCTCATATTCCAATCCAGTTGAAAAGGGCTATGAGCTTGCTTCTCAAGTTTTTCAATGATTTTAATTGTATTCTGATCGGCTGTTAATTTCAGCTCGGTCTCTGTGGAATACAACCAAAATCGAAAACCATAAAGATAGCTACGATTAAAATCATGCCATGAGTTAAATAACTGCTGAATTTTCTGACAAATCGCCATTGAGCGTTGGAGTGCATCTTCCTTAGTGATCATGCCTGCAAGATAAAAATCAGATAAAAGATATACCGCACGACCAAAATCCCATGCCAATATTGCTTGGTCTGCAAATTCCTGTGTTGCATCAAAACTTACACGATCTAATAGTTGATGTTTTATATTCGATGTAATTTTTTGATTATGTCTTTCAAAATCCTGTCGGCTGAGTCCCAAGAGTTGCATTTCATCTACATATTTTAAAAGCAGCGCATTATGTAATCCCCGTTCACTGGTCAATTCAGCAATCATGGCATTGCCTTCTTCTAAATCATGTATCCCCCAATGTTTGATCAGGTTCTGTTTAGCCAGTTCAGTGGTTTGCTTTTTTTTGGCTACGCCGCCAAATACATAATTCAAATTACGTTGATTCAGCGTTAAAAGTACAGCGTATGTTCCGTTCATCCACAAGATCGCTGGTGAGGCCTTGTTTCCCTCTGGTTTAGGTTTTTGAAAAAAAGACCATGCTACTGCAATCAACACCAGTCCAATTACTAGATAAGTAATATATTCCATACAACATTTCCCCAAATCATCAATAAAAATAAAAATGCTTTCTAATTTTTTTAAATGCACAACCCATTTTCGAATGCTAATGTATTTTTACTTGAATCGCCTGAACCATTCGAATCGAAGAAGTCAGAGATAATAATGACTTCACCTGATTTTAATGTGACTTTGACATTTCGGCCATCTTTTTCAAT
>Ga0099799_10463_pt1 | contig 9958 bp, 7 predicted proteins | sample Uncmet6_SortLC_1_FD_89033 | JGI IMG/M metagenome (GOLD analysis project Ga0099799, IMG submission 89033) | Marine eukaryotic communities from CALCOFI LINE 67, Pacific Ocean - CN11_C50_N6_SortLC_1 | ecosystem: Environmental > Aquatic > Marine > Oceanic | place: Pacific Ocean: Monterey Bay | collected...
CGCGACCGCGCCCTATCCATGCACCAAGCCACGGCGCTTTTACCGGCCAGAGCTTTGGTGGGTTCGGTGGGGAGTAGTATCGCCGGTGCCGCTCCGTACGACGTGTGGGCGTCTCACGTGCGGTTTCATCCGCATCTCCTGTCCCTCGTTCCACCACTCCAAGGACCCTGGCCAAGGAGCGATGGGCGTTACGGTCAAGATCCTAAACGAGCCGGCTTCGCAATTGAAGCCCCTGGTGTTTTGGTGGTGACGGTAGTGCGGCATCCCGTGGCGAGGCTTGTGTCAGCGTGGCGCTACTATACAGCCGCGGGAGTTCTCAGAGCTGGCACGCCTCTAGAGTCGCTGCTGCGCCTTGCGCCGCACCACACCGTGGTCGGGAGCGAGTTCCACCCTAATGGCATGTGCATCGAGCTATCGGGAGTGGATCAAGGCGGGCCGCAAATGCGCAGCAACCACCAATCCAGCGACGAGAAAGAGGAGGAGGATGGAGGGGAGGAGGACGACGACGACGCTGGAGGCTGGCATGGAACTGGGCCACCTAGTGCGGGTTGGACCAGAGCTGTAGTAGCGTGGAAGAGGGTCGTGGAGGATGTTAAATCTCGAAGAGTGGCAGCCCTGGTCACAGAGCGTCTCGATGAGTCCCTCAGCGCCCTTTGGCGCCGAGTTAACCAGGATTACGACCAAGGAGGCACGTGGAAGATTTGGGATGAAGCTGATTTGGTATACCGCCACGTCCGGCCTCGCAGCCATGAAGGAACGCTAGCCGACACCGCCGTTGGAGCAGAATGTGGTGGTGGTGGTTGTGGTGGAGGCGGGGGGCAAATGCATATCGGTCTGAATGCGTCTACCGAGGCTGCAATTCGTCGGGCTAGCCACTTCGACCTTGCATTGTACGAGGCGGCAGTCAAAGTGCTCGATGAAGACCTTCAACAGTTTCCGCTCAGACGCGCTCGAAGGCCATCGACAGATCACGGCAATTCCGCAGCGGCTGGTCCCTACTGGTGCGACGATTTTAGCACAGATAGCAGTTACGGTGATAAAGACGAGGGTAGGTGGACAGCCCTCAGTGCTGCGAGGAAAGCGGCAGAGCTTTGCCGCGAACCGATTCTTAAGGTAGCAACAGCGGCAGAAGCGTGGAGGGGGGGCGGTGGTTACTTTTCTGAGGACGATGAGTTCTCCCTCCGCTCGTCTTCCAACTTTAAGCAATGCCGCTGCCACTTGTTGGGCCTGGACGACCTCGCGTGGAGTGACTTTGCTCACAAAGAGTGGCCGGCGGCGATGTTAACTCCGAGCACTCGAGCACCCTCGGAGTCATCGATAGCGAACGCAGCAGCAACGGGGGCGGCGAGGGCAGCGAGGGCAGTTGCATCAGCAGCGGCGGCGGCAGCGGCGGCGGGAGCAGTGGCGTTAGCAGCTGAGGCCGCTGCGCTCCACCCTACCGCACAGTGCGCCATCGTTTTTAACGTTACCGCCAAATTATCCTTTGACGATGTATCGCCGCCGTTGAGCGTTGGCGGGTCCGGCGACGGCGACGAAGGTGCTAGAAATGGACTGGTGCACCATTTGCGATGTTCCATTGCTGCGGAAACTGCCTCAGCGGTAAGGAGCATATCTGCACTCCAGTCGCACGCAGGATCACCGCTCGTAGCCATCGCAAAGCCACCGTTATCATCGCATGGAGCCAAGGTCGGCGCAACGCTTGACCGACGCATGCATGATGCCTGCCCGGGATTTGCGCCTCCTGGGCTCAATAGCCACAGATTCGCAAATGCTCAGAGCAACGAATCCTCTTCAGCAGTTATCCTTATAGCATTGCGCGGCGGCTGCTCCTTCCGTGATAAGGCACATTTCGCAGAAATGGGGGGCTACCGCGCTCTCGTAATCGCAGATACACCGCCTCCTTCGGTGCCTCTTACTCTTCCTCCCATGTCAAATGCGAAGCCTTTTTGGCACCGTGGCGTCCCTGTGACTGAGACCCAAGCACCGATAACGCCAGGCCTGGGCGCGGGTCATGGCATTTCGATCCCTGTGTTCTTGATTTCAGCACTGCAAGGCCAGTACTTGGCCAATCACGTACTTAGCGCTCCTGAGTCGCGATACTTCTTCAGGGCGAGCATCGAATTCTCACACATCGGCACTATCGTCGACACAGCCCCCAATCGAGAATACCTCGACCTCTGAAATCGGTAAAGGCAACGCTGTATTTCACTGGTCATTCCACGGGAGTGACCAGTTGGCCTTGCCGATCCATTTGGGGTCATATCGCCTGCTCCCTTAAATTCTCCTCACTCATTGCCGTTGGTTAGACGGCAGAGGCACTCATGCTGGGTTACGTTCGAAGAATCATCGCCGAGACGGTGCTGCCTGATCTCTTGTGGCTTCTGAAGTCTTTCATTTTGCAAAAGCGAAGGCACGATGTGGCAATGCACTGCTGCTCGGATGTAGCACGAGAGGCAATATCATCACATGTCGATGCAGCTTGGAAGTCCGAAAGTCAGCTGCTTGTCGCGCTTGCGAGGCACCTCAAAAGTGGGCTCGTTCTATGGAGGATATCCCAGGCATTTCTGCTTTTCGACGGTCAGGTGGCTACGGGATTTTTGGGGCAGCATTTATGATCTATGACTGCTGCGCCTTCTCGATGCACCATCAAAACCGACGATCCAACGATGGCGAAGAAGGTAAAATGAATGATAAGAGGGAAGAGAGAAAAGAAACAAGAAATTCAAGAAAACAAGAAGCAACCCCGACAATCAACAAGCGGCGAGCAGCACTAGGGAGTGCCATCGCTGGGATATCAATGAGCGATTGGAAATGGGTACTTGGCAGGTATTTTGACTACGATTTGAACCTTTCTATGATAACTCACTGAGAAGTTCACAAAAAACAAACAAACACCCCGACGTTAAGAAGGGATTGAGAAGACGACGACGATAAAATAACACCCCGGTGTTTGTTCTGAAAATCACCAAAACTACCAGGAAACGAGATTTTTTGTAAATGGTGGGAGTATAGAGTTAATTATACAAGGAAGTTCGACGTGTGATTTAGTTATACAAGGAATTAGAATCTAGGGTAAATTTATCTTTTTTTTTAACTAATAATTCACCACTGTCAAATTAAAAGAGAGATATCTCACATCTTTCAGAGTTCGTCGATGATATACTCGGAAACATTACTATTTCACCCCCCGTTGAAAAAAGAAAATTAGGGGTTAGGAATAGAAACTTTTTTATATTTACATGTTAAAATTTTCTAGATCTAAATCCTTTTTTACTAGAATACCCTTGTAAATTTCTTTTTCTGGAATTTCAATTTTGGGTGATAAGATATCCCGAATTAATTCTTTTGGTTCATCTTAATCTATTATCCCTGAATGGTTCATCTTAATCTTATCCAATTCACTTATCAGTGAGAAGGGGTTTTTGATTTTTTTTTTTTCATTCTGAGTTCTTCCTTTCCCAACAAACAAAACAAGAAACAAGAAGAAAAGAAAAACAGAAAATTGAAAGATGTATAAGAACGAGTGGAACTAAATTGGTAGCAAGTGGGACATAAGGAAGCGGAATAAATTTAAGTAACTAAGAATAAACGGGGGGGGGGGGTATGGAAACCGCAAGGTACCAGAAAACCCGGGGTTTTTGTGTTTTACAAAGGAGCATTTTCCATCGCGACGAGGAACAGGGGAAGAAACGAGGGTGCACATCTGACGAATAATAAAGAACGTGAGTTGAGTTTCCTTATTGTCGTCACCGCTTATCATCAGTGTTTGTGTACTGAGCAGTAGTGACTTTTTGGGTTTTAGAGATATTGTTTCACCTCCCGCCCCGTTCCTCGTTACCAATAAATATTGCTTACTAGACCAACGGATAAATGTTTATTTGAAAATAAATACCTAACGGTCGTCGTTCTAGAAACGACGTCGGGTCGCCGCCGAAGCAACACCACCGAGGGCCACGATGGACTATGGGTGGTCGATGAATTGTATTACCCCAAAAGGGCAATGAACTTGTAGTCGAAGAAAGACTCTTTTGACTCTTTTGTAATTAAATAAGGTAGTTTTATATTTATAATTTAATTTAATTGCTAACTGTGTGTAGTAAACTTTCAATTTTGATCTGGAAATAGCCAATTTTCTATATATTACTAGTTATTTAATTAATTCTAGTAAATTTATTAATTGGTGACGCTTTTGGAGACATTTTGGTTAAATTAGGCGACTCTTTAGAAGGGCTAAACTTTTTGGGTGCAAACACCATGCCCCCGCAGGGAAGAAAGAATGCCGAGAAACAGAACTAAGAAAGATATAATGGGGGAAGAAACAATGTGCTTGGCATTCACGCAACAACCCAACGTGACAGAAATCAGAATGAAAAATTCAACACCCCCTTCTCTTATTCCGGGTCTCAAATCTTTTTCATAGCACCAATTTCCTTCTCCGCCTCTCGTACACCGCAGTGAAGTTCAGGGTGAAAATCTGCTTTTGACCGTGGCCTTCGATTTTTTGGGCGCTCAGCAGCTCGCATGACCACCGTCGCGGCCTGCATCACTTGCAATGTGCGGCCAGCAGTGGTGGATGCGGCGGCGGCGGCGGCCGCACCTGGCGCGGGGCCCTGGGTAGTGAAGCAGCACTTCCGGAATATTTTTGGTGATGGCGCAGACCCTTGCGGGCACATTTCCTTTTACTGCCTTAATTGGAACGTTAAAGTTCAAAGTGCGTTATCTATAGTTGATTTATTACTAAAATAAAAAATAAAGCACTGTTTTTTTGCTATTTTTTGTTGTTATATAATCCACAAGCAAAACCGGACTCTCTGTTGCGCCAAACTGTCACTGAAAGATGTCCCGAGTGGGGTTTGAGATTAGAAATAGCAAGCGCGACGTGAGGTGGGAAGTAGGAACAAGGGACATTGTTTTGTGTCTAGGTTCTGCCCCTTTACTTTTGTTGTTTATTGCCTTTATTCGCTGGGGATTAGGCGAGAAAATAGGGGAAGACAGAGAGGGTGACGGGGGAGTCAGGGGGATCTTAGATATAGGCACGGCCCCTTCGCCGCGGTGATACAGGGCCGCGGACTTTTGGCGGGAGACGCCATTGAAGCCAAGATTTGGATATGTGCGTGATTTTAGTACGGAATAGCGTACGGAGCCTTAATTAATTATGAGTAATTCTTTTCTTTATAAATATTGGTGACTAGTTCATCACTTCACGATTCAATATTGGATTTCACGGCCACTAGGATTCCGGAACATCGCGGCAAGCTCTTGTTCGCCCATGTTCTGACTTCGATTTTCGATAATTTAGGGGATTTGTAATAGGAAAGATCCTTCCAACTAAGAAATCCTATAGTTTCCTCACTGAGTGACCAGCCCAGGCCCCTTGCCCCATATTACTACCTCCATAAAAACAAAGAAGAAAAATTTTCCTTCTTTGGGCCGCCACCGTCTATAGGGGAGAACGGTGACTATAAAACCATGATCTAGCTATTGGAACATGAAGTATAGGGCCTTGGGCCAATCTCCATATATATTTTTGGCGTGAAAATGATTTCATCATATCGTACTTACCTCACGGATTTGGCATCAAAGATTGCATTCATATAAGGAATCGCTGTATTTCACTGGGCGGTGATATCCGCCAACGGGCGGCGCCAACGATGGAAGCTGCGGTGCCTAAGCCACGGGAGTGACCAGTTGGCCTTGCCGATGAAGCACCGGGAGCAGCAGAATCCATTTGGGGCGCCAGAAGCCGCCCTCTTGCCTCAACGCCACCCAGGGCGCCATCTTATGACAGAAAAGATACTGAAACTTCAACTCCGCTTCCGTTAGGTAATTTACCAAGGAAGGGCGCCATTTTTATTGTTTTGTATTGGAGTTTCATGTATACTTCGAAGAACTCTGCGCTCTATCTGCCTATATAAAAATATCCCTATATGTTGTTAAAGCAGAAAACGATATAGAGCCGGATTTGGGTGTTTCAGCTTTGTTTTTTTGGAGGTAGTAAGAGATTTTTAGAGTTTTCTTTGGGAACGAAGAATCCTTACTAAACCCGCCTATATACTATTCTAGGAGGAAAAATTCTGAAAACGTACTAGTACCAAATGAGTTATTTCAAATAGGGTCAAAACTAAAAACAGGTCTAGTAAATTGGTCCAAAAAGATTTAGTCGAAAACACATTTTGAAGCGATTACAGCCCATCCCTTCTGTATATCCGCCGCTCGTTACACCAATAACACGCCTATATACTATTCCAGCTGAACAAAATCTCTCAAAGGGTCACTTTTGGGTTTTTTTTGGATGGCGCTCGATAATTCTACTGACAATTAGATTTTGGGGAGGGTATTCATTAGGCTCGAAAATAGAAAAGTGGCGCATGGCGGCGCTAGATGTTGAACAACTCTGAAACCTAATCAGAGAGGGCCGCGCACTAGCGCTTCCACAAAAACCACAATGTTTTATAAACGCACGGAGTAATGCCTGGTACACCAATAGCTTTTCAATCTAATAAGACCTCCCCAAATGGAAAACAAACGCTTGTTTTCCCTTAAAAGGGATAGATCCTCTGTAAATCGAAACCGGCTTGAGTAGGTCACGGGATGGACAGCATCCAAATAGTCTTCCTCCTCAGGTGGGCCATTTTGAATGGGTTCAATACTCTCATGCGCGTGCTTGGGCCTTGCCTTATGGTGGTGGTGGCGGGCATCACGATCGGAGAGCTCTATGTATTTTTCCGGGTGCTGCTGCCCGTGAACGCTGAGACCGGCTCGTTGCTGTGGGTTGTGAATGCTTGCTTCGCGGTCTTTCTCGCCCTGGCCACGTCGTTTAATTACTGGATGTGCGTCTTCACCAACCCGGGCACGCACGATTCAGAAGTGTACGAGCGACTGCAAGCAGAGGCGCATGAGGCAGGAGCGCTCGCCCAGCCCTCGCTGTCTGCGACGGGCAGGTTGTCGCCCGTGAAGAAGCCCTCATCAGCAGGGGGGAGAGTGAGGTTCGCGAGGCAGCAGCAGCCGCAGCAGCCGCCGCAGCAGCAGAGGCACCCGCACTTGCACCGGAACCAGCAGCACCAACAACAGCAAAAACCCGAAAAGGCGGGGGCAGCAGAGAAGGGGCCGGCTGAGGCGGCCAAGGCGACGACATGTGATGGAAGGGAGGGAGACGCGAGCAGCGAGCGCGTGGACGCATTGCTGCCGGACCGCTGGGCGGAGCCTGCTAAGAAGTCGATTTGGTTGGATCAAGAACCCTTCGAGTGGGGCTGGTGCACGCACGTGCGGCAACGTTAGTACACTAGGCCGGCAGTCTTCGTGATCTTCGTTCTTACCTCAAGTTGCTTTCATCTGCCTGTCACCTCAATTTTACTTGGACGATTCCGACCTAAAACCAATTCACAAACACTGACAATCGATTCGCCGGTCAAAAAGACAAGGCGCCTCGCTCCCACTACGACCACGTGACAGGGAAGCTGGTTCTCAACATGGATCACTACTGCCCTTGGATGTTCAACTGCGTGGGCTTCGAAAACTACCGCTACTTCGTGTGCTTCCTCCTCTGGATTGAGGTTGCGTGTTTTTATGGTCTCTTTCTCACTACCAGTCCCTTCATTATCATCGCCAAAGAGCGGCAGCGCAGGCATGAAATGGCAAAAGAGGCAGCGGAGGCGGAAGCATGGTCGAGGAGGGGGGACTCTTTGAAGATTCCGCAGGCGACAGCCGACTTTTTGGGCCCGTCCAACGACGAGAGCGACGACAAAGAGTTCATTCGGAGAGCACTAGGATACACGTTTGTGCTGGCACTGTCGGTGGGGGTCGCAGTGGGACTTCTGGCGCTCTGGCACCTCTTCCTCGTCGCGACGGCCCAGACAACTGTCGAATTCTACGGTAACCAGACCAAGGCGTACCGTGCACGCGCCAGAGGGCAGCAATATCGCAACCCGTGAGTGTCTGTTGGGGAGCAAGCAGACAGTCAGTAGGATGGTAGGATGCCCTTCTTTTCTCTGGTGCTCTCAGATTCCGTTGCTTCACCGACTTACGGAAAGCTGGCTGACTGACTGACCGACTGACCGACTGAATGCCCGTCGTGCCATAACGCATGCATCGATGGTCTTATCTCTCCCTACCTTCCTACAAATGCGTGTCGTAGATACGACCGCGGGTATTGGCGGAACTGGTGCCACGTTTTTGGTCACGGTAACGTGTTTCTTGCGCTGCTGCCATCGACTCGCCGTCCACCCGGCAAGCCCTGGCCCTCTTCACGGCCGCATTTGATTACGAAGCATAGCCGCATGGCCGTTTCCATGTTAGAACACCGGAACACACAGTGAACAAAAACAGTTGCATAATTTCGATTGGGCACTTCTTCCTTCCCAGCTCGGGTAATCGACTTTTTCATCGGCTCCTTCGTGTATCCCGCGCCTATGCTGGGTATTGTACGACATAGCTGGGGTTTTGTTACACGTTACACACGGGTACTTCAGACTTCAGTGCTTCGCTGGCCCCAAGGGGTCAATTCTGGATCAGCGCGCCGGGTTCCCCTCTAATTGGGGGATTTAGCTGATTTGGGTGAAAAGGACCAAACCTAAGCCACCTAAGGGATACTTGGGGGTGTAGAACACGCCTGTAAAGTCCGCTGGTCGATCGTCGGGAGAGCCACCTCCCGTGTGCACGTGTGAAAAACGTGAAACGGGGGGGCTGGTGTTCTTCTCCTTCTGGGTTCTTCTGGGTTCTTCTGGTGTTCTTCTGGCGTTCTATAACACAGAAGAACACCAGAAGAACGCCAGAAGAACACCAGAAGAACCCAGAAGAACCCAGAAGAACACCCCCCCTATGAAACGCTATGAAAGCAGCATTTTGCTCGAAACCAGACCCTCGTCGCGATATACTCTGTTAGGTCGCTGGAAGCCGCCGGCGGTGGTTTAGAGTCGTCTACGAGGAGCTTAGTGCGGCGTTTATGAGCCAGCGGGTCGGAACCTACCAAAATGTATAACGCGACAGCCCCCCCGCAAAACATATTGTGTTCCAAACGCAATTCGATGTTTCATAAGAAATTTGGATCTCTTTTGGACTACTACTTATATTTGTTATTTGAGACTTTGGACGCTAATCTGGTTTTGGATTGAAAAACCCTATCAAAAACTTCGGTTCACCTGGTTTGCTCAGAGACTCGTTCGTCGAAGTCCTGCGGGTCCCAGGCGCCACCGCCTTCTCCGCGCGGCCCTCTTGTTGCGGGGAGCGACACGTGGCACGCTGCGTCGTTGGCGCAGCTTCTTGCCATTGTTACCTCCCTAGCTCATGGCGGCCGTCGACGAGCGCTCGGGCCTCCCCTCTCTCCCTGACCATGGCTGCTGCCCATTCTGCAACTGGAGTCGCAAGCTCCCCAACAAGCAACCGGACGACGCGTTCAACGAGCAGCAGCACGCAGCGCGGGAGGCCCTGCACGCGGGCGACCGGAAGACCGGAGACGAGAAGGCGGCGCTCGTACGGGCCATCTTCGCGCAATGTCTGGTCCTCCTGGCCTTGAGGGAGTTCGCCCCGCTCCTCGAGTACATGCTCCCGAGCGATATCGTTGCATTCCTCGCATGCGGCACGGCGTACGGCTCTCACCGCGTCCTCCTCCACTACGGCGCGTTCCTCTTCAAGAACCCGAGCGACCAGTACGCGCTGCGCTCCAAGGTGCCCACCCAGGTCTACAAGATGGCGGACTGGAACAAGGACAAAGGGCAGCGGTGGAGGTTGGTGCAGCGCTCCCAGTACTACTTCCGGGCCATCGCTGCAGCCCTGCGGGCCAATAGCAAGGACGAGGACTACAACCCGCTGGAGACAGCCCTCCTGGACCAGCGGACGACGGGCAAGGCGCACGCGCTCGAGTCCTCCGGGGCGGCCAAGAAGATCAAAACGGGCGCCTCCGGTGTCCCCGTCGTTGCCATCCAGCCTTCCAACCCGCGCAACCAGGAGCGAGCGTCGTTCG
>Ga0099799_10465_pt1 | contig 9938 bp, 4 predicted proteins | sample Uncmet6_SortLC_1_FD_89033 | JGI IMG/M metagenome (GOLD analysis project Ga0099799, IMG submission 89033) | Marine eukaryotic communities from CALCOFI LINE 67, Pacific Ocean - CN11_C50_N6_SortLC_1 | ecosystem: Environmental > Aquatic > Marine > Oceanic | place: Pacific Ocean: Monterey Bay | collected...
CGCCTGGACCGCCTCTTGCCCCGCGGTCGCCGAGGCCTGGGAGGCCGATCGGCCGAGGAAGCCGCGGGGGCGGAGGCCCGGGGGATCCAATGGGGGGACGAAGCCTGGGGTCGCGGAGGAGGGACGAAGGCGGCGGCTGAGGCGGAGGCCGGGAGCATCAGCAGCATCAGCATCAGCACCAGCGGCAGCGGCAGCGGCAGCGGCGGCGGCTGCGGCAGCGGCTGCGGCTGCGGCTGCGGCTGCGGCTGCGGCTGCGGCTGCGGCCGCGGCTGCGGCTGCGGCTGCGGCTGCGAGAGGGCCATCGTAGCGGTCCCATTTCCCATCCCGAGGCGGCGACGTTCCGGCCGGCCTCGGAACATAATTGCCGTGTATGTATGAATGATGTAATGAAGGATGTGTGATGAGTGATGTGATGGCTTCGACGCCGCAGAGTTGCGACACATTCTACTAGCTACTAGCTAGTAGTATGTACGAACGTATCCATAAAGTATGCATACTACTAGCTAGAGTACAGTAGATAATATTCATACTCTAGCATACGAAGACCTTCAAGCTAAAATTTTCAATTGAATCTTAGCTTTGTCACCTCTCTGTTTCTAAAATACGTCAAGTTTCTTTGAAAAAGATACTAGCTAGACTCTTCTAGAGAGACTATAATTAATAACTCTCTATAGAGACTATAATTACGTCATTATCTGAGACCCCTTCCTTGCATCTCGACATGCATGGATGGTCAGATGGTCATCAGAGTGAATTCCTGTCTCTGCGAAGCACGGGGGAAGCTAGGACAATACTAGAGGATGCATACAAATTTCACCTCGAAAAGCTTCCTTCTGAAAGGCAAAGAAAGGAGTGAGTTTTGGCCTGTTGCGAGACACATACCTCTCGGCAAAAACTTAACAAGACCAAAACTAGCACCAGCACAAGCAGGAACAAGAACCTCAACCATGAGCTCCATCCCCGAAGCCAAGGAACGACGCGGCATCTCCTTCGCCGACGACGACGCCATCTCTCGATGATTCCACCCTAATTATCCGGGTGGGTACATCTGGGCCAGGGGGACGGGAAGCCCTACCTACTACAGTAGGCGCCTGTCCCAACTATGAAAATATCTAAATCTATGTCTCACCAGCCTCGGCCATGCGACAAGTGTATAGTACACGTGTACTGGATCATCCGCACGCAGAGACTTAAGCTTACAAGGAGTCTGATGGGAAGAGGGTTGGGGAAACGTCGTGAGCTGCTTTTTAAGACTATGAATACCTTTTCACGGCGAAAACGAGCTTTCCTTATCGAATGTAAGGAGACCGAAGGAATGGAAGCCGCTGAAGTCGCCGAGCAACGGCAACGTCAAGAGCAGCATCTTCTGCGTAGCACGGCACCTCCCGTACCGGTGGCTGTCCGCGTACTCCCTCGGCGAGACGTGGAGGCACGATCGGCATCACAAGACGTTTCCCCCCGGGGCGAAGTGGTGGCTGCAATGATGGGAACCTAATGGCTGACTAAATTAACTTGCTTTCATTACGTACAATATCTAAACAAATTGCGGGAGTTCCTTTCGTTGGCCGGTCTTCTCAGACTACTAGCTAGCACGTACTATTAATACCAAATTACGTACTAACTTAGTAGGCATGCACAGTTGAGTAGCGAGTAACGAGAGAAATTCGTGGAAAGAGAACAGCGGAATGAGGAAAAAAGAATTTGAGCAAAGATTCCGTCTCAAACTACCACCCATGACTTGCCCTTGAAAAGAGCTTTCCGCTGGTGTAAAGGGGTAAAAATCGATTTTTTGAACATTTCGGGCCAAAGGTGTAGGTTTTTTACTAAACCTGTCTTACTAGACTACTAGTATTTGTTCTTCGCCCTCCGCGCACGTACGGGGCACTCGTGCAATTCTTAGTCATCGGACCGCCACGGTCCGCAGAAGGCCACCTGCTCCTGCCAGCCAGCCAGCCTGGCTGCTGCGAGAGGATCTGCAATCGGGGCCCCTGCCTCGGCCCCATTCCTGCCATCCCAGGGAAGCACGAACGAAGCGCCCCTCCCCCACATACGGCAACCGTGCAGCCACCCGCCCATCTCTCTCTCTCTCTCTCGGCACCGCGTCGGAGCCCCCCTTTAACCGGTGCGACTACGACGACTACGACGACTACGACGACGGAAGGGAGGGGGGCGGCTCTTGCGGGAATTTTCGTCCTCTCCCAAACCGAGAAAACGGCGGCAAAACAAAATGCACCGCGGATCCGCCGCCAGGGGCGCCCTCCTCCGGCTGGCCCGCCGGACGCGGACGCCCTTCCCCGGCTGTGCCGCCGGTGGCGGCCCTCGCCTCCCCCGCCCCTCCCTCCTCCTCCTCCTCCGCTGCTGCGGTCCCCCGCAGCCTCGAGCCGCCCCCTTCTCGTCGTCCCCGGCCTCCCCCGGCTGGGAGGGCGTCGAGATCTCTAGAACGGAGGGGCGGGGAAGCCTATCGGGGGCGGCGGTGCCTCCTCCCGCGGTGGAGGAGGCAGAGGCAGAGGCAGAGGCAGAGGCAGCCTCCACCTGCTCGCACGGGGTGTCGACCGATCCCGACCTCCTCCTGGACGACGAGGACAGGGAGGAGGAGATGTTCATCGATCCCCACGGTTGCCTGGGGACCAGCGCGGTGGAGTGGGGTGGCCCAAGGAGGGGGGGACGGTTCGAGGAGCCCACCAGGTTCGGGGACTGGGAGAGGAAGGGAAGGTGCACGGACTTTTGATTTTGAGGGGGAGGAAAGGGGAGGGGACGGGATTGGTCCCCCATCCCCCATTCCCCTGCTGCTGGAGGGACGCAAGTTCCATCACGGTCACGGTCCTCCTCCTGGGCCAAGTCAGGATCGCGGACCCCCCTCCGGTTCGGTGAGGACCTCTCTGGACGACCTCTTTGAGTTGGTTTATAATATTTATATTTTTTTTTTCATTTTTTATATAAGAAAGAGAAATACCCGGCCTCGAGGCTTCTTCACAGGAGGGGGAAAGGGGGGGGGGGTTATACGGAAGAAACAGGAGTCCCCCCGGTAGCACCCAGAGCACCGAGCAGCACCCAACCCGTCGCGTCGTTCAATTGTAGAATACATGCTCGGATAACATACACCGCACGTCTATCCAGCATAGTGCTTGTACGAAAGTACTAGCTAGTAGATTCGAAGATTCAGAATAATAAAAATAAACTGCCGTTAGCTACTGTATGTTATATATTCGTAGCTATACATTTTCCTACATGATGATACTGTATGTGTAAAGACCTGACCCTAAACTCAATAGACAAGAGAAGACCCTAAGTATATATTTATCCAGGGTATACAAGCCGAAGATGTTAAATATAATGTTTGGCGAAGGACCCGCCACATTAAAAAAGTGTCAATCCTAGTAGTGCGCTAACTCGCAACATACTCCCAGCTAGTTCCTTTCCCAATTAGCGATTTCCCATCCGTTGCCATTCAGCGCTGCTATACTCACACGAGTGAGGTGCCCCGTCCGCTCAACTCCTCAAGTGTTCATTATTCGTATTTCTACCCCAGCAAGAGCTTTCAGGTCGTGCATATACCCATTCATATATCCATAAACCGGCCACAACAATAAACATGAAGCTAGAGCTGCTCTCCGTGGTCGCGCTCGCCGCCGCCCCTTGCCAGGGTGAAATCTGGGCGTACCCCGAGCAGCCAACCGACGAAATGGTTTCCGGCGGCGATTCAACCAATCGCGCAGATGGTGAGGACGGACCCACCTGCAAGAGGAAGACCCTCCAGATTCCCAATCACGGAGCCTTCACCTGCATGACGGTAGGGAGGGGCCTCTGCAAGGACAACGGCGGAATCCTCGGCGAGTGGCGCTTCGGCGTCGCTGGTGAGATCCAGCGCCCTGCCCAGATTGCCAGGAACGGCAAGTGCTCGCAGCCCACTAGCTATGCCGGTGTCTACGACGAGCACAACAACTTCTTCCCCCTTTCTGGTCCTACGTGGCGCGACACCGAGGGAAACGTCTGCAAGGTCAGCGAGAACACTAAGGGTATGTTCGGGTTCAACGATCTGGGAAAGGCCATCGTCAACGAGTGCGACTATGCCGGCGTCACCCATGTCTGCGTCGGAGAGAACAACAGCAAGGACAAGTCCAAGCTTTCCGAAGAGCGCCCCTACCTGTTCTTCTTCGACGAGAACTCCCAGGAGTTCCTCTACCAGCTCGTATGTGACGGCATCGGCAAGCAGGGCAAGCTACCCAGGTTGAGGATGGTCGACAACGATGCTATCGCCAACCAGACCCATGTCGAGTTCCCCATCGATGTCGCCAAGTTCAAGAAGGGCGCAGGCGACATGGCGAACGACGATGCGCTCTGGAAGGTCATCATGGACTGGAACGGAGCCGGCCTCGACGCTTCCCTCGTCAGCTCCAGCCCTGACTACTGCACTGAGTACGTCGAGCCCACAAGGAAGGCTTGCTTCGAGAAAGGAGCTGATTGCGACGGAATCAAGACCATGGAAGACTTCGTCACCGACGACTGTGACTGCCCAACAGGGGACTGCGAGCCTGGCCAAGCTCCTGCGCCCGTTGAGGAGCTCTTCGAGCCCACCGAGCCTGTGTGCGAGACGCAGACCTTCACCGGCGCCTTCGTTCCCGGCTTCCCTCATACAGCCATGAGGGGAAGCACCGACGAGGTCCATCAGTTCTTCTCCAAGGGACCCTTGCCAAAGGGCCTCAAGGTCAGGTTCGACGTCGAGGTCTACCCTCTCAACGAGCTCGATGAATCCAAGTCCGAGAGCCTCAACTTCAACGTCATGGGCGTTCAGGACGATGCTCCTTACCCTACCCCCGACGAGGCGATTTACTGGCTCGGAAACATACAGCGCATGCCTTCATTTACTAAATCAACCCTGGAGGTCACCACCGAGACCGATCTCGCCTTCCTCGAGGTCTTCAACGCAGGCAGCGATGAGGTAAGCTACTACGTAACGATCTCCTACCCCGATGGCTGCTCCGGTGACGCCTCCTTTGAGTACGTCCATGACGGTATGGTCAGGCCTATGGAGAAGGACGAAGAGCGCCCTGCCTTCATCGCTGAGTTCCTTGCCTCCCTCGAGGCTGCCCCCGAACAGGAGGTGTTTGAGTTGCCTGCTGAGGAGATTACCGAGCCCAAGGAGGAAATTTCCGACCCCCTTCCCCCCCCTCCCGCTCCCATGGAAATGGAGCCCGAGGAGGAAGAAGTTGTTGAGTTGCCCACCGAGACCGTTGAGGAGGACGAGGAGGCTCTTCTTCTTCCCGAGGAGCCCACCGAGCTTGTCATGGCTGCTGAAACCCTTCTTATTCCCGAGGAGCCCACCGAGCTTGTCATGGCTGCTGAAGAGGAGACCGCCGAGCCCACAGAGCCTGTGTGCGAGACGCAGACCTTCACCGGCGCCTTCGTTCCCGGCTTCCCTCACAATTCCTTGACCGGTAGCACCGACGCGGTCCATCAGTTCTTCTCCAAGGGATTCCTGCCGACTGGCCTCAAGGTCAAGGTTGACGTCGAGGTCTACCCTCTCAACGAGCTCGATGAATCCAAGTCCGAGAGCCTCAACTTCAACTTTATGGGCGTTCAGGACGATGCTCCTTACCCACCACCATCCGATTCCATCTATTGGCTCGGAAACGTCCAGCAGGATTCCTTCACCACCGGAACCCTGGAGGTCACCACCGAGAGCGGTCTCGCCTTCCTCGAGGTCTTCAACGCCGGCAACGACGAAGTGAGCTACTACATCACGATCTCCTACCCCGATGGCTGCACCGGTGACGCCTCCTTTGAGTACATCCATGACGGTATGGTCAGGTCTGTGCAGAATGACGAAGAGCGCCCAACCTTCGTCGCTGAGTTCCTTGCCTCCCTCGAGGCTGCCCCCGAGCCCGAGTTTGAGCTTCCCACCGAGGAGGAGCCTGCCATCGAGGAGCCTTAAAAGTGAATATTATTTCCCCTCTCATATATCTTGTATGAATCAAGCAACCTTGCCGTTCGTTCCACTCCCATAAATTACAGGCAAAAACGTTCCAGTTTGTTCAGGTGCTACAAACTCAATCTGTTAGGTTTTATATGTGTACTCAGTCAGATAGATTAAAACATAGACAAAAAATATATGTCTGATTTTTCTGCGTAAAAAACATTTCTTTTTTCTTCTTCGTGTCCTGTCCTCCTGCATCCCTCCTCCTCTCACTGACCGTCTGTATGAAGAAATTTCTGGAGTACAATTTTATAGTCATTTACATCAATGAGCTTGTGTATTTCTGTAACCATACTCTATCTAGTAAAGAGTACTCTAGTATGTTGACGGCGCTTACTTAGCATTCGAAAGCTGTAATCATTAATCACCCATCATCTATCAATCCTTACCACTACGCTACGAGTAGTACCCTGAGCAGCATTATTTCTTCAAATAAAGGCGTATGAGCTCATAATAGGTTTACTCGTAGGTCGGTTAAATCTTCAGACGAGTCAATTTTCTCAAAAGCGCGTGGAATAAAAATATTGGATCTCTGTGACGATACATGGCGCGTGTAAAGACAAAAAAATGTATCTGTGACACGAGAATGAATCTTTTGCAAAAAATATGAGTTAATCTGCCGAGGTTTCAGACCTGCAGGGATCGCAACAAAATATTATACATTCTCTTCTTAAGTACACATACATTATTAGTATTAACCTATGCGCATTAAGAAAGCTGGCGTCCTCACGTCAACACTGAAATTGAGTAGGCGCTAAAAATTTATCACTCCACAGAAAAAGACGCTGAAACGGCGCGCTTGTCTCTTTTTACTGATTCACGTTCGATTCAAAGAAAGATTGATGGGCGGTCCCGATTCGTCTGTGTGTCTCTCGTAGCTACTAACATCACAATTTTTACATATCCTTGAACATCTCACAGTGGTGTGAAAATGTACCTTCGTGCTCCACTTCTCGCCGTCATCGGCGCGGCCATCGCTGCTGGTGCCGATAACTCAACCTCTTCCTCCGACGACGGTCCACAGGACACGGCATGCCGCGCAAACTGCAGCGGCGACGAGTGTGTCTTCACCGCGAGGCTCAATCTCTTCGCCGGCGAGCTTGGTTACTACACTTTCGAGGAATGCGGTGACGAAGTCAATCCCACCCTTGGAATGGAAGTTGGCAAGACGTACCGCTTTGATCAGGTGAGTTCATCAAAGTAGAAAGTGATAATTTTCGTTCCTCATTCACATTCTTTCTCTAACACGCCTTCTCATCTATCACTCCTTTTCCCCAGAGCGATGTTTCCAACTTCTACCATCCCCTTGGCTTCGCATACTACCCCGATGGAGCACACGCCGATGTCGACGAGCTCGAGCCCGGCATTGCTCCTCCGGGATCCGCTAGTAAATGCGCCGATGACATGACCTGCCCAGCGCCAATGTACTTCCAGGCCGGAACATACCTTGGAGAGTACAGCAACGACGCCAATGTTGCCCCAGTAACCACAGGCGCCGACAACTTTGGCCTTGATGACTACGAGCCCAAGTTCTTCCACCCCCTTGGTCAATGGACCGAGTACGGCGACTTCTCCATCACTCTCAAGTTCGACATAGACGATTTTTCCGATGACATCTTCTACTTCTGCCACATCCACCAGTTCATGACTGGCCGCATCAAGCTTCTCGATACCGATGACTTCACTCTTAGCCTTGTGGACACCCCCAAGATCGACTATGCCTATGATGAGCCTAGCTTGTATGACCGGGCGTGCGGCACCTTTGGCCTAGGCGACTTCCAGCTTCCCAACTCCCAGTGCCCAGACAAATTCGTGTGCAACGTCCCGGCTGGCGACCCAGCACTGTCCGCCTTCTCGGACTGCATCGACAGCATGGACTGTGCCATGATGCAGGGAATGACCACCGGAGTCAGCGCCGGAAGCATCAGGGCCCTCTTTATGCACCAGATGATCCCCCACCATCGGAACGCCGTCAACATGGCCAAGGCCCTGCTCAAGACGGGCGCGATCGTTTGCGCCGACGTCCTCGAGGAGACCGCCGACTGCGGCCTCGCGACCATCGCCCGGGAGATCATCAATGTGCAGAACGGCCAGATTCAGAGCATGGTGGGCATCCTCGAGGCGGAGAGCTACCCCGCAACGGACGACTGCACGGTCGAGATATAAGCAGCACCTTTGTTAGACTGTGCTCGGGCATATGTTATATATGTTACTCGTAGTGTACACATAAGATGATACTATTATGTTGCAATAAAAAAAATTAATGTTTTGTGCCCCAACGTCCAAAACAATCGGGAGACATTCCCCGATTTAAGCCAAACTTCAAGGAACCCCTATAAGTAGTTGATCTGTCTATTTCATAGTACTACGTAGTAGGTGTGCTGCGAAGGTAACATTTGAGTTCTACTACTTCTAGTATGCATACTGGCTGGCTAGTTAGTGTGCATAATATGCATACTCTAGAGAGGACACTCCCTGTTGACCACCGACCTGCGGTATCTCCGATCCGCACACTGAGTATTGCTACTAGCTAGTAGAGTATCTCTTCCAGCTGTACATACTGTATATATACTCTAGAATGCTAGCTAGTACCTATCATAATATGCATAGTACTACTCTCGTAGTAGCTAGTACTGTATGGATAATATGCATACGAGCGGGTATGCATACTACTACTCTAGACTAGTACTGTAGTGAGTACATTATTTTTAGTATTTGATACCCACCCGTTGTTTTTACCAATGGTATTACGAGCGTATTATGGACAGCGATAAAAACCAACCAGCACCAAACTTAACCCCCTCCACTTTGATAGACCGGCCAAATCGAGGACAGTATTTATTTGCACGCCGGCATGGTCCTTCGACGGGCGCCGCCGCCGCCGCGGCCGCCGCCCCTCCTCCTCTCTCTGATGCCCATGCTGCTGCTGCCCATGGTGCTGCTGCCCATGCTGCTGCTGCTGCTGCAGCCTGGTCCCGCAGGGGCGAGGAGGCGAGTCCCGTCCGAGCGGCACGGGCACGGGCACGGGCACGGGCACGGGCACGGGCCCTTCCCCGGCCCGGCCGCGGAGGAGGGGGCTGCCGACGAGCTGCGGAGGCGGCTGCTGCTGCTTGCCCAGCGGCCGGAGGAGGCCGGGGAGGGGGAGGGGAATTCGCCCAGCCCCGGGGGGAGGGCCGCCGCCTCCGCCGCCGCGGCCGCTGCCGCCGGGCCCGATGGCGACCTGCCGTCCCCCTCGGAGCACAGGGTGAAGGACCTTCCCCTCCTCGACGATGCCGAATTCCGCGTGGCCCACTTCGCCGGCCACCTGCCCGCCGGTCCCGACCCGGACGACAAGAAGCTCTTCTACTGGCTGTTCGCGCCGGACGCCGGAGGCGGAGACGACGGGAGCGACGGGCTGCGGCTGGGATCCGACCCCTCAGTCCCGCTGGTCATATGGCTGAACGGCGGACCTGGCTGCTCCTCCATGGACGGGCTCTTTCTGGAGAACGGACCCCTCAAACTTGTGCCCGGGAGGGGTGGCTGGAGGATGGTCCCCAACCCGCACTCCTGGCACCTCCTCCCGGCCTGGACGCTGTACATCGACCAGCCGGTGGGGACCGGCCTCAGCTACACGGCCAAGGGCAACTACTGCCAGAACGACGGGCAGGTCGACGCCGACTTCCACTACTTCCTCACCTCCTTCCTGAGGGTCTACTCCGACATGTTCCTCGTCCCCATCGACGGCGACGACGGCATGGCCCGCCTCCGCCTCAACCGCCCGCTCTACTTCTCCGGCGAGTCGCACGCGGGCCACTACATTCCCAGCATGATGAACTACATCCTCAAGAGGAACGATCTACACCAGACCGACGTGGTCATCCCCCTGTCGGGAGCAGCCATCGGCAACGGATGGGTGGATCCCTACCGCCAGTACTCGGCGGCGGACGTGGCGTACGGGGCGGGCATCGTCGATCTGGCCCAGAAG
>Ga0099799_10466_pt1 | contig 9868 bp, 9 predicted proteins | sample Uncmet6_SortLC_1_FD_89033 | JGI IMG/M metagenome (GOLD analysis project Ga0099799, IMG submission 89033) | Marine eukaryotic communities from CALCOFI LINE 67, Pacific Ocean - CN11_C50_N6_SortLC_1 | ecosystem: Environmental > Aquatic > Marine > Oceanic | place: Pacific Ocean: Monterey Bay | collected...
TACACGCTGGGGCGCGGGGGGCTGGACGTGGACATGCCGCTGGCCGTGCAGTGGCTGCGGAGGGCGGCGGACCAGGACCTCCCCGCGGCGCAGCACAACCTCGGCATCCTCTACGAGCGCGGCGTGGGGCTGCCCAAGGTCGGTGCGGAGTGGTTTCGGTGGCTGGTTTGACACATTGGAACAACTACGTAGTGGTATATAAGTTGACTTTGGGTTTGGTGCATTTTTTTATGGTGTATACTAACTCGCTCCTGACTGTTTCCGCCACTGTTTTGTTGACACTTTACGACGGAACAACCAAACGTCCTCGCCTCGTTGGACGCCGGCGACGAAACGAACGAAACGAAATCAAACTAAAATGAACCAATCCGGTGAAGGACTACTGCTCCGCGCGGTGGTGGTTCATCCGTGCGACGCTCCACCCGGAGAAGGCCGCCATCGCCGACGCCGCGCACCGCCTGGAGGACATGTACCGCTCGGGCAAGGTCGAGGAGCCCGACGAGGAGCCTGGGGTGCTGCCGCCCTACGACTGCCGTCCTGGGGAGAAGGCTGCGCCGCCGCCGCCGCGCGTGCGCAACCACACGCTGCAGGCCACGGCGGAGCGCGGCGACCCCGAGTCGCAGTACGTCGTGGTAAGTTGGTTATTTCGTTGGTTATTTCGTTGGTTATTTCGTTGGTTACTTCGTTATTTCGTTCGTTCTTTACTTCGTTCTTTACTTCGTTCGTTCGTTCGTTCGTTCGTTCGTTCGTTGTGCGATCCATCGGTCCATCGTCGATTCATTTAGCTTGAAGCGAAGCAGCGCTTTTTAAAAGTATCATGGCGTGGTGACCATCTTTCACTGCCACGGCCATTTTGTCATTCGGTTGACGAACAAACGAACAAACGAACCAACGAACCAAGGGCACGCTGCACGAGGCGGGGCGCGGCGGGGTGCCTGCGAGTCAGGCCGCGGCGGTGCTCTGGTACCGCAAGGCCGCCAAGCGAGGCTACGCTCAGGCGCAGTACAAGCTCGGGCTCCTCACCGCTCGCGGCGCGCTCCCCGCCCCCGCCCCCGGTGCCGCCATGCCCCCGCCCACCTTTGGCGGTGGGACAGCACCCCCCGCGGCCTCGGAGAACCCGCCGGGGCCGGGCGAGCTGGACTTGCAGGGCGCCGCCAAGTGGCTGAAGAAGGCGGCGGACCAGGGGTATGCCAAGGCGCAGAACAAGCTCGGAGTCATGGTACGGGAGGGAGTCAGGAGTAGAGCAACCCACCTCCATGAGATGACCTGTGCAACCTCTTGCAGGCGGCTTTTCCCCTTCGACCGATGATTCAATGTTCACCCTCTTTACTCCTCTAACTTACCGTTGCCCAATCCATCCATCCATCCATCCATCAATTGAATCCCTCACTCACTCACTCACTCACTCACCCACTCACCCACTCACTCACTCACCCACTCAGGCGGCCACCGGCAACGGCCTCCCGCAGAACTTCACGGTGGCGGAGGAGTGGTACGCCAAGGCGGCGGCGCAGGGCCATGAGCTCGCCCGCTACAACCTCAAGCTCCTCCAGCTGCCCGGCATGAAGGAGGAGAAAATCAAGAAAATGGCCCTCGCCCAGGCCAACGCGGCGGCCGCGCTTGCATCCTCCACCTCCGTCGCCTCCGCCTCCGTCGCCTCCGCCTCCACCGCCGCCGCCGCCGCCGCCTCCGTCTCGCCCGCCGCCGCCGCCGGAGCGCCGGCCGTGTCCGCCGCAGCCCGGGCGTGGTCGGCGCACCCGTTCCGGGAGAAGTTCGACGGCTTGTTCGACAGCGTGCCCAAGGAGAAGTCCGCATCCGCGGAGAGCCTGCTGCCGAAGGTGCGGCGCGTGAAGAAGTCGAAGCAGCTGCGCAAGGCCGAGGCCAAGAAGAGAGCCGAGATGGGCCTGCCCGAGCCCCCCAAGGAGGTGCCCAAGCCCGACTCGGAGCTGACGGAGAAGGAGCTGCGCGCCAAGAAGTACCGCAACTGCCGCCACCGCCGCCGCCGCGACTGCGACCAGTACAAAGAGCCCGAGAACCAGGAGCAGACGGACGGGGCGCTCGAGCGCGCACAGGCCAAAGCGCTGCTCGCGCCGCTCGTGACCAAAGCCACCATCGTGGGCGAGTCGGCGGCGGGGGCAGCGGGAGCAGCAGAAGCAGCCGGAGAAGGGGGGGGGGGGGAGAGCGAGAAGGAGGCGCAGTTCTGGGCGCACCTCTTGGACCTCGCGGACTACGACAAGAGCGGCAAGCTCGGGCGCGAAGAATTCGGCGTGGCGTACTTTCTGGCGCACCGGGCCGAGGAGGGCTACAGTCTCCCGTCCGGGGCGCTGCCCAAGCGACTCATTCCTCCGGGGCAGCGCGTCGCGCCTCTTGCCGGCTTCACTGCGACGGCCACGACAACGGCAGCGCCGATGACGGCATCGGGATCCGCCGCGGGGACCGGAGGCAGCAGTGCTGCTGGTGATAGCAGCAGCGGCGGCAGCGGTGGTGGTGGTGATAGCAGCAGCAGCAGCAGCAGCAGCAGCGGCGGCGGCCGCGGCGGCGGCGGCGGTCTGAGCGGCCTGCCATTTTTCTCGAAAGCGTCGTCGTTGTTTTCGTGGAACTCGAAGCGCAGGGAAGCGCCGCTGAGAGTGTCACATCCTCCTTCGGTGTCATCATCGTCGTCAATTTCGTCTTCGTCTTCGTCCTCTTCATCGACATCGTCCTCCGCCTCCTCCATCTTTTCGTGGAATTCGAATCGGAAAGAGGCGCCAGACTTCGCGACCAAGACATTCTCGACCAAGTCCCTGAGTGACAAGTTCGCTTCGCACGTGGACAGCATCGAAGAAGCGCCGTTGCCGTCCCCGCAGCCGCCGTTGCGGTTCGCCGTTCCGAAGTCGGCGCCCATCGTCGTGGACGGCGTGGGGGGCGGCAACTGCTCGGCCTACGACGCCGCGACGGTGCACGGCGAAGCGCTGCCGACCCTCACGATCACGAGCGGCGCGGCGCCCGAGGACGCTCGCTCCTCGTCGTCGGCATCGTCGTCGTCGACTGCGCACACCATCTCCCGGGAGTGCGTGATGCTCTTCTCCCGGAACGCCGCCGCGTGCCCTCCTCGACTGCCCCCGCGGCGCCGGCGGCCGCTGTGGGAGTGCCGCCCGGACTACTTCATTCTCGGCACGCGGCGCGGCGGGGCGACGTCCCTGGTAAGAAAGACAGAAAAAAAGGAAAGAAGGAAAGAAGGAAAGAAGGAAACAGATTGAGCCAGAATGATGGACTGATTTGGAATCCATCCATCCATCCATGCTCACATCTCTCTGTTCGCTTCCGTTTCCCTCATCCATCAATCGATCAATCAATCAATCCAATCAATTAAAGCACCACTACCTGTCGGAGCATCCGGGCATCTACCCGTTCCGCCTGGATGGCAACGACGAGACTGACGGCAAGAACTTCAACGACATCGGCAACGAGAAGCACGCGGCCGCGTACGACGGCGCGGCGGACGACAGGCAGCTCGTGGGCGACGCCGCGGTGAGCCGCTTGGTCAACGACGCCGAGCGACTCCGCACGCACTGCGGCGCCGGCGCGAGCGGCAGCGTCTGCAGCGACAGCCTCCTCGGCGCCCTTACTCGCTTCGCCGACGCGGGGCCGCGCTTCATCGTGCTATTGCGCGAGCCAGTCGACGTAAGGAAAGGCCAAACAAGAGACAACACTAAAAACACGAGAAACAAATGCCACGCCACACATGCCCTGGCAGTTTGGTTCCGTTTCCGTTTTTGTCATCGCATGTCTGTTCCACGGTTGCTTTCTTGCTCGCCGTCCTCTTCGTGAAGTGACATCATATCATCCGGGGCACTCACTCTTTTCACAATCCTACGAAATGAAATGAACGGAAATGAACCGAAACGAATGAAAACGAAAGCGCTGCCTCTCGCAAGCGCGGGCGCGGCAGCGGCTGGGCGCGTCCCTGGGGCTCCGCAAGGCCTCCGACCCCGCGGCCTTCGCCGTGAACCTCTCGGCGTTCGTGGAGCCCGACGTGGCGGCCTTCGAGGCCTTCAAAGAGCGCGCCCTTGCCGAGACCTGGAGCTCCTTCGACCAATCAGAAAAGCCGGGACGTGCAGGAGGAGGAAAGGGAAAGCGCGCGGGCAAGGCGCTGAACGTGGAGGACCTGGCGAAGGTACCGGAGGAGGGGCTGCAGGAGCAGGACTTCAAGAAGTCGAAGAACTGCCTCTACGAGGGGGCCTACGCGCTGCACCTCACGCTGCTCCTCCAGCGCTTCCCGAGGCACCTCTTTCGCGTGTACTGGAGCGACGACCTCTTCGACCCCGCCGCCACCGATGCGGTGGTGCGGGACGCCATGGCCTTTGTGGGCCTCGACCCCGGCGACGCGGCCATGGGCTCCGCGACCGCTGCTCCAGGGGGCCGCGGACGCATCGTCTACAACGGAAGTCCCGAGAGACTGCAGGGCAGCACTCGCCAGCGGCACCAGCGGTACCACCAGCGGGAGCGGCGGTTGCAGCAGCAACAGCAGCAGGAGGAGCAGCAGCAGGAGGAGGAGCAGGAGGAGGAGGAGCAGGGAGGGCGAGAGGGGTGGCGCGTGCTGGGGCTGACGTGGGGGAGTACTCGGTGGCAGGCGCGGGAGGAGCAGCGCGAGGAGCAGCGGGAGGAGCAGCGCGGGGCGGAGGCGCAGGGCAAGAGCTGGTTCGGTCGCCGCCTGCAGCAGCAGCAGCAGCAGCAGCAGCAGCAGCCGCAGAAAGAGGGGTCCATGTTCGAATTCACGCCGCAGCTCGTGCACCGCATGGACGTCGCGCTCGCCCCCTTCAACGAGGCCCTCACGCGCGTGCTCGGAGCGCCCCTGCCGCACGCGTGGACGGCGCGCCAGATGGGAGTGGCGGCGGGGGGGAGCTGAGTAGGGAGCCACCGCCGGTGGCGTGGTGGTGTAGGAGAGGCACAGAGGGGAGAGAGAGGAAAACAAGCAGCAGGACACAAAACAAAACAAAAAAAGAGGCAAAACACAAGCTTTGTTGTGGTGCAACAGAGAGTGGCTTTGTTGCGGGGTTGGGGCGCGTGTGGTGTATATAACTGCAAAAAGCAAAAAAAAATAAAAGCAAAATTCGAAGGATTTCGAAGTCAGGATCTATGACGACAACGGCCAGGTCAGAGAGGCATTCGTGGAGCTGCGAAGGATGCTTGGTGTCCGGTGTCCGAGAGCTTGTCCGAGTTCAACCGATCCCCACCCAAGGCTTGGTCCGACAGCGAACGAGAGAACCCACCCCAACTCACCTCAGGCAGGGAGAATAGGCTCCTAGGAAACAAAAATTTAAATGCGCACACTTCGGCGAAGAAGACCGGCCCTCGCGGCCACTCGGCAGCGCTCTCTCGTCACCGCATCCGCCCGCGGGATCTTCGTGGAGCTGCGCTTGAAGTGAGCAACGCCTCTGTCGTGCAACAACGACGACATCGACGGCCCTCCATCTACCACGAGCGATGTTCCCCCCTCCGACACCTCCTCCCCCTCTTTCTGAAACTTCTCCATGAACCGCGCCACCTCCGCGTCCCAGCTACACCGCACCTTTCGTGCGACGGTGGCGGGGTCGGGTTTCGCCCCGATCGCCCGGCAAGGCCCGGCGGGCGACCGATGGTCATCCACCGTGCAGAAGGGCGCCTTCGCGGAGTGCCTGCAGCCCACGGGGCAGAAGAAGCCGCCGTCCGACGTCCGACAGACGTCCCCGTGCGTTCTCTGTTCTCTCGCGTGCCTCTCGAGTCGCACCCGCAGCCCGCCACCGCTCGCCGCCGGCAGGGCGCACCAGTCCGGCGCTTGCCCCGCGCGGCCGTCGTCGTCGTTGTAGCCGCTGTGCGTCCGGCTCGAGCGGCAGGTCGTTAGGTGCTGTATTCGGGGCTTCAGGTACGTCAGGGCGTATTCCGGGATGCGCCCCAGCGACGCGAGCTTGTGGACGTTCTCGTCCCAGATGCCGCGCATGTCGCAGAAGGCCTCGCCGACCTGCGACGATTCATTGCCGAACGCTCGCGCCCACTGGCGCCGGCTGAATATCGTGCCGGTATTGCCGCTCTCCATGCGAATAACGTCGAGAGGATCACTGCTAAGCGCTCCCCAGCAATCGCCACGGCAGCCCATGTTGAGGCTGAAGCAGTCCGCGCAGAGCGATGACGCCGCAGAAATGAGCACCCGCGCCGCCTCCAGAAAGTCCGGAGACACCACCTGGTCATCCTCAACGTAAATCACGTGGTCGGGTTGTGCCTCGCCGCCGCCTGCTGCTCCGTGGCGTGCGAACATGGCATTCATCGCCGAGAGCCAGTGGCGTGAGACGCGCTCGTCCGTCAGGAGCTTCTGCGCGCCCTCCTCCTTGGTGTCGATCTGGAAGGAGTCCACGACCGCGATGTGCGACAGATTCCCGCCGCCTTGCCGAAAGCGGCGTAGGATGGCTTCGGACTCGTTGTCGCGGCAGTCGCGCGACACGGTGAACGGCACGCCTTGAATGGAGCGGACGGCGGCCCAGCTTTCGAGGGCCAGGGAGAGCGTCTCCGGGCGGTTGCAGGTGAGGAGGAGGATGTGGAGGGAGCTGCTCTTTCTGGTGGCGGTGGTAGTGATGGTGGTGGTTGGAATAGGAGTAGTGCCTTGTTCGTGTGCGGGGATGCGGTCGTAGTGATGGTCCCAGGAGCTTAAGGCCACCTCGTGTTCAATGATGATGATCAACGACAACATCCAGAGGAGCAGACCGATGGTGATGGTGAGCCAGCAGCGCGGCGGAAGAAGGTTGCGTGTCATCTTCCCTCCGTCACGGTGCAACCATCGAGCGCCCATCTAAGCGCCTCTCCTCATTTTTGCATCATTGTTGTGGAGCCTCCTCCCTGTGGTGTATCGCACCTTCCCCGGGGTCTACGGACTTTGGGGTTGGGTTGCCTGTGGTTTCGACTGAGTCGTGACCAAAATTAACAGAAAGAACGGCATCGTGTGACCCTGAGTACGCCCCAGAAATCGCATGATACGATCCATGTTATCGCCGCTCCTCGCCATTTGACCAAGATTTCAACGCTGCCAAACAGAAGGGAGCTCTTGACACGACGCTGGATCGCGGCGGATCCATCATGAAGGGTGATCGCAAGAAGGCAGGAGGAGGAGGCAAGAAGGTCGAGCGGAAGAAGACCATCGTCACCATCGCCAAGGCCAAGAAGCAGCAGCAGGATGAGCTCTTCCACCTTCCTCCACCAGCTCGTCGCCCAGCGCACCGCCTTCGTCGAGGTCAAGCAGGAGCTCACCGACGACATCGCCGCATCCCACCAGCAGCAGCACGCCGATATGCTGAAGGACAACGACGAGCACCTCTGCGTGGTGTGCATGGACAACGAGCGCAGCTGCCTGTACGTGCCGTGCAACCACCTGGTGGTGTGCGTGGAGTGCGACGCGGACATCAAGGCGGCGTCTCTGCCGTGTCCGTATTGCAACGAGGCGATCGACCTCCTTCCAACAATGCCCTCCTCGAGGATCCTCCTCCTCGCCGCATGGCTCTCCACCTGCTATGCCACCTCCTCGCCACCGCATGATGTCCCGAAACTTGAAACAGAAGCGTTGAAGCTCAAGGAGAACCAGCTGTGTTCAATGAGCCACGAGCGTCTCCCCATCCTGACGAAGAAGAAGGCGGTGCTGGAGAGGCACAAATGGGTGCCGACCCACGGGGACGTGTGTCGCCTCCCGGGTGACGTAAATGGCCAGTACTTCTGTCCGCTCGGCTGCAGGAGGACCGACGGTCCGACGCACTGCGTCTTGGGCGAGGAGTCGGAAATCAAAGCAGGACCCGGCGTGCCCTGCCGAGCCAAGGTGCGGGAGCCGCCCGCGCTCAAGAGTCGAGTGAGGGTATTGGTCAAGGGACTCCCCATCACTGCGACCGAGGTCTTCGTGCGGGAGCTCTTCTCCTCGACGGGCCGCCTGGAGGACCTGGAGGTGCATCGCAAGCAGCGCTTCGCCAGCGTCGCCGCCGTGGTCTACGCCAACCATTCCGGGGCTCTGAAGGCCGTGGAGCGCTTCGACGGCCACCAGCTGGACAGCGGGGAGGTCCTCAAGGTGATCTTCGCGACGTGCGGCGAGGTGACGCGGCGTGCGACGCCGATAATCGGAGGCAGCGTTGTGTCGCCCGCCGCGGCGAACGTCATGCACACCTTTTATTTCAATCCCTCCCCTTCACCACAAGCGCAGGATATGGAGATGATCAAGGCGTGGAAGGAGCTGTGGACGCAGGAGGGCTGGTGCGTGTGTGCGATCATCGATCGATCGATCGATCGATCAATCAATCGATCGATCGATCGATAAACCAATCATCAATCATCATTCATAACCAGTTCATCACCCATTCCATCCTTGATGCTTCCTTCCCCATTCAGGACGACCGTCGTCCTGAGCCTCGAGGATGCAAAGAAGCATCCCGAGTACGCAGCGTTGCGGGCCCGCATTGAGAAGCTGCCGCTCGGAGGGAACCGCGAGTACGATATGGCCTGCTACCTGCGCTGGCTCGCCATGGTGGGAGCGGGGGGCGGCTGGATGAGCGACTATGATGCGGTGCCGCTGCGCTTCTCGCCACCGCCGGCGCTGCCGAACGGCGGGGCCTTCACGGGCTTCGAAGGGCACGTCCCATCGTAAGTTCGTTCGGTCATTCGTTCGTTCGTTCGTTCGTTCGTTCGTTCGTTCGTTCGTACCTTCCGCAGCAAGCAAACCAATAACTAACCAGCGGGGAACACGGCTAACTCGTCTCTTGATTTATCCAACGTTGTCTTCTTCAACAAACCGGCCCAGGCTGATCGTCGGCAGCGAGAGCGAGTGGGAGCGGATGGGCCGTGAGCTCATCGGAGCGGCCGAGGCAGCGGCCGGCGGGAGCTCCCACCCGACCCTCTTCTCGGACATGCACGCCCTCGAGGCGCTGCTCCACCAGGGGTGCCACTTCATCGCGGCCGAGCCGCAAGGCGTGGCGGGGCCCAACGCCACGCTCGGGCTGATCAGCGGCGCCCTCGACTGCGAGCTCCTCGGGGAGTACCACGCGGCGCACGTCTCGCATCGCGCCGTGAGCGACGCCGGGAGGAGCATTAATGATCGGCCAGTGGTGATGGCCACAGCAGTCGCCGCATTTCGATCGCACTGCCCCGTGAGATAATTTTTATTCTTAGTAGGGCACTTCCCAGCTAGGAGTGATAACTTGCTTTGAATGAACAAGCAAAGCACAGTCGGTGTTGGTGTGCATGTAGCAGCACGGGGAGGAAAAACAAACAAAAAAAATTAACATATATGAGGAGCCCCCCGTTTGCTTCATGCGCTGTTTTCCCATTTTCCATTTTGTTGGCTGTTGGTGATTTAAACTTTAAATGTTAAAAGAGCGCCCCTCTACTACACGACGACCGCCTCTTCCTCTTCCTCTTCCTCTTCCTCCTCATCTTCAGAAGCCCCGCCCCCCTCCTCGCCGCCCTCCTGCTCCTCGTCCTGCAGCAGGCCCTCCATGTGCTTCTCCATCCACGTGTCCGCCTGGTTCATGAGCTTCGTCAAGTTGCCGAACGTCGCGGACGCGCCCTGCACCACCTTCCGCAGCGGCGCCGGCGCCGTCATGATCGCGTCGTCGCCTGTTTCGGTGTCGTCGCCGTTTTCGCCGTCGTCGGCGGCGGCGTCATTCGCGCCTCCCCGTGCGGCGGCCCGCCGCTTCTGCAGCTGCTGCGCGACTTCGGCATGGCCGTGGCTGAGGGCCTCTCGCAGCGCCGCCGCTTGCTGCCGCCCCATCGTCGCCGCCCTGCCCTCCGCCGCCACGCGAGCCTCGAAGCCCGCCGAGTACCCGCCACCTCCACCACTACTGCTGCTACTATTGCCACTACCACTACCACTACTACCACTACT
>Ga0099799_10467_pt1 | contig 9860 bp, 3 predicted proteins | sample Uncmet6_SortLC_1_FD_89033 | JGI IMG/M metagenome (GOLD analysis project Ga0099799, IMG submission 89033) | Marine eukaryotic communities from CALCOFI LINE 67, Pacific Ocean - CN11_C50_N6_SortLC_1 | ecosystem: Environmental > Aquatic > Marine > Oceanic | place: Pacific Ocean: Monterey Bay | collected...
TGCTAAGTACACGTTCTTCAGAAGACCTTCCTTGATATGTGTGAGTTAAAAAATTGATACACTCAACCAGTGTAATTACCTTGGGGATTGCTCATGACCCAAAGAAATACTATGCTCAACATGACACATTCGATACAAGTAGCCAAGGAAGCGTACTTATGATCGGTTAGTACAAACGGTGAGGTTATGTTAGATGTAGGTTGACAGTATGGAACGGGTGGAGAGAGTCCACGCCTGCGATGATCTTGCACCAATCTAGTAGCTCTTCTAGCCATCTCTTGTCTATAGAGAGTCCTGGCAACAGTCAGTTTGGACTTCACTGAAGCGCTGGGTCCGTCTTGATTCTCATTGCTTGGTTGAGGATTCAGAAGTGAGACAGAGTGGTGGACTAGTAAGTTTTCTGCAAACCATCCAGAGTCTGCGCCGGCATTATATTGTGTCCATAGGGCGGTGGCTACTTGTGAGTCAAAGCTGTGGGACGTCATCCACTTGTAAATACTTTTCTCTTCATCTGGGTGGACACGGTACCGCACAGACAAACTGTCCGCGAGGTTATAGATCCCCAGGAGGATATGCGAAAAGTGTGGGTCCTGGCTGTCTGCCAGTGAACGTAAAGGGCGACGTCGGCGTATGGTTACATGGTACCGTGAACGAAACAACGAGAGTAGCCTCCTTCTTAAGTTATTTCTAGCACCCACTTAAGTTGCCCTAGTTCGCTCCTAGGTTCCATTTTACTGAAAAGCCTGTGACGGTCCAGGGGCAGGTTTTTCGGGTTTTACTTTGCCGGTGATTCGCCGCCGGCGAGTACCGCCGGTTTTCGGCGGCCGAGAGCAGTTCATCGTAGTTTACTTCAAGTTGAGGTGCAAATTTACCTCAATTTACCACGGAAACTCGCCGTTTTCCCGCAACTAGCGGCGTCGGCAAATCGAGTTGCGGCAAACGAAAAACCTGTGACGCCTCCGGCAAAGCAAGCAAACCTGACCTGTCGGCGAATTACCGCCGTAAAGTGGAACCCAGAACCCCCCCCCCCTGCGCCGGACGGGACCCCGGGGAACCCGAAACGCCCCCGACAGTTTGGGTCGGCGGCTGGGGGCTTTACTCAGGCGCCGGGGGGCCGGGCGGCCCCCAAACTAGAACGAGTCGAATTTCCCGCGTTCGCGGCGACTCAGGGGGGGCCGGCCGGTGCGCTACACCCCAGGAGCCACGGGCGAGAAATGCAGGGCAGCCGTAGGATTCATTGCCCTAGGGCAATCGAAAAATTCGCCTTGTTGACGTAACGTGCATCGGGACTATCATCGAGGGCCGCAAAAACTGCCTCTCGACACAAGGATGTCAGCTGCGCTGCTGACGCTCCGAAAGTCTCCGCAGCAAGCTCAGCTATCTGAATATCTTCTCCAAGAGTCAAGTGATTTGAAGCCAGTGCAAGAATATCCCAGCGGTCTCTGAAGCTCGGCATAGGCACATAAATGCTTACTTCAAGACGACCGGGTCGAATAAGGGCTGCATCGAGCGTGTTGAGGCGATTCGTTGCAGCGAGGACAAGCTACAAACATGAGTGGACAGGTTGAAGAACCCCCCCCCGCCCGCGCGCGCGCGTGCTGTACGCCGGAAATTACAACACCATCATTCTCATCAAGCACTCCATCCAGTTCATTCAGTAAAGTTGCCACAAGTCGTGTACGCAGGTTTGAGCCGTTTGCATGCTCTGCGTCACCACGAGCCATGCCAATGGCATCGAGTTCGTCAAAAAATAGAACACATGGCGTGTTTTCGCGTGCTACGGCGAAAAATCTACGGATAGCTGACTCTGATTCACCAAGGTATGGTAAGACGAGTTCTGCAGATCGAACATCTATGAATCTTGCTTTCATATGGTTAGCAACAGCGCGGGCTAACAGTGTTTTGCCATTTCCAGGTGGTCCATGGAGAATAATGCCACGAGATGTACGCAGAGTGAAATGACAAAATTCAACCGTGCACGTTTTGGGCCAGAAGATGGCCTTTTCCAATTCGTCCTTAGCTGCCCAACAACCCCCAATATCTTGCCATCGCGGTGGCATGAGGTTCTCCCCACTCGGTTGAGATATATCTGCGCACACAAGAGTCTGAACACCGCGCGCTGGATTTAAACCCAAGATATTAATTTCACCCTGGTCGAGAGTGGTGTGGCTTTTAAAGTAATTTTTAATAGGCTCACGATGCGGCATTTGAAAAGCCGCCAGCCCAGGCAAATCATTTGCTGTTATGGTTACAACGTCCTCAAATCGATAAATACTAAGAATGGAGTCATGAATAATTCCTCCTTGGTCGCTCTTGCACGGATACTTGGACTTGAAGTTTTCCTTATCCAGATTGATTGGTTCGTCACATGTCATGACAATACCGGAGGCTTTCGGAACGTCACACATCTTTGACCAGCGCTCAATTTCAGCTGAGAACCACAATGCTGCACCACCCCGTCGCACGACATCGTGATTTTCTAATTTGTCGGATTTATTGATTGCAAGGAGTCTTGTAGCTCGCACCACAGCACCAAAGTTATTGAGAATCATAAGACCATTTGTTGCTGCCGCTGCACGCATGAAGCTACGTAGAGAGGGAGATGTCACCCCGCTTTCTATCGATGAAGTTTCAGCCTCGATTAAGTGAGTCTCTCTCGAGACTGCAGCTTCATCGAGGATGATCTCCACATCACAGCATGCCACATGGATGCCAAGTTGCTGAAATATCGTGATGGCATCTGTCACTGCTCTACTCTTACTGACGCCGGGGCGTCCCTCGACAAGCAGTGCTGGGAGCGCATCAAATATTCTCGAAGCCTCCCCACAACATGTGGATGTGTTTAAATATACGAATACCGTGCCAATTTGAATAATTTTTGATGAAGGTCGCCCCGAATCAAACTGCTCGGTCCCTCGCTCATTGATTGGTACCCAACTAGTTATCAGACGAGATGCTGCCGACAATTTTTTAAATACCCTATCCTCTACAGCTTCGCTATGGCCATTCAGGACCACTAAGTCAGTGCCTGCATCAACTCGTCCAATACAGAGAAATACTCGAAGGTCTCCATCAACAAACACCGCGATTGCAACGCCTGTGAAATTCCACGAACTTGGTAAGAGTCGTTCTCTCTATGGGTTGCACCTGCACGAAGGTGATGAGCTAGCGATGCGTGCTGGACCTGCCTACCCAAAGTCTCTGAGACCACGTTGATCGGCGAGCAATGTTGAATAGCTCTAGGCATGGCAGGTGATGGCGCTTGCACCCATGTGGACAACTCAACAAACTTCATAGATCCCATCACCGGCTTTCGCGTCGTCACACGGACTGCGAGCTGCCCTCCATGTGACGCACCTAGATGCCGTAGTACCTACCGGAACCATGCTGGGCGTGTAATATTTTCACAAAGGTGACACAGGCGGGTGCCCAATCATGAACTTCCAGGACGCCCTCTTCTATTGTTGCGTCTACAGTCACACAGCATGAAGCTGCAGCTCTCTGTGAACAAATTTCAACTATCGTAAATGGTCGCAGGCCGTTCCGCATCAGGGTATAGATGTTTGCCTTGGCCACCATGGGCGGTAGCACGCAAAGAGCTAAAAAATGGGCCGAGGCTTACAATTATGCGGTGTTCCGTGTACTTACCTCGTATGCACAGCATATCCATTTTCTGTTGATCGAATTTCATGAAGCATTGGGCTTGCTTTGGTCGCATTTTTGCTGCGATACAATTAGCTAAAAATTTTAGCATAAGCACATCGTAGAGCTAAGCACGGCCGCAAAAAATTTAATGACAAGCACCGAGCGGGGTTGGACGCAACGACTTCCCTAACCCGTTACTTACGACTTACACTCGGCCAAAACTGTTACAACCCAACAATGCGCGTATTCGACCCAGCATAGCATAGCCAGCATAAGCAGGCTTAGCCAGCCAACCGCAGGGGGGGGGGGTATGTTCTGCGACTACCCAAATCAAGGGCATTCAAATTCAATCCTTTGTCCGCACGGTCGTCTACTCCTAGAGGAGCGAGTGCATTATGGCGGCCCCGCCTGGAAGAGAGGAAGGCGAGATTCGCGGTGACACTGGTACGAAAAGCGCCAGCAGCGGGGCAACAGTGGGAATGATGTTGGGCGGCGAAGATAGCAGCGGTTCTCGGACGAATACTGGCGAAATGTCCACCGATTGCCTCCATGGGTCATCATCCAAGGACCTATCCATAGTTTTACCTCAGTGTCAGCTCTCAAGCGAACAGCCCTCTTCAGTCTTAAGGGGTATGCCGCCACCCCAGTTTCTAACTAATAGTCTTGAAACAGACCGATCTGCATCTGAGTTCTCGCTTAAGAGACTTTCAGACAGGCTATCGGGCCGTTTACCAACGACATCTGTTACCGATGATCATGCAGGGCGCTCACAGCATAGATCGCTACGGAGTGTGCTAGGTAGCGGCTGCATAACCAATGCTCCCACGGAAGGTGACGTGAGCCGTTTGACTAGTGGTGTCCATTTAGCGTCATCAGCGGCCGACGGGCAGCCAGGGAAACGATCCTTACATCGACAGACCTCTTGGGGCGCTCCGCTAGGTGGACCCAGTCGGGCTGAAAAGCAATCGCATGCGGAAAGGGGTGCCAATCAGTACAATTCGCCGCGAGGTAAGCCACGATCAATACCAACAACCAAATCGCAGCAGTGCTGGGGACACGGCTCAGATGAAAAGGAAAAAAATTCAGTGGTCCCACCATCAGATGATCCTCATATTTCAGGGGTTACTAGCGCGAATGCTTATGCGATGCAACGCAGGTGTTTACCCATCATGAAACAGGCTATACCCGGAACGCTGACGAAGCTTACCTCTACCTTGTCAGCTGTAGCTGAAAGCAAGACGAGTACAGACGCCACGCTATCATTAAATGAGCCTAGCGAAGTCCTAACAACAAACCCAAATGGGAATTTCTCAGTAAGAGCATCGGCTGCCGCCGCTGCTGCTGCGCAAGCTGCTACTAATGCCACGGGAATCGCGCTGGCAAGCACAGACGACAGTATCACGGCACGATTACAATTTGAAGACGCGATCAAAGCGGAATGCTTTATTTGTGATGAAACGTACATGCAGATACGGGACGCACTTTCACGGGTGATTCGCATGGATTCAAGCGCTATATGCCTCGAGCAGGCCTTGAAATGCCTGGACTGTATCATGTCGCAGACTGCTGATCGAATCAACGAGCTCCTGCACTCCATGGCATCGCCAGTTCTCAAGCCTCCAGGTATTGATTTGCTCTTTGCTAGTCGCAACTTTCAAACTCTCGCCGAGCCTCTTTCCGCTGGAAGCAGTTTTGCCAATTTTGATGAGAGGCTGTCAGTGGCGGTGACACCTGACTTTGGACATTTAGTCAAAGAGAATCGTGCATTTAGTCACATTGCGCTTGCTGCTCTCGAACCTGTATCCATTACACAATGGAGCCCTAGGCAAGAGCTGACAAAGATTGTCACACCTACTGGCTTTGCGAATGCTCTGTATCGGAAACCCCAGGAATCACCACTTTGGATTGCCAATCAATCGCAGCAATCATTAGTCGTGTCAGCGGTTTGTGAAGTAGCTCGAAAACAGGCACGTGAATTGCACAGCTTCTGGTCAGACCAAGCTGATGATTACGATGGTGCTGAGACAAGGTGGCAAGATAATACGCACGCCAAGGCGCGACTGCCTTTTCCAAATGCCCATGGTCGACATCCAGGCACAAAATCAGCAGGACGTAGCGAATGCGTATCTACAGCCAGCAAGCCGGCTATGGCAGGCAGCGAAGGCACATCACGTGCCTCACTCTTGTCCCTGGCATCTTCGCGCTCATCGCGTGTCTCAGCAACATCACGTTACGCTCCAACCCCAATCGAAGGTGATGAAACAGGAGGCTCTGGAGCACCAACTCGCGCACGCAAGGCCCTTCGTGATGAGACTACTGAGCATGAGCGACTTGTATCCGAGCTTTTGGCATCATCGGCGAAGGAGGCTCGCGTTGAGCGTGGGGCCGTCAACGAAGAGGATCTTCCAATACCGCTCCCAGTAGCATTTCTTGCCCGAGAGGATCCTCGCCTCCAAGAATCAAGACTCGCCTGTCGCCTTATTCCTGATCCTTGTGCAGAGCAAGCTCAGTCTGCAAACAATAATTTGTGGTCAGATCTAGAGAAGTGCATTTTTCTCGATAAATTTCTTCAGTATCCGAAAAACTTTGGGAAAATTTCTGCGTTCTTCACCCGCAAACGCGCACGTGATTGCGTGCAACTTTACTATGATTCAAAGTATTGCATAGACTATAAGGCGCTTCTTCGTGAGCACCAACAACGCCGCCGCGGGGTGCGCATCTGTTGGGACATTACTGCCAGGGCTGTTCATGAATTCGGTGGTGAGCTGACTCATGATCATCGACGAAATATTGTTTGGTTTCGCTTGCCAAGCAACACGTTTTCGACGACCACCGCAAATAAACATCCTCCTAGGGGCCGACGCATTGGCTTTGTCACTAATGAAATCCACACAGTTCCTGCTATCAGCCCCAGTGACGGGAGTTCAATATTGAAAAAATCTTTCGGGAAGAAGCAAAGGAGTGGCACTGCGAGCTGCAGGGGGGCCAAGGAGCCAATTCTACCAGCGACAAAACGAAGACTCACGCAAAGCAAGCCGAGTCATGCGAAGATGCGGTTACCTGCTGCCAAAAGTGTGAAGGTCTCAAATACTAATAGCAGCATTGCTACAGCTGATGCGCCTCATGTTGTCATTCACCGAGCTAAAACTGAGGCATCGCCCTCATCCATGAAAAAGCGCGTAATTGAACCAGGCAGTGTCACCTCTGAGGTGTCGCAAAAGCGCCTCAAGGCACACAAAACTCAGCAATGTTCACAACAAATTCACCGCTCACAGCACTATATAGCGGTACCGCACAATGCTGAACCACTTGCGCCAGCAAATGTGCATGCACCAACATCTGCTGCAACACCCATCTTTGCGCATCAGCAGCATGAAGGCAACGGAACGTTCAGTCGTCACGACAGGTTCTCGAGTCACCCACTTTCGATATCCCCGGTGCTATCAACATCAACAGGCTCTGTTGAATGTCCAACCCAGATTCCAACCATCAGTACTCTCACACATCAAAGTGACCTGCAGCAACACCATCGGCAGGTTTGTGACCGTCAACTCATGAGGATGCCAATTCGAGGCAATCCGGCACCGCTCCTGGTGGGCATCAGTGGTTATGGATTGTCAAATTCAGCTCCGCTGAGTGATGATCACCAGCGCCTTGCCTATGATCTTCATCAAGCGGCGCCCATTCTACCGGCGTTTTCCAGCCGCCTGGCACCTTCTGGCCACCATGATGACTCGAAGCATTTTGGTCACTTGCCACCATCAAGTTGTTTTTATAGCGATTCGGCACAACAAGCGGCCAATGCAGCATATGCTGCTGCACTCGGAAGCACATCCATCAGCCAGACTGGCAAAGATTCACAGCCACAGGCTCCTGCGCTTCTCGCTTCCTCTTTGCAGCGAAGTGATACAAATGATCTTAACCCTCCTGACAGTCTGGTGCAGCTGCATACCGAATACGGCCAGCCAAGTAGAATTGCCGTTGGCACCAAAGGGTTTTGTCTCGCACCTCCTGTGGTGTGTTCATCAGAAGCATTGCATGTTTCGAGCGCAATGAACCATGCTGGCGCACCGATTGCTAGCAATGGGCAAATATCCATCGACCAAGCGACTGAGTGCGAAATGAGAGTGCGGCTCGAAACTGCACAATTCCCATCCGCCCCTGCGTGCTCACCTTTGAATGTCCCTGTTGCAACCTCCTCTCTCAGCTCTCCCACAATGGAAAACCGTGTGGATGGTGATGAACTTTCAGGGGGCACAGTAACTGAGCGCCGCCCACCCCAAAAGTGGACTGCTAGTGAAAAGGCTTTGTTCCTCCGTCATTTTGTAACGCATGGGAAAAACTGGTCTGCGCTTACGCTTTTGATTCCGACAAAGACCGAGGCTCAGATAAAGAACTACTATCAAAATTATAAGAACCGCCTTGGCCTCCAAGAAATACTTTCCTTGCGTCACACCAGCTCAGAACAAACTACAGTTTCTGCTACATCGCACGATATCGCCATGACAACGATGACTAATCAATCGGCTTGCTCGCCCAATTGGGCGCGGCATCCCAATCTCTCCTACGCTGACCAACGCTTGAAAGGGGCGAATATGACCATAGCTTCTAGCGCTATCCAACAAAATCGTGATGACATTGCAGCTATATCTGCTATTACTAGCGGTGCTTCAGACGGTCAGACCGGAGAATACGCACGCATGCATGTGCCCCGGACGCTACAGTCAACCATAAATCTCCATGGCTTTTTGGGGGGGGGGACAAGCACTGCCGCGACTGACACCGTTGCACATTATCACCGTGCCGCTCCTCTCGAGAGCTCTCATGTAGGTCACCCAGATAATCCTGGTCCAAAACAATATAATCACACCTGGAACTCAAATTTTAATCCAGGCCAAATGCCAGGTAGAACTGGCCAATGTGAACTGCCAATCTGGCCACTCATCACATCAGAAGCCTTGCGAACTCGAGACCAGGAGAAACGTTCTTCCTTTTCTTCGTCAATTCATTTGCAGCACGCAGCCGAAGCCATGCTCAAGTCTTCTGCGCACACAACGTGTGGAGTAGCTCGCACCTCAGCTCAGAGTGCCGATGCCACTGCTGCTTATTTGACACCGCAGCATGCTCAGCTTTCCGGAACCCCGCAGGAATGGATTCAGCAAAGTCAAGGACTCGGTCTGGCACACACACACCACTCTTCCTGGCAAACGCTACAGCGCCCCCCTACTGATCTTCGACTTTGTCCTGTGTCAACAGATGATCACTGCTCTGCTGGCGCGAATTACAATACGCCTGATGCTTCTGACTCAGTTTGATTGCCGAAGCTTCTTCACATCTGTCCACGCGGACGAAACCCATATTTTTTCAATCTGAGCGACTGTTTCTCTCTGACTACTGTCGTCATTTCCATGTTACTTCTATGGGCCCCCCGATGTTGCAGTGCACCTTTCCGACTGCGACGTCGGGCATTGCAGCGGTCAAGCCAGTGTCGGATCTGCGCACAATAATCATCAGTCGCGCGAAGAGAAAGCGCCAGCGTGGGCGCGCGAGCGCGTGGGCGAGCGCGTGGGCGCGCGAGCGCGTGGGCGAGCGCGTGGGCGCGCGAGCGCGTGGGCGCGGAAGCCGACGCGGTGCGCGAACAGATGTCAGCCAATTTAAAATGTCATTAAATGGCTTACGATTTTGCACTTGATTTGCGCACTGTATGTTGAAGACTTCAATGTCGGATTGTATGTTGAAGACCTCAATGTCGGTGTTGAGTCTTCAATGTCCTTTGTTGAACCCTCCAACTGCAATGTCGGTGTTGAGCTTATATGCGGTGTTGAACTTATATATGCGGTAGTTTATAGATAAACTACCGCAAAGTGGGGTGCGGGGGAGAGAGAAGGGGGCCCAACCGCGCTGCCCAACCGGGGCCCAACTAGCAGAGGAGGGGACGCTAGGAGGGGTCGGCACCCGAAGTTAGGTGCTGCATGTTTACCTCTTTGATTACTGAGGACCATCGTGCACCTTTTGACTAAGGGGGGGGGATAATAGCGGGCTTTCCCTTTGGCTCTGGAGCTCGGACGAGTCGGTTCTCAGCACCCGCCTTGTTTGTTGTTGGTCCGTTCCACAAAATCCCACTGGTGACTTAGGATACCTCGGGGCCCCGGGGTAGTAGGCCCCTCGGCCGCTGCGGCCGGCGGCAGAACCTCGCCCAGAAACCCCCCCTTGCG
>Ga0099799_10468_pt1 | contig 9859 bp, 5 predicted proteins | sample Uncmet6_SortLC_1_FD_89033 | JGI IMG/M metagenome (GOLD analysis project Ga0099799, IMG submission 89033) | Marine eukaryotic communities from CALCOFI LINE 67, Pacific Ocean - CN11_C50_N6_SortLC_1 | ecosystem: Environmental > Aquatic > Marine > Oceanic | place: Pacific Ocean: Monterey Bay | collected...
GGACGGCCTCCAGGACCAGTCCCTTGCCGCACCCCCTGGGCCCCATGAGGAGGGCCGCCACGCTGCGCTTGGCGCCGCCGGACCCGCCGGCGTCGCCTCCGGACCCGACCAGCCCCCAGGACAGGAGCCGCCGCAGCTCGGAGTACTGCGCCTCGAGACCGGGCGGGGCGCCATAGGTGCCGCCCGCCGGGATGGAGCTGGGGGAGGCGGGAGGCGGCGGAGGCGGCGAAGGCGGGGGGGCGGGGCGGGGCCTCTTCCTCCCGGAGGACGCTGCGCATGACAGGCCATCGCTCAGGTTGGCGATGACACGGTCGATGCGGGAGACAAGGGCCGCGGCGGAGGGGGCGGCGGAGGGGGGCGGGATCGCCGCGGGGGACGTGGCCGGCATTGGGGGGTTGGATGAGGAGGAATGGGAGGGTTGGGCCGGGCCTGACATGCGGGATTCATTGCCGTGTCGTGGATCTTCCAACCAAGAGGAACCCGGATGCAGATCCGTATATAATATTAATTTTCACGGCAAAGCCTACCCACCTACCTACACGTTTAGAATGACGTAATGAGACAGAACGAACCGCCGAAGGGCCAAAAAAAAAAGCCTACCCACCTACCTACACGTTTAGAATGACGTAATGAGACAGAACGAACCGCCGAAGGGCCAAAAAAAATTCCTACTCTAGACTTACTCTCTCCATTCGGGGACATCGGAATCTGCAGGTAAAAAATCCACTGCTCGCCCGCATGTGACACCCCCCAAATGGGCGGATCTGGTTTTTCCGGTATAATGCGGGGCCAGCTCGACCCCACACACAAAAAACAGCCCTAGCTGCGGTACGGGCTCGCAGGTAGAGAGGGCCACCGGCCACGCGCGTGTAAAAACCGAACCGGGGGCGTCATTCCTAATTTCCGTTCTCCCAAACGCTCACATACACAATTCCCAGAGAGGGAGACGGAGGCGGAATACTCCGAACACCCCCCGCTCCATCCTACCCCTTGACGACTCCGACTGCAACGGCGAAGGCGAAAGGCAGAAAGAGAGAGAGAGAGACAGGGCAGCACGTCGCAGGGACCGAAAGCAAGCAGCTGGGGCCGCGGCACAATTTGATTCCCGCCTCGGAACCCCCTTGCGGCGTAAAGGACCCCCCAAGAACCACACACCAAAGAACCCTCGTCCCCATGGCCACGGAGGATCCCGCCGCGGCCGCTGCCGGGCCGCCCGTCTGGTCCATCTCAGTCCGCACGGTCGGCGGCGGTGCGCCGCCCAGCCCTTCCCCGGCCCAGGCCCCTGCCCAGGCCCAGGCCCCTGCCCAGGCCCCGGCGGCTCCTGACGGCGATGCCGGAGCCCCCAATGCCGACGAAGGCGGGACCCCTTCCCCGGCCAGGGTTTCTCCTTCCTCCGAGGCCGCGGCCTTCACCCTGGCGGTGGATCCGGAGTCCACCATCGAGGGGCTGAGGGAGCGGATCACGTCCGTCACGGGCCTCGCAGCCGGGAGGCAGAGGCTGATCTACCGGGGGAAGATCATCGGAGGAGGAGGAGGAGAAGGGGGAGGCGGACGCATCCGCGACGTGGCGGGCCTGGGAGACGGGCACACCATCCACCTGGTGCCCCGGCCGGAGGCGGCCGCCTCCTCCCCGACCCAGGAGCAGCGGCGGGGAACGGAGGCGGGGAGGGGCGCGGGAGACGCCGATGCCGGAGACGCCGATGCCGATGCCGATGCCTCATCCTCCCTCGCGTCGGTCCTGCTGGGAGGGGGAGGAGGGGGAGGCCGAGGGAGCGGGGCGGCGCAGGGGGCGGCCCTGCTGGCTGCTCTGCTGGGGATGGGATCCGATCCCCTGCTGGGGACGGGAAGTCCGCCGATGCCGCCCGCTGGGGAAGCGGCGGCTGCCGAGGGAGGAGGAGGGGGGGGGGGGACTGCCCGCCGTCCCGGCCCTGCCCGCCTGGAACCCGGCCCCGGTCCGCCGCTCCTCGGGGGGCGGGACCCGGGCGGCCGGATCCTCCCCCCGCCAGTCCTCCCACGTCCTGACCGCCGAGGACGTGCGCGGCCGCCACCTGCGCGATCCGGGCTCCCTCGAGCCGGTCCGGCAGGGCCTCCTCTCCCTGCACACCATCCTCCACGGGGCCGACCTGGTGGGCAGCGGAGCCGTCCTCCCGCCGTCCGTCCCCCCTGATGGGCCCGGCGGGGCCGTCCCGGGCTCCCGCCGCCGCTTCTTCCGGGGGCAGGTCCTCGACCTCCTCGACACGGTCAACCAGTGGCTTGAGGCCACCGTCGTCGACGTGGCGGACCCGGAGGACGTGCTGGGCCGGGTCCCCCCCGGGGGGGGGGGGTGGGGGGGGGGGTTCAGGTAGTGGCAAGTTATGTGTCAACGCGGAGGTCGGAGGTTCGTCGTGGCGAATCGGAGGCGTCGGAGGTCTAATAACATGTAAAGTAAGCACGGCAATGACGCAATGACGATAAAAACGAGGCAAGGAATATCTTTTTATGCAAGTTTTCCGGGTCATTTTGATATTGTGACATGTTGTAACTCCACCCGCCCGCGTCTTTAACTACGAGCTCGTATTATGCATATGGTACTACTCTCGTAGAGTAGAATGAATACTTGACTAGAGTAGTACTACTAGAGTAGTAAGTACGAGCTCGTAGTAGCTATAATGCAAATAATATTACTAGCTAGTATGCATATATCCATACGTATGCATACTAAAAAATACGCGGGTACGAAATACGAGTAGACAGTTAAGGAGAAAATTTGAGCTACACACATGTAAGCTTCTTTCTACCTTCGGTTTTGTGTCTTCTGCTACACAAATTCATCCCGCCAGAGACTTAATCTTGGCACTGAAAAAGCCAAAGCCACTCGTCATGGCACTTGCAGCACCCGACGCTGACTCCGTCTCGGCCGTAAGTTCCTTCTCCTTTGCATAATTCCCTTGCAGCCGAAGTCCGGCTAGGGATGGTTCCGCTTGAATGGGCAGAAGCTCGAAGCGCCTAGAGGATGCCAATGGAAAAAGCAATACTGGAGTTGTCAAAGAGGCGCCGTCGGGGCTACCAAGAGCTCCGACTGAAGAAGCACCTGCTAGGCTTGACGTATTATACGAAGATGATCCGTCATCTCCGAAAAGAGAAGAGAGGAAAAGGTTGCAAGATCGAAGAGTCTGGGAGTGCATTTCGGTCATTTTTTCTCGCAGAGCGACGGGATTTGTGACAACGGAAGGATCAAAATAAGTGCTCATGTCTGCTGTAAGCTTTTCAAGTACATCATGAGCACCTTTTGGACCGTCATTTGTGGATGCTCGGGCAAAAACCGCAAAACCGTTCCGATTCCTCTCGAAGAAGCAATGGATAATAAAGGTGAGGTCAAGTTGAAGCTGTATCAGAGCCGAGGTGCTACAAGCAGTCAAGTCTAACCTTTCTTCTTTCGATGATCCGTTACCAATCACAGACTCAATTGCGGCAGAAAGCGAGGTAACACTTTCCTCCACCAAAGACCCACGTAATATCTGCAACATTAGCGGAATACCATCAAATGTTGACGCGATAGCATCGTTATGAAGCGCATCATCAAAGGATCGGATGGGGGAAAGAGCGTCTGATGGGCACGTATATTGGTTGAGAGCGCCTGCAACAGATAAAAGATACGCTGTGACATGTGGTGAAACATCGCCCACCAGAACCGAGGGAGGTCGATTCATATCAGGTAGGTCTTCAGCAATCTTGGCGTTCCAGACGGATTCTTCTTCTCCATCCTGTAGTAAGTTGTGCAGCCTCCTCCACTCCATATCAGACGCCCTAGCAGACAATACTTCTCTTTCTAAGCATGTTCGGAATTCCATCAAAAATGGCTCAAGGATGACCCTCGCCCATTTGTTAAAGCAAGCCTCGACGATGTCATCTAGCGATCTTTGAATTGTGCCAAGCGCACTCTCAGGACCCGAATCGGAGTGGCTGAGTCCCCGAGCAGACAATAGAACAAGTTCAGAGAGGGTCACATTTTGGGGGGAAGCAGCCAAATCCGCTTCGACATTGTCCGCAGTGGTGGACGACGAAGACAAAAGAAGAGTCTCCTTGACCAACACGGCCCCACGAAAGGTAGTGCCAGAGAATGCGCTCTCGGCTGCTTCCTCCGCCTCTTCAACAGTTATGAGGCCATCCTCGTCGTCGTCTGCAATTTCAAATGAACTACGGAGCTCAGCCAGAGATATTGTTCCAGTCTTGTGCCCACCGGGAACAGGTGTGGCGGCTGGACTTGACATTGGGTCCAAGAGAGTCGGAAGACACGAAAGGCGAAACTTGAGAAGGTGGCACAATCTGCCCACGATCAGCTCCTTTGTGGCCTCCTCCTCATCGTCATTTGCCATTTTATTTTTGTTGCCGTCAATCATCCTTCTCAGCTCGTTGAGTAAGCGGCCCATGATCTCGCAAGTCTGCACGTAGAGGGACTGATGTAGCCGCCTCTCGGACTCCTCCCGCTCTTCAGTATGAACAAGGAGCTCATGCGCGTCATCGGATACCTTCCGGAGAGCCAAGTCCAGATCAGTAGCTATCCGTAAGACATTGCGGTGCGCTTCGTGAGGCAGAATCGAACGAAGGGGTGGCGCAGCTGCGAGAGATGCCTGCAGGCTACCGATTACCCTAGTATGGACGCTTTGAAAGGATGAAGTCAGGATCGAATGCACAAGAGAGGAGAAGGTGGTGGAGAAAAGCGCAGACCAAAGCGAGAAGCGACGGCCCGAACTGCCCTCATCCTGTAACCTCTGTTTGCTGCTCCGGAGCGTAGAATGCTTGCCATTCTTCTCTGGCGAGAAGAGCTGCGTTCCATGGGCGCTGACTGTTCGGAAGTCGACAATGGCGTTGACGGCGTCGTGCCAACTGCGATGCCCAATGGTGTCCAGGGTCTGCAGGCACTCCACCCCATCCGTCTTGTCGTAAAGAGATTGACGAATGTTGCCTAGTCTGGCTGCTGTAGTTCCTGCAATATTCATCAGTACGGCCTTGGCCTTGTTCCGAATCAAGGGCAGGTAGGTTGCGAGAAAGTTGGACGCCTTAATTCTCAGGGTGCGCTCGTCAAATTCAGGTAGGGTGGACATGATGGCCTCTTCTTCGCGACACACCCCTCCCCTATCATCTTCTTCTCTGTTCTCAGGATGTCGAAAACGTCGGTGAACAAAGATTAGGTAGGGGTGGAGCATTACGTCGAGCTGGAGAATGACGACTATCCTGCCCAGAATATCGTCCGCGGCCTCGTCAGAGGTGGAGACCGCAGCGGTGGAATCGCCTGGTTGGTTGGGCAAGCCGCCGCTTCTCCCGTCGCCGCCGAGCCTATCAAGCAATTTCTGTATGAGACGACCTTTCGACTCGTAGTACAGATCAAGGAGCTGGGCGGCCCTCCGGTCGTCTGACAGCTTCGGACTGTCCGGATCGAGAAGATCTAGTGCGGAGATGGCCGACGCCGTCATCCTTGCCCCAGCCGCGCTTCCGGAGGGATGAGATCCGGCAGCCCTGTGGAGAAGACTGCGTGCAAGGCGTACGGTCCGATCGGGAACGGTTTGCACGTAAAGGTACACCATCTTCATTTGAGAAACGAGGACGGGGTCAGCTTCCAGTCGCGCCGTTGAGATCTTATTTGCATTTGAGGCGAGGGCCGTGGCGAGTGGATAGTCTCGCGTTCGGGCTGCAATGAGGCCGAAAAGCTCAACCAGCTCTGATGAGGCGCCATGAACGTCTAAAGCGTCGAGTCGCCGGTGGATGGATCGAGGTAGGGAGGTCAGGCTTCGCCGTACCGTATTGATATCAGTCTGTCCTCGACCCTCAGAAGATACCAATGCCGCCTGCGACTCAGAATCCTCGCTTTGTTTCTCCTCATCACTCGACGCACAACCCCCCGGCAGCTGTTCCGCACAGTCGGCCAATGTTTTTGCAAGGCCCGGCAATGCCTTCACGAGACCGTCGAGCTGCCTTGACCTGGCCTGCATGTGCAGTACCTCGTCAGAGCTGCCCACGAGCTCCCGGTACCGGCTGGCCAAGACAAGCTTCAGCTCGGTCTGCTTAGCATGGGCCTCAGCCGTAACCTTCCTGTGCAGGTCGCGCATCTCTGTTATCGTCATAGACTTGGCCAGAGAAGCAGCGTACGGGGACGGCCCGGCCGGCCCGGGCGACTGGGGCGTATGGCCGGGCGGGAAGCTCATTATCTTCTTGGGTTGAGCAGATTAGATGTATGGTTTTATGATGCATTGTCCATACTACTACGTAGCTAGTAAATAAATAAATAATGTTTTACTATGCATACGCTCGTATTACTAATACGAGCGTACTATAGCTACTCTAGTACTACTAGCTAGTATGGCATAATAATATATTATACAGTATATTATTATTCAGTCCAGCGTCGTGAAGGACATGTAAAAGCAGGTATGAATAATTAGCTATGACCTCATAGTTAAGTCATGGGTTCCGGTATGCCGCTGGGTATGATACTGTCTGCGGAGTACTAGCAATGGATACTCTAGAGTAGTACTAGCTAGAGTATGCATACTCAAGAATAGTATCGCTGTTCTCCGCCTCAACTTTGACCTACTCTAGCTAGTAAAACCCCAAGGTGTACCATTGAGTAACATTTCGTATGCATAGTACATATTATTTTTAATATTTCGGCTCAGGTGTGCATCACCATCATCAACCATCAGATCCAGAAGAAGTCAAGTCAAGTCAATTGTCAAGTGCGCAATTTTTATGCCACATTGAGCTCTTAGCTCACGCCATGTCCTACACCACTCCTTCCTGGTGCCGAGACCCAGAGGAGGGTTGGTCAGTGGATGAAATCAAGGGAGGGGTCCTTGTTGCTAATCATGCAATACAAACGGCCTCGACTACATTTGGCAGGGCCGCCGACGTGGTGTCCATCCCTACCCTGCACGAGAGCTGCAGCCGTGTCCATGCCCGAATCGCCTTCGACTCTATGGGGGTACCTTGGCTGCGCGATCTGGGGAGCGGTAATGGAACCACCGTCGGTGGAAGACGTTTGCCGGCCCGCAGCGTGGGAAAAGAGGATATGACGGGATCGAAGAGAGAGGGGGCGAGGGGTGTCATGGTATTTCCAGGTGACTCCATAAGGTTCGGCGCATCGACGCGGATTTATTGCCTCAACGGTCCTTCTGGTTTCGACAGAGGGGCCGTCAAGGCGAGAATGGAGGCCGCCAAAGCCAAGAAGCATGCCATCATTGACGGCCCCAAAGAGGATAGCTCAGAAAATAGACCGAGCGATGACGTCTCTTGGGGCATAGACATGTCAGACCCAGTCGAACATGACGAGAACTGCGCAGCTACGGCCCAGCTAGAGATCGGAAGTCACGGTCCTATCCTTGAGGAACATGTGCCACAAAAATGTCGCAAGCTGTACGATAGGTTACGAGGGTGGCAGTACAAGCTAGACAATATCATGCAGGAATCGGATCGGATCGATGCGAAGGGTGCCAACGGGGAACTTTCCGAGGGACAAAAGACTCGACTGGAACAAAATCGGTCAAAGGAGAAAGAGCTTCGCGAACTTGTAGATGAGGCTGAGGGTGATCTCAGAGAGAAGATTTGGGGACGAGGAGCATCAGGAGAGGCAAGGAAACGAGAATCGGCTGCGCAAGAAGAAGAGGACGTGGACGAATTTTTCGATCGAACGGCGAAAAAGAGCCGGCACATGGAAGACAATGATGGCGACGTAGAAACGGAGAAGTCGTTGACATTAACATGGAAAGGCTTGATAGCGAAGCTGCAGAGGGCAGACTCCGAAGACGCTAAGAAGCGACAGAGAGTGAATAGTCTGGGAGCGAAGGTGGCAGCCGCAGAAGCCGCTCACGATGATGAAGCCTTCTTCCTAAAAAATGATCTCCAGCTAGCAAAAGATCAACTGTTAAAGAACGCAATCGAAAAGTCTACGACCGAAGAAAGACTTTGTGAAGTGGAGAAATTGTTGCGGATCGTCAATCCGAAGCTCATTTACGATCGACAGTCTTCTTTTATTGGATTGGAGTCTGCGAGGCGTCTTCCAAAGGAAGATCCAAAGGAAGAAAAGAGAGATTTATCTCAAATGTTACCGCCCATGATGCGGCCTGTTCAAAAAGTGCAGTCGCGGACTATGCTGCCGCCACCTAACCGAAAATCTGACGATAGCCCACTAATGCCCCCTCCCCCCTCCCGCAAAGTAAAAGAGTGCGTGTCCGTGTCTTCGCTTGCGGTCTCAATGCCACCTCCCATGCGCAAAATGCGGGTCATTGGCGCGTCTCCTCCGCAAGGAGGCACTCTTGCTGCGATTATGAGCGCCTCTCGGGTCCCGGACGGGTCTAATCATGCCAGCCATGATAAGCTAGCAAAGGCCCCAGCGTCCATTGGCACTGAACCCAAGGAGGATAAGTGGCGTGCCCCAGAGGACCAAGATGGGAGTGGCGTAACCAAACTCAATGCAAAGTTTGCGGGGCGATATTAGTTGTGACGGCACGAAATATATATATGCATTGTTTTGCTAGCTAGGGTAGCTTAATAGTTAGTTTATCCTCAGGCCCCACTCGCGAAGTGCAGTCGAGCAATCTAGCTGTTTTTCTTTGAGGAGGGTTCCCAGCTCGCTCTGTATGTCGACTAGGATATGGAGTGGCATCTTGGCAAGAGCCATGGGCTCCATGGCTGCGTGCGTTCTGGTGTGGTGCATGTAGTATTGCAGCGGTCCCCCCCCAGTATGATCGACAGCGGGACAAACAAGGCCGGTCTCCATTAGGTGAAGAAAGGCGAGATGGAGCGCATTTCCTTCATACAGGTCAGTTCTCAACCCTGATCCAACGCTTCCCCTGAGGAAGGTCTCGAACTCCTTCTGTATCCGACCGAAGGTGAGAGGCTTCGGCACCGATGAATCGTCCGCGGCGTCGCGGCGCAGGATTCGGCGAGCGGATAGAATGATGGCAACTTGAGATTCCGGCAGGTCCACAATTTCCTGGATCCGAGGGTCATCCCAGCCGGGCATCACGATTGGTCGACCATCCTTGTCGAACGGCGCATACAACATTCCGGCGTTTTGGGCATCGGTCGATCCCCGGGAAGACAGGGATCGGCCCAGCTGGCCGCCCGTTCCAATCGAGACGGCCATTGCCGAGTCTTCCTCCGTCCTAACCAGGCCCCCCATGGTCATGAGTGCCTCTACCAGGTAGCTGGTTCTGAGCTGGGGCTCGAGGGACGCCCCCTCGCGCCCCGCCAAGACGTCCGCGGCCATCATGGACAGAGCGACGGTCAGGACCCGGCAGAACCAGCGGCAGTCCTTCCCGAGCTGGTAGTTGCGCCGGAACATGGCCCGGGCCCTGGCCTCGCCACTCCCCTCGCCTGCCTCGGCAGCGCCGCGGTGACTCCGGGACGGAAGGAGGATGCCGACGAGCTGGTCGCCGAACCGCCTGCAGGCCGCCGCTGCCGCGGCAACCTCGTCGTCGTGCTCCCCGTCCCTTTCTCCCGCGCCTCCCTCAACATCGAACTTGCTGGAGAGCATCGCCACCAGCCCCCCGAAGGTGGCCGGCCTACCAAAGTACACGATCCTGGACGTCCCCTCCGCGCGGCTCCTGACGCGCTTCTCAAAGGTGGAGACAGTTGCCAGCTGCGACGTGATGCCGACAAGGCTAAGGAGGGACCTGTGGTCCGCGACCCGGTCCAGCAGGTGGTACAGGAGGAGCTGCCGGTCCGAGGAGGACGGCCCGGACTGCTCGTGGTGGCGGGGGGGCTGCCCCCCGCCCCCAGCCGCCGGCCCCGGAACGCCCGGCGGTCTTCCCCCCCCCGCCCCCGGGCCGGCCGCGGGAAGGAAGGCATCCAGCTCGTCCAGGACTACCAGGACGGGCATCGAG
>Ga0099799_10469_pt1 | contig 9809 bp, 9 predicted proteins | sample Uncmet6_SortLC_1_FD_89033 | JGI IMG/M metagenome (GOLD analysis project Ga0099799, IMG submission 89033) | Marine eukaryotic communities from CALCOFI LINE 67, Pacific Ocean - CN11_C50_N6_SortLC_1 | ecosystem: Environmental > Aquatic > Marine > Oceanic | place: Pacific Ocean: Monterey Bay | collected...
AGATTCGCTCTTCTGAGCATAGAGCATCAAGCTTGGTAAGCATATCTGGAAAGTGATTGCAGGCAGCCAATGGCAGTTGAAAGCTAATCTCGTTGCCCACATTGCTCAAGAGAGAAGATTCCGACACGGCATTTTTAACTATGCCAGTTATTTCATCATCAATGCTGCCATCCTTCTCTATAGTGAGGCTACCTGCGTTAATTCCTTTCTCTACATCGTCATCCATTCCGTTAGAATTCAAACTACTCCTTGAATTTCTAGAACTGAGGCCATTTGAAGATATTTTTGCCACGGTGAGATTATATCCAACGCCAAATTCCCTTTTCAAGAAAAGTGAAGACCCGACACAACGAAGCTGCCCCTCGGCCATTATAGCAATTCGATCACCGAGTAAATCAGCTTCGTCCATAAAATGTGTTGTCAAAATAATGCACCTGTTCTCGCGGTACTGACGAATCAGATTCCAAACAAATCTACGCGAAAACGGATCCATTCCCGAAGTCGGCTCGTCTGACAAAATCATAAGACGGAAACGTTCGAGGAAGTCAATAACACGAAATTAGGAACTAATAAAAAAACAGATGAGAAAATAGCTCGCTGGCGTTTTTGTTCCGCCTGCTTACCTAGAAACACGGTCTGAGAGTTACCGCAAAATGCAATGGCGACGCTAAGCTTCCGCTTCATCCCTCCACTTAGGTCTTTGCTAAGAGTGTTGCGTTTTTCCGCAAGGGCTACATCCTCTATTGCCGTTACGACAGAGGACTCTGCGTCTTCTTGTGGCATCGAGTCGTACACACCCTTAATCCTGCTGAAGAATTCAACATGTTCCTTCACAGTGAGCAAGGGGAAGAGACAATCGTGCTGGAGGCAGATGCCCAACTTTTCTCTAATGAGAGGCATTTGAGTACGAATATCATATCCAGCGACCTTTGCATAACCAGAGGAAGGTGAAAGCATGCCAGTAAGCATGTTGATAGTGGTTGTCTTGCCTGCGCCATTATGACCGAGTAATGCCGTCACTTGACCAGAATACATAGAAAGATTCAAAGAGTCCACGGCTAACTTTTCTCCAAATGCCCTGGATATACCGCAAATTTGAACTTGATTCGCCTGGCTTCGGAGCGCCTCAGATACATCTTCCGTCGGAATAGATGATGCAAGAGGTTCATCATCGGTCAATGAATCAATATCTTGGAGACGTGTGGGGAACCAGTAGCTCTTAGTAAACATAAAATACCAAGGAAGAGGTTGCCCGTAGTCACCTTTAAGGACGCGGTTGAGATACCAAGAAAGGATACCCCAGAAGATACAGTCGAAGATCAGACTGGACATGATGTTGCGGAAAGTCAAACCCGATGGAAAGTCAGAAAAAGATTGAGTCGATCCCCTCAGACCTACACCTTTGTCCTCGAGGTCACCAATTAGTTGGAGGCCGTACGAAAAGGAAGTAACTGGGTGGAGAGAAACAGCAAAGACTGCCCCAGGACTATCCTCCTTATAATCAACAGCCAGCGTGAGGAAGAATCCAGCAAAGAATAAAAGGATGCCCACGAGAGTTGCTCGCGTTGCTCGGGAGAAGCAAGCCGCGATAACGAAAGCAAACATCAGAGATCCCAGCAAAGAAAATGACCAGAAGATCAACAGCAGCACAAAATCAGAATGGACGTAAAGTGAGGATGCCACAATGGTTGTCACAATTCCGGATAGGAAGAGGAATGCATAGAGGCATACAAACCACGACCAGCTGATTGCTGATTCGCTCACAGACATCATCTTCATGAGTTCTTTCTGGCGCAATTCCTTTTCTTGCACAATGGATCGAATACAAGCAGAGATGGGGTACAAGAGTCCAAGCACAACCAGGAGGGGGACGAAATTTGCGATCAGACTATAAAATCCTTCTTTGACGTAGGCGGGCTCCGGAAAATTCACGAATGACACGCCATTCTCAGCTACGAATGCCCCCTTTTCAGCAGAACCTGTTGCATCGAAGATATAATCGTTTACCAATCTCTGAATTGGCAAAGCTCCATTGTAGAGGTACTGTCCCACGCACGAAGAGCCAAAATAACCAACGAACGGTGCTCCTCCCTGAAGAGCACAGGCTTCCTCGGGCGTCTTGGCAAAACTGTTAAACAGCCTCGAGGTGGAAGGAGTAGTCGGTGATGCCGGCCTTCCCTCATTCTCGGGCGAGTTGAAACCTGTCGAGTTTACACGCAGCACGTAGTTGTATTCATTTACTAATCCCGAGGTGGACTCAAATACGACTGCTACGCTAACTTTGGGATATTCAGTTTTGCCATAATCGGGATGGGTGACGTAGGCATCGATCATTTCCACGCTTGGAAATCTTTGAACGAAAAAGTGATCGAAGGGGAACTTTGATGCATCGAGAAGCTGAGGATATGTGTCTCCGAGCCAATCCGTGAATTCATCCAACCTTTCACCTGCAAGGGTATCGTTGGTGGAAGAGGGGGCGAGGGCAAGGATGCTAAATTCACAGTACGGGAGAGCATCCTCTCCGGGATACTGGCACTGTCTGCTGTCACATCGTACGAAAGGAGTGGGATTATTCAGGGGGTCAATCCCCGTAATTGTAAAACCACTCTGTCCATATCCTGGCACACATCTCTTGTCTGCCCCCAAAACAGTAAGATAATCGAGGAAACTGTATCCGATCAGAACGTCATCAGACTTTGGAATCTTTGCCGGAATGATCTCTGGCTTGAACCTATCCGTGTTCTCCACTGCACCTTTTATACTGACAAGAATGCCGAAGGCAGCAATGGGAAGGATGAACTCAAAGAACTGTTGTGTATCAAAGAATGGATGGGGAAGGAATGTTAGGTTCGGGCCAACGCTGATATTGTAGTAAAAGATAGGGATTCAACTTTTTGCATTAAATACTCACCGATGATAGCCACCTCCGCTTTCTGAAGATGAGGTTCCGACGGCAGAGTGCACGGAAGCAGCGTGTGAAACCCATCTTTTATCGTTTACCGCACGTCGAAAATCAAAAACACGGGCAAATTAATTTCGGACTTATGGCGGAAGGAAGTCTTCTAAAGAATGCCCAAAATTCGTGGGCTCGAAGTCAACGGCGACGGCAACCACCGAATCAAACTGACTCAACTGCACTGCCTCCTTCTTTCCACAGGGAAGGAGAAATGAAAAATGTAGAAAAATTAACTTGAAAGAAAGGAAGGTAGAGCTCGTAAAATCATCGGAATCATCATCTGCAAGAAGTACTATTCTACTGAGTCAACTCACGATCAACCAACCGTGCAGCTTTAGTGACATATATCCGGGTTTGCCACGTAGAAAATCACGTAGAAATTTTTTGGACTTTTGCGGAAATTGTTCACAACGACCAGCCACATCCATTTGGTAAGAATTACATCAGGATGATGCGCAAGACCTTCTGCACCTGCCGATTAGCATACGAGCCGTATTATCCATACGAGTCGTACTAGCTAGTACTAGTACTGGATACTCTATTATGTAATGTACGCTCTCGTATGCATAATAATATATTATATATGCATACTACTAAGTAGGAGTACTTAGTAATAATAATAATACTATTCATACTCTCTCGTATAATAATATGAATAAGAGCTCGTAATAATATATTATTATATATATATGCATTTTATTATTATTATGCATACTACTAGCTACTAGCTAGTATTAGTAATGCTTAACATGAAAGCATAATACTATATACATAGATACATAATATTATGCATACTCTAGTACTACATCAGTGCTACTAGAGTACGAGTCGTAGTACTGTAGTATGCATAGTACTACTAGCTAGTAATATCAATGAAATATAAAAGATGAGAGGTTCCTCAACAATACCCGACTGTGAAGCAATTGAGCAACGCGCCCACGGGACGTTCAACGATTACTACAGTACTACTAGACTAGAGTAGCTAGTATACAATGTTTGGATTCATACACACAGCTGTTGTATTTATCCATACTAGAGTACGTAGTATTATGTAAACGGGTGGAATCAGAGCATTCCTTTCTCAACTTCAAGTCGTCACCACACACATACTATGATGTATCCATACTAGCTAGTAAATTAATTATTATTATTAGGAGGTCCTACTACTAGCTACACGTGAAAAGTATGCACAGTAATAAATACATACATGCATGCATGACATAGCATACGAGCTCATAATATTAATAATAATTATTATGAATTCAACATCAATTCAGCTCATTTTAATTATTTATCGATAACTCGCCAGAACTCCCTCTCCCGCCTCCACTTCTACCCAGAAAAGCTATGCCCTGCTGCATCACCCCCACGACTCGCGCGGTAGGATTGGCGGTGTTACTTTGCTACGCTCCTTCATCATTAGGATCTGTCGTCGGTAGCACTAGCACTTGTCTCGGGTTTGCGACTCCTCGGAGGCAAGCGCTGTACCCTTCGCAGCAGCATTCGAAGCCTCCCTTTCATTCATCATCTGGAGCTGGAAGCGTTGGAAAGACGGACGCCCGAGCGATATCAGATGATTCTTCTGACAAAATTCGCAGCGATGGCGTCACCGGGGACAACAAGGAAAAGAATAAGTCTGCGAAGGGCAGCAAGAGAAAAGTGGTTGCGCTGACCACCTTGGCCTCTTTCGTCGCCGTTACGCTCTCCGCCAAGCTGGGTTTTCTATCGGGCCCTGCCAGAGGTAACAACGCATCGTTCTTACCATATTCGAACGCGCTAATAGAACGGGACCTTGGGTCCTCCCTCCTTTGCGCCATCCTCGGCGCGGTGTTCGTAAAGTTGATTACACGTCTTGCTGCGTCAGGCAAGCTGGAATCACGAGACTCTCGGAAACTAATACATACTCTCTCGGCGCCGCTTTTTATGCTGTTGTGGCCATTATTTTCAGCAGCTTCAGGTGCAAGATACTTTGCGGGCATCACTCCCCTAGCAAATACAGTCCGACTGGCCATTGCATCGAGCGGGACTTCGGATGAAGCAGAGCTGGCGAGCGCAATTTCGAGAAGCGGCGATGCCAAGGAGGCCATCGGCGGTCCCTTCTTTTATTGCCTTGTCTTGCTTTTTGCAACGACAATATTTTGGCATGACAGCATGGTCGGGATTGTTGCTGTGTCCACCATGGCCGCGGGTGATGGATTGGCAGATTTGATTGGACGTCGATTCGGAAAGGGCAACAAGTGGTCCTTTAGCAAGAGCAAGTCGATTGCTGGTTCGCTCGCCTTCGTTTTGGGTGCAACCACCTGTTCGTCTCTCCTCGCTTGGTGGTTTGGATACACTGGAACTATCGTCCTTCCCTTCGCATTAGCAGAGGTCATCAGAAGGATCACGTGCATAAGCGCGCTTTGCGCTATCGTTGAGCTCATTCCAGTAGTTGACGATAATTGGTCCGTCCCTTTCACGGCTGCTCTACTGACCGCCAGATTTTTACAATAATAGAGTCTTGGTTCATTCGTTTTTACTTCGCATTTGATGCATCTTGACCCCTCCAGCGCACCCAACTTTCCCATACCAGCAATCCATCGGGAACAAAATCCCAACTCCGCCAGGATCCATCACCATAGTCAATCTCGTTGGGAGTCTTCTCTCGTTGCAGCGTTGAAGGGAACACCACAGCACAGTTTCCCCCCTCACTATCTTTTTTCCAACGATCAATCGATAGTTCTGCCGCACGTTCAACAAGTGCATATGGAACAAAGTCGCCCCACTGAACTTCCTCTTCCTGCCATTTGACCTGTTCAGTGGACGTGTCAAATCTATAGGTAAATAATGTCACAACGCATCGATTGTACGAGGTGCAAATTATGCAGTTGAAGAGAGGACCCCGTAAGGCATCTCCCTCCGGATCTTCAAGGGCACGTTTAAGGCCAAGCTCCTCAGCGACCTCCCTTGCTGCTGTCATCCTCGCATCCTCGCCTGCAGTCGAAACCCCGCCTACAAACATATCGTAAAGAGACGGGAAAATTGATTTGCAATCTGTTCGTTGATGTACGTACACCTCGGATGGATTCTCTATCCCCAGCTTGATATGTGCATCCTTTGACACGACGATTCCTATTCCTCTGTGTAACAAATTCAGCTTATGGACAAGAGGTCGAGGCACAACCCCAAGTTTATTTCCTTTGGATTCCACCATCTCACTCATTTCAGTCTGACTATTGTCTTCGAGGTAGGCCCTAAACAACTCTTTCGGATTGTCACCAAGCAAGTCAGATTTATCCAATCTAATATCTTCCCCCAAGACGGATGCAACAATGATTGAGCTTTGATTTCCAACATCTTGTGCTGCAACCCATTGCAGCATTATTCGAGAAAGGATATCAATGAGCAGAGAGTCGTCTTGATCAAGTGGGGATTCTTGACTCTTACCGAGCGTCACAACCAATTTTGAAGGCGTGTCATCATCTGCATCCATAACAATGCAATTAAGGGAGTAAACTTTCGAAGAGACATGAGGGCTGGACTGCAAGGCCTCTAATGCGAGATCTTCAACTCTTTCATTCTTCGTTTTGGCCTCAGGATCGCAATCAATGGGCGTCAGGTTCCAGGCGTAATTTCCAGGAACGCCTTCAGCGCCGATGTGAACGACGTAAAAGGAAGCGAGAGAAGTCGCAGTGAACGAGCCGACACCCGCGTCTGCACCCAACTGTAAGTCTGAACCTCTTCTCTCTGAGGATGCTTCTACCTCGCTCATCACGTCCCCGCGACTGGCAGAAGAAGGTAAAGGCAATGGAAGCGCTCGAGGTGGCGTGGATCGAGTGGTGCTAACTATAACAGCCGGTTTTCGAGTCAAGATCTTATAGGGTAGAAACGCCTCAGCCAAAGCGATCTTTCCTGCCACGGCGGACGCCGCCACGTACAACGCGACCTTCATCGTACTTGTTTTAAACCAGAGACGCGGATGAGGAGACACGTACTATATTATGGAAATAAAAGAGTCCAGTTAAAAGTGCTCCTACATAAGATTTAAAAGAAGGTGTGTTTGTTTGTGTGGTGAGGTCTGTCCGGTTCCATTTTCTTGTGTACGAGCTCGTAGAGCAGCAGTATAATACTACTCGCGTAATCTCTATCGAACAATATTTTTTAAAGTGACCGTAATGAGACTAAGTACGTGGTGTGTAGTCATAGTAGCTAGTGGTAGTATATATACTAGCTAGTACTAGAGTACTCTCGTAGTATTATTATTATTATGCACACACTCGTATGCATACTACTACTGAGTAGTAGTACTAGAGTATGTACTATCCATAATAATAAGTATATATATATATATAATACTACGAGCATGTACTAAGTATGCATACTTTTCCATACGAATCGTACAGTACACACGTGTATGCATACTAGCCAGTATGCATAATATGGATGTACAAATAAATAAAATGTATCTACGGCAGGTATCTGATCTGTTGCTGTCTACTCTCGTACCTCTATTCTCGGGGGCGCTTGGCTCACAACCTCACAAATTACAATCTCGTCCTCACCTTCGACGTCAACGGCAACGGCCACCAACGCCGAACTCCTTCAAAAGGCTCATCCGCCACTTCAGGACTGACTTTATATAACAATATAGCGCTGAGAGCACTCTGTCGTCGTTGAAACACAGTCATGCGCTTTACTACTCTTAACGTCATTTCTTTGGGCCTTTTCTCCCCAGGCATTGTCCTGCCCGCGTCATGCTTCCACATACAAACTTCCTCAGTGACAAAGTTGCACCAAGGAAGAGCTCCGGTAGCGCGCGTTTCTACCGCACAGGAGAAGCCAGTCTCTACCGCACTTCGCGTCGCTGCTGCAGGATCTTCAGATGGAGACAAGGTGAAGGGCAACGGAACGGCAACTATTCCCGACGAGGTGTTCAACCTCGTCAAGTCCATCGTTGGCGCTGGCGTCCTCAGCTTGCCGGCAGGTAAGACATTTGCTGATGCATCCTATCCGTAAGATGGCATATTGCAATTTCCCTATTGATTGCATGCAAAGTAGGCAAAACACTAATGATTCTACCCAACCATGGTACTAATTTACGCCAAACTCTTCTTTACTTCCCCCCTCCACCGCATCGCCAGGTATTGCTGCCTTCGGTAATGCTCCCAGTGCACTCATTCCTGCTACCGCCCTCGTGTTAGCCATAGGAGCTATCTCTGCGTACACTTTCATGTTGATTGCACGAGTTTGCTCAATCACTGGGGCCACTTCTTACGCCGATGCATGGGATAAGACGCGCGGAACGAAAACGTCCTGGATTATCGCCGCCTCTTCGGCTCTGGATTGCTTCGCGGGAAACTTGTCGTACTCTATGATTCTTGCTGATACCTTCAAAAGTTTGCTGGCCACCATTGGCATCATGACGACCAGATCAAACGCGCTACTAGGCGTCACCGGACTCGTTCTCTTTCCATTATGTCTTGTCAAGAACTTGGCTACCCTGGCCCCATTTTCCCTTGTCGGCATCATGGGCATGCTCTATACATCGGTTGCGATTGGTGTTCGCTTTTTTGGTGGTGCGTACAAAGCCGGCGGCAAATTTTTGCCGGATCTGTCCCCTTCGCTTCAGCCCTCATTTGGCAGCACCGGTGCCATGGGCGCCCTTAGCCCCAACTCCCTAATTCTCGTCTGTATGCTTAGCACAGCGTACATTGCCCACTTCAATGCTCCTCGTTTCTTCAAAGAGCTCAAAAATAATACCATGAAACGGTTTGGATCCATGACCTCATGGTCATTTGGAATCTCTACCGCGCTCTATGCCTCTGTTTCAGCCATGGCTTTCCTTACCTTTGGCTCTGCGTCTGATGGTTTGATCCTTAACAATTACTCCACCAAAGATCTCCTGATTACCGCAAGCCGGTTCGCTGTTGCTGTTTCTCTTGTCTTTTCCTATCCCCTTCTGTTCGTCGGCACTAGGGATGGCTACTTTGATCTTCTCAAGATTCCAGATGAGAAGCGCACAGACAATCTTCAGAACAAAGTTACAGTCGGACTCCTCGGAGTTATTACGGCAATGGCGTGGAAGCTGACTGACCTCTCCTTCGTTTCCTCCATGAGCGGAGCCATTTTTGGCACAGCTCTCATTTTTGTCTATCCGTCGCTTATGTTTCGAGGGGCGGTGAGGAAGCTAGGGGATAAAGCCACTGACGGTATGAAGCGAGAGAGCAAGCTTGCAGGCGTTATTAATGCCCTCGGTGTAGTCATCGGAATTATAGGCGCCAAAATGGCGTGGGGCTGATTTGGCGGCCATACGGAATAACAGCCCCGTGCTCGCCGCAAAGATACACAGTAGATCAATGTCATGTGACAATTAAATAGTATCGAAGGTGTTTCAACTTCATGTAGCTACGGACATACTCGTAAGCAGCTACAAGAGATGATTCTTTGCACATATATGTACCACCAGTATCATGGAGAGAAGTTGACTAACAGCTGTATACTACTTCCTAGTTTTACTATTAGTACCTCTGTACATGTACAGGCTTTTAACTCTACTTCACTGACGTTTATTTTTACACTACAGCCACCCTAAAAGCTGCAGAATGCTGCTTGGTCATCATTCGTCTTCAGTGTCTCCAATGAATGGATTCGCAATCTCTTCCAGTCCATCCTCGGGAGACACCAAGCTTACTTGTGTACCTCTCACAACAATTAACCCAAGCTTACGCGTCTTATCTGTCACTTTATTTGGGTCCTCTTTGTCTGTGAGGGGGGAACGTCAAGGGCGATAGCAATTTTGATGCGTTAGGGGAAAGGCATAGTCCTTCGGAAAAGTCTATATGGATATAACGCAATCACACAGACAACCACCAAT
>Ga0099799_10470_pt1 | contig 9801 bp, 4 predicted proteins | sample Uncmet6_SortLC_1_FD_89033 | JGI IMG/M metagenome (GOLD analysis project Ga0099799, IMG submission 89033) | Marine eukaryotic communities from CALCOFI LINE 67, Pacific Ocean - CN11_C50_N6_SortLC_1 | ecosystem: Environmental > Aquatic > Marine > Oceanic | place: Pacific Ocean: Monterey Bay | collected...
GTAGTAGTTTAGGAATTCAAATAAGTATCTTTTAGTATCTGCGTCTCATCTCTCATTCGAGCTCGTACTACTACGAGTACTCTATTAGTACTCTCTCATACGAGCTCGTAATAATATTACGCTCGTACTCTAGAGTAGTATGCATAATATGCATATTATCCATAATAATACTCTAGTTGTATAATATTATATAATACTACTGCAGTATTACGAGAGTATATATACAATAATACATAATAATATGGATACGAGAGTACTAGACTAGAGTACTGCAATTGCGGCATATTGCTCTCACTCGCCAGTCGCAGCTCCCACTCATCATCAGCCAGGCGGTGCCACACCATACGAAGCTACTCGTCCTGGTCAATTCATGACACCTACCCCCACGCCGAAAGCCGCCGAGGCCACCGGCCGATGCCGCAGGGCCGGATGGAGCGCGGCGACGACGCTCCCCCTGCTCATCTTTCTGCCGTCGGCCGCCTTCGCCTTCCAGCCGGGTCCGATGCCGGTGCAGGCGGTGGCCCGTCGCGCCGCCGAGCTCGGCCGGGCCCGGGCAGGCACGATCGCTCGGGCTACTCGCGGCGACGACGACGATGACGACAACGATGACGACGATGGTTACGCTGGAACGGACCCGGCCGCCGTCGATCCCTCCCGCTTCGTCCCACCCAAGATGCACTCGTTCGGCCTGAACTCGGGCCGGTCGGCCCCGTCGCACAGGCGCGCCGTCGGCCGCTCCTCGGCGGGCACTGCCACTGTCCACGTGTGCACCAACTGCGGATCGGAGTTCGTGAAGTGGATGGGACGGTGCCCAACGTGCAACGAATGGAATACAATCAAGGAAATGAGGGCGCCGAGGGCGGCGGCGGCTGATCCCAAGCGGCCCAGGCCGGCCTTCGGGGGCGGTACCAAGGCGCGCGGGGGAGACGACGCGGACTGGGGGGGCGGCGGAGGGCGGCGCGCGGGGGGGTCGTGGCTCGGGGGGGCAGTGGGAGGATCGATGGGCGGGCACGGAAGGGCCGCGGATCCCGTCCGGATCACGGACGTTTACGAGTCCATGAGGCACGAAGGCGGGGGCGGAGACGAAGGATTGGGCTGGGACCGGCCGGGGGAGGGGCGGCTCATAGTTCCCGCAGATGACGAGATCAACAACGTTCTGGGCGGGGGCATCATGCCTGGCTCTATCATCCTCGTCGGGGGAGATCCTGGTGTGGGAAAGTCCACCCTCCTGCTTCAAGCGGCCGGGGCCCTCGCCGAGCTGTCCACCCCGCCTCGGGGGATTGGGATGGGACTCGACAGCGCCGGTGGCGGGGCGACCGGTCAGCAGGGTCCCGTTCTCTACGTGAGCGGGGAGGAGTCTGCAGTGCAGGTGGCTGCCAGGGCCGCTCGCTTGGATATCCGCGCCTCCGAGCTGTTCCTGCTCAGCGACACCGACGCGGACAGCATCGCTGAGACAGTCATCGAATATTTCGACGATCCTGCCGCCATGGTACAAGCAGGGGGCGAAGACGCGACGAATCTTCCCACACGTCACCCGCCCTGTCTGCTGGTAATCGACTCCATCCAGACCATGACATGCGCAGATGGGGGGCAGTCGGCTCCGGGAGGGGTGACCCAGGTTCGGGAGTGCGTTGGCCTCTTCCTAAGGCTGGCAAAGAGCACTGGCGTCCCCATCTTTCTTGTCGGCCACGTTACCAAGGCTGGTGGGGTTGCCGGCCCTCGTACGGTAGAACATATGGTCGACGCAGTCCTATATCTCGAGGGAAACGAAAGTGGCGAGGGCGCAGCTTCGTCAATTCGGATGCTTCGGGCCGCCAAAAATCGGTTCGGATCTGCGGAGGAGGTGGGTGTGTACTCGGTTGGTGGTGGCGGGGGTAGTTCCGGTGGTGAGGGCCGACTTGTTCCAGTATCTGACCCGTCGTCGTTATTTCTCTCGTCCAGAATCGACGAGGAAGATGTTGATGGATGTGCTGTTTCCGTCGTATTGGAGGGATTGAGGCCCATGACGGTCGAGGTACAGGCACTAGTGGCATCGAATGTCGGTGGGGGATCATCGTTTTCCGGAAGGCGAACTGTTGATGGCATTGCATCACCTCGTCTCCTTTTAATACTTGCTGTGCTGCAGAAGCGCTACAATATTCGGTTCAATCGAATGGACGTTTATGTGAACGTTGTAAATGGTATAAGGCTTGGTGATGGATTTAGCTCGCGCAGGCGACAAGGTTCGGATTCTGATCTTGCCGTCGCGGTCTCGCTGGTAAGCAGTCTTACCGGTTTGCCAGTACGCTCTGATACGGCATTCGTGGGAGAAATAGGTTTGCTTGGCGAGTTGCGAGAGGTGCCGTCAATTGGAAAAAGGGTGAAGGAGGCCAGAAGAATGGGATTCAGCCGCGTTGTGACGCCTCGCCGCTCTTCGTCTTCGATGAAGAAAAGGCGCGGAAACCGCGGGCGATCCTTATCCTTGACGTCTACTTCATCTGCTGCGGGTGGCATCGAATGGATTGAATGCGCGAATTTGCTTGACGCTATAAATGCAGGGTTGGTATCCAAACTTGTTCGTAATACCAATCGACGCAGCCGGAGAGATGAGGCAGAATCTGATATGTTAGGATCGGCACCAGGATCACTCGCGGAACTCGACCTCGACCCCATCTTTGACGATGACGACTGACTTGGCAAACGGAGGGAAATCAGCCCTCGGGATTGATACTTCTACATACCGCGGCTTGGATATTAGATCTAATCCTGGTAGATCTTCCCTGCTTTCACACTATTTTATTACATGCATTTTGAAAATACATTTACCACAGCTCGTATTTCTGTATTCGAAAGTTTTTAAGAGTCTCACCAAAGTCTCTTCCCGCTCCCCTTGCTACTGCTAGCAGGCCTCCGAAGGTGCTCCCTTTTCCATGGCGATGCACTTGTAAAGCCACGAGAGCCAAATCTTTCTGTTCTTTGAGGAGTAGATTGATAAGACGTATCCCTGCTTGTGTGATTCCCCTGCCCCGATAGCTTCATATCAACAAGCTCGAGCTGATGTTCAAGTCTTAACGCCAGAGCCTTGTATTTCTTCGCTTCCTTTCTCGCTTCGTCTCGACCTACCTGCATATCCCTCACTGAGCGCTCCTTCAGTTCGTAAAGGCTTTCGAGATTGCTGACTACAGGTCGCAGCCTGTCGAGTTCCTCCATGGCACGTCTGTGTGCTGTGTAGGTTGCGTCATCTTGATGCTCGTCGTCACTCTCAGTCCTTACCAAAATGTCAGCGTCATACTGAAGATCGCGTCCTGGGTTGTGATCGCTTTCTTTCCCTCCTCGTTTGGCGCTGCGAGCCAGAGCTGCTGCTATTTCTTCGGCATTTTCTCGTAATCTGCGTTCTTGGTGTAGCTCTTCGATTAGGATTTCCCCGACGAGTCTGGTACCTCGATCTGGTGTGGCGGCGCGCGTAAAATTGACCCTTTCCTTCCGGCCAGTGGACGCCTCGAGAATGAGAAGCTGTTCGTTTAATTCGTCCCTGTCATCCGATATACCCTGGAGCCTCTCATTGGTCATTCGGAGTTCCGATTGAACCTTTTCTAGTCGCGTGGAAGAATCTTGAAGTCTTGATTCAAGGTGTACTATCTCTGCTCGAAGCGTTGCATTAGATTCTGCGTATGCTCGAGCCTCTGAAAGTTGGTCCTCGAGATCCTTTATTACCGACTTAAGCATTTTCTCCGAGCTCTGCTTCTTAGCAGTGAGTCGCGCGATAGCAGTATCTGCAGATATCTTGATCTTGGAAACTTCTTCGCCCATTGATTCTATCGTATCGTTACATTCCTTAAGCGATGCCTTTAGAGCAATATTTTGATTTCGAAGTGAAGCCTCGTCACCTTGTAGAAAAGATATTCTTCTGTGAAGGTCATCATTCTCTTCCTTGAGCTTGAAGGCCTCTTTCTGACTTATGGAAGTTTGGAGTTGGTGGTCTTCCACCTCTTTCCTCAGACTTTTCATTTCTCTTCGAATGGCATCCTTTTGCTCCTTTTCCGTATGTGCCACCTTCTGAGCAATCGAAAATTCATCGCTTAGAGTTTCAAGCTCTTCCTTGAGAGATTTCGTTTGAATCAAAAATTCGTCGTTCTGCTTCATGGTGGTTGCAAGTCTTTTCTCCATGTTGGCATTGTCATCGTGGAGGTCTGCCATAGCTTTCTTGAGATGCGTCATCTCTTCTCTTTGTGACAATATCTTCTCAAGAAGCTTTGTATTTTCATTTTCTAACAGAATTCCCTGTTTTTTTGTCTTAGAAAGCTCCCCAGATGCAGTGTCCATCTCTGCTTGCAATTTCTTTGCAATAGCTAGCTCTTTCAATACTGCTTCGTGTCCCTTTTGCGAATCACGGAGATCCTGAGCGAGATCTTCATTCTGCCCTTCCAGCAATGCGACGCGCTCTGAATGAGCAAAATCCGTGATACTAATCCTCTTTTTGAGTCTTTCCTCGACTGATGTAGCTTCTTTCCTGATTTCGAAAAGGGCTATATCGTTCCTGCTTGTCATTGCTCTCATTTCCTCTCTCTGCTCTTTGATTCTCGTTTCTGATGTACTCAATTGACGCTCAGTCTCCTCCTTGGTAAGACGGATGGCTTCGTATTTGGACATGGCATTCATAGTCTTTTCCTGGGTTTCGATCAGATTCTTTCTCAGGTTCTTCACTTGTTCAGCCAAATCTTCATTCTCGCGAAGGAGGATGTCATGCTCGCTCGTGAGCGATCTAACCGTTTCGCCCAGAGGTTTGTTGTCGCTACTTCGACGAGATGTGGAAGCAGATTCGCTCCCAATTCTTTTGGCTGATCTTGCCTCCCTGACATCTGCATCAAGAGGTGCACTCGTCGCCTTGAGCTGTTGCTCAACGTGGTTCTTGTTTTTCCTGTCTTGTTTGCTTTTATATCTCAGTGCCTCAAGTTTCTGCTGTACGTTGGATGGCGTGCTGCTGGCATTTGAATAATTTTCGTTACTTTGCGAAGTAGAGATATCGACTGTCGCTTCCTTCAGCTCATCCTTCAGCTCATCGATAAAGGAGATGAATTCGGGGTTGCCGGATTCCAACTTTCGTTTCATTTCTGCAGCTGTTTGATGCGAGACCTTCTTCTTCTTTTGCAGCTGTTCTATCCTCCGTAGAAAGAAATTGTCGCTGCCGGAAGAAGTACCACTTGCAGAGCTTCTACCTGACCCATCTGAGTTGATACGTTCTCTCTTTTCATCTTCTTCCGCAAAGTTTTTTTCGTGTTCGCGACCTTTTAGCAAGCGACTCTGATTGTTTTCAACAGCATCCTTCTCCCTCTGAGTCTCCTTCTCGCGCGCTCTTTTGTAAGCTTCTTCTAACTGTGATCGCAAAAATGACAGGGAGTGGTCCGATGTCTTGATCTCGTGTTCACGTTGTGCTGACTCATTGAGTGCATCCTGGAGCACGGTATTGAGCTCTGATTCCAAGGCTGTCTCTGCATCTTCCAAGGTCGTCGTTTGTTCGCTATGTTCCGGCCCCAAACCCAACCCCTTTTCTTGCCGCAAGTTCTCGACTTCTTCTAGGATTTCAGCTTTGGCAGAGAATTCATATCCTGTAGACGTCGAGAAACCTCTGGCTCTTTTGGCCTTCTCACTCGCCAAGCGCTTCAAGCGCTTTATGTCTTCTACGTCCTGCATTAAAGTGGTAATCTTCGTTCCATCGTCAAACGCTTTTGACTCCATATCTCTGACTTGGCCTGCTAAAGATCTGGCGTGGTCTCTTATTTGGCCATCAGATTCAAACAGCTTTGCTCGCAGTGCTGCAATGGCGTCATCAGATGCCTTCATCTCTTCCAAGCGCTTGCCTGCCCTCAGTCTCATTGTGTCATTTGCGGTATCAAGATCTGCCTTCAGCTCCGCTCTTGCCTCTTCTCCAGCCTTCAACTCCATGATATTTCCCTCAGTCTTTCGTTCCAAGGCAAGGAGACGCGTTTTCAGGTCTTCAACGTCGTCCTCGGACGACATCATGTGGTCCAAGCGCTTGAGTTCCCTTTTCCCCGTCGTCTCGTTAGTGGCATCGAGGTCTGCTTTGAGTTCCGCTCTTGAATCTTCTCCCACCTTCACTTCCTCAATATGTGCCATCGTCCGCTCCATCCTTTCTTCGAGTAAGTCGTCGATCTGTGCAATAAGGGAGGCATCATAGGAGTTCAAACTAGACAGGTCTGACCCTTGAGCTTTTCGGAGCACATCTGCCATATTTTTTACGTGCCGTAAGTCCTTCTCCTCCCGGATCAAGCTTTGAATCGTTGCCTCTGATTGCTCACGGGTGTGGCGATCCAATTTCTCAGGATCTTGACTATCCCCAACTACCTCAGCGAGCTGTTTTTTGAGGTCAGTCTTGTCTTTTTCAAGCGCATCCTTCTCTTTTCTTGCCTCGAGCTTGTATTCTTCCAAAGCGACTTGGGCGTTCTTTAGCTGATTGTTTGACTCGACTTCAGAGGAACGAGAAGCTGTAATAGAAATTGAGGAATCTACTAGCTGGGACCTGAATTTCGCTGTATTTTCTATACTTTCAACTCTTTCGGATTGAAGCAGGGTCTCCAAAGCCTTTACTTTCGCAACCAACACTTCATCACTCCCCGCCGAGTTGCCGGTGTTGGGCAAAGAGCTGCGATGGTTTGCGTCATCCGTGTCACGTCCCTCTTCAATACGATTTAATTTTTGCTGTAGCTCGAGATTCTCTCTCTTAAGACGCTTCGTGGTCGAATCAGCTCTTTGTTGCATCAACTTCTTTTCCGCCATTTCTTCATGTGCAAGTGCAAGCTCGCCCGTCAATGTTTTTATGGCATCGCGAGACTCCTTCTTCACCGTCTCCCTCTCTGCCACTGATTCTCTCACACCTTGCTCCAACGCCTTAACGACAGCCTTGAGCTCAGAGTTATCCCTAATAAAAGAACTTTGTTCCTCCTGACTAGTACTATTGTTCAGAGACGACCCAGCCTTCTCCTCAAATAGCGTATCAATTGGACCCTGCATCAGGTCTATTTCTTCCACGCCCAAGCGCATTGTATTATTCGGGCAAGAGCGCACATCATCAAGTTCGTTAGCCTGTATTTATGGAGCGGGAGCATGTAATTATGTTAAGGAAGAAAATTTAAGAAGTGTTAAGATAAGGAAGATGTGAAGGAAGATGAACGATAATTGCTAGGCAAAACGATGCAAGGTAAAGAAGACCCCGAATATATACTTACCAAAGCGGTCTCTCTCGCACCTGGACCATCGATCTCGTCTCGGAAAACCTCTAGCTTGGAGGCTTCCCGAATCTCGATACTTTCTGAATTTACAATAGTCACGTGATAGCAAGAGATGTTAAAATTGAAAGCGAATCAGTCAACTCCACCAAAAAGAGTAAAAATACGAGAAAAGCAATCCGAATTTGACGAAGATAAACAGAAGTACGAGCTCACCGTGATGTTTATCCGCACCGCCCAGTTTTACTGCATTGAGCTCCTCTTGTGAATTCGTATTCTCTTGACTATTCTTGCCCTTGTGTTCGTTTGACTCCCTTTTATACTCTTCGAAACTTTCACTCATGGCCTTAAGTTTCGCTTCGAGAATCTGAGTTTCTTCAGAAGTACGCTCCCGGTCGCGATTTCGCTTCACTTCGCTCTGTAGGTTGGATCGTTTCTCCTCAGACTGGTGCAGGAGTTCTTCCAATGCCAGCAGCTCCGCTTGGTACCCCTCCACCTCTTCAGGTACTTGAGTTAAAGAGGCTTTTGATGAGACCTGATCATGTCTCAGATTACTGTCTTGGTTTTTGCCACTCGAAAACTCTTGCACACAATACCCAGGCGCAGGACTCGATTCTAAGGCGTCTAGCTTTGCAAGCACACTGTCGAATGTTCCTCCCGCAGTGTTAGCGGGCGAAGTAAAGGGTGGAGGGGTAGAATAGGGTTCTGCTACAGGCTTCGAGACCGGAACTTCATTCAAACCACGGCGGGAGTTCTTTGATGACGATTTGAGAAGGGGTGCCACTCGTTGTCTGGGATCAGACACGATACTTGCAAGGATAGAGGGACCCGTCGCCTCACGCAGCTTTTCCAGCAAGGTATTCGAATCATCTATGGCGCTCAAATCCTCGTCTTTACTAGGTTTCGCAGGCAAACCCGACGTTGATGAAGGATGTTCAGCTATTTTTCCTACTTCATCGCTAGCACCTTTAATTATCATCTCGAATGGACTTTGGGCGGTGAGGCCTGGCTTGATCCACAGTCGATTCACAAAATTCAATGCCTGCACGGTCTCGTGATGGGCTTCCCTAACCGGGTCAACGCAGGCAACCAATACTGCTCGACTATCGACAGAGTCAAGGGCGCGCTGAAGTAGCTTTGTCAGAGCACACTCTCGATAAGAAATATTCTGTTGCATCCCTAGCTGAGCCTCTTGGACAATGATAGCCCGCAATATACCACGGAGGGCCGATAGCGACTGTCGAACCGCTGCAGCACGACGGGTTTGAGCCCGGGTACTCTCAGACTGTTCTGCTTCAGAATCAGGCTCGTCCCCGGGAGACAAATCAATAACTTGGATTAGGGTTTCCTTCTTCTTCACATCTCCGCTTCTCGCGCTCTTCACCTTCACCGTTGCCAAGACATGACCTCTGGCAGGCGATATCTTGAATGATGAAGATTCAAACGCCCCAGCCAATGCAAGCTCGAGATCCTGCACTGATTTGAAGCTTAGCTCTGACAGATTCTGAACGACAGCTCCTCGATGATCGGGATGACGAAGACGGGGTTGGCCTGGATCGAACTCGGCATCGGGTCGACTAAAGAGGTCTCGAAAAGCATCGTCTTTTACAATCTCCAAGAGAGATACCGTGCATTCGACCAAGGAAAGCAGTGGGGCGGTGAGCAATTCTGCGACAACGATGCCAAGGAAGCCAGTGCGGTCGAGGACGGAATTCTGATCGTTCGGATTCAAGGCGGGGGAGGCCGATTTCTGTCGCTTGAGAGCAGCCCTTCCGAAGGCAGTGTAAGACCGACCAGAACCCCCACCGCCCAGAACGCAAAGGACTGAGTTACTTCCAGAAGTCTTGCCTTCCAAGCCACTCTCAGCCGCCAAACCCAAGGCATCGCCGACCATCGCTTTGGCTGTGGCAACCAGTGTTCTGTCGCTTCTGCCAGCCCCGACAATCGGAGTCTCTCCCGACGACGATACTTCTGGCCAGAGGACATCATCAAAGCGGTATCGTCGAGCCCAGTCCTCCGAGTCAATGTTTCCTACCTCAGCAACCAGTTTCGCTGTCTCCATGGTAAGGTCGGACTGAATCTTCGTCCCAAATGCTGTAGGACTGATCACGACGAGAGAGTTCGCCGCCTTATAGGATCCTTCCACTGCAGATGACGAGAAGGCTGCCGCGAGAGAAAATAGGCCTGTTGCGGGAGCGGATCCCTCGCCAGAAACCCCAGTAGACACTCCGGTTGGTAGGATGGGGAGAATTCCCAGTTGGATCGACGAGGGTTCCTCCTCTACTCTACGCTTCGAACGATCCCATTTGGCTGCGGGAGGTTTGACTCGAACCAGAACTGACACCTTCCGACAAGGCAACAGCGACCATCGCTGGTTGGACTCGATATTAATAGTCTTGATTCCCGATCTTGCCCTGCGACCCTGTGGACTGAACGGGCTCAGCGGTCCCCGGGATTTCTGAGAAACCACAGGTGTCTCAATATTTGCATCACCGGGAATTATTCCTCTCACGCCGTCTTCATTGGCATCTACGTCTTCGCCAATGCTCCAGGATGTCTTTTCGACCTCGAAGGTACT
>Ga0099799_10471_pt1 | contig 9785 bp, 9 predicted proteins | sample Uncmet6_SortLC_1_FD_89033 | JGI IMG/M metagenome (GOLD analysis project Ga0099799, IMG submission 89033) | Marine eukaryotic communities from CALCOFI LINE 67, Pacific Ocean - CN11_C50_N6_SortLC_1 | ecosystem: Environmental > Aquatic > Marine > Oceanic | place: Pacific Ocean: Monterey Bay | collected...
GCGCTGACCGAGCTCGTGCCGGATCCGCGGCGGCCTGGCGCTGTGTGGAAATCATCAACCAGTGAGTTATGTTATGCTGAGAATTATTGCGGAGACCTTCGTGAACCTCTACGCCGTCGAGCTTCCGCAGTCAAGGGGACGACGTCGCATCGATGGCGTGGAATCGCCACTTTACAGACGCAGTCACGGGGGCGACGTCGCGTCGATGGCGTGAGCGCCTGAAATTTAATTTTCACACGGAAGGCCGACGGCGTGGGGGCGACGCCGTTGAACATCGAGATAAAGCCGAAGAAAAATAAAGCCACGTTCTGCGCCTCGGCCGACGACTTTTGGGTGACCGCGAAGAACTGGAATAAACTGTCGGTAGCTAGGTACAGCAAGAAGGCGTTCAGGTAAACCTCGGGGAAGAGGTACCACCGGTAGTAGACCGGGTCCGGCCCCGTGATCAGGTACTGGATCAGCGTGCCGGCCAAGATAGATACGGCCGCGACCGGTATGGAGGACACCGTCGACGCCAGTAAGTACGCGAGGCCCGAGTAGAGGCCCTCGGCCTGCTCGGAGACACAAACAACTTTTTCTGCGAAGAACGTGGGGATGTTGGCGAGCGAGATGTAGATGACGTTCATCGTGATATTCATCATAACCTACGTTGGGGGTGTCATCGTATACATATCATATACAAACCGTCAACTGGTTCTGGTAGACATTGAAGTCCCTTTCCGACTTGACGCGCTTTTGCAGCGCCCCCTGAACGACTAAGCTAGCAATGATAGCCTGCAGCACCCGTCCGATAAAAATCCCTATTCCAAGCTCGGGATTGCGTCCAATCAGAGTCGTCCGGCGCCGGAGAATAGCTAGGAACTGGGGCCCGAAGCCAGAGAGCACGTGCTGGTCGTCCTTGAGTTCATGGAACGAGTACTGGGGGAAGCGCTCGCGCTCGGCGCGGACGAGCTCCACCGGCGGCAGGCGCGGCGGCAGCGCCAGCGCGTCGGCGACCTCCTTCACGACGTCCGCGCGCCGGTTCGTCTTGTAGTAATCGGCGAATTTTTCCGGGTCCGCGCCGCGGGCGTCGGGCGTAATAACGTCTAGCGCAAAGTCTGCCGCGTTTTGGTGGAGTGGAACTTCGTAGCCAACTTTGCCGCAGTAATCGGCAAGATCGGACATGGGGGGCACCTCGGCGGCCGGCGACGCCGACGAAACTGTCGCCGACTCATCCGTGGAGGCGGACGCCGCTTACATCGCGGGGCAAAGTCCATCGCCGGAGGGCAGTCGGACAGTCACGCCTCCTCCGATGAGTCCGATCGCCGAGGAGCCGGCGGAGGCGCCGATTCCGACCGCGACGCCGGCGACGGATGCCCTGGCCGCCGAGTCGATCTCGCTCGCGGTGTGGGCGCTGGACGCGTCGAAGGCCGTCGAGAAGGAGCCCGAGCCGATCCCAGCGCCACAACCGCGTCGATGGCTCCTCCGGACGATCGCGTTCGTCGGCGCGGCATGCGCCACATTCTTGGCGCTCGCCCCGCGGCCCGCGTTCGCGAGTGTTGTCGCACCGATCGCTTGCCTGGCCGGGCTCGAGGTCTGCGGCATCTGCGGGCCGACGTGCGACGCGGTTTGTACACACTAATCTTTTGAATCAAACCAACAACATTCAGTTAATCAACACCTCTAGCTGCACCGTGCTATAGTCATCCTTGTCGAACGCCGTCCGGTAGACGTCGTCGACGAAGTACTCCTCGCAGACCGGCCGCGCGCCGCAGCACAGCAGATAGGCACGGATTGCTGACGCGGTAGCGTCCGGTAGCACGCGCAGGCCGAGCCGCTTCGCTTGCGTCTCGAGCATTAGTCTCGGGGGCAATTCGGCCGCGTCGACGAGCTTCGCCGACAATTGGAGCTGCGGCGCCGGGTTTTGGACGTCCTTATTCTCATCACCCCAAGCCTTCCGACCCGCCAGATCCGCGAGGTCCTCGGCGTCGGGCGGTGAGACCTCTATCTGGCCGCAGAGGTTCGCCGCCTTCGAGATCTTCAGAATGTCGACGCAGCCCGCGATGGCGCTCTCGAGGTCCTTTTGAGACGCGTGTGCCGGCCGTGCTGCCCGCGCTGACGCGTACGGGCCGCCATCGAGGAGCGCGGTTCCCAGCGCAGCTTCGAATCGAGCCGCAGCGGCGTCATCTTTGAGAAACGAATTAAACGCCCGAAACGCCGCGTACGTCTCGAGGCCGAAGTCGGACTTCCCCTCGTAGAGCGAGGCATACGTGTCGCGCCCGGCCGCGATCGCATCCTCGACGGCGCGGGGAGACACGCGAGCTGCCGCACAACAGGCGTCGATGCCGCAGCGCCTGTGTTTATTGAGACCGGTGAGTCCAGCGTCCGCCTCGACGGCGTAAAGAGGAAATTCAGCACACGGGCTCGTGCCGCGTCGCCTCCGCGAATGCTAAATCCACAGGCTTCGGCGGCGGCCGCGGCGCCGGTGGCGCCTGCTTAGGCCGCAATTTATACGACAAAGCATCCCATCGAGCGTCGAGGGCGTCGTCGAATTGGGCGCTCTTGACAACGGCGCGACGCACCGCCACACCGAGCTTCGAAGTCTGCACGGTCCGCGCCACCGGGCCACGCACGGCGTTTGCAGGGTCCTCCAGCATTGTGGCGGTATCTGTCGCAAGCATGTCCTCAACACGACCCGCGCGAGCGCTCAATGGCGTCGCGCACGTCCACGCCAGCAGTGCACGCCGCGAGAGTGCGCCGGCGCCACCTCGGCGCGAGGATGTGCCAATGCCGTCAGTCGTTGCCAGCAACGCGTGGTCTGCGATCGCTGCGACTGGAGTGCTGCGTGCAACACGAGTCGCGACTGCTCCCCGCGAGATCGATGCGGCGCTGGCACCAATGCTGATGCTGATGCACTGCAGCAGGCGTGCCATATTGCCGCCGACAACCGCCGTTCAAGCCGGTGGGCCGAGCTATTATAAGCCTTCTGCAGCACTCGCACGCAGCAGTCTCGCCTTGTTCGCTGCCCGTGCGGCCAGCAAGACTGGCACAGTTTTGGCAGAGCCAGGTCCAAGCAGCAGCATCGCTGCCTAGGCTTAGCGGTCCCCAAAACGCCCCAACTCCGGCGCCAAGCCGTGTGGAGCACCACCAGGGCTGTAGATAGGACGTGAGTACGCAAGGGTTCGGTGCCGTGCACCTCCGGCGGCCGTCACGCTGCGAAACAGTGACGACCGAAATTGCATTTACTGCTCGCAAACATGTCGAGCAGCGATTCTGAAGACGAGTTACCCATCGCGGCGCTCATCGCGAGCAAAGCGACGCCAAAAAACGGCAAAAACGGCGCTGCGCGCGAGCCCGCCGCGCCGGCCGGCGACGAGGCGCCAGCACCTGCGAAGGCCGAGCCCGCGCGCAAGGCGAAGAGCACGACTGAGGCCATATTCGATGAGCCCGACTCCGACGACGATGTACCTATTGGGCAGATGACGAAGCAAGACGGCGCCGCGAAAGCCGAGCCCGCCGCCGAGGACCCGCCGGCGAAGCCGAAGCCGAAGACGGCGACCGAGGCCATCTTCGACGAGCCCGACAGCGACGACGAGGCGCCCGCGCGGCGGCCCGCCAAGAAGGCCCGGGCCAAAGCAAAAGCCGAGCCCTCAGAGGACGCGACGGCCGGCGACGAGGAGCTGGCGCGGCGCCTCGCCATGGGCCTGCCGCCGCGCCGCGCGAGCCGCGGCGGCCGCGCGGCCCCGCCGCCGGCGCCCTCGCCGCCGCGCCGCAAGGCCCGCTCGCCGCCGTCGAGCGACGACGACGAGGACGAGGCCGACGCGAGCGACGCCGAGGCGAGCGGCGCCGAGGACGCGGCGCCCGCTCCAAAGAAAACGAAGCCCAAGGCCCAGAAGGGGCCCCCGCGCGGCGCCGAGTGCGTCGGGGAACGCATCCGGGTCTGGTGGCCTCAAGATCGGTGCTGGTATTATGGGGAAGTGTTGTCGTATGACGGCGAGAAGCACACCTTACTGTACGACGACGACGAGGAAGAAGTCGTTCTGTTAGGAGAGGAGCGCCACGAGCTTTCGCCGGAAGAAGAGGAGACCAGTTCTTCTTCTGAAGACGAGGAGAGCGAAGATTTGAGCGATGACGAGTACACGGACAAAATCAAGCAGGAAATCAGTATAAAATACGGCAAGGGCGCGTCGTGGTCGGAGCTCTTCTTCGACCCGTCGTACGAGCGCGTCGAGGGCCAGTTGGAAGAGGCGCGATACGCGAACGCGGCGCCGCGACTCGTTCCTCCGAAGAAGGAACCTGGACGGGCGTCGCCGTCGCCCGAAGAAGAAAGCGATTCGGATGAGGACCAATCTGCTTTAGCAAGGGCCGCGGCCTACAAGGCGGCCTGGCGCGACACGGGCCGGGCGAAACGTAAGGTGAAGAAGAAGACGGAGGGGCCCTTTCGCTTGCCCTTCCCGAAGTTCGGCTGCAAGCGGCATACGTCGCGGAAGAAGGCGCGCGAGGCCTACGACGCGCACCCCTACGCCTTCTTCCCGGGAGATAGTGGTACCATGTACCAGGACTTCGCGCTGCCTCTATCCTTGGTCGTGGAGGCGGCCATCGAGCGAGAAGGCGAGAAGGGCCGGAGGGAAGGGAAACGAAGCTTGGAGGTGGCCCTGAACGAGTTCGAGCTGATCCACCGGTCGGAGCGGCCCGAGGACCTCGAAGAGGCCGCGAGGCAGCGCTTCAAATTATGTAGGGACGAGTTCGGGTCGTGCGGGTGTTCTCAGAAGGTCGAGGCGCTGGCCGCGGAGCGGCGGTATTGGTGCGGCGTCCTCGAGGCAACGTGGCCGCCGCGACGACGTCCCTACGCAGGCGCAAGGACCAACGCACCAGGGACAGCGACGACAGCGAGTCTGAGGACGAAGCGAAACAAATCGGCTGCTTGAACCACAGTTGTCCCGCAAGAGCTTCCTTCGTCGAATGCACGCCGAGAACGTGTAGTCTAGGAGCCAAATGTGGAAATAGACGCCTCCAACGGTGGAAGGGCGGCGGGATTGATGTGCGGGACTGCGGCGACGCGAGAGGCTTTGGGTTATTTGCCTGCAGGAATTTCAGGGCCGGTGCTCTTATTGGTGAATATGTCGGCGAAGTCATGCGCGCGCGGAACTACGCGCAGCTACGACGTGAAAGAAAAGAGAAGCACTGGTACTTCATGGCGCTGGACAAGGAGGAGGTCGTCGACGCTTCTAGAAGGGGTGGCCTGACGCGGTTCCTAAACCACTCGTGCGAGCCGAACGCGGAGTGCCAGTCCTGGACGGTGGACGGCGAGAAGCGCATCGCCATCGTGGCCCAGCGGCCCATCGCACAAGACGAAGAAGTGACCTTCGACTACAGCTGGAAGGGCGACCAGGACCGGTACGAGAAGCGGGCCTCGTCGAAGACGTCGACCAAATGTTTTTGTGGCGCTTCCAAGTGTCGGGGGTTCCTGGGGGACCGGGCTGAAGATTTTCTTGCTTCATTGGAGGAGGAGGAGACCGACAATGGTAGGAGGTTTTTTCGGCGGAAGCTGCGGCCGGACCAATGCGTAGATCCGGCGTCGGGTAAATTAATCCGAAGTGCCTTTGGGGAAGTGGAGGCCGAGGCCGTGGAGAGGACCGTGAACGGCTGGTCCAAGAAATGCAACAAGGAACCGTCGGCCGATCTGCAACGAGCTTTTTCTTCCAAACTATTTCTACGCCGGAATATGTACGGTACTGGTGGTGATCCTAAACAACATCAGCAGCGGTTACTGCGGCCCCTCGACTATTGTGAGATCAAGGGCGACGGCTGGATCCTGCCGGCGCTGCACAAGCACGGCGGCGAGGATTTTGCAGCGGTCGTGGCTGATGCTTCGTTCGACGGTCCTCGTCAGGGCCGGACCGCGTCCGAGTTGGAGAGGGCGCTGGAGGCGTGGATGCGGCCGGCCTCGAAGAAGCCGGTGGTCGCGGACGACCGGTCGAGGCGGCTCGAGCGCTTCGAGGCCTTTTTGGCGCTGCCTCCTGATCAAAGAGCCAAGGTCGAGCCCGCTTCCACAGAACCGGCGTGGGCGCGGAAGCTGCTCGCTGCTGCAAGGGCGAACCCGCCGTCGCCCAAGTCGTCGACGCCGCCGTCGCCGCTGCCTTCGTCTCCTACTAGGAAGAAGCGGTCGCTGTCGAACGGCGATGCGTCGCCGTCGCCGCGGAAGCGCGCTGTTGTTGCGAAGGCGTGCGCGCCCGTCCCGCCGCCGCCTGCCTTGACCTGAGCTTCTCTTGGGGTTTATTATTTAACAAACGTTGTGGTATATTCTCAGGATCCAGGGCTCCCCGAAAAACGAGAGAGAGAGAGTCGCTTATTGAACCCACCCCCAGGTAGTACGGACCCCGAACGCTTCGCCACTGTGTCTAATGGGATTGGCGGTAGGGTGTTGTTTCACCCTGCGGCCCCTGCCCCCCGAGCGACACATTATAGAAGCCTGGGTTGTCATCGACGCTCCGCGTAACGCGCGCACTCACCTGATTTGCGATGCTCCCCACCACCTCCGACTGCGGAATCAGTGCGCATCAAAGTAACTGTTGGACACGCAGGTGTTGCTGGTTTTGTCGCACTGGGAACCTGCGCACCAAAAAAAAGAGTGTCGCGATTCCAAGGGTATCAGCAGACAGAGAGAGAGAGGGAGGGAGGAAGGGAGAGGGGGGGGGGGACTCACCTGGAGGACACTGGTTCTTGGCGTCCTTGCGGCCAAAGGCCAGGGCGAACCCCCACTGTCCGCCGCAGGATTCCTCACCGGTCGGGGTATAGTATGCCCTGTTGATCAGGTCTTTGTCCAGGCCCGCCACAGTTGTCTCGAGGTTCGTCTGCGTCGCGACCGCGTGCTGGGTGACGGCCGTCGCGGCGACCATGCCAAGGACAAATGAGGCGATTGCGGCGCAGGCGACGAGGCCCTTGAGGGAATTAGTCTTGGGCTTGGGCGTTTTGAGGAGGAGGCCGTCCTCCGCGGCCGCGGGTATAGTTTCGTAGGAGGCCATGCTGGAATAGGGCCCGAGCTGGGAAAAAATGGCGCAAGAGGAAAAACGGAGCTAGCGCCTTGAGGCACTAGAAAAGACTGAGTCAAGCACACTGAAAGCCTCACACTCACCACGAATAAATTGGTAACGTTGCAAAACGGCGCCGGTGCAACTTTTTCATAGCGCCAGCACGCTGCTGTGCATTGCTGCTGCGCTCACGGCAGCAATGGTGCAGCCAGCTAGGATGCTGCCACTGCAGTCAGCGCGAATGCAACCAATGCAGCCAACGCAACCAATCACGAGTCGAGAGCTGCGCAAGGCAGTCTCGCAGGCGCGTCGCTGCGACGACGAGTCGTGCATTGATCTCGTGCGCGCTTGTCCGGCCGCATCGATCGACGGTGGCAACGCGAACGGCAAGACGGCGCTCATGCTCGCGGCGCAGTTCCGACCGACGGCCGCGGTCGTCGAGGAGCTGTTGCGACGCGGTGCGAACTACGACGCGACGACGCGCCGCGGCCACACCGCCTTGATTTTCGCCGCGGGCCGCGGCCGCGACGCCACAATCGTGACGCTGCTGCACGCCGGCGCGTCGGCGCGGGTCCGCACTGTGACGGGCGACACGGCGCTGGACATGGCGCGCGGGCGGGCGTCGCCCGAGGTCGTGGCGCTGCTCGAGCACGCCGAGGCGGCAGGTGGCTCGTGGCGCTCCTTCGTCGACGACCCGGACGCGCTCGCCGCCCAGGCAGAACATGCCAAGACCTGCGCCGTCTGCCGCGCGAAGCTCGGGGAGCCATTCCCGGACGACGCCTCAAACGAGGAGGACCGGCGCGAGGCGGCGCTGGCGGCCGAGACCGCGGCGACGAGCGAGCGCTGCCGCGCGGCGGAGGACGCGGCGGCGCTGTCGCGGGCGCTCGTTCTGTCGGCGTGCGCGGCCGCGGCCGCGTCGCGGCCGACGCCGGTGCGCGACGCGTCCAAGCGCGTGCTCGGCCCCGCGCTGGTCGACGCCGCGGCGCGCGACGCGCCAACGCTACTCCGGGCCTGCGCCGACGGCGCGCTGGGCCGCGCGCTCCCGACGCGGGACCGGCGGCCGATACGATTGGTGTTGGAGGCGCTGCTGGGCAATTGCGGCGGCTCCGACGCGGTGACTACCGTCGAGAAAGGTGGCGCGCTCTTCGAGCCGGCGGCCCTCGTCGACTTCGCTCGGGCGGACCCCCAGTCCTACGCGACGGCGCTGGAGCTCTACGGCCGCGGCGGTGCTTCTGACCCGGCATGCGCGACGGAGCTTTGGAAGATCGCACTGCAGGCGCTCACTCGACGCCTCCACGCGGGCGAGGCCCTCGGCGTGTACGGAGTGTTAGCAGCGTCGCGGCGCCGGCGGAAGAGCGAGGGCGGCGCGACGGTCGACTCGCTGGCCCATGCGCGCGCGTGGGGCGTCGCCTGCCTGCCCGGAGGCGACGGGCTCGACGCTATCGATGCGCTCGCCGTCACCCTGGGCGTCGGCGCAAAGTACTGCGCCGCCGTCGGGGCGCCCGAGCAGCCGCCCGTCGCGAAGAGCGCCCCGGCGGTCGCTTACGCGTCGCTGCCGCCGCTCGAACCGGTCCCTACCAGTTCCGTGGTCTGGGTCGGCGACGCGGCTTCGTTGGACTCTGCGAGCGCGGCGGTCGCCGCGGCGAGCCGCGTGGCCGTCGACACAGAATGGGGTGCCGATGGCGGCGACGACCCCGCGGCGCCGCCGGCGCTGATTCAGGTCGCGTTCGGCGAGCGCGTCTACCTCGTCGACGCGCTGACGCTCCGCGGGACCCTCGGACGCTTCGTCGAGCGGCTTCTCGACGGCGAGGGGCCCCTGCTCGGCTTCGCGTTCGAGCACGACCGCCTCCGCCTCGAGGCGCTGCTGCCCGCCGCCGTCGACCGCCCGCGGCGGCCCGTCGTGGATCTGCAGCGGGCGGGCCACGTAGGGCTCCGGGACGCCTGCGCGACGTGGCTCGGCCGGCGCCTAGACAAGTCCGAGCAGTGCTCGGACTGGGAGCGGCGGCCGCTGTCGCGCGCGCAGATCGCCTACGCGGCGCTGGACGCGGCGATATTGTTCGCGTTGCATGATGCTATGTGTGCTTAATTATTCATTGTCTTGCAGACCCTGCTATTATCCCGCGCACCGTCGTGCACCGGTGCCGCGGGATGGCGAGCATACGCCAGCGGGTCTATGCTAGGACTATTGGTAGGTGTACATACGCGTGGGTCCGCTGCGAAACGTCGTCGACTAGCCTCGGCGATAGCCTGATTCCTGGGCATCAATCTCCGCATAGCAAATTGCCTCGAGCTTGTTGCAAATCGACCGCCCTCTCACAAATAAATTATCGTGCGAATCCGCGCCTTTTAAACGCAGTAGACGCCTAATACAATCGCATCGCGCGCGACGCGAGCTGGCGCCTCCCAGTAGTGAGAGACAGTAGCACTGAGCACTGCAGTGCCAGACTTGCGACATCGCAAGGGCGGCGCGGTCGCATCCAAGCGCGTGCACAGGGCTCGCGGCTCGCGACACGCGGCACACCGCGCAGGCCCTATTCCAGCATGGCGTCCTACGAAACGATACCCGCGGCAGCCGCCGAGGACGGCCTCCTTCTCGACACGCCGAAGCCCAAGACGAACCTCAAGGCCCTCGTCGGTGGTGCCGCTATCTCCTCGTTCATCCTGGGCATGGTCGCCGCGACGGCCGTGACCCAGCACGCGATCGCGACGCAGACGAACCTCAAGAGCAAGCACCACGATCATGATCCCGTCTACGTGACCCAAAAGTGCGAGCCG
>Ga0099799_10472_pt1 | contig 9771 bp, 1 predicted proteins | sample Uncmet6_SortLC_1_FD_89033 | JGI IMG/M metagenome (GOLD analysis project Ga0099799, IMG submission 89033) | Marine eukaryotic communities from CALCOFI LINE 67, Pacific Ocean - CN11_C50_N6_SortLC_1 | ecosystem: Environmental > Aquatic > Marine > Oceanic | place: Pacific Ocean: Monterey Bay | collected...
TCTCCATCAGCAGAGGAAGAATGAGTTCATATTCGCTAGCTTGCTGTACTCCTTGTTTTCTCTGAATGAAAGCTGTGCAGCAGACTTTTGTTTGCAGGGATGGTATAATGGCTGCCTCCTTAGCCTCATCCAGGACCCGTCTCACAGTGGTCACGGGGGTCACATAATATATGCATAGTTCCTCTCTGATGCTGAAGCCATTTCGGATCTCTGAGTCTTCACGTGCTACAGTTAAGGTAATCTCCGCTGCTTTCCAAGCGGCTCCTTTCGCTTCCTGAGCTGTTACGACTTGCAACACTGCAGACAAGTATATCATCATCCTGACTGTTGGCATTTCCGCGATGATTTGCTCTTCCTCGCTTCGATCAAAGTCATGTGCCCTAAGTTCAGGATGCAGGATGAATCGCACTACATCATGTAGTGGCCCCTCATACGTCACTTCTTCCTCAGCAGTGTCCCTCATTGATATGGTTAATGCGCCTCCTTCTCCATTATTATCAACATTTAGCCTTCCAGTGTTCGTGTCACTGTGATCCATACCCTGATCCTCATTTAAAGTGCTCGAGGACAGAAAGAGTCGTGCATCTTCTCTCTCTGTGTCAGTAAGGACGTTCTGCATAGCGCTCTTGAGTTCTTGTAGAAGGAGGTCCATATCATCCTTATGCAATTCACCCCATTGCAGAGTAACTGCGGGCTCTGAGTAGTCAGTGAACACGAACTCGATATGATTCTTAACCATCTTTTGCAGGCCACACGCGATTCCGCCAGGGATATTTGCCCGTGTCCAGTCCCTACTTGATCCGATTAGGTCATCAAGCTCCACTTGTTGTAAGCGTGCTCTGATAGGAATGCTGGTGAGAATTTCCAACGGAAAGTCACAGGTGGATGCCTGGGTACTATAGCGTCGAGTTTGAACTTCCACTGTTATCACATATCCTTGCTCGTTCATCCATAATGCCAAGACCCATTGTTCGCTCTCAACAGTCCGGTTGTAGAAGATCCGCCCTTGTACGCATGTGGTGAACTGATACCGCCCTTGATGTGTCACCCGTCGAGTCGAGCTTTCGTGACATTTATGTTGGTAGGAATGCAGGTCACTTTCAGCTGCGCGGATGAGCCCATTTGGGTATCGGTACGGGAAGGCAGAGGGTTTTCCATCACCAGTTGTAGTTATGCAGAATTGTGTCGTTTCTAGTGGCATTGCGTGTGCGCTTCTGATCGTCGTTGTCTGTGCCTGGCGGCTATTCAACTGAGATAGGTAGGCCTCTTCGGCTTCTTTTTGCCTATCTACCACATCGATTTCGTAACTGAAGGCTATGCGTGTGAGTGAGGCCCCGTTTAGCCAGAGCATGTGTTGGATCTCAATCGCATAATCTTCTTGCCCGAGTACAATTAGGGGCTGGTGATCGTGAAGCGTGGCATATGTGCTTGCTGCGGTTGCTGTGACATTGTCCGCAAATATTCGCTCGTTTTCGCAACTGTTGATGCTCATTACCCTAAGTGGCCTTTTAAAGTTAGCTAATATTCTGAGGTCCTCCTGGACAACCTTCCCTATGGTCCCTGCTAGTTTCATGAGTACCTCCGTAAAGTCCAACGTGGCGATGTAGGCCCAATGCTCATCTTCCTCATTTACGTGGGCTAGCTGCGCGTGGCGGTCATTGTGACGATAAGTTCTCGGCGAATGGAGAACTATTCGAGCGCCTGGCTGTGTTTCACATTTACGGTATTTCGGATCAACGATGAGCTTCGCAACTGCTGCAGCTCGGGTATGCTCTATGTCTGCTTGGTAGAATCGATTGGAGGCTCTTAGCACGAACGCTCTAAATGTAATGCACGAGTGAGTGCGGGCATTTCGTTGTAGGACAGCGAGAGCAGAATTATATTTCTGGTGATGGGCCATAACATATATGCTCTCCTGCCTCAATGTTCGGCTTCTTCCCACTCGTCGTTCAGTCATCTTGCCTAGCAGTATCGCTGCATGGTAGATTGAGGGTACCTTTACAATGTAGCCCTTTGTTGGTAGAAACAGCCGGACCTTATTGAATCTTCTGCAGGCCTCTTTAATTCTTTCTTCCCTTGTCTGTTTGCTTTTTTCCTTTTCTTTCCGGGAGCGCTCATCGGATTCACTCGCTCTGCTATAACTTTTTCTGTTTTCGGGGTCTTCAGTATCTTTGCTATCTTCTACGGCAGATGCAGATGTTATAGTAACATGATCTGATAGTATATCATCATTGCGCTGATCAGCGAGGTCCTCTCGTGGCAATTCGTCACTCAATTCCGTTGCAGCGGTATCTACGGTATCAGGATCCAAGTGATGTTGGTTAGCTCCCTCCTCGCTCGTCTGTGCGCCTTCAGTCTGGATCTGTATTTCCATCTCGTCATTATTCTCACTGTGTTCCTCGGGTGTTTCATGTGCTAATTCATTTTGAAGTTCATCAACTTCAGCTGCAGCTATCTGGATCCGCTCAATGGCTGCACTTGTGAGATTATTTAGTGTGAGCAGGGAGTATCGTCTCAGGCCTTGGGTTCCACTAAATCCGGCATGAGGAGTTGTAGTAGCTCCCATCATGAGGTGCGTCCCTCCAGGAATACGTACTAGCTTAACGTGCCCTGAGCTGGATTGTCGTATCCATAAGAAGCAATCACTGTGTATTGCTTCAATCATTACATAGACCTGATGCATGTCTTCATGTCCTTTGATTGGAATGTCATAGTGGAGATTTTGCTCATTTGCTGCAATATATCTGTCGGTCGTTGAATACACTGACGAGTTAGTGATGTGAAAGCACGATATAATAGTTGCTCCCGGTGCAGATGCAGTACATGGTGTTTGCATTCTTTCAGCTTGTTTCTGCGATCGTTTCGGGCCAAAGGTGATCAACTCGGCAGCCGTGTGTCCTTGATCAGGTTCTTCAATTAGCGGGAGGCCTGGTGCTTGAATGTAGCCTTGGTCTCTGTGATCTGAGGAGTGAAGGCCTACAGCGACTCCAAGGTCCTGCATTTGCCCGGTATTCAAGCAGTAGAGCATGCGTTTATGGGTTTGCCAGGATGAGCGCACTGTAGGTAAGCTAATGACTTGATAGTTAGTTATGATCTGCGGAGCGCCGTCCCATTGCTGTGTCGCATAGATCATTATCGGCATTCCTGTGACGCCCGCCCATGCAGCCACAGAGTCTAGTGTTTCCAACTGCAGCTGACCAGTATTATTTCTCAGTAGGTGCTCTCGTTGGCTTCTATATTCCATATCAATTTCATAGGTATTTCTAGTGGTCAGCGACTGTACGATGCTTTGCACCCGTCGACTTGCTTGTTGGGGATCAACAGTGTCCATGGTTACTTCCTTTGATGTGACCTCCAACCTCGGGAAATGGCTTGTAACTGCTCGGGTCCAGCTCACGGTTGCATCGTCTCCCCTGGCATATATCGGGTATGCAGTGATTGGGGACGTATTCTCACTACTATAGTTCTCTAGTAACATTGCGTCGCTGTCGTCCTCAGGGTCCCATGGCTTAGGCATCATGTTGAGTGCGACTTCCCGAGTCAATTCCTGTAGTCTTATTTCCACCAGTTGCCGTATCATATTGACTTCTTCGTCATGATTGGGCGACGCATCCGTTGCTGCTACGACTTCTGTCAGTGGGTAGGATGTAGGCATTTGTGCGGCTCCTACTTGCGTCTCACTGGGATCATTTGCTGTCCCTACTGGCCCTGCTGCCATTGATTCCGGTGTTGCCACCTCCATCAATGGGGAGCGTGTTTCCGTGATTTCCATTTCATGCTGTGGGGATCCGTGCTGGTTGTCATCCAGCGCAAACACGTTACTTACTGCGGCCGCGTCTTCTTGCGTCATCGTGGCCTTGGGCATCTCATCGTCAGTCCAGCTCCAGGAGTTGTTCCTAACACCCCTTGCCGGCGCGGGTTCTTCTCCTTCCTCAGTGTAGCCGCTACCCTCCTCTTCTTGCTCATTGCCCGCCTCAATGCTTACATGCGATGACGGCCATCGTTGTCGCACTCTCTTTGGGTCGTCGTCCAGGTACCTCTGCTGGAATTCAGCGGGCTCCTCAGCCGGATCAGGCGCTCCACGCTTACGTCGCTGTTCAGCCTCACCATGCACCTCCCAGGTGTTGGACATCTCTGCAGCATCACCATTAAGCATACGGACCGCGGCCATCTCATCACTTTCGTCATCGCCCGCGTGTCCATCACGTTCACACTGGCCACCTCGTGCGTCTTCTTGCATCATGGCGTCTCTGTCCATGGCTCCTTTTATAGTGAATAGAGACATGTTGTCTTCCAGAATCACTGGGAGGACCTTTTGTACCACTACCGAGGGAGCATGCAGTCCTGTACAGCGGATAACTCCCACAAGGATGGTTACAGTTTCGTGATTTTGGTCGTCGTCGAACATCGCGCCTACATTGCCTGCCACAGGCCAGTGTTTATAATGGTTTGCAGATAGTGTGATTGCATGGTACTCCAGGCCTACTGCTCTGTTTCGCAGCATGGTTTCCAATTCCTGTCTGGATGAGCTGACAGCAATAGTCCGCACTTGGTTCTTGACCATCGTCTCATTGTTCGGCTCACTCAGTAGGGCCAAAGCAGTGGCCACTGTGTGACCTTCTCCTCGGTGCCGGGGTTGCTGGCTACTACATTCACCATTTACATCAGCTTCGGTTTGGGCCCGCTGGACTGCTTTGTCCATCATGCTTTGCGGTATAGCCACTCCAAGGGTGGCCGACGCTGCTTTGGCCAGACATCCATGCGCACTTTCAGATTCACGGTACTGTTTGTTCTGAGGCTGCTTGCTGTGTTTTGAAGGGGCATCCACCTGGGTGTGGCGGAGGATCGTGCGCTTATCTTTCTGGTCCTGCAAATGCTTTGGAGTCTCTACCCTCGGTGGTCTCTTCTTATTCAGTAGCCTTACTTTTTGTATGCGCTTCCTATACGTGCTCTTCACGGCTTGAAGCTTCGCCATGATATTGGACCATTGGCGTTGTTGCCACTCCCTATCGCTTATTGCTGCTTGAATGTCGTTGAAGTTGAGCAGTCCCTCGAATTCTTTCTTGGTGTATCCTGAATTTTTCCGTGCTGCCTCTGCCCGCTGTTGTAACATTTGTTGATGCCTTCCCTTCTGAGAAATGCATAGACTTATGTTAGTCGAGATCTGGTGTCTTTCAATCGTAGGTAGTAGGGTTACTTCTTCCAGCTGACGGTGCTGCCATCCTTTTTCGCCATTCTTCGCCTTCCAATACTGCATCTCGTGGATAATACCGCAATCGAGGGCCCACTTCCGGAGCCGACCTTCAGCTGTCGGATTGCCATTGCGCGATGGACGGGATGTGGTTGTTGGCGGGACAATGTCTACTCCATGAGCACGTAGGATTACGGTGGAGGGGACACGTGCCTTATGACGCGGCTTGCCTTTGCACTTAAGCAGCTGCCTCAGTGTTGCAAGGTGGATCATGTTCGCTTTTGCAGATCGTCCAGCTGGGACGTGCATACAGCCGGTAGGGTCATTGGATCCATTGTTCACCTCAGTAATTTGCCGCTCAGTGCTAAGATGAAACGCTTCATACAGGCGTCGTCCATGTGCTCGGATAACTAGTTGTCGGTCCATCTGCTCCTGGGCCTTCTGTTTTTTAGTGACGCCTGGTGTGATCGAATCTAACTTGTTTCGGAGTTCACGAAACTTTGGATAGGTGGTTTCAGTTACTCGCATAGTAGTAGATTTCGCAGCGGTTTGAGAGTCCCACCATGGTCTGTTCTTTTTACCGTGCTTCCTGTTCTCGCGCTTAGGTTCCTGCAGGCCTTCTACCAGTGTTTTAGCGAGCTCTTCTCCTTGAAGCCCTTTCCGACGGGGGTTTAGAGGGCCTGTAGGTTTCTGCAGCTTTTCCATGGATGGTGCCGCTGGCTGCGTGTTCTGATGCTCCGCCTGATTGAGTTGTTCTACTACCATGCGGCCCATGGCTCGTGCTGATTGTTCTGCCGTCGTATTCCGACTCCGATTTTCGAAAGTATCTTCGGGGAGGTCATTCCAATTCGTCATTTTCTGTTTCGGGGTAAATGTAGTCACCTTCTTCTCACTTTTATTACTATTTTTATTTGGTTTTTCAGTTGGTGAGGGGTCGTCATTATTTTTCCGGTTTTTCAGCGTCGTCTTGAAATGGTCCGCAAAGTTGTACGTCGTAGCATATGCACGAGGCTTGTGCAGGGCCTTTGGGTTCATCCATTTGAAGGACGTTCCGATTTTAGCTTCTACTTCCCTTTTCGGACGATCTTCAACGGCTTTATCGGAGTCATCACCTCCGGCGGGCAATTCGTGAGCCGTTGGTAATAGACCGTGAGCCTCATTCTCAACCAGCTTCGTAGGGCTTGTTGCCTTCACTCTCAACGGGTTGGGCTTGGCCTCTGCTGCAACCTGTGGCGTCAGCGGCTCTGGCTCCACCGTACCACGAGTTCTGGCTGCTTCAGTAGCTCGCACTTCATGAGTGGGCCTCTGTGTTTCCCCATGAGCGGCACCGTGCGTCGGGTTTTCAGCATTTCTCAGAGGTCCGCCCCTCTCCTCAGGTGTGCTAGGGCCTTGCGCAGCCTCTACACCTTTCTCTTCGTCAGCTTCCATTGAGGACATGCCGTTTACCTGTTGTGCCACCTCAGGTACCGCAACCGTGGGTTTCATGAGTACAATATCCTGGAGGTACTTCTGCCACACGCTCTGAGTAATAGACTTCATGTGACGGACCCGCTTGCATTGGTAAGCAGCTTTATCTAGTTTGTCAATCAGTGCTATGAAGGCTTCAGCCAGGTTGAGAGCATCATCCGCTTCTTCCGTTAGTTGGCATAATTTGTCTCGTACGGTTGATGCTGACATCGTGCACTGCTCATTGAGATAAAAGCAATAATCACATCCCCCAATGCTGATACGAGTGAATATCCAACAGTACGAAGAACCCTGACAGAAATTTCAGCCAAAGGATTCCGACTCTTCACACCCCCAGCTGCTTACTCCTCCCTAAATCACCTTACCCCCGACAAAGTATATGCGGCTCTCGGTACCAACCCCACTCCGAATAACATATTGAAATACATGGCCGTCATTGCAGCAGCAGATAAACGCATTATATATAGAGTTACAAATACAAAGGAACACCGAATAACTAGAACTTGTTGACCCCATCACTAACCGGGTCTACTCACTCGCCCCAATCAATATTCCCGAGAGGAAGGTCGAACCGATACCGTGGATGCGAAAAGTTATCGACAAAAACAAGACGATGGAATTCCCCCTCCTTACCGTTGCAACTCACACAATTGAAACATATCGCAGTCAAGGCTATGATAGAAAGGAAGCAATTAAAACAGCTGCAAGAGTCATCGCCCCAGTAATAGAAACAAAAACGGATCTGTACAAAATCAGAACATCAATCCATGATGCCATGATTACCAACGTCATAGGACGCCAAGCCAAAAAGACGGAAAAGGGCAATATGTGCCAAGCATGTAAATCTTGGGTTACTGTAACACACCAGGTATCACCGTTGGCAGGAATAGACTCGAGAATGGTCACATGGCATACGGCCTACCTCATTGCTTTAAGACACAAGTCAATCCCACGAGGGCATGACACGTCACAGCACACAACTCTAAGACAGCAGATATGGAGGCAGAAGATCCTACTGCAGTACGCCGACCATCCAATGCACCTATGCTATGCATGCTTTGCGTGCAGCAGCATTAAAATGGACGCGCGAAAGAGAACCGCACTACAGGTGGACATCTCCACACTGCCTGCCAGCTTGACAAACTCAAACTGTGACCAATCTATCAATCACATAGAACATTTTATCAAAAAACACACGATGGGGAAGACTACACATCAGGAATACTTTAGCCCACTGACAGATGTCCTCAAAATGAATACCAAGACAAAAGAATTGTATAATATAACTTCCGCAACACAAAAACAACTGAGGCACTATAGACGCCTTAACCGCTTCCCACGAGAGACCCAACCTGCAATAGAAGAGCACTATAAACTTATCGAGGACACATGCAAAGAATTCCTCATAGCAGTAATGCACAACAAAATGTGCACGGTTGACACTCCTAGCTGTATATACCAATACCCGGATCATGCTGATGATCATGTACTAGACCCTAAGGGAATAGTTGATACCACGTATACGGCCGAAGACAACATCAACTATACAGTCTATGTTACGGGAACCCAACAGGCGGTGACACACAACTACCACGTATCAACAGACCCCTATGATGGTCTCATGGCCTATGTGTTGCCAACTAAATCTCACACAAAGGATAGCCCGCTTACCTCCCAGCAGTACTCCCAGATTCGATATCTACCATACCAAAGCGCAGCCGAAAGCATAGCGGGAATAAGAAGACGGCCTACACCCAAAAAGCAAACAAACACAACACATTCGGCTGCACCCTCGATCTGATTTGAGTGGATCTTCCCAACCAAATGCTCCAAAATCCCATCACGGAGAAGAGGGACGCTAAAGCACGACACTACCCTCGGTCAGAGTCAGAGATACTCGACAACTCAACCCCCAGGCCAAAGGCCTGCACAACGGCCTAAGCTAGCTATTGCTACAGCCTAATTAAAGCTGACAGAACGTCTGTCGCTGATTGCCCAAATCCTCGAGCATCACCCAAAAATCAAATAAATAAATAAAACAACTCTGGCTGGACCAACTCATCCAAATATTTAAAAAATCGCTGATGGGGACCACCTTGACACAGTGGCAAATGTACAAGGACCTAACCATCGGCACAAGAACACCGAGGAGCAATGAACGCCAAGGCTAAACCTAACCGAACTCATAAATACTGGAAAACGCGGGAATGGCTAGAGATGCATAATCACCACCCGCAAGATCAAACGCCTCACATGCTCCTGCAAATTCAAAATACTGCTCTCCGCATCAAGCTTGACCAGTGGTTGCAAGACCATGCCTCTGAACAAACATCTCGCTCCAACACAGAATCGCCAATGCAACTCGCGTCCAAAGATGGGCATCTGGCTATATGCAAATGGCTATTATCTATTGGTGAACCGGCATGCATCACTACACTCACCCAATATGGGGAATCCCCGATATCAGTAGCATGCCAACACGGTCACCTTGAAACATGCCAATGGCTGCTTGACAATGGCCCAACAGTAGCTATGCTAAACCAAAAATATGATCTATTCCCTGCTCAAGGATGGTGCCTAATGCACATCGCCTGCGCTAATGGCCACTGTAACATATGCCAATGGCTCATTGAGATAGTAGGTGACACGAACATCTCTACAACAGACGACTATGGAAGAACCCCTATGTCTCTAGCCTGCGGGAATGGCCACTACCAGATTTGCAAATGCCTCTATAATGGTGGCGCTCAAATGGATATCCATTGCCCAGACAGCAACCACCACTACCCCCTTCTACACGCTTCGCAGCAAGGGCATATTCAAGTATGTGTGTGGCTAATAGCACATGGAGCCCTAAACGAGATGTCAAAGAACCAGAACCCTCAATCATCGCAACAACAATCCCTTGAACTGAGTCCCGATATTTTCAGCCCTGACATAGCCAAACGAGATGTGCACTATGTGGCTCGACCAAGAGTTATCCAAAGGGCCCAAAAGATTATCACGGATGCCCTTGTATTCAAAACGACGCTGTTGCGGGCACCTGTCTCACAACATAAACGCCCCAATAGCACATTGCCACAGTGCCACCTTCGGGCCCTACCTCGAGATGC
>Ga0099799_10473_pt1 | contig 9739 bp, 7 predicted proteins | sample Uncmet6_SortLC_1_FD_89033 | JGI IMG/M metagenome (GOLD analysis project Ga0099799, IMG submission 89033) | Marine eukaryotic communities from CALCOFI LINE 67, Pacific Ocean - CN11_C50_N6_SortLC_1 | ecosystem: Environmental > Aquatic > Marine > Oceanic | place: Pacific Ocean: Monterey Bay | collected...
GACCAAAATGTCTACTTAATCGAGAAGATTCTCAGAGACATAAAGGCCAAGAGTAAAGATCAATTGGCCATTGATAAAGCCGAGTACGAGTTTTCCCAATGACAATTTATCAAGAATATAAAGTTAACCGAAATACGACGACTACATTAGACAGCTATTTGTCTATTCTGTGTTTTTTTATGTGCTTTCTTATCAATGTCCCAAGCCTTAATAAAAACAGCGCTCCGTCCAGGAATATTCTCACTATTGAGAGTGCAATTAACTGATGTAACCTATAGGTTTTGTGCTTCTTTCTAGTCACGGTGACTGCTAGAACTCTTTAATATTATAAGAGCACCGATTGCTGATAGCAATTCAAAAATATTTTTAGCCAAAAGCTGGAGAGAATAAATAAAGAATTTTACACACTTCTTTGAATCTGCCTTGACAAATGCGGGGTTGATCAAAAAAGTTATATATACAAGGCAATCGCATAACGCTCTTGAGCTTTTCTACTTATAGCAATATTTAGAGTCTTGAGCAAGCGGATTTAAGTTAAGACGCAAAACTAAATATAGCTCACAACAAGCAAACGGATACTATTACTATATCGATAGTCAAGGCTTGGATTAGGGGGTGGGGTTCCTCTAAATTGCGACAAGTTAGCGGCAACCAACTGGTAATAGCATGAAAGATAAAGGCATAAATTACCCCATCAATTTAATAAATTTGAAAAGCATATAAAGCAATTACTTTGATAGCTTATCAGACATCATCCAAGCTTTTGCCATGTTAATAGGACCAAAATATGGTTCAATATTATAAGATAATTTGTTTTGACTAATCCATTGATTTACGGAATTTTTAGCGATCTCATACCATTCTAATGAGGGTATGAAGCCAGATCCAATGCTAGAAAAATGATGTATCGCTAAATCGGAATTCATATGCCTGAATAGTGTTTTCGCTTGAAATCGTAGATAAGTATCATCATAATCCCATCGACCTGAAACTTGAAATTCGAACAAATATCTCTTAGGGTCAATACCATTAAAATCAAATGAAGAAATGTTGGAAATTCTTGCAAGATCCGGCGCTATTGAGCTTAATATTAGAGTCTGTGTCATTTCTTGAGGAATAAAGGAGTCAGACGACTCTCCAATACATATGACTCGTGTAAATTGACTGGAACCTAGTTCCTTTAAAAGAGAGGGATTAGAGTAAGTTAATAGTGCTTGACAAGGGGCTGCGAATATTAGCTTCGAGATCCTATCTGTATTGAATATCTGATGAAGTGATTCAATTGGTGATTGAAGATCGATATTGATATTGAGGTGCAATTCAATGCCCATGTCCTTAATATAATTTTCCAAATCCTTTGCAAGGGACGAGAATAATCCATTGGAAGGTTGATATATGAATTCTTGAATATCACCTGATCTAACTTGGCTTCTATATTTACTCCCTTCATCGTCGGATACTATATCAATGTTATATGGCAGAAACCATGGCAATATATTATTGCGATGAAGATACCATGGCTCATAACGATGACTTTCTTTTTTGAGAAGATTGAGGTATTTAGGCGAAATATTATTTTCACAATCATCAATTGTTCGGTATGTTTTTTTTGAGTGTGGAATACTATCTAAAGCAAAAGTAGGCCATTTTTGAATTGGCCAAGATTCCTTAATTAAGGAATCCTTAACTAGTAAATATCTCTCTTGTGGTGTAATTATGCCGTCTGAATTTGAGACTTTCTGGAATAGTCTTATAATCTCCTTGGCTCGCGGATACTCTGCAGCGTAAAAGCCTGGATTGACACTAAATCCTGATAATTCGACAGATGAAAAGGAGCTAAGTATTTTACTAGATCGTTCTACTATATGAACTTTATATCCATTCTCGTGACATTTGATTGCGGTTAACACACCACACAAGCCGGCCCCAATAATAAAAACTTTCTTGGTCATTGAAATTGGGAGGTAGAAAATGTTTCAATAAAGGTGTCATCTTTTCGTAAAGTAGTTACTGCAGTCCAATTATCTGGCTTCTCAAAGGTATTAGAGTCGGAGCATATCTTCAGCTTATGGTCAGTGACTAAGTAAGAAGGATGCCATGAAAACATTTGTTCAGGACGTGTTTTATATGTTTTGATGCCTTCTTTATGGTGATATTCGTTCGAGATTTGATTTGGGTTCCAAAAATCATAAATAGCAATCCATGCCTTAGGCTTTGTAACCCTATTAGCCTCTGCTATAAGAGAAAACAAATCAGTTCTGTCAACCCAACATAAGCAAAATCCATAAACAATTAGATCAAAGGTATGGTTGTCAAACTCTAACGATTCGGCAGTACCAATAATACCATCTATTCCTCTTTCATTTAATGATTTGATAGCTTGTTTACTTGGGTCAAGACCTACAACACTCCAGTTTTTGTGCCTTTTAATATAATCTAGACGATTTCCATGTCCACAACCAATCTCTAAGATTTTAGTTTGAGGACCCTCAGCTAAAGGCAAATTAAGTATCATTTCTAATAGCAAATCATTGTTTTGCCAAACATCTATTGAATCAGGTGATGAAGCCTTGTTTCTTTTGTACCAAGCATCGCCTTCGCTATCAAGAAAAAAAGCTGACTGAGTCGATGCCATCAAACAAATATTAATTTCCTATTTTAGCATAAACCGCTTATATTTGTGCTTGTATTCTTTTAGTTAAGAAAAGAAGTAATGGACTTGAAATAATTGCTTTACGAACTCCATACAGCGAATGCTGCCTGTCGATTCTTGAAGAAGGTGATATGGCAGGGTTTTGATTGCTTGTTCATCGTTTGCGTTTGAATCCAACAGCAGCGCAGAGCAACTCAGTCCAATCAGCGGTCTGTAATCGGAGTTGTCTCTTCAGCGTTTGCGCTAGAGACGTCAAACCAGCAGAATAAGGTCTACCACGCTTGCGTTATGACCTTCACGCTGGAGATTAACGGCAAGATGGTTGAGCTGAGCGTGCCCAGCAATGTTGCTGTTGCCCAGAGAGTTGCTAGCCACATGCAGCGCAGGATCACAGAAGATGATTGGAGGCCCTTTAAGTCAAAGGAGGAAGCAGTCAAATCCTGGGCAAAGCTAGGGGGAATACGTGTACAGGTTTTGAAAGCGCTAGGTCTCCTATGAACCAAGCTTGATGCCCCAGTTTGAGGTTGCTGAGTATTTTTGTGTTGTCTTTCCGGGTGTGTTTTTGAGAAAATCGCGGCGAACCTTGATCTCACACCTGCTGCTGCTCGCCTATTAACGAAATCTGCTCTTGCTGGATATTAAAATGCAAAAGCGATTCGATTGTCTATAGCGCTGTCATAGAAAAGCGAACAGAGCAGAAAGAGATTTGTTAAGTATCAATAAACTATTTTTATTCATGATGTCTAGCTACATGTAGAAGTAGACTATATTTAGTTGATATTCGCTCTCTTTTGATTGATGCTAATGACAGCACGAGCTGCTGGTTTTGATCTTTCAAGATACGATTAATATTTGAATTTAATTGCTTGGATGAGCCTTTTCTAGGAAGGATATGACGGAGTTGATGCTTCAACTGATTATTGGCCAAGACAGAGACGGATTAAAGAATTAGCAACTCATTTTGAATTTATCGCTCATTTGGGGGATGAATCAGTCTGATCTTCTAATCGAATGGGGGATGCAGCTTTTCTTTATTTTGGAGATGATGAATCTATTGAGAATCAATCAAAAGCTATGAAATTAAAATGTAATTCATCACCTAATGACGATCCATTTAGACATATTGGGCAGCTCTTCAAAACTAATAAACACAATGGCCTAATCATCTGGACTTTTTGGGTTGGATCAATTTTCCCACTTGATTTCCATGCCACTAAATCGGACGCTTACAGTGGACTGAGAAGGGGCCATCAACAAAATGTTGAACAGTCTTTTTGCGATTTTCATAGCATGGTCAAAGGCTGGGAGTTGCTTAAAAAAAGCGATTTCACTGAAGTAGAGACGCTGAAATCCCTAGAAAAAATCACTGAACTGATCACTGAGATTCAGTCAGTACGTGAGAACGAAAGAGTTTATTTTTTTCAAGAATAGAGTTGGGGTGACGATTCATGGCTGATAGAAATCAATATAAATAGCTATGTGTACATACAAAATAAGAAAATTCTAAAACTATCCGTTGGGCGAGTGAAATTCTCACATTTTGCGTCCCATTTTAGAATTGATGGGGGAGTGACTTTCTGGTCTAGCAGTGATGATGAGCGCAAATTACTTAATTTAATATTAATCATGCTTTTGAAAAATAAATGGAAAAAGAAAACAGATAACAAAATAAAAGTGAAAACAAAGTTATCAAATTTTACCAATAATCAATCTAAAAAAAGAGTCAAAACTAGCTTTTCACCATTAAAATATTACCGTATAGGGTTAAATCAAAAAACAGAGTAGCTCTTGCAAAAAAAGCTGCCTTCAACTTTTGATCTAAGAAAACTATCGACAATTCGGTGGATCTAAATTCAGATTAAACCACTCAGCCTGTGACTTAAGCAAGAGGCTAGTCAACGTGGTTTCGACAGTCGTTTATGACGATAGTGCCAAAGTTAGCCAATCAGCTGGGTCAAGAGTGCAGCGCAGCCAAGTCCTCCAAAGAAAAGGAACGTAGGAAGTAAAGCCGGCCAAACCGCTGGCTGAGTCTGATCTGGCATTGCTACTAGACTTAATTACTCAGGCGATCTTAGACGGTTTAAACCCCTCAGTGCGTGATGTCATGAGCTTGATTGGTTGGTATTTGAATCGGTACGTAATCTCTGAGCTGGTATCTCACTTTTAGAAGGAGATACGGCCTCTAGAGGGCTTTGTCAGAAGGAATTTATTTGGGAAAAGTCATAATCTGAAAATTCGCATCGGCAGGGATGTTAAATTTCTATTGTCTTTAATCAACAATCTTTTTTATGAGCCTTCTCTGATTTGGCCGCCCAAACTATAGATCTTTGGCTTGTTTTGATGCTTATATGGTTGTCGTGAATTAAAGCAGATTTTGTAGCAAAAGATGGCTCTTCGAGCCAAAGATAAAAACAGAAAATCCCTTTTTTTACTAACTAACGATATTTCAATCATCGCTCCAGAATAACATCAATTCCTATCTTCCTTTAGCCATGCAGGCAGTAATGATTTCAATGCGCCAAACATATCGTTGTTTTGGGAAATGAAAATGAAACTACTTAGGAAAAACAAGGAAAGTAATCCAAAAGCAACAGCCGTTGAGTTGCTGATAGCAAGGTTTCCGAGCATCAATGCAAACATAGTTTATTTTTTGCCCGTTTGATTTGTTTTGTTAAAAATCCAATTCATCATTCCTGCATTATCATTCTTGATTGAAGTAATCAAGAAGCTGGCAATAAATAGAAATGAAAAAAACGCAAGTATTGATGCGCTGAGATCGCTGAGGATCAAATTTCCAATAATTAAAGCAAGCATGCCAATAGAATTAACAGCCTAAGTCTCCTCCGCAGACCTATGGATGACTAGATCATTGACGACATAAGGACGTTCAATTCGTATTCGCTATGAATCCAATTTTTGAGTTTGCTTTATATATGCATTCTTATATATCTTATGGTTTATGTTGTTGATCTGCAATAAAAATGATTGCGGATCAATCTCAACCAATATTTTAATGTTAATCCTCAGCTGGTTAGGCCCAGGCGTATAAGCAAGAGCAAGACTTGAATACTGCAATGATTAACACGCTGTCTTACTATTTGCAGGTATCATTCAATCTAAATCATTAAATGATTTCAATTTAAGAAGTGATTAGCCCGTAAGTTCCTTTGGCTGAAAAAGAATGGATAATGTAATGATATAATAAGCCACAAGGAGACTAACTCTTTGTCTAGGCTGGTTAGCCCGTGCTTGATTAATTCTTTATGAATACCGCTCAGTGACGTTTCAAGAAAAATTTGATGTCAAGTACAATCCTATTAATGGACTCATCAAATCTTTTATCATGTATGTAGAAATGCATGCGACTGAAAACAAATAGGTCAACATGAAAAACTTTTGAAAATTTATATTTAGCATTCTTTATTTTGCTCCTTAGGAGCGGTTGTGACATCTATTTGCGGTTTAAGATTCCCATCCCAAACGGGTGCAACTTGCCTCCAACCGATTTGAAGAAGTCGGTTCCACTGCTTATCAGCATCTTCTAAAGTTACTTTCTTTCTGCTTTTCAGCAATGCTGGCTTTCCGTTCGGCATGCCTCTGCCGTAATCCACAAAGACACGCGGTTTACTCGCCGCAGAACTCTCGTCTCTGTAAAAGTGCATGACCCAGTAATTGCCTCTATCGGCTAACCAACCGTCCAACCCAACTTCAATCACACAACCAGGGCACATTTACATAAAAGAGAATGTTATTATCTTTACCTACTCGTTCAATCATTTAGTGATTACTTATACAGATTGGTAAGCTTATTTGTACGCCTCCTGGTTTGGCCCAGGGGATGAATTCATCCCGATATCAAATCGTGCCTTCAAGAGGACGTTGAATTATGCAAATGCGCTTATCTTTTGGGGGCAGACTTTGAATGTATTTCATTGTTTGTTTATTAGAACTTGATTGCAGAACTTAGCCGGTGTTGGCCTGTTAATTAATTATTGATGGTGATTGATCTGCAATTTCATAAAACCAATATTTTCAGTTGAATGTCCGATTGTGATTGCTGATCACCCCAAAAGCTTAGATTCTATACATGGCTGATGTGTTTGGCTTTAATAAAATTGTTTATTCTAATACTAGTATTGCAATGTAGTTAAAGCTGTTGATTCTCCCGATTCGCTGAGTGATAGTAAAGATCTGCATCCCAACTTCCTGAAGTGAATTCCCTAAGTATATGATTGCTCAGACCGACTCGATGTGATTTTAGATTGAGTTTGCAACCGCGCCTTGTAGATATTTTTTTCAAAGAGAAGGTCAGTTACTCGCAATAGATCTATCAATTTGTTCTCTGTATAAGTGCTTAATTTCTCTTGGTTTTCCTTTTAAGGGACTCGCTTCTTGTACTAGATGTACAGCTGCCTTCATCGTGCCATGTGTAAAAAACCAAGTTTAGTCCCAAAGCTGGTAATTCTTTGATGCCTCTACATGAATTTCTGATTACCCCACTCAAATAATCTCGTTGCTTTACTTTTAGATTGTTATAACTGCACCGCAGATTCCTCGTGATTGAAGAGCCTTTTAGTTCGATTGATTTGGGCCAATTTGATTCTCAAACAGTGAGGAACTGGAGCTAAGTCTGAATGTCTCGCAGTCACTAATCAGCCTTTCTCGTCCCAAACGTCATGGCTGAGCTTATGGTCAATGTACGTTGCTCCCCTAAAAAGGGACGCAGTTCGATCTCAAACAAGCAACGAAGTTTGAGGCGTTGTGGGTCGTTCTCATGAGCCACCTCTTGATCAAAGAAAAAGAACTGAAGTTACAACGTCTTCACGATGCTCAGCGTAGTTTTACTGCCCATTCAGAGGGCATCCTTTATATCTTTGCTCATCGATCAATGGGCAGCTTTTCTAGATCGCTATTGATCTGTTGTAAGAAATTCTACCAATATAGCCTAAACAAAGAGCACTGTTAATTGTGAGTATCTTTGTTTCCTGATTATCACTTCATCGATGCTAAAAATTAGATTGTGCACGAATCTGTTTCTTTTATACATGCTCAAAGCAGCAGGATGCTGAGTAAACGAAAGTCCTTTGAATCACTCAGCAATTACCGGCTAACCCAACGTGAGATCATAGTGACAGCTGATGCTGGTGTTCGATGGAAATCACATTTCAATCATGCCAACGAGTAATCACGGTTCCATCGTAAATATGGCCTGACGCTTCAACGATAGGTGGGCTATTAGGATTGATAAAGATGCACATAATACGTTTTCTGTTCCTTGAAATATGACCGTTGCCCTTTGGGGGTCATCCTTACATACACCCATATAGATAGTCTGTACACTTATCTCTTTGAACATAGTTTGTTGTTATGGTGTATTCATGTGGATGCGGTATTCGTTAAACGAGTTACTTAGCTTGAAATCTAGAAAAGTGGTTTCAGTCATTTCTTGATTTTATATGATCAAATAATAATTCTAATGTATTCGTCTTGGCCACTAACGGTGCTCTTTCAATAGGATCATTAATCTCTTTCTAAGAGGGTGCTCTTCTTACGTTTTCAGCTGCAAAATTGGAGATTCCATCATGATAGTGTGCATTAAAAGTTAGTCAATCCTTCCCAGAAAGTCATAACAACGCTTTCTAATCTTGGCAAGCTGGCTCTGGGAAAGTCGTCCTTAGTTGCTCATCCTGAATAAGCTTTGCAACTTCTCTAATTTCAATTAAGAATCCTTTGCTCTGAACCGAATTGATCATAACTATAAGTTTTTCTATCACACTTGGATGATATGTCAGGTTGACAACAGCCTTTCGCCACGAAGCACTTAAGATTGTGCGAGATCAAAACCATGAAAACAATTAGGACGAGAAGCTTTGGATATCCAGACGGCAGGTACGCTCATCAAAATTTTGAGACTCATGGCACAAGTTGACGGTTACGTCGCGGCTGAAGAGCTCATTGTTCTAGAGAGAGTTAGTAGTATTTTTATCGAAAAAGCTAGGATCCCCTCTTGGGCAGACGCATTTAGTACTTCTGAAGATATCAGCACGTTGGCTGCCGATATCCCCTGTGAACATCGAATGACCACAGCCACCATTGCGTATATGCTGGTTAGTTCCTCCCGCGATGAATATCAGTTTGCTGTGAATATTCAGGAGCAGACTGCTTTTGATTTGCTTTGTGATGGTTTAATGCTTACTGAAGAGGAGATAATCAAAGCTCGTGCCGATGCTATTAATGAGTTGAACCGGAAGCCTGGTTTGTGTGAAAATATCACTAGTAGAATGCCAAACTTGTTTTGACTTTTCTTTTGAATCGTACGGTTCCATTTGTATATTTTAAATCTTTCAGGCTGCTAAAAGCAATTGTAGAACTTTGCTAAGGAGGTGATTGCTTACCCCTCTCTATCAATTATTAAACTCATTATGGGTTTGTTGTGTTGATGACGAGCCTTCTGCTATTTCTGTAAATTTGTTCGCAACTGTTGAGGATCCCTAAAATGATGTAAACTAGGTGATAAGCCTATCCATTTCGTTTAGACTATTTATAAGGGGCTTTCTACTATGCCGACATTTCAAATCATTCAATGTGATATCGACAACGAAGTGATCTCTGGAAGTTATGAAAGCCTAGAAATGGCCAAGTGTGCCTGGGATGAACTGATCGCTAAGCGTGATGTCATGAATTACATTTCGATGGAACTTATTAATGACGAGCTAGAAGTGATTGAAACATATTATTGGAGTTAACGTGTTACTTGTGTTGTTTCTGCAAATTAGCTGTTGTTGCGATATCACGACTTGACAAATCAGGCATTCAATATGATTGATTGAAATACCTTTATCCTTTGACGTACGGCAGCTCAGATTGCTTACTGTTTAGATTTTAAGATGGTGGTCAGATTTAGATTGTTATCGACTACAATAGTCCAGCGATTACCATGATGCGCTGTTAAAAATAAATATTTTTAACATTCTTATCCCTTGATTTATCTGATTTGTCGTTTCAATGCCAGGATTTGGCTTTCATGGCTGGCAAGGTTCTTAATCATAAGAACAAAGCGTGTGCCTATATCAAGCAATTTGATGC
>Ga0099799_10474_pt1 | contig 9735 bp, 6 predicted proteins | sample Uncmet6_SortLC_1_FD_89033 | JGI IMG/M metagenome (GOLD analysis project Ga0099799, IMG submission 89033) | Marine eukaryotic communities from CALCOFI LINE 67, Pacific Ocean - CN11_C50_N6_SortLC_1 | ecosystem: Environmental > Aquatic > Marine > Oceanic | place: Pacific Ocean: Monterey Bay | collected...
CGTGAACGAGGACGTGGACGTGGACGAGGACGAGGACGACGGCGAGGACGTCGACGTCGACGTCGACGTCGACGTCGACGAGGATGAGGACACGCCCGTCACGCAGCACCTGTCCTCCGCGAGGGCTTTTCCCCCCGGGGCGGCGGGGATCGCCAGGGCACGGGCGGGGGAGGCCGTGGCGTCCCTGCTGCTCCTGGCCCGGCACGACTCCTTCGCCGCGGCGACGCTCTCGATGGGCCTGCTCGGCTCCCTGCTCGGCGGGAGAAGGCGCGCCGGTGCCGGCGCCGGCGCCGCCGACAACCTGGGCAGGTCCCTCTGGGAGGCTCTCGAGCGGTCCCAGGCGGGCAGGTCGGCGGCGGAGGGCTACCTTCGCCACTCCGCCTCCCTCCTCCGGTACGCCGGCGAGGAGCTCGGCCGAGGCGGGGACGGGACCGGACCGGTCCGCCTCGAGCCTAGGCTGTGCTGCGTCCTGGACACGCTAGGGATCCTGGCGGGATCGGAGGGGTTCGCCCGCGGGGCCCTGCAGATGCTTGGCAGGGAGGGGCCGGGATGTGCCCGCGCCTTCCTACCCTACGGGGACGCGGGCGGAGGAGGAGGCGGCGGCAGCAGCAGCGGCGGCCTGCGCCGCGCCACAACCCTTGCCGGCGCGACCTTCCTGGCGAGGCTTTGCCTCGTGCCGGCCGTCCCGGGCGGCGAGGGGGAGGACCTGGCCCGCCTCAGGTCGGAACTGAGAGGGAGCCTCAGGTCGATCGCATCGACGGGCTTGATCGGGGATTCCGCATCGCAGGGTGCGTCCCTTGACCTGACCCGCCGCGCGCTGCGGCTGCGGCAGATTTTGGGAGTGCTGCTGGAGGGGAGCGAGGACTCTGCGGCGGTGTCCATGTTTGCGTCGAGCCGCAGGAAGCGCTCCGAGCTGCACCGGGCCCAGCGGGCGATATTTGACGCGGAGGCCGAGGTGGGGACGCTGAGGGGGAGGGTGAATGCCATGGGGATCGAGATGGACCGGCTGCGGCGGTCGCTGGATTTTGTCACGATGACCCACACCCTGACCATCTCGAAGGTTAGGAGCCTTGCCGAGGATGGTGCAATGGGCATGCAGCGGCTCCTCGTCCAGGAGAAGGAACATGCGGAGGGGGAGGCAACGCGGTGCCAAGAAGGGATGAAGTCGGCAGAGGATGCCCGACGGCGTGCCGACGTCAGGGCCGAGGAGGCCGGGAGGATTGCGGAGGTAGCGAGGGAGGAAAACGCCTTGCTGACGGAACGCATTCGAGACCTCGACAGGCGGTTAGAGGCTGAAGTGCGGGAAAGGAGGAAGGCGGCGACGGAGGCAGATTCGCTGCGGGACGAGCTCGGAGAAGCCCGTCAGGAGTTAAAGGATGGCGTCGAGGCGCTCTCCCGGATGGAGGAGAAGGAGCGGGATATGAACGAGGTGCTTCGTGTCGCCGAGGGCGCAGGTGATGAGCTGAGGAGCGAGATCGAGCGCGGCTACGCCTCATTGGTCTCCCTCGCACAGCTGTACCAGGTTAAGGAAGAGGATCTGGCGAAGGCCCGTAGCTGTCACCGCGACGCCATTAGCAGAACTCAGAGGGAAGGGAAAGAGGCAAACCGGCGCCGGCAAGTGGCGGAAGAGCGGTCGGCTGCTCTTGAGAGCGAGAGCACGGAGATGAAGCGAACGCTGGCGAAGGTCACCAAGGAGCTAGAGAAAGAGAGGAGCGCGAAGGCATCGGGCCCTGTGGGATACTTCAACCGGATGCACGACGAGTACGACCGAAAAAACGAGGAGTGCAGATCCAGGAAAGATGACGGAAGCGAACGGAGCCGAAGCCCTTCGAGAAGGACGGACCAATATCGATCCCGGAGAAGGGGCGGGCATCGCGATCGCTCTGGGAAGGAAAACAGCGGTGGCAGCTCGGCGAGGGCGGGGGCGGGGGGTGACTCCCGATTCCGGCACCATAGGAGGGAGGAGTCCCAGCCTCAACGAAGATTTCGCATAGAACGATGAAGCAGCTGGCGTTTTTCTCCTGGCGAAGTCTCATAAATTTAAAACTTCAATCGCTATAACCGAAACATGGGCACAACGTGGGTGGGCTCGCATCCCTCCCTATCGAAGAAGGCCTCCAGCGCTGCCTCGTCGGCAAGAGCCAGTTCCTCCCCGTCCTCCTCCACAGCCCCATCTCCCCTCAGCTCCTCCCGGTGAATTCCGCCGACAACGAAGATGCTGTCCACCCCGGCAGCATTGGCACCGGCAACGTCGTGGTGAAGGGAATCCCCCACGTGTGCCACCCGCGTCCGATCTATCCCGAGCTCCCTCAGGCACGCCTCGAAATGGGAGGCGTGGGGCTTGCCGAACCAGGTCACTCTGTCCTTTCCCCCAAGATCCTCGCTCTCGTATCGCTTGGCAATCTTGCCCGGCATATGCTTGAATCCCCCATCGTGGTACATCACGACGAGGTCAGGGTTGGCGCAGATGAGGGGCAGATCCCGCGCCGCGCACTCCCTCAGCACGGCGTCTACCTCCGTCATGTCCGCGTCGTCCAGGAAGGATCCCATGGTCCGGGTCAAAGGCTTGGCCTCCTCCCCATCGTCGGCGCCGCGGATGCATCCCGACCCGTGCGCGACCACAAAATCAGCCTGGGATGCGTCCAGAGTCGGCCGGACGTTGCCGCACTTCTCGAGAAACCGGAGGGGATCGGGCGCGTTTTCGTTCCCCGGTGCCCAGGTGAACCAAACGAATCTCTTGGGCGCGGCCCCCGCTGGGTTGCCGCCGCCGCCGTAGGTTTCCTCGATCAGACGCGCAGCCTCCTCGCCTGACGTCACCGCCCCCACGAAGTCGGACTTATCAAATCCCAGCCCCGGGAGCCTCCCCAGCGTCGTTTTGGAGGGGGAGCTTGTGTTGCTGAGGATTATGAGCGGGAGGCCACGTTCCCTCGCGAGATGTTTCACGCACTCCTCTGCGCCCGGCAGGGAGTATTTGCCATTGTGCATGACGCCAAACTGGTCCAGGATGAAGGCATCATAGCGACTGGCGAGGGTGGAAAACGAGGCGTGGGCCGTGAAGGCTGGGAAAAGGAGCCTCATAGCTGATCTCTTACTCAAATATGTTGCTGTTGTGTAATCGGCCGCCGGGATCCCGCCTCCTTTGCCAACTGCATGATGATGCCACCCGGATAACCGGGTGGGTGCATCTCGGCCAGGGGGACGGGAAGCCCTAAGCGCATAGGTATCCCCCCCCGCTAGAGTGGAAATTTTGTCAAAGTACGCTAGCTAGAGTGAATTTTCGAATTTTCGTAAAAGTACGGGGGGGGGTGACAGGGTACCCCCCCCCCCCCCGCTGGAGTGACAAAACCCCGTTTTTACCCCCGCTAGAGTGAATTCCTGATACGAGTATATAAATATTTGTAATGTCTTTTAATAATACTGTTTGGAAAGGAAAAAGTATCTATAGAGCTTATACGAGCTCGTATGTTTTTAATAATGTATCTTTCTTGTCATCGCCGAAATCTGTTTTACATCTTCGCTCGGCGATGTTTGCAAGTAACTATACTCTACGAGTCGTAGTAGCTGTATGCATACGTAGTTGCAATTATTTTCTAGATCAGTCTGGCATGTCCCCTTCATCTTCAAGCAACACAATATCTATTCTGCCAAACGCACACTAAAGACACTCACTCAACAGCAATGATGGGCTCCCTCCTTTCGTCCATGTCTCCAGGCCTCGCTGGCTGCATCCTCCTTGGTCACACCTTGCTCTGCAAAATGCTGCAGACGATCGTCTGGCGTGGTCCGGGCAGCAAGGCCGCCTCCCTTGGCGCGGACAACTGGGTCAAGGTAAAGTCCCAGCTCGAGCAAATCCCCATGTACAGAATCATGAGCGCGGCCCAACTGAACGAAGCTGAGTATGCTGGTCCACTTATCGCCGCCCTCTTCTTCTGTAGCGTCAAGAACGTCGACGTCGGAGGTGCCGCTTTCCTCGCCGTCTTCGGCCAGGTTGGGTACTACGCACCCCGTGTCCTCTTCGCCACAGAAAAGAACTACTGGAATGGCTACCCCTTCTACGTCCCCTCCGCGGTCTCCCGCTACATCGCGATGGGAATGCTGACATTTGCGATTTTCAAGGACGTCGCTTAGATCGCGCGTGGAATGCCCTATTTCATAATGGGTGTGTGTATGCATGTGGAGTACATAAATTCAGCTTTAGGCTTGTTTCTTTGTTTACTAGTTCTTCACACAAGTATCCAGGCGATACGTCGATGCGAGGAGATTCAATAGACCATCCCCGTCCATGTATGTAGAAAAAATGTCTTCGAAATAATAGTTTGATGTTTTTCTGGCCATATTTGTGTGATTTAGCAATTTATTTCTACCCCAGAGAGTTTTAGCTTCTAGCTTACAGATTCGATAGAAACGAGCAGGTATATTCCGAGCTTGTTGCTAATATTGCGGTCGCTCGTCCTGTGCGCTACACTTCTGTGGACGCGACGGGATCGATTCTTGGCTGATGTTAGGGCTGATCACGTCGAGAAAACTGACCACCTCCTCTTCCTCCTCCTCCTCCTCCTCCTCTTCCTCCACCTCCTCTTCCTCCACCTCCTCTTCCTCCACCTCCACCTCCACCTCCACCTCCACCTCCACCTCCACCTCCTCCTCCTCCTCGTGGTGGTTTGTTATTGTGGTGGTCATCGCCTCCGTTATCATCGCTATCTGCCTCCCACCCTTCGGGGCAGGCCAATCCTGTTGGGCACCTCAACTCTTTTCGACCGCATGGCACGGTTGTTGTTGATAGCTGGTAGAAGGCGTCCGTGAAGGCCTCGATCCACTCCTCGTTGTCGTCTGCGAAGGCATGCGCGGACCTGCCATACTTGTCTTCGCGTTTCGTGCAGTTTCTAATCTCATCTGGGACGAAGTCAGCCGGCCCCCCGTCCGGACCACCTGTGCCAAGAAAATTCTCAGGGTCGTCCCCGAACACGTTACATCCATCGTGTATCTCGAAGCCAAGGATTGCGTCGGTGTTCAGCATTATGGCGTCGATCTCGACGAGGGGGCTACGCCACTCGGTGAAGGTCTTATCTGCCACTACGCGAACAGTTTTCACCCAGGGACGATTAATCATCACGAAGTAAAAGAGATTGTCGAATGTGGAGCGTTGGTCCGGGGGGATCCATCCCCCCTTGTATCCGCTGAACTTCTCCTCGGTTTTTCCGAGCGTGTGGGCACCCAAGAGGGCAGTGATGTCCCTCTCGCTTAGACCGAGACGATCCCGCATGGAACTATTGAGCTCGTCGGTCGTGGTGGCAGCATCGGACTCTGGGTCAGGGAAGAAGTCTTTCTCGCACGAGCACTCTCCGTCTGTTCTCCCGTACGAGTAAGGGATGACCGGTCCACCTGCAGCCTCGACCGCGGAGATGGCTGCCAGAACGAAGAGATAGGCATTGGAAATGAAGAAATTCAGCTTGGCCTTAGTTTCCGCAAGGAATGTAAGGCCGTCTTGTAAGCCTGCATTACTATCGAAGTCCATGTTGACGCATCCGTTTAGTCCAGATAGGGTGTCCTTGCTACTGTCGTAGGAAGAAGCATCGTGAAAGACGAGGCGAAGGAGCTCTCCCAATGAATTGGTTACGCTCCCGGCAAAGGACTCGCTGTCCAGAGCAATGTTTTCCTTGATTAAATCCTTGATTACCTTGATATCTGCAGAGGTGAGAATATAGTTTCGGTAAGCACGTGGGCACCTCGAACAATATCCGCCGAGGCGCCTCTCTCTCAGGTACTTGGCGGGATTAAGGCCTTCGGGGGCGACGGACGCATGCGTGTTGGCAAGCGGCGTCAGTGAGAACCCCTCCGCCTCCTCCATGATGCGCCGACCTTCCTGGTCAACGTTGATGACAACCCCTCTAGTGCAGGTGAGCTGCCTCTCAACAAGCGCTCCTGCGGCCTCGATGGTTTGTCCGACATTGTCCAAGGTGACTTGCTTTGAATATTTCATGATATATCTTTTTTTGGAATCATTGTCGTTCGTCGCTAATGCCGTTGATTCAGAAGCCGTATCTGCGAGGACAGACTGTGCTGCGAGGAAGGCGAGGGCAAAAGCAGCTATTGCGGCGTAGCTCAGAAGCAGCTTCATGGTCTCGGAGAACTCGTGCCTTGCGAATGGAGGGAAATTGATTTTATGGCGATTTTCAGAGCGCTTGCAGATCCCCTTGATGTCAAAGGCCAGTAGCAATGGCAAGGGTCATTCATTGGTCTTTTGTCTCCTTCATAATAAATTGGTCGTAAAAGGGTATTCCCTATGCCCCAAGACTTGAAGATAACTATAGCTGGAGGACAAGAAGAAGATGGTTCTCCAGCTCTGGAAGCTAGTTCTCCGTAGTCGTAAAAGTTTTGCGAAAAGACTTCGGTGCAGTAAAGTTGAGATGCCAAAATAATACTCCGGAGTATCAATTTACCTACACATGTATGTATGTGAAGAAATAATACTCTAGTAGAGTATGCATAATAAAAATAATAAGACTACTGATAAATTAATTATTAATATGCATACAACTCGTACTATGCATACTAAAGTAGTAGCTTCCAGAGCTGGAGAAGCATCTTCTTCTTGTCCTCCAGCTACTACCACTACTCTCTAGTAGTATGATACAAGCTAGTAAGTCATCTTTGGGCATATGCATAGGGAATACCCGTTTATGACCTACGCGCTTGTAATAGGATGCATATTGATATTATTTATTTATTTATGCCGTGGTATACTACTACTAGTGGTACGAGAGTATGAATACTATCCATATGCATACTACTAGACTAAGAGCTCATAGTACTCGCGTAGTTTATATATTATCTACTACTACTCTACCATAGTAAATTTCTGTACAGTGTATGCATACACATCATAATAGCTAGGGAATGCATGAAACTATACTACTCTAGCTAGAGTAATATGCATACTCTAGTACGAGAACTCTCGGGATTAGTACTACTCTATTAGCTAGTACTAGTCCTAGAGTACTAGAGTAAGAGTATCGAGAAAATATTGACCATAACTCTTACTAGCTAGTAGGCTGTGGGGAAATCCATAAATGCATACTACTAGCTAGAGTACTCTAGAAGCTAATACCGTACTACTAGCTAGTACTAGAGTAGCTAAAAGTGTATGATCTCGTTCTCACTCATACTAGCTAGACTAGAGTACGCTAACCAGATCCCAGAAAATTTGATGCTTCAAGTCAATTTATTTATTCTATCTAACCCGCCGTCCAGTTCCCGCAGCTAGAATGCATGACCATGAACGCTGCAGCCCATTCGCCGGAACCTAATGCCCCCGGGCTGAGCACCTATGAGCAGATCCGGGCGAAAAACATCGAGCGGAACAACGCCCGGCTGCGCGCGCTGGGGCTGATCTCCAAGCTCGAGGAAAGGCTGTCCAATGACCTTGCCTGGAGGCGGACCGCCGAAGCGCGCGCCGATGACGCCTCGACCGGGTTGAGCGACGAGGGGTCGGAATACGAGGATAACGATGAGGACGATGACGAGGCATGGCTAGATCCTCGCCGGCCCCACGGTGCCACCGCAATCACGAAGAGAGGGGGGGGGCGGGAGGAAGCGAGGGGCGGGCGACGAACCGCCGGCTGAGGGCAGTCGCAAATCTATGAGGCTTCAGGGCATCGCCGCTGGTGGCAGTGAGATCGCACCCCGCCCTACCAGTAAGGAGGATATCGAAAAGGAGAGAGAGGAGCGCGTCATTGAGTGCCGGGAGGTCCGCCTCCGCGCAGCGCGGGCCATGGCTGAGGAGGGCGCCGAGAGGGCCGCGAGGGAGAACCCCACAGCGACGTACGAGCACTGCCTGATGAGGGTTCGGACTATGTCAGAGAAAGGACTGGCCAATCGGATCAAGGCCATTGAGCGTGCCGCAGGAAAGCACTGTGTGGTGAAGATGGGAATCTTCAAGAGCTGCCTCCAGGACGAGGGAAATTGGACCCTGGCGGAGCTTGCATCAGCAGCACTGGAACGTCTCAAGGGAATCCAGGCTCCCGTATAAGGGAAGGGGGGCAGGCAGGCATAGGGGGCGATTTATCGGGGTATTCGGGAGTCATGAAGGCTAGCCACAAAAGTAAACTTGGTTTCTGATTTTTGACAATTGTAAGAAAGTAATTTACTCTGACCCAACCAACTTTTAAAGTCCAGCGCCTTCCTCTAAGCCAAGAGCGATATTCATGTTCTGGACAGCAGCGCCACTGGCTCCCTTCCCCAGGTTATCAAGTCTGGCGCAGAGAACGGCTTGCTCCTCCTCGTCGTTGTAAAATACAAACAATTGCATCTTGTTGGTATCCTTGAGCGTGTCCGGTCTGAGGAAGGCATCGCGCTCGAGAAGACCTGCCCCCTTCACCTCGGCCTCACCGGCCGGCATGACCTCGATGAATCCTCCCCCCTTGTAGTATTCGGCGAGAGCGGCGTGGATGTCCATGCCCTTCGTTCCCTCCTTGAGAGATGCATAGTGTAATGGAACCGACACCACCATGCCCTGATCAAAATCTCCGACGGCAGGCTGGAAGATAGGCTTCTTACCCAGTCCAGTATACTTCGCCATCTCCGGCGTGTGTTTGTGCGCCAAGGAAAAGCCGTAGGAACCCCAAGGCTCGTGATCTTCTTCCTCGTAAACTTTCATGAGGCCTTTGCCGCCGCCGCTGTATCCGGAGATAGCGTTGACGGTTAGAGGCGTGCCAGGAGCCACGATGCCACCTTCGACGAGGGGTCGGATAAGGCCAATGAATCCAGTGGGGTAGCACCCCGGGTTGGAAATGCGCCTGCTGCTAGCAATTTCCCTTCGCTGGTCCTTGGTTAGCTCTGTGGCTCGGTGGGAAGCAAAAACAGGATTGCGAAAATGAGTTGCGGAAGCTATAACTTAATCCAAGTACACAATATAACACGAACAGCAATCTTTGTGTAAATGAACTCACCAGGAAAGCCATATGTCCAGTCATCCGCCACACGGAATGCTGTTGACGCATCGATGAGAACGGTCCGGTCGTTGTCGGCGTCGACCATGGTAGCTGCCTCCCTCGACGCGTCGTCGGGGAGGCAGAGAATGACGGCGTCGGCCTCGTTGATGAATTTCTTGCGAGTCTCGAAGTCCTTGCGAAGATCAGATGGGGGAGATATGATCTCAATGTCGTCGCGAGCACCAAGGCGGTCGCGGACCTGAAGACCGGTAGTTCCAGCTTCGCCGTCAATGAATACCTTCTTGGTAAAAAGATACGTTGAGGACGAACGGAATGCCGATCTTGGGGCACCAGTGAACCCCGAAGCAATGGGGGCGCACACAGCGAACGCAGCAAGCATGCAGACGGCGGATGATAACCTCATATTTTGGTCTGTCTTCTTTCGCTTCTTTCTGAATGGCGTTGAGGAAGCGGAGGCAGCGTGATCGACTACGCTTCCGCTTCGGCTGTTTCGCAGCCTCCGCGAGAGACCTGGGTGTCGAAACGGACGAGAGAACGAGAGACGCCTGGACGCCCGAGATCTCGAGAGCTCATTTATAGGGTTAGGTTTTGACCGACTCAACCTGGTGTACCAGCATTGGAAGTATGCATACTAGCTAGCAAGCATCTACCAGGAGTACTATATGCAAACTCCTTTTGCCGTACTATACTACTACTAGCTAATATGCATACTATTAGTACTTAGTACTATAAGTACGAGCTCATTCTCTAGTAACGGATTCGAATGGATTGAGTCCAAAATATT
>Ga0099799_10476_pt1 | contig 9605 bp, 7 predicted proteins | sample Uncmet6_SortLC_1_FD_89033 | JGI IMG/M metagenome (GOLD analysis project Ga0099799, IMG submission 89033) | Marine eukaryotic communities from CALCOFI LINE 67, Pacific Ocean - CN11_C50_N6_SortLC_1 | ecosystem: Environmental > Aquatic > Marine > Oceanic | place: Pacific Ocean: Monterey Bay | collected...
CTCGATCTTCACCGGCTTGAGCGGCGAGATTTCCTTGCGCTTCTGGCGCTTCGAATCGGACTTCTTCTCGTCGTTGTCGTTCTCGTCGTCGTCGTTGCCGTCATCTTCCGTCGGGCTTTTCGTGCCCGCCGGCGCCGCGAAGAAGCATTTTGGAAACGCGCGTGCGCGACGCGCCTCGGGGGCGTAGCTGGAACGGAAGGGGTGTTGGTGAATATGTTTGCGATTTTGTGTCGAGAGAAGGGCGTGGGCGCCGCAAGCCTCGCGTTTTTTGGAGGGTTTGGTAGAGGGTTGTAACTCTTGCGCTGAGGCTCACTGGTGCTCGGGGCGCCCGAGGTGGCGACCGCTGGTGTTTTGGAGGCTCCGCGGCGAGCTCTGCGTCCGCGCGATCAAAATTGGCCTCGGTTTTGGCCAATTAATGTGGTGGATGCGAGAGGTCGAGTCGCAAGTCCGCTGACGCAGGCGGCCGCCAGGGCCGTTGCGGACCGTCGAGGGGAGTTGTTGGTGTTATATAGACACCCTAAAACTTACTGACAGAACTCCCGACGGCGTCCGCGGCGACGGCGCAGACGCGCGCTCGTGCTCCTCGAGCGTGGCACCGATGCCGTAGCGTCGTGACGGAGGCGCTGCCAATACGACGTCGAGCAGGCCGTCCGTATCTAAAAATCATGTGCAATAGCCGTCGCCTGGTTCTCAGCAGTGTGATTCCGGCTCCTCACTTTTTTGATTGCGTTCGACGCGTCGTCGTGGTCGCTTACGAATGAAACACTAAGCGTCGTCGGTGGAGGTGTGCATGGTGGGTGCGCCACAGGCCAAAACGTCGTCCGTTTTCGAGCCCATTTTCACGTCGAGAGGTCCAACCCAAAGCGAAGCGTTTCCGGCGCACGCGCGAGAGGTCCAACGTCCACAGTATGGCCACGTCGCCCGCTCCGTGCGCGTCGGACAGCCCGCGGAGCCCTTATTCACCCGCCGGCCACGTCTCGACGCGGCACCTTCGAGCCGTCACGGCGACGCCTTCCGACCCGTAGCGGTGCAAAAGCGGGCTACGTCTGGCCCGTCGGCCTCGTAAACGTGTCGCAGAAGCATCGCGGCGTCCAGCAGCGCACCCGGCGCCGCCGTACGAGGCCGTCGAAAAGAGGTCGATTTTTGGCCGCCTCGCAGCGCTGCGCGCGCCGCACCGCTGGGGCCCAAAAGCTGTGGAGAGGCGCGTAGGGTAGCCGAGGCCACCCTGTCAAATTTTGGCTGCCGGCGGGGACAGATGCGCTGAACTAGAGGCGATTTAGCAAAGAGGCTGCGCGTCGGAACCCGCACGAAATCATCAGAGGCCCTACTACGAGCGCAGTCCCTGCGCGGCCCGCGACGGCTCGTCCCGCACTGCCTATTAACGAAACTCGCGGCTGCGCTGGTTTTGGCCCAAGGGTCTTCCTCTTGCGCAGGGGCCCGCGGCCGGCCGCGCGGGCGCCTCAAGGCGCGAGACACCCGCCACGGCGGCGCATAGGCCGTTCGCCGCGCTACCCAAACACGCCCGCCTCGGCGCCTCCGCGTTTACGCGAGGCAGCCCCATCAGCAGCACCCTCTTTGGAGAGGCAGGCGTCGAGCGAAGGCGCCCGCCGCGCCGCGACGACCAGGCTTAACGCGCAGCGTACCTAGCCCCCGCGCCGCAAATATGCTGCGCGTATTCATTTTAGCAGTTCTGGCGACGGGCGCGACCGCGCCGTTCGCGGACATCGTCGATAATCTGGATGCTCGAGTGAATCAGGGCCTACACGACGCGGTCGACGAGCTGCAAGAAGGGGGCTTGCCCGCGCCAGTCGCCAATTTGGCACGCAGATTAATTCCAGAAAATCCCGCACCTGCCAGTAGTGATCCCATCAGAGGCGAAGACGACGAGGCCGACGAGGCCGACGAGGCCGAGGAGGACGAGGAGGACGAGGCCGACGAGGACAAAGAGAACGGCGTGTGCGACGAGGCCAACGAGTCGTGTGGTGTTGAGGAAGATCCGGGCGACGTCGAATACGCCGAATACGAGGAGGCCGAGGAAGGCGAGGAGTTTGACGAAGAGGAGTTCTTCGAAAATGAGTACGGTGGAGACGAGGAGGAAGAGGAGGGCGACGATAGTGGTGACGGTACCAACGGAGATGGTGAATACGATCCGCGAAGCGAGCGCGAGCAGCTCAACGATCCAATGTTTGACCATGAACGGTACAAGTGGATCGGACCAAAACGCACTGCGACGAATTTTAAATTCAACCTCATAGAACGCGCACCGCGCCAAAACCATTTATCCGTAACGGAAAGATTGATCTATTGTAAGTCCAACGGCACGACCAACAAACCAGTTGCCTTTAACATCGCTGCTGACCAGGGGCAAGTGCTTCGTACGGAGGTGACGCACCGGTACTCTATCGGGGTCGCAGCAGGGCGAGGTTCAAAGCACTGGCCGAGAGCGCAGACGCACGGCGAGACGACGACCTCACTCAATTTGAAGTTGGGCGTCAAAAGAGTGTTTGATGAGCGGATCAACCTCGCCGAGGGCTGGTCCTCGTATCCGTTTGACGTCCGAATTCTGGGGCTGTACATGGACTTTGGAATGATAGAACAAGACCTAGAATCGCTCGAACTGCGCCCGGGACCGATATTGAAGTGTGTGTGGGCTACTGGACTCAAGAGCTACACGCTCGCCGACGACGTGGGCTTCTCGATGGACGTCGCGTTGGCTGGTGGCCGTTCTAACACCGGCAACAACATCATGAAGTGCTGGGCGGGCGTCGACCGCATGAAGAACGTGCTCGTGTTTAACGGTTGGCCCTGGGCGCGGGAGGAGTTCGGTCTTGTGAAGCCTAAGGTCGCGCTGCGGCAGTTCCACGCCTTTGACGAATTTAAATCGCCATCGCCGGTGTGGAAACCAGTTACTTCCAGTCCCTTCACTCACCGCTTGCTTCATCCACAGGTCATACCACATCGTTGATATCAACACGGTCTACGCCGCGCGACAGCAGGAGATCATGGACCAGGTCGATGGCGGAGATTTCAAGGAGGGCTTGCAGCTGCGCTTGATGGACCCGTCGACGGGAAAACCGTATAGAGGGAGATACAAATTCAAAGGCTCCGAGATCGTCAAGATCCAAAAAGCGGGGATCAACCGGAACGAGCTGGCGCGGCTCTCGCTGGAGATAGACGCTGCGCGACGGATTACCGAGGACGCCGTGCGCCTCGCCACCGGCCTCGTCGCGTCCAGCGGGCTTCGCGCCGGTAAGGAGCTCCCGCCGTGGGTCCCGGGCTCTCTCAATTTGCGAAGCCTCTTCACGGGCGGTTTTGTTATCCAACATGGTTACGTTTCGTATGATGGGGGGACGCTCTTCTGCAACCTGGGCGTCCAGTACTACACGTTCAACGGGCGCAAGTTATTGCTCGACAAGGGTAATGTGCCGAAGATGAAGAAGAAGACGGTCGTAGCGGCTCGGGCCATGCGAGATGAAGTTGTCGAAGATGAAGCGTACCTCGAACGGCTCCACGGGCGCGATCGAGCACGAGACGACGCGCGGGACGCTGAGCCGCTGCCGCCGCCGTCGAAGCGCCGCTGGGTGCCGACGCAGACGTGGGAGGCCTACGCTCGCGGCGAACGCGAACCGGGCAGCCGTGGAGGGCCGCCGAGCCTGGCTACCAAACAGGATCCTTTTGAGGACTTGAGGGGATTCGACCTTTACGGGTTCGACGAGGCGTTCGACGTTTTGTATACCAAGAAACCAGTAGGCTGGAGCACTAGTAAGGTTGTACTTGCCGCGTTCAAGTATTTGTCTGAGTACGAGGATTTTGGGCCTGAAGACGGCAGCTTCGAAGACATCGACGTCCGGTCGGAGCTGAAGGCGCGGGCTAAAGGCGTCGACGTCTTTATCTACGACAAGGATCAAGGGAAGCCGTTCGACGAAGGTATCGAAGTCAGGGCACGTTGGACCCAGTCTACGATCTACCTCGCGCCGCACCCGGACGAGGAGAACGCCGTCGCCGTGGTCGCGCTGAAAAAATATGAATATAAATTTGAGGGACGCAGCGGGTGCGCATACGCGCTCGTCAAGCCCAAAGCCGGCGGCGTCCGGGACTTCGAGTTCGCCAACCCGGCCTTTCTCGTTGTAGCGCGAGACTAGAGGCTCCGCCGCCGTCCAAGCGCACGCCGGCGACGCCTCCCCTGTACCATATCCCCTGTCCCCCCGTTGAACTCTTGTCAAGACTGTCTGTCTAAGTTGAGTTGTCAAATGACCCATAAGTTTCGAGCCTAGCTGCCAGTAAGACACTAGCAAGCGCTCAACACGGCGTCGAGGCGGACGCGTACACCCCAACGCCATCGACGCGACATTATACAAGAAGATACGATAAGGCTTTTCATTACGCGGACGCGAACGTCGACGCGGGGACTATGTGCAGCATGTGACTTGACGTGGGAGGAGTATGTATAGCTTGTTCTTAGGCCGAGATGGCGTGGCCCGTGGACATGTCCTTGACCTCCGGCGGGACATCATCACTACCAAAGGAGAAGTCCTTGCCCGAGTTCGACGCGTCGGACGCCTTGGAGATCGTCTTTTCCAAAGCAGCGGCGTGCTTGTCCTCGATGACGGGGTCCGTGAGGCCGGCCTTCTGGAGGAAGTGCGACGCGATCAAACCGGCGCAGACCACGCTATAGGCGATGGCGGTAAGACACTAGCGGTAAGACACTAGCAGGAAAATTATGTCTCCGCGTTAACGAGCCCCTCGTAGACCTCGCGGACGAACGAGGGAGAGAAGTCCCCAAACGCCGACGACGGCGCCGCCCAGCGCCTCGGCGCATCGCAAGCCCCGTCGTCGTGGACGTACGCGAGATCGGTGAGAGCGCGGAAATAGATGACGTTCAGCTGCTCCAACACGTAGGACCAGCACCGGTGGCACCCGACGCGGCACCGGTTCCAGTTCGTCCAGTGCGGCGCGCGGCAATAGCGGCACTCCGGCTCGACGCGCGCCCTCGCCAGAACACCTTTCCGTCTTAGGGAATCGTAGGTCGTCGGGCAGCCCTCGTCGCCCTTTGTCGTGGGAGGGTAGGTCGCGTCGAGCCAGACCGACGCGACCAGATCAAACCGTGCGATTTCCTCCCAGAGGTCTGGTGAGGCGACGAAGTAGTTCGACCAAGGGAGCGGCGGCGTCCCCGGTGGCGCATCAGCTAACAACGCGGGATCCGCGTCGTACCCAAAGACCTCCCTGAAGAATCGTCGCAGTGTCCTTTGCATCAAATCTTCACCGTTCACCTGCTTCCTGGCTACCCATCTCTGCGTCTCAGCTAAAGGTGTGGCAGGAGGCCCGAGGCCGCCGGGGCCCCAATATACCAGAGAGCGTGGCGTGGATGCTGGGAGGTTTTGTAACGAGTCGCAGGGTACGGGGCGGCCCTTCAGCCTCGCCTTCCAGGAGCACGTGCCTAGCCTGGAACCGCCCGTCGCTGTTGCTATGGGTTTCGCTGCCAGGCCCAACAATATCAAAGCAGCATGCTCGCTCATCAACGTCTGGTAGAACGAGTCCGGTTCCAGTACTTCCGTGAAGGCGCCCAGGTCGAAGTCGCACGGGTCCCGCAGCACGTCACCGGCCACTCTAACACCGCGCGCTCGCTTATCCTCGAACACCGAACCATTTAAATGGGTCACGCCGTGGTAGACGACGAACAGACTCGTGTCGCTCTGGCCGCAGTTCGCGAGTTGTCGGACGTAGTTCTGCAGCGCTTGGCGGCGTTTTGGCGCCTCGGCGGCGAACGCTCTTGCGAGGGGCGAGCGCCGGACTAGATCCGCCGCTATGGTTGAGGCGCGCGACGGCTGCGCATCTGCGCTTGAGGCGAGCGCCGCCGCCGTCGCGAGCAGCCAGCGCATCGGCGGCGCGGCGCGCGACGGCTGGGCGTGCGCGGAGGCGAGTAGCACTGGCAGCCAGCCTAGGGTGCGCATCGTCTCGGGCAGCCCCAACGCCCTCTCAACGATGCGGTACGGTGCTGTGGCACTTGTTTCGACTCATGGCTTGCTCACGTGCTCAGACAAGGCCTTTTTGTGTGAAGTCCAGGCAAAAAATGAGCTAGCGCCAGTAAGACACTAGCAAGCAAGCCGGAGGGGTACGGGGGACCCGCGACGTAACTAGCCTGAGCCAAGCCTCCGCGGACGCCATGCGGTGTTACGTCAAGGTTAGACGCCGTCCACGCGGCCGCGCGAGAGTCTCGGTTACCACGACGGACGCCGTTGACGCGAGTCTCCCCACGCAGGAGGGGAATGCTGGCTAGTTCCCGCGTCGCGCACAGAAGGTAAACGGAAGATAAGGTTACACTAGTTCTCGAAACGAATTGTCAGGCCAGCTCCGCGTCGTCCATCGGAGGCACGGAGACAAGAGTTGGCGGCCGCAGGTCGACCTGCTCGTATGTTTGGGGAGGCGGCGCCGCCGGTCGCCTCCTCTTATAGCGCTCGACGTTGTAGGCCAATACTCCAGAAGCGGTCAGCGCGAAGCCCCCGTAGCCCGACGGAGCGACGTCGTTCTTGAGCAGGCCGATCGAGACCCCTATCAGGACGAGTTCCTTGGCCACGGCGGCGACGGCCAATGTCAATGAGGACGTCAAGGCTACTAACGTAACTTCGACGGTCAATAAACCCAAGCCGCCGAGCGCCAACGCCAAGGCCGCCCCTAACGCTTTCTGCGCGAGGTCGCCGGAACCCGGTGTTCGTATGAGGCGCCTCGCATCCAGCACGCCAGCAACTAATACTAAAAAAGCGGCGGACGTCGGTAAAGTTCGTCGCACTAATTCAGTAGGCTTCACTCGCACGCCTTTCTGGCAGGCCTTTTGCGTCAAGCCCCATCTCAAACCGCCGACGGCGCCGCCGGATACCGTCAGCAAGACGCCTAGTAACGAGTCCTTCTCCCGGTGGTGGTCCGCGACGCCCGGCGAACAGAGAACCGTCCCCGCGCAGATCACGAGCACTATGAGTATGGAGGACCACCGGCACGGCTCGAGCTTCAAGGCTAAACCGGCGCCCAAGACAAACACGGGCGTGCAGGCCTTGATCATCGTGTGCGTGGCTACGGACAGTAGGAGTAAGCCGGCGTTCGACAAGGCTACTTCGGCACCCACGCAGCACGCGACGTACACTAACAATCGATCGGTCTCGTCCGGAAACACGCAGCACTTGCGCCTCTCTGTGTTTTCTTCCTTGGGGAAGACGCAAGCCGCGGCTCGTGCGCCGCATTCCGCCGATTTCACGAGAGCCGCTTCCACGACGAACGTCGCTGCCACGAGCGACGCGGGGTACGGGAAGGCCTGGAGCGCGGCCTTGAAGGCGAGGGTCATCGCTATGCTGAGGATGGCGTAGCCGCAGAGCGCGGCGGCGACGTACGCGGCGCGCGGCTCTGATGGCGCGTCCATGGGCTGTCTTGGTGTGCTGCCGTAGGACAAAGGTGGGGAGTTGCGGTAGGAGATGACTGGCGTTGAGACCACCATCTAGCGGCGCGCCGGCCGGCCCGATTGCAGCTGCCCTTCTCGAGGTGCTGGCTCCCTCCGAGGGGCCGCAGGGCTCGCCGCGGCGCGTGCGCGCTGGGACCTGGTGATCCTTTGCACGAATGCGTGATTCTGGCGGGTTGGTAGAGCTGTGCGGGCCAGTTTGAGGCTCCTCTGCAGTTGACAAATTTGGTTTCTAGCGTGCGTTGACACACTAGCCTCAGGTCACCGGGGGAAAGGGGCACTCCCTCGCGCTCCCCGGTTGAAGATTCGAGCAGTTGCTTACGGTATCGACCCCGACTGACCCTCGCGGGGCTTGGGTCGCGGTAATCCGGGTCGTGTGGCAAATTTTGTCTGTGACCCCAAGAAAAAAGGCAATTTTAAGGGCCCATCATCTGAGATCATGAGCGTCGTCTCCACCATTCGCGAGCTCCGGAAGCTGAGCCTCGCCGACGAAAATGTCAAGTACTGTATATTCTGCGAGCATTGGACGACCAGGGGCCCGGACTCAGCGCGCCAAGAAAATGGCCCAGGTGAGATTGTAGAATGCCACGTCTGCGGCGCCGAGGCCCACATCCAATGCGGCGGTTGGCGTGAGATGCCGAAAGTTCCCGTCTGCTCGAAGGAGTGCCAGCGGCAATTCGCGAACGGAGCACCGCATCACTCGAGTCCCCGGAATGCGCCGGCGCAGTAGTATAGCGCGTAAAACTTACACCCCCGGCGGCACCCCACCTTTGGACCGGTACTCGGCCGCCTCGCGCTCGTACCGCACCTTGTCGAGCTCCGACCGCCGTTCCATCTCCTTCCGCTCACTATCAGAAGCCTCGGCCCACATGCCCGTCAAAATCGATTTGAGCTGCGCCTCCGACGCGCCCGGCTGGGCCCGCCGCAATTCGCGCACATGATTCCGCATATAACACCGTAAAGCCGTCCGCGGCGGCTTCGGCGGCGGTCCTACTGGTACTGGCGGCGGCGCCGGCACTGGAGGCGGCGGTGGCGGCGGCACGTGCACGACCTTGACCTTCTTCTGTTGTACAGGCTGCACGGGCGAGGCCCGCTTCTTCGACTTCTTCTCCTGTTTCGCTTTTTCCCGTATCGTGTCCTGCTTGTTCTTGTCCGCGACCATCTGCTCGAACATCTGGGCGACGCGCTGCGGCTGCGTCAGGGGTTTGCCCGTCGCAGGGTCGCGGGGAGCGCCTTTTCTCGCAGCGGCCAGAGCCTTGGCCGCGTCGATGTACGCGTCGTGCCTCCTCTGTAATTCGGCCATCTCCCGCTCCGCAGACCTAATCAGCACCTCGCACCTCCTACCGATCTGCTCGGGGTCCAGCGACTTCAGGAACCAGTCGAACTGAAACTCCGGGCGGCTCCGGAAGTCGGATCTAATCTTGCGCCACTCGCCGTAGCCGTGCTCGCAGACCAGCTCCAGTAGTATTCTCTCTTCATCATGTCTAGTAACAGTAGTGGGAGGAAATCCAGCGGTCCCGGGCGGGTTGAAGCGCAGTTCCAACTTCTCCGGAGTCTCCGAGAAGAGCCCGACGAACTTTCGCGCGGCTTCTAACAGCCCCGTCATCTCCTGGCGCTTCCTCTCGCCCTTCTCTACACTCTTGACGAGGCGAGCCCACTCCTCGGGCGGGAAATGCTCCGCACCGTCGCTCCAGAAGCGCTCGTTGTACCTCGTGACCTCTCCTTCAGACTTGCCGAAGACGTCTTCTGAGACTCTTTCTAAGTCATCGCGCCCGTGCCTACTGAGAGCCCTCACGAACTGCTGGAAGTGGCCCCGGTGCCAGTCCGGAAAACCCTCACTGAGTAAGTGGTCCTTCTCTTCTGCGTCGTCGGAATCCAGCAGTACTAGAGTGGCGAGCGCGTCGTCGTCTTTGAGCAGCGCTTGCTTCTTTTCCGGCGTATCTGTCAAAGCCAAGAAGCGCCGTCGCTCCACATCCCTAAGTTGTTTCAATCGTTCTTGACCCGGAAATAATTGAAAGTCCGACAACGACGGCATCCTTAGTTGTTCGGGCATGTCCGAATCATCATATTCTGGTTCTACAGCTTTGGACTTACGGCGGGGTTCGCCTAGTAACTCCCCGACCTCGTTCTCCGCCGCATATATATCCGCTTTGTACGTCTG